>OIYS01000012.1_pt1 | contig 158521 bp, 126 predicted proteins | sample 1588271 | NCBI WGS metagenome assembly OIYS01 (sample SAMN03283286) | human gut metagenome | biome: human-associated habitat; material: feces | host: Homo sapiens | place: Peru | collected 2012 | reverse complement strand
CTTGCCACCTACGTATTACCGCGGCTGCTGGCACGTAGTTAGCCGTGGCTTATTCATGAGGTACCGTCACGTCCTTCGTCCCTCATAAAAGAAGTTTACAATCCGAAGACCTTCTTCCTTCACGCGGCGTTGCTGGGTCAGGCTTTCGCCCATTGCCCAATATTCCCCACTGCTGCCTCCCGTAGGAGTCTGGACCGTATCTCAGTTCCAATGTGGCCGTTCAACCTCTCAGTCCGGCTACTGATCGTCGGCTTGGTGGGCCGTTACCTCACCAACTACCTAATCAGACGCGAGTCCATCTGCAAGCGGTTTCCCTTTGGCATCATCCCCATGCGGGGTCGATGCTTTATGCGGTATTAGCAACAGTTTCCCGTTGTTATCCCCCTCTCGCAGGCAGGTTACTCACGCGTTACTCACCCGTCCGCCACTAATCCGGTCAGAGCAAGCTCCGACCTTCTTCGTTCGACTTGAATGTGTTATGCACGCCGCCAGCGTTCATCCTGAGCCAGGATCAAACTCTTCATAAAATTCTTTTATGAAGATTCAATACTGAATCTGCTTAGTACTTTACTTAGGTTTTTATACTAAAGGATTTGACAAGAACTTTTTCTTTGTACATCTTGTCTTGTTTGTTGTTCAATTTTCAAGGACCGATTCGCTCCCGCTTCTCGCGACAGCTTGGTTATTATACCACTTTAGTTTTAACTTGTCAAGACCTTTTTTTAAGTTCTTTCGACCTATTCGACCGAAAACGCTTTTCCGTGTTCCTCAAGTACAAACTATGCGGTTCACCGCAATGCGGTTTTTACAGTATATCACCCCGAGCGCGCTTTGTCAATAGAAAATTTCAAAAAAACGAATATTTTTCTTTATTCGGGAAATTATACGGTTACGGCGTACACCACGCGGCGGATGCCGCAGCTACGGAGGCAGAATGGTAAGCATTTTATTCAGAACTATTTTCATATATTTATATCTCATTCTCTGTATGCGTCTGACCGGCAAGCGTCAGATAGGCGAGCTGCAGCTGTCGGAACTGATAACCGCGCTGCTGCTGTCGGAGCTTGCCGCGGCTCCGACGGCAAATCCGTCTATCCCCTTGCTGCACGCGATACTGCCCATAACTATGCTGATAAGTCTTGAGATAATCGGCACTATGCTCGTTACAAAGTCGGTCTTTATCCGTCGGCTTCTCGATGGTGTTCCGAGCATCATAATCAACCGCGGTAAGCTTGACATAAAGGCGCTCTCTAATGTTCGCATGAGCGTAGAAGAACTGATGGCGGAGCTGCGGCTCAAGGGCTTCTCGCACCCGGAGGATGTTTTTTACGCGATACTCGAACAAAACGGTAAGCTGTCGGTTATCCCGCGCGTTTCGGCTGCGCCGCCGTCTGCCGCGGATACCGCACTGATACTCCCCGAAAAGGGCATTTCGCATCTTCTGATAGTTGACGGAAACGTGAGCGAGCGCAGTCTGCGCGATACAAAAAAGAGCCGCGCATGGCTTGATAAGCGTCTCGGCGCACTCGGCTATGCTTCGGTAAAGGATGTTTTCATATTCGCAGTCGACGATTCGGGTGCGGAATACGTCTGCGCGCAGAGTGAAAGGGGCATAAAATGAGAAGCTTTTTGATTTCCGCGCTTCTCTTTCTGCTGTCCGTCGGCGCGGCGATAGCATGCAGCGTCTACACCGAGAACTTTTGCAGCGATGTGCGTGAGGTGGCAGCGGCATTACCTGATGAGGCGGAGCTTTCGCAGCTCGGTACGACAGAGCATGCGGATAGCGGGAGTGATGCGAGCAGAAGCGACAACAGCGGCACTGCAAGCATCGTCAGCGGTAATGATGGTGCAAGCGGTGAAGGCGCAATTTATCCCGAGCTCGGCAAGGCGTTTGAAGCACTTGACAGGCTCGACGGACTATGGAAGCAGCGCCGCAAAGTGCTTGATGTTTTTGTGACAGCCGATTATCTGAATCAGGCGGAGCAATCGCTCATTCGTCTCAAGGTATATCTCGAATGCGAATATTACAGCGATTATCTCGCTGAGAAGGATGTTTTTGACTCGGTCATAGAGCAGATACGTCTGCGCGAAACGCTCTCACCCGAAAATCTGTACTGACAGGCAGAAAAAGCATCAAGGATCTGTTAAAAAACATTTTTAACAGACCCTTGATTGTCAGGGGATAGATAAAAATGTTCGGAGTGAGTGGTTTTGCCCCGTCAGGCGTACAAGCGTACGTCGAGGGGCAAAAACGCTCGCAGAAAAAGCGAATTTATTCCTTTCGGAGAAATCTGTTAGGATTTCTTCCTATTTTTTTATGGCTGTTATGTCATACCAAAACAGAATACTCTCTTATTCGCTTTTTCGGTCCGGACTTTTTTAGCATCCCCATCAGCAAATCAGCTGAAATCGGTTTCTCCGTCGGCAAGCAGCACGCGGCGGCGCATGACGGTATAATCGGTAACATTCGCGAGCGCGGCGATATAGTCGGGCTTGAGATAGTTGGTATTATCGGCGCAGAGCACACACGTCAGGCGATTACCATCCTGAGAAAAGCGCAGTATCTGCGGGCGTATATCCACCGTCTTTTCACCGCTCTTTGTACGTTTGGTTATAACGAGCGGCTTATCGCAGATTATCTCCGAAAAAACGGGTACGTGCTCGTCTCCCTCGGGCGAGAACACAATCTCATACTCCGACCATGCAATATCGCTCGGCTTTCGCTCGGGCACGTATGCATCCTCGACGTAAAGATCCTCGGTCAGATTTGCCCGAAGAGCGCGGACGATCTCCTCGCAGTGCGGCGGTTCGGTCAGCTTGAGCTCCATAAATTCGCAAATGCTCTCCGTTCCGACCGAAAGGGTCAGCGCGAACGACATTTTAGGATGCGGATTAAAGCCCTCCGAATACTTGACGGGTATCTGCGCGCGGTTTATCGCGGTGCGCATGGTACGACCGAGGTCCAGGTGCGAGATATACTGCGCCCTGCCCGTCTTATGAAAGCGCACGCGGAGATTGTAGGTCGGCTGCTGCTCGACTGCGCGGTTCGGGCTCTGCGGACTGCGCTGCTTTGTGCCCTTCGGGGTCTGCGCGGTGTGCGATAGGCTCTTTCCGTTCTGCTCCTCGAGCTCGTGCAGATTGCTTGTTACTTCGTTCTCGCTCATCTCACTTTTCCTCCGTACATGCTTTTCCCGTCTTAGGGCACCATCTGTGCTCACCGGGCAGGCTGTTCGCTCCGCAGCCGGAGCATGCCTCTGCGCAGTTTCGCGTCGTCTGCGATTCGTATGCCTTGTCCGCCTCGCGCGCGAAGAAGCTCTTTTTCACGCCGCAGTTGATAACATCCCATGGGAGAATCTCGTCCCGCGAGAATTTTCTGTTGGCATAGAACGCAGGGTCGATACCGACCGACGCGAAAATATCGAGCCATTCGTCATAGTCGAAAAATTCGTCCCATGCGTCAAAGCGTCTGCCGCGGCGATGCGCTTCAAGCAGTGCGGCGGACAGTCTGCGGTCGCCGCGGGCAAAAACCGCCTCGATACGGCTGACTCGTGCATCATGCCATGTATAGCGTATCTTGCGGTCGGTGATAGCCTCGCGCAGCCAGTACTGCTTTTCCTCAAGCATCTCGATGGTATCCTGAGCCTCCCACTGGAAGGGGGTGAAGGGCTTCGGGATAAAGCATGCAACGCTTATCGTCACCTGCGGGCTCTTCCCACGACGGACGTTCGGATTTGAATAATAGGAATCAACGACCGCCTTTGCGAGCTTTGCAATGCCCTCGACATCCTCGCGTGTCTCGGTCGGAAGTCCGTCCATAAAATAGAGCTTGACCTGATTTTTGCCGCATTCGAACGCATTCGCGCAGGCACGCAGCAGTTCCTCCTCGTGCACGTTCTTATTGATAACGTCGCGCATACGCTGCGTTCCCGCCTCAGGTGCAAAGGTAATGCCGCTCGTGCGCACCGTAGAAATCTTCTCCATAAGCTCCTTTGTAAAGCTGTCGACACGAAGCGACGGCAGCGAAAGGCTGACCTTCTTATCGTCGGTCCACGACAGCAGCCTATCGGTCAGCTCACCGAGCCGCGAATAATCGCTGATGGAGAGCGAGCAGAGCGATATCTCGTCAAAGCCCGTCGTTTTGTAAAGCTGACGGCACTGAGCATCGAGCACATCAGGGCTCTTTTCGCGCACGGGGCGATATATCATTCCCGCCTGACAGAAGCGGCAGCCGCGTATGCAGCCGCGATACACCTCGGGAACAATGCGGTCGTGCACCGTTTCTATATACGGCATGACGAATTTATCGGGAAAATATACGTTGTCAAGGTCGGCGATTATCTGCTTTTGCACGGTGCGGGGAACATCGTCGTATTTCGGTTCAAATGAGGATATCTTACCGTCCTCACCGTATTCTACGTCATAAAGTGACGGCACGTAAAAGCCGTCAAGACGCGATGTTGCACGGAGAATTTCCGCACGGCTTGCACCGCCGCGCTTCATCTCGGCGTACATCCGCGTAAAGCGCGGAAGCATCTCCTCGCCCTCGCCGATGTCAAAAACATCGAAAAAGTCGGCAAGCGGCTCGGCATTATACGCGCACGGACCGCCGCCTATAATTATAGGGTCGTTTTCTCCGCGCTCGGAAGCGAGCAGCGGGATGCCGCCGAGCTCAAGCATGTTGAGCACGTTCGTATAGCAGAGCTCGTATTGAAGCGTAAAACCGACTATATCGAAATCGGAAAGCGGGTCTCCGCTCTCATGCGCGTAAAGCGGGATACCGTGCTCGCGCATCTTAGCCTCCATATCGGGCCACGGCGCGTATGCGCGCTCGCACCAGACGTTCTCCTCATTATTGAGAACTCCGTAGAGAATACGGATGCCGAGATTCGACATTCCTATCTCGTAGTTATCGGGAAAGCAGAACGCAAAGCGGACATCGACTGCGTTTTTATCTTTTATGGTCTGTCCCCACTCGCCGCCGGTATAACGTCCGGGCTTTTCAACGCTTTTCAGTATGGTATGCAGATTCATCTTTACAGCGGCAGCCGCAGCTGCCTATGTCCTTTCTCGGAAATAATTACGGGCTCCGCACACGGCAAAAGCCCCGCACCGACAGAGCAAAGCCGTATCGGTACGGAGCCGGAGCATTCTCTACCGGTCAATTTTTACCTACGTAGATCTTGGTTATGAGCACCGCGGGTACGATCCATGCGAGCTGATAGAGCACGGCGTGCCACGAGCTGACCGAGCCGCTGAGCTTGACAAGTATCATAAGCGCGACTATGACGAACGAGAATACCATCGCGAGTACCTTCAGCATGGTTCCCGTTTTCATCGCGTGCAGCACCTTTTCGCAGAGCGAATATGCCGTCATCATCGACTTGACCGAGCGGCGCGACGCGACACCGCTCTCGGTATGCTCCGAGGAGACGGCGAGATCGTCTATCGTGCGGCAGCGGAGTATCTTAATCGGATAATCGGCAAGGCTGATGCTGCGGTCGAGCATAAGATCGGTGATGTTCGGGTCAAAGGTCTTGATGCCGACGCAGATGCCGAGCTTCGACAGCTGCTTGATGGTAACCTCGAAATCGGGGTCAAGGGTGTACTGGATGTAGAGCTTTGCAGCGACCTCGCCGTCGATGGCAAGGTACATTATGCTTACCGAGCTCTGTCCGCGGAGTATTTCATCCTCGGGGTCGGACGGTGTGGGAAGTCCGTTATCGGTAAAGTAGTCTATGTTTCCGCAGTACACGTGTCTGCCCTGAATGTACGCCTCGAGTCCGCCCGACACGACGCTTGTCAGCTTGACATCGTCGGTATGCTCGAGGTCATGAGTTGCCGCTTCAAATACCTGAGCGAGCGGTCCTCCGACCTTCATGAACAGGCTTGCTACGTTCGAGATGATATAGTCGAGGGGGCTGTCTCCGTAGGTCTTTATGCTCTTGACCATCACGCCGCGCGCAGGGAAAACATCCTTATCCTCAAAGGTAATGGCGCTTGCACTGGTAGAATATTCCTCGAGCGCGCGCGCACCGATTATGGCGCTGCCCGACTTATATGCGAGCTTTGAAGCCGAGAAGAACGGCATGCTGTATATCACCATAGCTGCGCACGGAACGCCGATGGATATAGTGAACTGCGCGACGGAAAATGCGCGGTTGAAGCTGCGTCCGAGGAAGAGATCAAGCGCGAAGAACACTGCGGCTGCAGCAAACGCTATCGGAATAAGCACTCCCGTCGCGCGCTCCGCGGAGCAATGCTGCCGCATGCGGGCATAGAAGCCGTCGACGAACTTTGTCTGACCGAGGCGGAATATCGTAGCATCCTCGGGCATGAAGCCCGCAAAGGCGTTTGTCTCAAGGGTTGCCTGAGTCTCGCTGAGTGTTTCGATGACGTATTTATCCTTCTTTGACGCGATGACATTGAAGCTGAACACCTCGCGGCGGAAGTCCATATACTCGCCGAGCAGTGCGGTGAGTGCCATGAGCACGCCCGTGCAGCTGAACATGCGGATACCGTCGGCGGAGCCGTGAAGGTTGGCAAGGCACATGACGACATCGTATATCGCCGAGAAACCGAGCACGGTCACAAGCAGCGAATCCGCGCCTATGCGTCTGTCGCGGAAGCCGAGCACACCGTCACGCACGTGCTGTGCGGTGAGCGCAGCCGCAAGAACGGTTATCTGCAGTCCGAACATCGTATAAACAACAGGGTATGTATGCGAATCCATCCATGTCGGAAGTCCTGCGCCGAACACGGGAAGATTATCGTAGAAGAAGGAAAGGACGAGCAGCAGTGCCGCGCCCGCAAGGCGGATGAGCAGGCTGCGGTATTTCTTCTTGTAGCCGCCGAGAATGGTCTTTATCTGATCGGGTGAGGTGAATTCCTCTATCTCCTCGACCTGCGGTTCGGGCTCGGGCTCCTCGCCGTTTTCTATCTTGTTCATCATTCCCGTGACGTATTCGGGATTCTCGGAGAGCTCGGCAGCCTTTTCAAATCCGACGGTCTTTGCGAGCTCGTCGTCCATGCCGAACGCTACCATGAGCTGAACATCGGTGTCGTCTATATCCTCGTCAAGGGCATCAAAGCCATCGTCAGAATCTTCGGAATTTTCGGAGGCATCGGCGTTTTCGGTGTTGCCCGCAGCGTCTTCCGTACCATCCGCAGCGGTTTCAGTGCCGGAGGTCTCCTCGGCGGATGCGTCGGCAGCGGATGCAGGAGCGTCGTCTGTTGCACCGTCCGTCACAGCGTCGGCGGTCACAACGTCGGCGGGCGCATCAACGTCAGTCGCATCGGCGGTGTCTGCATCGGCATTGACATTCGTGCCGTCGGTGCTTGCAACTATATCCGCAAGCATGTCCTCGGGGGTAACGGCGCAGTCAATAGGTGAGGGCGCAACCGCGCCCGAATCGCCGGATACATCTGCATCGGCTGCCGTATCGGCGGATGCCGCATCGCTCACGGCATATGCATCTGTCGCAGCATGTGCATCGGATGCCGCATCTCCGTCGGCAGGCTCGGCAGCGGCGGCAGGCTGCTCGGAAGCCGCCGCAGCGGGCGCTTCATCCGACGAATCGGAACGTCCGTCTACATTCTCCGAGAACTGGGTAACAAACTCATCATAATCATCGGAGTCCGAGTCCTTACCCTCGCCCGCAACATATTTTGCGTACTCGGATTCGCCCATAACATCGCGTATGATGGCATCGGTGTCGAAGTCATCCGGCACATCGTTTATCGAAAGATCGTAAAAATCCGAGGTCGTGTCTCTTGTCTGCTCGAGAGCTTTTTTCTTTTTGCGCTCGCGACGCGATTTGCGCTTGCTCCCTCCGATATTCGAGTTGAGCTTTCCGAGGAGATCGTCTGCCGTAACCGAGCCGTTTTCGGTCTCGGAGGAATCGACAGCGGCACCGTCGATAAATTCTTTATCTTCGCGCTTTTTCTCGTCCATTTTCAAAAACCTCATTTATAATCATTTTGCCAAAGTGTCGCGCATCGGCGAAGGTCGCCGCGCATAATCCCGATGCAGCATCGGCCCGCACAGCCTACAGCGCAGTCACCGCATATGCGGCGCACCGCTCAAGCATCGTCGCGCTGATTGCGTACCTCGTACAGAACCACCGCAGCGGCGGCGGAAACGTTGAGCGAGTTTATCCTGCCGCAAAGCGGCACGGAAACGGTGAAATCGCACTTTGAGCGCAGCAGCTGCGAAACGCCCGTGCCCTCGCCGCCCATAACGACCGCTACGGGTCCCGTCATGGATGTGGAATGCAGCGGCTGTCCGCCCGCCTCGGCGGCGTAGACCCACAGTCCCTTTTCCTTCAGCTCCTCGACGGCAGCCGTAAGATTCGGAACGCGCGCGATAGCCATATACTCGAGTGCACCCGCCGACGTTTTTTCGACTGCGGCGGAAAGCGTTGCGCTCCTGCGCTTCGGTATAATCACGCCGTGAACCCCCGCGCACTCCGCGGTACGTATTATCGCACCGAGATTGTACGGGTCTTCTATGCCGTCGAGCACAAGCACGAACGGCGGCTCGCCGCGCTCTGCCGCTGTCGCGAGAATATCGTCGATCGACACATATTCCTTTGCAGCCGCATAAACGATTACGCCCTGATGATTCAGCCCGCCGCAGATGCGGTCAAGTCCCGCTCTCTCGGTGTGCACGACAGGAATTCCGCGAGCTGCAGCCTCCGCAACTATCAGCTTGGCAGAGCCCTCGAGCTCGCCCTCTTTTACAAGCAGCTTATCGATGCTTCTGCCCGACTTAAGCAGCTCAAGCACGGCGTTTCTGCCGACAATGACTCCCTCGGGGAGCTCTGTCTCGTGCTCGCGCCCGCGTCCGCCGTGAGGCGTGCGGTCACGGGATGCTCCGCTTCTCTCGGGTCTGCGGTCGGTTCTCTTTTTATCACGGTATTCCATATCTTTTATCTGCCTCAAAATCTCGCTTCGCATAAAATGTCCACTGTAATCTAAGCTATTATATCATATATTTTTCGGTTTGTACACAGTATTTTTCAAAAAAGAGTCCGCTTTTGCAGAATTAATTTGCCCGCAGCGGCAGAAAACGCGCGGAGAACGGCAAAAGGTGCGTAGAGAAAAGCGGAAACACGCGCGTGGATGGGCAAAAAATACACAAAAAAAGACAAAGGGCGCGCATCTGCGGGATACGCGCCCTTTGTTCTGACGGGGTCAGATTACTGTCTCTTTGCTGCGTAGCATTCGCTGCAGTAAACCGGTCTGTCGTTTGTCGGCTCAAACGGAACTCTTGCTTCCTTACCGCACTCGGCACAGACAGTAGTATAGTACTCTCTTGCAGGCTTGCCGGCATTCTTTCTTGCATCGCGGCACTTTTTGCACCTCTGGGGCTCATTCTGGAAGCCCTTTTCAGCGTAAAACTCCTGCTCTCCCGCGGTGAAGACGAATTCCTCTCCACAATCCTTGCACTTTAAAGTCTTGTCCTCGTACATTTTTTACCTCGCTTTGTGTTTCTGATGCCAATGTTCTTTGCCCCGGAACGGGATCACACCGTTACCTTTGTAAAATCCGCCTCAGCGGACAGCTGTTTGTCGGAAGCCCCATGGTCGGAATTAAGTTTTCCCGCAGATTATCCGATAGGGGTCATTGCGACACACACCCATGTGTCTTTGCTTGAACCAAGCCGACACATAATCAACAACGCTCTGTTATTAAGCTACTCGGGCGTATATATGTATTCAGGCATCAATATTCAATTTTTCTGATCTTACCGCGTATACGGCAGATGGCATTTTCAGCCGACTTTTTGTTTCTGCCCGTGCGCTCTGCTATCTCCGACGCATTACAGCCGCCGAGATACAGCGAAAGAACAAGCGACTCATACGGGGTAAGCTCACGGCGTATCCGCGACAGCAGCAGTCTGCAGCTCTCCGCCGAGATAACATTTTCCGCCGGGTCACGCTCCGCAGCCGTGTCAATGCAGCTCTCACCGCGCAGCTCAGACAGCAAAACGCTCTTCTCTCTGCCTGCGCGCGACTCCTCACGCAACAGCGAGATAATGCGATTCTTCAGACATACTCCCGCATAGAGACCGAACGTCACGCCGCTCTGCGTCATGTCATAGGACAAGACCGCCTGATACAGCGCTATCTCCGCCTCCTGTCTGAAATCCTCTATGCTGTAGCCGCCTCCCTCGAGATAACGGTACAGAAGCGACTCGATAAGCGGCTCGTAACGGCAGCTGATCTCCGAAAACGCATCCTCGTCTCCCGCACGCGCCTCCGATATGAGTCTGAGAATCTCCGCCTTTTCCGCCACACCGCGCCTCCTGATAAGCCCCGCCGTTCCAAATGCGGCATTTTTTTACCGCAGGTATATGTCTCAAATTCGACTATTAAGCGGTCGGACATAACCGCCGTATCGGGATGAAATACGGCTATCGGGCAGTGCTATGGCACATTTTGGATAAATGACCGTATACAGTATACCATAAAGTTTGGCTCAGGTCAATAGTTTTTTAAAAAAAATTAAAAAATCAGTAATTTTTCACGTTTTTACGCCGTTACACCCCGAAAAACGACCCGATTCGGACCGCTGAGCTCTTCTGAATAGCTTCGCTGATTCAATATCGGTCGGGTGCGGCACAAAGCATGATAACGCCGCAGTCGTCCCAACTCAAAGCCGCACAAACGAAACATCAAGCGCCGCCGCTCCGCGGTCAATCAAGCCCAAATCCAACGCCGCACCGCCGCACAGCAATAGCCGTCACACTGCCACACGCCGTTAGCCGCCGTCACTGCAGCAGATAATTCACCTCTCCCGACATAAGCGCAAGGATGCCCTTATAGCATATCTCGGGATTATCCCGAAAATTATACTTCATCTTTTCGAGTTCAATTCGGTTATCCGCTATCAGCTCGATATGCATTATCTCCTCATGCTGCTCGATGATCGAAGCGGTCAACGTATATCTGCCGTCATCACGCTGCTCAGAACTGCACTTTATATCCGAGCCCCGCTTTTTGAAGGAAAGCAGACGCAGCGCGCTCTTTAAGCTCTTATCGCGGATAAGCCCGAGCAGATTGCCCTCGAGAGAATCCGAGACATGCTTTCCCTGCTCGGTTATCTCGTACAGGTCACCGTCCTCGCCCTTTATCTCGCGGACGTTGCCGGTGTCAAGCAGCTCGCCGAAGCACTCGACAAAGTCGAAATAGCCGACCACCCCATCCTGAATAACGATATCGTTCAGATTCTCGAATTCAAGAGGATACCCGACATTCCGCATAAGGTATAAGATAAATATTTTAATATCGTTTTTATCCTTAAGTGCCGCCTGCATTTTAAACCTCCGCCGATATTCGGCAGTCACCGCCCGCAGGGGAGCGATGCGCCGTCAGATGATCGACCGCCGCAGAATGGCTGCGCGTCGTCGGAAAATCGACCGCCGCAAAATGGCTGCGTGCCGTCGGATAATCGGTCGCCGCAGAATAGCTGCGTACCGTCAGAAAAACGGTCGCCGCAAAAGGAAAGCGCGGCGACCGATTGAATTCTATGCTCGGGTTACTGCTCCTTGGTTGTCTCGACGTACTTTTTCCAGTCGAGCTTATCAAAGATTCTGTACCCCCAAAATGACGTAAGCTTTCCGCTGTGCGAGAGCTGATTGCTCATGATGTAATAATCCTGATGTACATAGAGCGGCATAGCGGGCATATCCTTTGCGAGCAGCTGCTCTGCCTCGAGCAGTATCTTAGCGCGGGCGCTGCTGTCGGTCTCCGCATACGCACGGTCGATAATAGCGTTGTACTCATCGCTGTTATAGCCCGTGATGTGCGGAACGCTGTCGAAATTACCCGTCTTTGCAGCCTCTGCGAGGTCGATCGCACCGCCGGAATAATCCTTTGCAAAGGGCGCGAGAGTAGACCATGCGTCGGTCGAGAGAGCCTGCATATCTATTGCAACAACATCAAAGTCTCCGCTCTCGTATGCCTCGTTGAAGCGGTCGCGATAGAGCGCGTAATCGTTATCGATATAGCACTTTGTGCCGAGCGACTTGACCTTGACATTGAAGCCGAGGCTGTTCCACTGCTCGGCGCAGTACTCTGCAACCGCCTGATCGGTCTCGTTGTCGCGCGTGAGAATGGTAAACGACTTAGTCTTAGCGCCCTTTACAAGCGACTTAGCTTGCTCGAGATCGTAGGTGATAACGCCGCCGTTTGCCTTTCTGAAGTCCTGACCGTCCGCCTTTGCAACACCGGCGGGAACAAAGCCCTCTGCGGGCTTACCGAAGGTCACGATGTCCGCTATCGCCTGACGGTCGATAGCCATAGAAAGGCCGAGACGAACGCTTGCATCGTCGAAGGGGGCGCGAGTCGTATTGAAGAGATAGGTATGCGTGCTGAAGGTATCCTGAGTGGTCGCCTTATTCTTATATTCCGCACGTGCGGAGAGCGGGAGCTCGCTCATGTAGAGTATCTCGCCGTTATTGTACTTCTCGAGCTGCTCCTCGGGGGTGAGGGTCCAGTCGGTGGTAAGGCGGTACGCAGTAACGTACTTATCAATGGCATCCTTCTCGACATTGCGGTAATAGTAGATATTACGCTCAAGGATGAAAGCCTTATCCTCGCCCGTCAGGGTGTTATACTCGGGACGGAAGGTACGGACGGTGAACGGTCCGTTAGTTACGAGAATGGTGGTATTGGTGGACCAGTCGGATGCCTTGTTTACGATATCCTCGCGGAGGGGATAGAGCGCAGGGCTCGCGCAGGTGGTAAGGAACTCCTCGGGGTCGATATCGCGGGAGAAAGTCACCTGAATAACATCGGTATCCGCGGAGCAAACGCCGAGATCGTCGATGGAAACGTCGCCCGACTTGACCTCTTTTGCGTTCTTAAGGTCCTTGAGCAGGGCACACGCCTCGCTGTGGAACTCGGGGCCCATGATACGCTTCCATGCGTATACAAAGTCGTCCGCAGTGACGTCTCTCGCATCGGACCACTGCGTTGTCTTGATGGTCAGCTCAAGTATGTACTCGCCGCTCTCATCGTCTGCGGTGTACTTCCAAGAGTCAAGAAGTGCGTTTTCCGTCTTGCCGCTCGTGCTGATTTCGGTAAGACCTTCATATATAAGTCCGATGACCTTGAGTGCGTCATCGTCGGTCAGCGATACCGCAGGGTCAAAGCTTGCTATCGGCGAGGAAAGGTAGACGGGAATTATTGCGCCGTTTCCTTTCGTTTCTCCGCAGGCGCTGAGCGCACAGACGGAGACCATCATTACCGCACAAAGCAGTAAAGATACGATCTTCTTCATAATTTAGGGTCCTCCTGATATTATGCTTCTGTCTTTCTGTACATTATCACATAAAAGCAGAATGCGGCAGTTACGCATTTTCCCTATTATATCATCATTTTACGATTTGCGCAACGGTAATTTTCAGATATTTGTAAACTTTTTTGTGCTGCATGTGTAAACCTCGCTCCGAGCCATGTCCGAGGGTGTTTTTTCGGCGGAGCAACGCTGCAAAAGCGCCCGTGTACCGATATTTTTACGATAATAACAGCGCCGTGCGAATGAACGCGTCCCGCGCTGTCAACAATTCCGCTGTGAGGGGCTATCCGCCCCGACATACCGAAGGGAGGACGAAAATATGACAAAGCAGGACGGCGGCAGAATCCTGCCCGAGACCGATCTCGCCTACGAATGCCTCGGAGGCGACGGTGCCGGCGGCGCGGCTGACAGAGACGGAATAGAATGCAGCGAGCGGCAGGAGAGCGGCATTACGATAACGCGGCTTTGGGTAAAAAATGCTGCGGGTGCGGAGAAGATAGGAAAGCCGGTAGGGCACTATCTTACCGCAGACATCGGTCAGCTGTGGCATGAGGGGAGCACGGCACGCGAGAATGCACGCACGGTGGTAGCGTCGCTGATACGCGAGGCGATAAGCGGCGCGGCGGGCGACGGAGTGCTGAAAAGCGGGTGCATTCTGCTCGCGGGGCTCGGCAACCGCGCTGTTACGGCGGATGCACTCGGTCCGCGCTGCGTTGATGCGGCGACGGTCACGCGGCATATCAAATCGCAGGATCCCGCACTGTTCAAGCGGCTCGGCAGCTCGGAGCTCGCCGCGCTTGCGCCCGGGGTAGTGGGTCAGACGGGGATAGAGACGGCGGAGTTTGTCCGCGGCGCGTGTCAGGGGGTAGGCGCAGCTCTCGTTATCGCCGTAGATGCGCTTGCCGCGCGGAGCACCGAACGGCTCGGGACTACCGTTCAGATATGCGATACGGGCATCTCGCCCGGCTCGGGAATAGGTAACCGCAGAGCTGAGATAAGCAACACAACGCTCGGCACACCCGTTATCGCGATAGGTGTGCCGACGGTCGTCTCCGCCGCAACGCTCGTGCTCGATACGCTTGAGCAGGCGGGCACCGAAAGTCTGTCGCCCGAGCTTGAATCGGCGCTTCGCGGCAAGCGGGATTTCTACGTCTCGCTGCGCGAGAGCGATGAGGCAGTGACCGTGCTCGCCGCGCTTATCTCCGGCGCACTGTCCGATGTTCTCGGCACGGGCTTTATTTGATACCGCCCGCACGGAGAGGCACGGATGAATATTACGGCGGCGTGCGGAATAAGCATACTACGGGACTATCCCATGATGCGCAAAGCATGCGCGGCGAAAGGATATATTCCTTACGCCGCGGCAGGAGGGTAAAATGCAAAAGGACAGTACAATTGTATACGTCGGCGCTCCCGACATAGCAACCCGCGGCAGAGCTGCGGGCAGCGGAATACGTACCGCGCTCGGCGCATTCGTTATAACCGCCGTGCTGATAAGCGGAACGCTTCAGGCGCTGAACATTTCGCCCGTATCCTCCTACCGCTCGGCGAGTCTGCCGCACATCTCGGTGCTCCCCGAGCCCGAGGCGGGCGACGGGGGCGACGGCGGCATGCAGGGCGCGGTATGGGACGGAGCGGAGGACGAGCCCGAGGTGCCCGCGGGCGATCACAGCATAATCGCATGCGACCTTTCGCGCGGGAGCGGCGGTGCGGTGCTTGTTGACAACGGGACATCGTACGAGGTCAGCACCGACGAATATGCCGCACTCGCATCGCTCGGGCTCGACAGCGCCACCGAGCACGAGGTCACGCTGCGTGAGGACGGCGACGAGGTGCTGTACATCTCCGACGGCAAAGAGCCGCAGGTCATAATCTACCATACGCACGGTACCGAATGCTACAGCGAGACGGGGATAAGCTGCTCGGACGCGGATATGCGCTTCCGCACGACCGATACCGAGCGGAACATGACAGCCGTCGGCAGGAGTGCCGCACTTGAGCTCGCGCAGCGCGGGATTTCGACGGTACACTGCACGATAATGCATGACAGCGAGTCGTACACCGAGTCATACAAAAACTCATACAACACGCTCGTCCGGCTGACCGAGAAATACCCATCGGTGCGCTGCACCGTCGACATGCACCGCGATGCGGTACTGTACGGCGACGGCTCTGTAGCGCGTCCGATAACCGATACCGACCTCGGCACGGCGGCACAGCTGATGCTCGTCATCGGCAGTGATGAGATGGGGGCGGCACACCCCGACTGGCGGGAGAATTTCGCCTTCGGCGCGGCGTTGTCTGCGATACTCGGCGGCAGCTACCCTTCGCTTATGCGCCCTATCAGTCTGCGTGGCGCGGCATACAATCAAAGCTTTACACATGCTTCCCTGCTGCTTGAGGTCGGCTCGTGCGGCAATACGGTGGGAGACGCAAAGACAAGCGCGGTACTGTTCGCGCGTGCGCTCGCAGTGCTGCTCAATAAGCAATAAACACAATACCGAACGCAAATTTGACGCGCCGCTCAAAGAGCAATCAGACGCGATTCGACTCGCATAATTCCGTGCACGTCACGGCGCACCGAATAAAAAGCAATAGGCAGCACGCCGTCCAAACGCAGCAAAGCCGCATTAAAGTTCATCGCTCAGCCGCGCAAAAGCCGCAGCGGCACCGCACGGAGCGCATTACTCCGACGCGGTGCCGCTGTTTACTTTTTAAGCAATACTTATTTACAATATCGCACAGACCGACGGGTAATTATTTCGTCGATGCTATCTTCTCTATTGCACGGTTGATGTTTTCAAGCGCCGCCTTATAGCCCTCGAGCTTCTTGCGCTCACCTTCAACGACCGCTGCGGGTGCCTTGGAGGTAAAGCCCTCGTTTGCGAGCTTTTCGCCGATGCGTGCAATCTCGCCCTCGGTCTTTTTGCGCTCGCCCTCAAGGCGTGCAAGCTCCTTCTCGAGGTCAATGACCTCAGAGAGCGGGATATAGACGGTAGCGGTATCGCTGACTATTTGCACGGCATCCGCGCCGTCGTAGCTGTCGACCACCTTCATCTCGGAGGCAGAAGCAAGCTTAACAAAGAAGCTGCCGCAGCTGCCGAACGTCTCGGGGTCGCTCGTTACGACGTAAACGCTCGCCTTTCTTGACGGCGGAACGTTCATCTCGGCGCGGCGGTTACGTATCGCACGGATGCAGGAGATAACATTCTCGAGCTTTTCCGCGTCGTCGTCGAACACAAGGCTCTCTTCGTATACGGGATAGCGGGAGATCATGATGCTCTCGCCCTCATGCGGCAGACTCTGCCATATCTCCTCCGTAATGAAGGGCATGAACGGATGCAGCAGCTTGAGCGTTTCGGAGAGAACGAACGCAATGACGTTCTGCGCGACCGCATCGCCCGCAGAGAGACGCGGCTTGACAAGCTCGATGTACCAGTCGCAGAAGATATCCCATACAAAGTCGTATATCTTTCCGAGCGCAACGCCGAGCTCGTAGCTGTCGATATTCTCGCGCACGGCTGCGGTAAGATGCTCAAAGCGGGTGAGCACCCACCTGTCCTCAAGCGCAAGCCCGTCTGCTGCAGGGAGGTGAACCTCGTCTATCGTAAGGTTCATGAGCACGAAGCGTGCGGCGTTCCACAGCTTATTTGCAAAGTTTCTTGCTGCCTCTATCTTTTCATCCGAGAAGCGCATGTCGTTTCCGGGCGAGTTGCCCGTCGTGAGCGCGAAGCGGAGAGCATCCGCGCCGTACTTCTCGACTATCTCAAGCGGGTCGATGCCGTTGCCGAGCGACTTTGACATCTTTCTGCCCTGCGCGTCGCGAACAAGTCCGTGAATGAATACGTGCGGGAAGGGTATCTGCTTTGTGCGGTCGCCGGGGAATATCTCGCTCATGTTTTCCAGTCCCATAAATATCATCTTTGATACCCAAAAGGTGATGATATCGTATGCGGTGACGAGCACCGAGGTCGGATAGAAATAGTCGAGGTCTGCGGTGCTGTTCGGCCAGCCGAGCGTTGAAAACGGCCAGAGCGCGGAGGAGAACCATGTATCGAGAACGTCCTCATCCTGATGCATATGCGTGCCGCCGCACTTCGGGCAGACGGTAACATCCTGCTCCGCAACGGTTATCTCGCCGCAGTCGTCGCAATAGTATGCGGGAATTCTGTGACCCCACCAGAGCTGACGCGAGATGCACCAGTCGTGGATATTCTCCATCCAGTTGAGATACAGCTTTGCAAAGCGCTCGGGGATATAATCGACGGTTCCGTTCTTGACAACCTCGATAGCGGGCTCTGCGAGCGGCTTCATCTTCACGAACCACTGACGGGATGCGGTCGGCTCGAGAACGGTGCCGCAGCGGTAGCAGTGACCCACCTCGTGCGTGCACTTCTCGATGCGGATAAGCGCGCCGCATGCCTCAAGGTCGGCAACTATAGCCTTGCGCGCCTCGTAGCGATCCATACCCGCGTACTTTCCGCACTCCGCGTTCATCTTTGCGTCGGGCGTAAGCACCTCTATCATGGGCAGGTCGTGACGCAGCGCGACCTCGAAGTCGTTCGGGTCGTGGCAGGGGGTTATCTTAACGCAGCCCGTACCGAATTCGGGCTTTGCATGCTCGTCGGCAACGACGGGTATCTCTCTGCCTACAAGCGGCAGAACGAGCATCTTTCCGATGTACTTTTTATATCTCTCGTCCTCGGGGTTGACGGCAACGGCGGTATCGCCGAGCATCGTTTCGGGACGGGTGGTAGCGACGATGAGATATTCATCGCTGTCCTTGAATTTATACCTGATATGCCAGAATGCACCCTCAAGCTCCTTGTGCTCGACCTCTGCGTCGCTTATCGCGGTTGCGCAGCTCGGACACCAGTTGATTATACGGTAGCCGCGGTAGATGAGCCCCTTGTTATAGAGGTTAACGAAGGTCTTGCGAACGGCTGCAGAGAGATTCTCGTCCATGGTGAAGCACTCTCTCGACCAGTCGCAGGAGGAGCCTATCTTTTTCAGTTGCTTGATAATACGGTCGCCGTACTTTTCCTTCCATGCCCAGACGAGCTTAAGGAATTCGTCTCTGCCGATGTCGTGACGCGAAAGCCCCTTTTCCTCGCGCAGCATCTGCTCGACCTTTATCTGAGTCGCGATGCCCGCATGGTCGGTGCCCGGTATCCACATGGTGTTGTAGCCCTGCATACGCTTTGTACGGATAAGGATATCCTGAAGCGTGTTGTTCAGCGCATGGCCCATATGGAGCTGACCCGTGACGTTAGGCGGCGGAATTACGATATTGAAGGGCTCGGCGGAGCGATCCTCGCTCGGCTTGAAATAACCGTGCTCCTCCCAAAAGGCGTACCATTTATCCTCAAACGAGGACGGTGAATAGGTCTTTTCAAGTTCCTTTTTCATATTTTGACCATCGCTCTCATGCGGAGAGCGTCCTTTCTTCGGGATAGGTATGGATTTATGATGCTTAGCTGCTCACATGCAGACCGACGGGTCGAGCTCCATTATCTCGCATGCGTTCCGCGCGGTTATGTCGCGCACCTCCGCTTCGGGCAGCTCCTTTATGGCTGCGACGGCGCGTGCGGTCAGCCCGACATAGCCGGGATAGTTCATCTCTCCTCGGTGCGGGTGCGGCGCAAGATACGGGCTGTCGGTCTCGACGAGAATACGCTCTATCGGCACGCTGCGCACCACCTCCGCCGTTCTTGTGGCGTTCTTGAAGGTGATAACGCCCGAAAACGAGATATACCAGCCCATAGAGACGAGCTGTCTCGCCATCTCCGCGCTGCCGCTGAAGCTGTGCAGTATTCCGCGTACGCCGCGATGTCGGCGCAGCATATCGAGGCAGTCGCCGTGTGCGTCGCGGTCATGTATCTGAACGGGGATATCGAGCTCGCGCGCAAGACATAGCTGCATATCGAACCAGCGCTGCTGCGCCTCACGGGGAATATCCCAATGATAGTCGAGCCCTATCTCGCCGAGCAGACGAACGCGGTCGATGCGCAGCAGCTCGGTGAGTGCTTCAAGCTCCGCAGACTCGTCCGTACCCTCGGGCGGAAGCTCCTCGGGGTGGATGCCCGCGGCGGCGTAGACATGCTCGTGCGACAGCGCGATATCAAGCTCGCGTCGGGATGACTCAACCGTCGTTCCCGCAGTCAGTACGCAGCCGACGCCATCCTCGCCGAACGCACGGGCGAGATATTCCTCACGCAGCGTGCCGCAGTGCTCGGACGGTGCGTCGAACTTTGCGTCGCCTAAATGTGCGTGTGTGTCAAACAGCTTCACGGTTTTATCTTACGCGCTCGCCGAGCGGTGTTTCGGGGGCAAGGAAGATAACGCGCACCGTCTCCTCGCCCGAAGCGAGTATCATGCCGTTGCTCTCGACTCCGCAGAGCTTTGCGGGGCGGAGATTTGCTACGATTATGACCTTCTTGCCGACAAGCTGCTCAGGGGTGTAGAACTTAGCTATACCCGAAACGACCTGACGCTTTTCATAGCCGAGATCAAGCTGCAGACAGAGCAGCTTTTTAGCCTTCGGTACGGGCTCTGCGGACAGCACCTGCGCGGTGCGCAGCTCGACAGCAGAGAAATCGTCGATGCCGATGAGCGCGCAGCCCTCAGGTGCAGTCTTTTTGTCGGATGCGTCGGATGCATTCGCTGCGTTTGCTGCATTCGATACGGATGCGGCATTATCGTCGGCAGCCTTCTTTGCGGCAGCCGCAGCGGCACGCTCAGCCTCTGCCTGAAGCTCTGCGGTAAGCGCCTTCTCATCAATACGCGCGAACAGCACCTCAGAGGGTGCGAGCGTATCACCCGCCTTGAGCGCACCGAACTCGACGGTATGCTCATCGGTCGCGAGCTGCGCGAGAATGCGCTTGCTCGTATCGGGCATAAACGGCTCGAGCAAAACTGCGCCTATGCGGATGGTCTCAAGGAGATTATAGAGCACCGTTCCGAGACGCTCGCGGCGGCTCTCGTCCTTTGCAAGCACCCAGGGGGTAGTCTCATCTATATACTTATTTGCACGGCGGAAGAGTCCGAAAACGGTCTCCGATGCATCCGCCACATGATAGCTGTCCATCTGCTCGCGCGAGCGGGATACTGCATCGCTCACGGCAGCGCGCAGCTCGTCGTCTATCGGCTCCGCTGCGCTCGGTACCTGAATGACACCGCCGAAATACTTGCCCGTCATGTCAACCGTGCGCTTTACAAGGTTGCCGAGATTGTTTGCAAGGTCGGCATTATATCTGCCGATAAGGCTCTCATATGTGATGCTGCCGTCGGATGCGTAGGGCATCTCGGAAAGCACGTAGTGGCGCACGCCGTCAACGGTAAAGTGACGCGCGAGATCGTCGGCATAAAGAACGTTGCCCTTCGATTTACTCATCTTATCCTCACCGAAAAGGAGCCAAGGGTGACCGAAAACCTTCTTCGGCAGCGGCTCGCCGAGCGCCATGAGGAAGATGGGCCAGTAGATGGAGTGGAAGCGCATGATGTCCTTGCCTATCACGTGAATATCGGCAGGCCAGTACCTTGCGTAATTTGAGCCGTTGTTGCCGTCGCCCGTATAGCCGAGCGCGGTGATATAGTTGGTCAGCGCGTCGAGCCACACGTATATGACATGTCCCTCGTCGAAATCGACGGGTATGCCCCACTTAAAGGAGCTGCGCGAAACGCAGAGGTCCTGGAGTCCGGGCTTTATGAAGTTATTTATCATTTCCTTCTGACGCGAGACAGGCTCGATAAAGCCGGGGTGCGACTCGATATACTCGAGCAGACGGTCGGCGTACTTGCTCATACGGAAGAAGTAAGCCTCCTCCTTTGCGCGCTGAACGGGCGCTCCGCAGTCGGGACACTTTCCGTCCGTGACCTGCGTCTCGGTAAAGAAGGACTCGCAGGGGACGCAGTACCATCCCTCGTAGCTGCCCTTATAGATGTCGCCCTGCTCGTACAGTCTGCGGAAAATCTTCTGCACGGCTGCCTCGTGATGCGCGTCGGTGGTGCGGATAAAGTGGTCGTAGCTGATGTTCATCCTGTCCCACAGTCCGCGTATATCGGATGCGACACGGTCGACGTATTCCTTGGGCGATACGCCCTCCGCACGGGCGATATCCTCTATCTTCTGTCCATGCTCGTCGGTTCCCGTGAGGAAGAAAACGTCGTAGCCGCGCGAGCGCTTGTAGCGCGCTATTGCGTCGGTGAATATCGCCTCATAGACGTTTCCGATGTGAGGCGTGCGCGATGCGTATGCTATCGCCGTGGTGATAAAAAAGGGCTCGCCATGTCCGTCATGGCAGGAGCAGCAATGGTTCTTCTCCACCTTTTGTTCCTTCTTTCGTTGTAATTCGGTATATATCGTTATGGTTATCTTCTTGATTTCCGTGCAAGCGAGCTTTTACGCCGCTGCGGCTCAGATGCGCTCGCCTGCGGCATATACGCGGTCTATCCCGCCGTGCTCGTCGAGCAGCAGCATATCCGCGCGCAGCCCCACACGCAGCGAGCCTGTCACGCCGTCGAGCCGCCGCATTCGCGCGGGCACCGACGTCGCTGCGGGCAGCGCCTGCTCTAACGGTATTCCAGCAAAAGCGGAGAGGTTCTTCACCGCCGTAAAGAGGTCAAGCATGCTTCCTGCGATGGCTCCGTCGCCCGTTCTTGCGATACCGCCTTCAACACGCACCGGCTGCCCCGCAAGCTCGTACTCGCCGTCGCCGAGCCCCGCCGCCATAAGCGAGTCGGTTATCAGCACAAAGCGGTCATGCGGCACGGCATTGTAGGCAATTTTTATCACCGACGGGTGAATATGAACACCGTCGCAGATAAACTCGGTATACAGCCCCGACGAGAGCGCAGCTCCGACAACACCCGGTGCGCGGTGCGACATGCCCGTCATGGCATTGAAAACATGTGTAAACGAATGCAGCCCGCGCTCGACGGCATGCATAGCCTGCTCATACGTAGCGGAGGTATGCGCGAGTCCGACCGTACCGCCGCCGTCTATGACGGCAGCCATCGCCTCGTCGCCGCCCGGCAGCTCCGCTGCCATCGAGACATGCACCCGCATATCTCCCGCGTGCCGCATAAGCGTGCGCAGCTCATCCGCGTCGGGATTTTTAAGCAGCTCGGGCGCGTGCGCGCCGCGCTTTTCGGGCGAGAGATATCTGCCCTCATAGTGTATACCGTCAAAGCCGAGTGCATGTATGTTATCGGTAGCTTCGAGCCACTGCTCAAGCGTACCCGATGCGAGCGTCGGTATCACGGTAGCCGTTCCCGACTCCGCATATGCACGGCGCAGACGGGCAAGCTCCTCTCGGCTCGCGCCGCAGAAATCGCAGCCGCATCTGCCGTGAGTATGAACGTCGACCATCGCGGGAATTATCCGCGCACCGCCGACATCCTCCGCCGCAGCGGCGCTCTCCCGAGACAGCTCGCCGAGCTCGGTTATGATGCCATCCTTTACTGCGATTCCGCCCGTAATGTAGCTCTCGCTGTCGGTGTCGTATATACGCGCTCCGCTGAGCGCATAGCTTTTGTTTTCGGTCATAATGCCGTTGCCTCCGAATTAATAATGCGGCTGCGCGCCGCTCACGGATAATTCAGTATTCCCGCAGATTCAGCTGCAGCCCCATCTCGTGCAAGCTCATTTCGCGCAAATTCATCCCGCGCGAAACATACTCACGGTACGATATCGAACGGCAGCTGCATAAAATATTCGGGCAAACCGCTGTCAAAGTGCATGAGCTCATGCGTCCGCGGATGCTCAAACTCTATCGTCCGCGCGTGCAGACACTGACCACGCAGCACCGATGCATAGCGCCGCGCGAGCGCGGTCTTATCCCCGCCGTAAACGGTATCTCCGAGCACAGGATGCCCGATATGCGACATATGCACCCTTATCTGGTGCGTTCTGCCCGTTTCGAGCCTGACATCGAGCTGTGTAAACGCCTGTCTGTCTGCGCTGCCCGGAAAGCGTGCGCGCACGGTATAGTGCGTCACGGCTTCCTTTCCGCCCGCGACGACCGCCATTCTTTTGCGGTCGGTGGGATGCCGCGCTATCGGCGCGTCAACAGTGCCCTCATCGTCGCGGATGTTGCCGACAACTATCGTCGAATATATCCGTCCGAGCTTATGCGACGCAAACTGCTGCGCGAGAAATGTATGCGCCTCGTCGGTCTTTGCGACGAGCAGCAGCCCGCTCGTATCCTTATCTATACGATGAACGATGCCGGGGCGCAGCACACCGCCGATGCCCGACAGCGAGCCGCCGCAGTGATACAAAAGAGCGTTTACGAGCGTTCCGTCGGGGTTTCCCGCAGCGGGGTGCACCACCATGCCCTTCGGCTTATTCACTACAAGCAGCAGCTCATCCTCGTATAATATATCGAGCGGTATATCCTGCGGCTGCGCTTCACACGGCTGCGGCTCGGGCAGCTCGACCGTCACATCGTCCGCATCGGTCACGGGATATTTCTTATCCCGCCGCACACCGCCGACGGTAACGTATCCGCCCTCTATCAGCCGCTGTGCCGCACTGCGGGTAATACCCTCGCGCTCGGCTACATAAACATCGAGCCTGCACGGCTCTCTGCCGTCAGCCATTTTCGCCGTCCGTTTTCTTCTCCGCGCCGTCCGCGGCTCCGCCGTCATGCGGGGTACGGTCGGCAAAGAACAGCACATATATCATCAGCAGTGCCGCGCCGACGCAGACTGCCGCATCGGCATAGTTGAACACGGCAAAGCCGATGAGCTTGAAATTGACAAAGTCGGTAACGTATCTCGCGCCTATGCGGTCTATCATGTTTCCGATGCCGCCGCCGACTATCAGCGCGAGCGAAATACCGCCCATCTCGCCGAGCTTTTTCCGCTCAACGACCGCATAGACCGACAGCACGATAATAGCGACCATCGAGAGCAGCAGGAATATCCAACGCTGATTTTTCATCATTCCGAAGGCAGCACCCGTATTCTCGACGTATGTCAGATGCAGCACGCCGTCCCACAGCGGCACATCGCCGACGGGCGCGAGCAGCGTCCGCGCGAGATGCTTTGTATACTGGTCAAGCGCGACGGTAAGAAGCATTACCGCTATCCAAAAGAGCATGCCGAGGCGGGCACGCCTCGGCTTATTCTCGGTCATCAAAGTCCTTTTACGGTCTCCATGCAGCGCGCACAGAGGTGTCCGTCCTCGGTCGTTTCGCCGTCCTCGGTGAACATCCAGCAGCGGTCGCACTTCTCGCCCGATGCGGGTTCTACCGCGACCTTCATATCTCCATCGCCGCTCTCGAGCGATACGGCGGAGACGATGAATATTGCGGCGAGCTGATCGCGGAAGCTGTCGAGCACCGCATACTGCTCACCCGATGCGGCGATATGCAGCTGAGCCTCGAGAGACTTACCTATCAGCTTGTTCGCACGCGCGGTCTCGAGCTCCTTCATAACGTCGTCGCGAAGCTCAAAGAGGTGATCCCAGTGAGCCTTTATCTCGGGGAAGGTAAGCGACTCATCATAGGTGGGGATATCATTGAGAAGCACGCTTCTCGCGTCCTCGGATGCGACATGCGGCATAGCGCGCCAGATCTCGTCTGCGGTAAAGGTGAGCAGGGGTGCGAGGATGCGCGTTATCATAGAGAGAACGGTATACATCGCGGTCTGAACGGCGCGGCGGGTCTTAGAGGCGGGCGCCTCGACGTAGCTGCGGTCCTTGGTTATATCAATATAGAGCTTGGAGAGGTCGACGGTGCAGAAGTTTGCAAGGTCGTGGAAAACTCCGTGGAAATCGTACTCGTCGTAGTTCTTTACCGAACGTGCGGCAAGCTCGTTTGCGCCCGCAATTATCCACTTGTCGATATCCTCGAGCTCGGATACGGGAAGCATATCATTATCGGGATCAAAGTCGCCGAGGTTTGCGAGCAGGATGCGCGCGGTATTTCTTATCTTTCTGTATATCTCGCCGAGCTGACCGAGTATCTTGTCCGAAACGCGGACATCGACCTGATAGTCGCTCGATGCGACCCATGCGCGGAGAATATCCGCACCGTATTTCTTTACAACGTCCTCTGCGAGCACCGAGTTGCCGAGCGATTTGTGCATCGCCTTGCCCTCGCCGTCGACGACCCAGCCGTGAGTAAGAACGCCGCGATAGGGTGCGCCCTGACCCTTAGCGCCCACAGCGGTAAGGAGCGAGGACTGGAACCATCCGCGGAACTGATCCGCGCCCTCGAGATAGAGGTCTGCGGGCCAACGCATGCCCTCGCGATCCTCTAGGTTTACAAAGTGGGTACAGCCGGAGTCGAACCAGCCGTCGAGCGTGTCGGTCTCCTTGGTGATGTGGACCGAGCCGCACTTCGGGCAGACAAAGCCCTCGGGAAGAAGCTCGCTCGCCTCCTTCTCGTACCAGACGTTCGAGCCGTGCTCCGCGAAGAGGCGGGAAACATTGTCGATGGTCTCGTCATTGCAGATGACCTCGCCGCAGTCCTTGCAGTAGAATACCGCTATCGGCAGACCCCAATGACGCTGACGCGAAATGCACCAATCGGCGCGCTCGCGAATCATGCCTATCATGCGCTCGCGACCCCATGCGGGAGTCCAGGTGACATCGTCACACGCGCGGACAGCCTCATCCTTGAACGCCTCGACCGAGCAGAACCACTGCGGGGTGGCGCGGAAGATGATGGGGTGCTTGCAGCGCCAGCAGTGCGGGTAGGAGTGCGTTATCTGCTCGGAGGCAAGCAGCGCTCCGCTCTCACGCATGTCGGCGATGATGCGCTCGCCCGATTCCTCGTAGTACATTCCCGCATAAGGACCCGCATCCTCGGTCTGATAGCCGCGGTCATCGACGGGGACTATCATATCCATCTTATAGTGCTTGCAGGTCATGTAGTCGTCCGCACCGAAGCCGGGCGCGGTATGGACGCATCCCGTACCGTTGTCCATGGTGACATAGTCTGCGCAGAGCAGAACGCTGTCGCGGTCAAGGAAGGGGTGGCGCGCCTTCATATATTCGAGCTCGCTGCCGCTGAAGGAAGCAAGCGTCTCATAGCTGTCGATACCCGCTGCCGCAAGCGTCTTTTCCGCAAGAGCAGCCGCAAGAATGTATATCTCGCCCGAGGGAACCTTTGCTGCAATGTACTCCTCGCGCGGATGTACGGCGATTGCAAGGTTGCCGGGGAGCGTCCATGCGGTCGTCGTCCAGATTACGAAATAGGTGTTTGCAAGGTCGAGAGCATTCATCCTCTCGTTTCCGCAGGTATCGGAGATGCGGAACTTGACGTAGATAGAGGTGCAGTCGACGTCCTTATAGTCGATCTCAGCCTCTGCAAGCGCGGTCTCGTCGTGCGGGCACCAATAAACGGGCTTAAGTCCCTTGTAGATGTAGCCCTTCTTGTACATCTCGCCGAACACGCGAATCTCTCTCGCCTCAAACTCGGGCTTCATGGTCAGATAAGGGTCGTCCCACTCGCCGAGAACGCCGAGGCGCTTGAACTGGTCCATCTGAATGTTGACGAAGTTCTGCGCGAACTCATGGCACGCATCGCGGAACTCGGGCACGGTCATCTTCTTACGGTCGAGCTTGCTCTGCTTGATGATGGCGCTCTCGATGGGCATGCCGTGATTGTCCCAGCCCGGACGGTAGCATGCGCGGAAGCCGTGCATGGATTTGTACTTGTTTATGAAGTCCTTGAGCACCTTGTTCATCGCGGTGCCCATGTGAATATTTCCGTTAGAGAAAGGAGGTCCGTCGTGAAGAATGAAGCTCGGCTTGTCCGCGTTTCTCTTCAGCATCTGCTCGTAAATGCCCTCTTCCTCCCATGCCTTCTGCATCTCGGGCTCGCGCTGCGGCAGATTTGCACGCATGGGGAAGTCGGTCTTAGGTAGATTAAGTGTGGAAGTGTAATCCTTAGCCATTTCTTTTGTTCCTGTTTCTCCGTCGAAAATATTTTTCTTTTGTAGGGCGAGCCGTGCCGCCGTGCGGGACGTACCGCCGTGCGGTCCCCGACGGAAGACCGCGATGTATGTAATGTTACTGTCTGCTTTTCAGATCGGGTGTCACCCGCGGCACTCAGCCGTTCGAGTCGTCCCTTATGTCGGAAAGCAGGTTGCCTATCGCGTCGCTCTCCGTATCATCGCTGTGCGATGTCAGCTCCTCGGGAAAGGCAAGAAAATCGTCCTCCTCATCGTCAGCCGACTCGGCATCAAAGACGCCCGGTTCGCCGCGGTCGAGTATCAGCTCGTCCTCATCCGAGAAAAGGCTCATCTGCTCAGCCGCAGTGCTGTCCGCGGTGTTGCTCGCCGCAGCGTCTGCAGAACCGCTCGCAATGCCGTCGGGTTCGATATTCTCGGCATCGACTGCGCCGGTTTCGTCGGTCTCATGACCGTCATCGACAGTGCCGACTTCTTCGGTTGCTCCGCCTTCATCGGTCACAGCCGGAGCATCGGAAGCCTCAGCAGCATCGTCCGCCGTTTCGGCAATATCGCCTGTCGCGTTCTCCGTTTCGGCGTTCGCAGCATCGTTCGTTGCAGCAGCGCTCACCGCCGAATCATCGGCAGCCTCAGCAGTAACGTTTGCAGCAGCGCCGCTTGCGTCAGCGCCGTCGGTCGGCAGCGGAACATCTCCGTCGGTCGTGCTCACATCCTCGCGGATGCTGCCCTTTATGCTCTCGACCGCAAGCCTGAGCACCGCCTCATCCGAAAATTCGGATTCGTCAAGGCTGTCAAGCTCGGGCGCGATACGCTCGATATACTCGATGTGTGTCTTATAGGTCGCAAAAAGATCGTCCTTGAACTTTTTGACCATCGCGCGGAGCAGCAGCAGCTCGTCCCGCTCCTCGGAGACCGCGCTGCGGAACTCAGAGAGAATGCGGTCGCAGTTTAGCTTTGCCGAATGGAGAATGACCTTTGAGCGCTCGGTCGCCTCCTCGACTATTCGCGTGCTCGCGCGCTTTGCGTCGACAAGCGCACTGCGTATCGACTCCTCATCCTCGCGGAAGTGAGCAAGCTCCGCCTCGAGCGAAGCTATCCTCTGCTCAAGCGCGTCGTTCTCGCGATAGAGCTCGGTATATTTATCGAGCGCGAAGGCGCAGTATTCGTCAACCTCTTCAACGGCATAGCCTCGAAGCACGTGTGTAAAATCCTTTGCTTTTATCTCATACGGGGGAAGCATCTTTACCCTCTCTTTCCAAAAATCCGTTAAATCCGCTGCAGCAGGTGTCGGTACGGCGGTTATAAATATTTCTTTACCGCGAGGCGTACTCTGCCCCGTGCGGTCGTACCGCTCTCGCCTATCACGAACTTTCCGTGACCGCGCACCGAAAGTATATCACCCTGCACTACCTCTCTGTCGGGGCGCTGCTCGACTCTGCCCGAAAGCGTTACCATGCCGCCGACCACAGCCGCCTTTGCCTTATCGCGCGACAGATGCGCGAGCTCCGAAACAACGGCATCGAGCCGCGGAGACGCTACGGTCACCGAAAGCTCGCGGTAGCGCCGCTCGGGTTCAAAATCAGGCGGCAGGCTCGTCTCGCTCACCTTTACCTTATCTCTGCCGACAAAAATAAGAACAGGCGGCTGTGAAAGCAAAAGTTCAGCAGCCGCCCGTACGGTAATTATTATCGCTTCGCGACCGTCTCTGACGATGATATCGCCGACCGTGTCGCGTGAGAGACCGAGTGCAAGCACAGCTCCGAGAAACGATCGATGATCGAGTTCATGATATCCGCTGCCGCGAACAAGTACATATCGCAGTCCCGCCGCAGCCTCAGCCGTCGGGCAGACCGCTTTTTCATCGCGCATTGCTGCGCCGCTTTCCGTGTCGTCTGTCGTGCAAGCACCGCAGCGGTTATCGCCGTAAGCGCCGCCCGCCGTGCCGATGCCGTCACTGTCACAACCGTTATCGCCGCAGCATTCACCACCACACACGTCATCACAGCCCGCATTTCCGTAATCGCGGCTGTCGAAGTCACAATCGCTCTGCAGCACGTCGCGGCTGACCTTCCATTCCGAAAGCTCCGCGCCCGCACGCGTAAGACATGCGTCGCACAGATACCCGTACGGGCAGAATGCCTCACAGACGATAACAAGCACCTGCCGTTCCGCTCTGTCATAACCGCCGAAAAAGCAGTATGACAGCCCGCGCTCCGCGAGTCTGAGCGCAGCAAGATGCTGACCCGCAGTGCGCGCCGATGCAGCGTCAAGAAAGCCCGAAACGGCACTGCCGTGCTTCTCGGCATATCTGACGAGATCATCCACGCGCGAGATAAGCAGACCCGTCTCTCCGCCTTCGATCATAATAATCTCACAAATCCCCGAAGTATCTCAACAAGCATAAGAACAACAAGAAACGAAAGGTCTACGGGGCATCTCCTGCAGAAATCCACTCTGAACAGGAGCCGCCTCACAGGCGCGATGACCGGCTCTGTAATACCGTAGACAAACTCGGTAAAGCGGTTTGCGTCACCGGGCATTATCCACGACATAACGGCTCTGACCAAGAGCGCGAACTCGAATGCCCGCAGTATGAGTGCCAGAGTTCTGCCTATTATGCCCACTTCAAACTACCTCTGCGGCAGCTTACATCGAGGTAAACTGCATGCCTGCGTTCGGCTGTTGAGTCTGGGTGCCCGCTGCCGCCGTCTGCTGCTGGTTATCCTGCGAGAGATCGACGTTATTAGGCGTAATTACCCATGTGTTGTTAGCGACCTTCTTGATATCGCCCTCAATAGTATATACAACGCCGAGAAGGAAATCTATCATGCGGCGCGCATCCTCTTTATTTGTGTCCTCAAGATTGAGAACTACGGTTCGCTTGCTGATAAGATGATCTGCTATCTGATTTACGCTGTCCCAGTGCTTAGGCTTCATGACCTTCAGTTCGAGAGCGCTGCCGTTGAGCTCAACGCCGCTGCCGACACCTACTCCCGCAAACGAACCTGTTCTGCCCGAGGGCGCGTAATTCGTTGCCTGAGAGCCGCTGCCGTATGCAGTGTCATACTGCGTACCGTAGTCGGGTGCACCCGCGTTGTCATCAAATACGTATTCGTCGTCCTCGTAGCCCTCGTCGATATCCTTAGGATTTACAATGTTCTTCACCTTGTCAAAGAAGCCCATACCAATCTCTCCTTAATCTTTTATTTATTCTGAATCCTATATGCCCGTAAATGCTGTCAAACCCCATTCTGCACGCCGTAATTACGCATGCCGAAAATTGCCGAACCGGGTCTGATCATGTTCGCACCATACTCAAGTGCGACCTCAAAACTGTCACTCATACCCATAGATAAAAGTGGTACACACTTATTATGCATTTTTTTTGCGTTAATGTCAAGTAATATTTGATAAGTTTCTGCAAAAAATATTCTATAATCGTCTTTTTCGGAGCATTTTGGGGCAATTGTCATCAGTCCGCGGGGATTTATACCCTCAAAATCCGCGATTCGGTCGAAAAAATCGTCCAGTGCCTCCGGCATCACCCCGCCCTTGTTTTCCTCTCTGCCGATATTGATCTCGACGAGAATATCCTGTACATATCCCGCGCGCTGTGCCCGCCTGCTTATCTCCTCCGCGAGCGGTACCGAGTCGACCGAATGTATCAGCGCCGTGCGTCCGATAAGGTATTTTACCTTATTGCGCTGCAGTGAGCCGATAAAATGACGCTCGAGCTGCGGCGACAGCAGCGGCTCCTTGTCGCAGAATTCCTGTACCCTGTTCTCACCGAAAGCACGCAGACCGAGCGACGCGGCATAATTCACTGCCTCCGCGGGCACCGTCTTGCTCGCCGCAACAAGCTTTACCTCATCCGTTCTGCCGAGCGACGCGCAGATGTGCTCCACCCGCTCGCATACTCTCAGATAGTTTTCGCGCACGCATGCGAGATATTCCTCGGTGCAGCGCCCGTCAACGGGGACATGCCCCTCCCTCGGGACCTGCCCGTCATTGCAGCTTCTTTCCGTCATAGAGATCCTTACCTCCCGTGATAACAAAGTCGTAAAGCGACAGCCGACCCGCCTGACTCTCATCGGATGCGTCGTGCTCCTCGCAGACTATCCATCCGTCCCGCTCGAACAGCGGAACTATCTCCTTAAAGCCGACGACCGAGCTGTCAAGCACGAACACGCCCTTCTTTCCGTCCTGAATGGTAACGGCAGATGCGGGCACCTTATAGCCCGAATATTCTGCGGTGATGAGCTCTACCGTCTGATTGTGCGAATAATCAAAGCCGTCGGGCATCTCGGACGAGTAGAATATCAGCAGAACGCGGTCGTCGTCGGCGGGATTTACCACCTTATACAGCTTCATCTCCACCCGTCTGTCATCGCTTGCGGGAAAGACGGCATTGTAGCTGCTGCGCTCGAGCGATATCGTGCGGTATTCCGCCGTCGAAACGGCACACACAACATACCAGCGGTAGTCGGTAACTATCTTCCCCACCGAATGCCTGCCGCTCTCATATACGGAAACATTAGGCATCGCGCTTGCGAGCATGTCGTAATTTTCGAGCTGCATTTCGTCGATATTTCGACTCGAATAAACTCCCTCATAGCCGTCGGTTTGCGAGTAGAAATAGCCCGCCTTATCGGTGACGATATCCTCCGTCGTATCGGAGGATGCACTTATCTCGTCGCGCTCGCTGCGCAGCGCCGCTATAGCATCGTCGTAGCTGTCGACGCTGTTTGTGATAAGCGCACGCTTGTTGAGCAGAACGACTATATCGCTCGTCAGCGACATTGACGAATCAAGATCCCCACCTTTTATCTTTCCGAGCATGCGGTAGTAGACACTGTCTATCTTAGAGTCGACGGTCGCAGTGTCCGAAACGACCGACGAATCGACCTTACTGCGCTCAAGCACCGATATCCGCGAGTCGATATCTATCAGCCGCGCACCGATATCTCCGTCGGCATACACGGTAGCAACACGGTCGCCCGCGCTCACCTTGTCGCCGTCGTCAAAAGCATAATCTACCGTGCCCGCCGAATCGGCGTACAGCACCGTTTCATCACGCAGTATATATGCATCCACGGTCAGCGACTGCTCCATTGTAACATACTCTGCGGGAACGGTACTGACCTCTGTATTGTACTCTCCCCACAGGTGATAGATTATGTAGGCGATAAAAAGCAGGGAGACGACTGCCGTAATGATATACGTTGCAACCTTTTTCAGATATTTCGTATCCATATCAGCCCCTCCTTTTATCAGTTTCCGTTTGTTTTTCAGCGTCCGCCGCACCTATGCGCACAGCCGCAGCGTGATTTTATTAACCTCTATTATAGCACGAAAGCACCGATATATTATCGGCGCCCCGTGAGTATTAACGAAATATTTACAATCTTATCGAGCATCCCGCGATCCCGCTCGGGGTCGCCGCAGATCATCGCCCATCTGACGTAGCTCCTGCCGCGCAGCCATGACAGCTGACGCTTTGCGTAGCGAGTCGTTGCAAGCTTTACCGCCTCTTCCGCCTGCTCCTCGCTGCACTCGCCGCGCAGATACGCGCCGACCTCCTTGTAGCCTATTGCCGCACCTGCGGTGCTCTCCGCATCAAGCCCGAGCCGCGAGACCTCATCGCACAGCCCGCGCTCAAACATCTCGTCGACCCGTACACGTATCCTGCGGTAAAGCAGCTCGCGGTCGAGATAACCGAGCGCGACGACCGATGCGTCGTACGGCGACGGTGCGTCGTGCGACTGCCTGTCCCACTCGGTTTTCGTGCGCCCCGTGATGCGGTATATCTCTATCGCGCGCGCCACTCTCCGCTTGTTGTTCGGATGTATTGCTGCGGCGCTCTCGGGGTCTATCGCGGCAAGCTCGGCGTGAAGCTCAAGACCGTCTCGCGCAAGCAGCGACTCGCGCAGCGACGGGTCGGACGGCGCATCCGCATGCTCGGTCGCCCGTATCAGACTGTCAAGATACAGCCCCGTCCCGCCGCACACGATGGGCAGCGCCCCGCGCGATGCGATATCGCGTATGACCTCAGCCGCCTCGCTCGCGTATCTGCCGCAGCTGTAATCCTCATCGGGCGACACAATATCTATCATGTGGTGCGGCACGCCGCACATCTCCTCTGCGGTCGGCTTTGCCGTGCCGATATCCATGCCGCGATATATCTGCATCGAATCGCACGACACGACCTCGCCGCCGAGCAGCTGCGCAAGCCTTACCGCAAGCGCACTCTTGCCCGACGCCGTCGGACCCGTTATGCAGAGCAGTGGTATCTTCTTTTTATCCGTCATATTCTTCTCACATTATCTTGTCTGTTCGCCGTAACAAGCTCAAATCTCATTTTGTGTAAGTCCTGATGCTTCCGCATCAAGCACAGCCTGAATAACAGAAAACTCTGCTTCAAGCACATCGTATTCTTTTTTGAAATCCTTATTCCGAAGCAGTTCATTCAAAAAATCCTTGTAATTTGTCATTTCGGTTTTCTCCATGTCGAAAATTGCAATATAATTCCGACGCAGCCATGCTTACAGCCTATACAGAACCTTTAATGAATAAACATCGCATCCCCGAATGAGAAGAAGCGGTATCTGCGCTCGATAGCCTCTGCGTATGCGTGCAGCATTATCTCACGCGACGAGAATGCCGACACAAGCATGAGCAGGGTGCTCTCGGGCAGATGGAAGTTTGTTATCAGCGCGTCAACGCGCTTGAAGCGGTAGCCGGGATAGATGAATATACCCGTATCCGCCGTCATCGGCTCGATATGACCGCTGTCATCCGCAGCGCTCTCGAGAACGCGGCAGGATGTTGTACCGACCGCGACTACCCTGCCCTTGCAGGAATTGATTATCTCCGCGCTTTCGGGGCTTATCTCGAAATGCTCGGTGTGCATGATATGGTCGGATATCGCATCCTCCTTTACGGGGCGGAAGGTACCGAGACCGACATGCAGCAGAACGGGCGCTATCCGCACGCCCTTCTCGCGTATGCGGTCAAGCAGCTCCTCGGTAAAGTGCAGTCCCGCCGTCGGTGCGGCTGCAGAGCCCTCGCGGTCGGCATAAACCGTCTGATAGCGTCCGGGGTCGGAGGCGCGGGAGGTGATATACGGCGGCAGCGGCATCTCGCCGATACGGTCGAGCACGGAAAAGATGTTCTCCCCGCCCTCTCTGCCGTATTCGAGTCGGACGATGCGGTTTCCGTCCTCTACGGTTCGCAGCACGTGCGCGCGCAGCAGACCATCGCCGAAGCTGATAACCGAGCCCGTTTTTGCCCTTCTGCCGGGGTGAACGAGCACCTCCCAGCAATCGTCTCCGAGGTCACGGAGCAGCAGCAGCTCCATCCGCGCGCCCGTGCCCTCCTTTATCCCGTGCAGACGCGCGGGAATGACCTTTGAATTATTGATGACAAGCACGTCATTCGGCTCGAGCATATCAACGATATCGTGAAATATCCCGTGTCCTATCTCGCCCGTTCTGCGGTCGACCGTCATAAGACGCGACATATCGCGCCGCTCCGCAGGGGTCTGCGCAATAAGCTCTTCGGGCAGGTCGTAGTAGAAATCGCTTTTTTTCAGGTCGGTGCCTACCTTTTCGTTTATAATTATCTTTTCTTCAGACATCGTATCTCCGTATCGCCGTAACGCCACAGCGCAGGCAGCATATAATAATATCGCAGAATGATCTGCATCCAACATATTATATTACAATACGACGCTTTTTTCAAGCATAAATAATGCCGTACGGTCGGGAATTATCCCGAAACGCGCGGCGCGGCAATATGCCGACGGCAATTACGCTCGGACAGAGACGGAAAACGCCGCGGCTGCGGCGAAAAAATACCGCCCGAAGGCGGCAGATATCCCGACACTCATCCGAGCGCGGGAGATAACGGAATGGCAAAGAACAAAAAGACGATTTTTCGGGGCGTAGGCACGGCGCTCGTCACCCCGATGAAGAACGGCGAGGTAGACTACCCCGCACTGCGCGGGCTGATTGACCGTCAGGTCGAGCTCGGTGCGGATGCGCTCGTGATATGCGGAACAACGGGTGAGAGCGCAACGCTCTCCGATACCGAGCGGCGCAGCTGCATCGCCGCGGCGATAGAATACACGAACGGCAGACTGCCCGTCATCGCGGGTACGGGCTCAAACAATATAGAGAAGGCGGCGGCGCTTTCACGCTATGCGTCGGATGCGGGCGCGGATGCGCTGCTTGTGGTGACACCGTACTACAACAAGGCGACCCCCGAGGGGCTGTGCCGCAGCTTTCTGCATATCGCGGACAGCTCCGCAGCGCCGCTGATACTGTATAACGTACCTTCACGGACAGGCTGCGATATACCGATGTCGGTCTACCGCGAGCTCGCCCGCGACGGGCGGATTGCAGCGGTCAAAGAGGCATCGGGCAACCCCGCGGCGGCTCAGAAGATAATAGCGGAAACGGACGGCGCGCTCGATGTGTACAGCGGCAACGACGAGCTCGCGGGCTGCGTGATGTCGCTCGGCGGCGCGGGGGTAATATCGGTGATATCGAATCTGCTGCCGACCGAGATGCACCGTCTGACCGAGCTGTGCGACGCTCAGCGCTGCATGGAGGCGGCGGAGCTTCAGCGCTCGCTGCTGCCGCTCTGCGACGCGCTCTTTGCGGCGGTAAATCCGATACCCGTAAAGACCGCACTGGCGATGATGGGTCTGTGCGGATATGAAATGCGGCTGCCGCTCTGCCGTATGAGTGATACGGAGGAAGCAAGGCTTGCCGATGTACTGCGCCGTTACGGGCTGCTGCCCGCTGAATAGTCCTCGGTGACAAACGACACGGGCAACGCCGCGTCACACAAATATTATTCGGCAGGGTGAACGTGCGTAAACACGCATCACCCTGCCGAATCGCTGTATTTAGCTTTATTTTAATGCCGCTTGACATCACCCGCCGCTTGCCGCGTCATTACGTGCAGCCGCAGCAGACAGACACATTTCAGCCCGCCTTCGGATATGACGGATGTAGCTCGACATTCTGACCCGAGATATACTTCATCAGTCTGACAAGGTCCGCAACGGTCACACGCCCGTCGCCGTTCACATCGGGATAATATGCCGTAACATTGTTGCCCGCAATATATCTCATCAGTCTGACAAGGTCGGCGGTATTTATCCTGCCGTCGCCGTTGATATCGCCCGGCTTTATATCCGTCTCGGTATTGCCGTCGAGCGGTATTCTGTACTCGTAGTTTTCTTTTGTTGTTGAGTCAAAATTCGGCGAGCCGTTTATATCATAGACAAGCTCATCGCCGAAAACGGCGAGGCCGTAGATCCCGAAATACTCCCCGACCGAAAGATCGGGCTTATAGAACAGCTCGGTCTTACCTGTTTCGGTATCGTAGCGGAAGATGGAATCGGGGGTAGAGTAGTAGAGCGAGCCGTCCGACGAGGCGAGCCGCGAGAAGTTACCCGACCAGCTCGACATTGCACCCGCGCGCCAGCTGCCCTCTATCACGGTCACCGTCTCGGTCTCATCACCGACGCAAATCAGCTCACCGCGGCGGCTGTCGATATACCAGAGCCTGCCGCCGACATACTGGAATGCCGCGCTCGAGTTCTGCCAGTAGCTGCTGTCGTACCTCGTGTCCGACGGGAAGGTATAATAGTCATCCGACGCAGCACCGTTCTCTGCGCGGCGATGCTCAAGCTCCGCGCTCGAGAGCAGGAAATACTGATGGTCGACCCTGCCCGTGATATCCCACACGGCATCATCCCATGTGACGTCGACATGATAGGGTACGCCGTCTACCCAGACGATATTCCAGCCGTGATTTATCTCGGACGAGCGGCAGAACATTGCATGAATGCCGACCCGCGAGAGAAGGTAAATATTCGTGAGTGCGTAGCCCTCGCACACCGCTCTGCCGCCGACAAGAACGCCGTAGATGCCGAAATCGTCGGTCGGGAGCTGCGTGCCGTTTTTCAGATATTCGTTATAGCCCGCATAGTCGTACTCACAGCTTGCGGCGATGCGGTCGTGAATGAGCAGCGCCTTTTCCGACTCACCGAGGTCCGATGTTACAAGGTCGGCGGTCATTTTATCGGCTGCCGCCTCACACTCGGCGAGCTTTGCGCGGTAATCCTTCTCGGTCATGCTGTATTTGAAATGCATGCGTGAGATATTTCCCGCGCCGTCATTCTCGTAGCTTATCTCCGAAACATGGAACGCCTCCGGGATAGAGTAGCTTATCAGCTCGGCTACAACACCCGCATCGCTCCGCGATATACCGAAGGAAGAAAGATCCGCCGTCGGCGCGCACGATGTCAGTGCGTCGGTAAGAGTCTCGTGCAGCTTATCGGTGTCAAGGCTGCCGGGCAGCTGCTCGTAGCCGAAATATCGCCCCTCGGCGAGACTGTCAACACCGCCCGCCTCGGCAAATATCGGGACTGCGGCGCTCATTGCGGTAAAGGTCATGTATGCGGCGAGTATGCCGCTTATCAGCTTCTTTTTGTGCTCAAAGAAAAACAAGGATGCACCTCCGTGTCGACTCGGTCGTCTTTTGTCTTTTGTCTTTTGTCTTTTGTTCTGCGCTTTGTCTTGCAGCGGCATCGCAAGGAGCTGCGGTGTGAACCGACGATGCACTTGCGCGGCGCTGCCTTAAATACACATCGGACGCGACAAGCGTCTGCATGCCGTGTCCGATGCGCTCTGCTTGTATTATACACTCATATGCCGAAAAAGGCAATAGTATATTACGTTTGTTTGCGGAAAATTTACCTCCGCAAAATCCTGAAAGACGCCCCGCCGCAAAATAACGAAAAACGCCCCGCCGCATCACTCTGCAACAGCGGAAAGCTGTTCTCTTGCCGACGCTATCTGCGCCGTGACCTGCTCGGGTGCCGTGCCGCCCTCACTCATCCTGCGCGCAACGCACGCATCGAGGTCGATAGCCGCATATACATCCTCGTCGAACAGTTCGCTTGCCTTTTTGTACTCCTCGAGCGGGAGCTCGTCAAGCACGGTACCGAGCCTCGTGCAGAGTGCGACAAGCTCGCCCGACTTCTTGTACGCCTCGCGAAACGGGAGCCCGCGTCCGACAAGATAATCCGCAAGGTCGGTCGCGTTGATAAAGCCCGTCTGCGCCGCCTTCTTCATCCGCTCGGGGTCGGCACGCATGCCCTCAATCATGCCGCGGAACACCTTAAGACACATGACCGCAGTATCGACCGCGTCGAACACGCACTCCTTATCCTCCTGCATATCCTTATTGTATGCGAGCGGAAGCCCCTTAAGCGTTGTAAAGAGCGAGAGCATATCGCCGTATACCCTGCCCGTCTTACCGCGCACAAGCTCCGCCATATCGGGGTTTTTCTTCTGCGGCATGATGGATGAGCCGGTCGTGAACGCATCGCTGAGATGCACGAAGCCGAACTCCCAGCTCGACCAGAGAATAATCTCCTCGGAAAAACGCGAGAGATGCATCATCATTATCGAGATATCCGAAAGCAGCTCGAGCGAAAAATCGCGGTCGGATACGCCGTCTATCGAGTTCGGGCAGACCGATGAAAAGCCGAGCAGCTCCGCCTCATAGCGGCGGTTCGTCGGGTAGGTCGTCCCCGCAAGAGCGCATGAGCCGATGGGGGACACGTTCATCCGCCCGCGACAGTCGCGCAGACGCGAGATGTCGCGCAGCAGCATGAATACATACGCCATGAGCTGATGACCGAAGGTTATCGGCTGAGCGCGCTGAAGATGGGTATAGCCCGGCATTACGGTGCACTTATACTGCTCTGCCTTGTCGGTCACCGCGGATGCAAGCTCCGCCGCAAGCGAGATAAGCTCGCCTATCCGCTCGCGCAGATACAGACGTATATCGAGCGCGACCTGATCGTTTCTGCTGCGCGCGGTGTGCAGCTTCTTTCCCGCCGCGCCGATGCGTGCGGTGAGCTCCGCCTCGACGAACATATGGATATCCTCGCAGCCCGGGTCTATCTCGAGCGCGCCGCTCTCGATGTCGCGCAGAATGCCCTCGAGCCCCGCAGTTATCGACTCCGCCTCCTCAGCGGTGATTATCCCAGAAGAAGCGAGCATAGCGGCATGAGCGATGCTGCCCCCGATATCCTGCTTGTACATGCGGCTGTCAAAGCCGATAGACGAATTGAAATCATCCGCAAGCGAGCTTGTGACGCCGCTCGTGACACCAGCCCACATCTTTGCACTGTGTTTATTTTCAGCCATTTTTCGACCATAGCTCCCGCTCGGCGAAAGCTCCCTTTTCATTTTTTTGCCGTGACGGCGCGGCTGCATCGCCGCCCGCCCGTAAAACCGAGAAGCACGGTGCCGTCGGAATAGCCTCCCGACAGCACCGCTTCCGATAAAGAACAGATTATATTATTTTCGGCACATCCCCGCAAACGCTGTCTGCACCTACGTCGATCACCGACTGCAATCAGCCGTTACCGTCAACGATAGCCTGTACCTTGGTAGGCAGACCGAAGAGGTTGATGAAGCCCGTTGCGTCGGTCTGGTCGTAGTCAGACTCACCGAAGGTAGCTATCTCCTCGCTGTACAGCGTGTTGTCGCTCCATGAGCCTGCGTTTATCATGTTGCCCTTGTAGAGCTTGAGCCTTACCTTACCGCTGACGCGCTCCTGAGTCTTGTCAACGAATGCGGAAAGCGCCTCACGCAGCGGAGAGAACCAGAGTCCGTTGTAAACAAGCTCCGCGAAGGTCACGGAGAGCTTCTGCTTCTCGTGCATGGTGAGCTTATCGAGGCAAAGCGACTCGAGTACCGAGTGAGCCTTGTAGAGGATTGCTCCGCCGGGGGTCTCGTATACGCCGCGGCACTTCATGCCGACGAGACGATTCTCTACGATGTCGATGATGCCGATGCCGTTTGCGCCGCCTATCTTGTTAAGCGCGAGAATGATATTCTTTGCGCTCATCTTCTCGCCGTCGAGCGCTACCGGGATGCCCTTTTCAAACTCAAGGGTAACATAGGTAGGAGCGTCGGGAGCGTCGATAGGAGAAACGCCCATCTCAAGGAAGCCCTTCTTCTCGTACTGCGGCTCGTTGCCCGTATCCTCGAGGTCAAGACCCTCGTGAGAAAGGTGCCAGAGGTTCTTGTCCTTGGAGTAGTTGGTCTCGCGATTGATCTTCAGCGGAACGTTGTGCGCCTCTGCGTAGTCAATCTCCTCCTCACGGGACTTGATGTTCCACTCACGCCAGGGAGCGATGATAGGCATATTGGGGGCAAAATACTTAACGGCAAGCTCAAAACGTACCTGGTCGTTGCCCTTACCCGTGCAGCCGTGGCAGATGGCGTCCGCGCCCTCCTTCTTTGCGATATCGACAAGCGCCTTCGCGATGCAGGGACGTGCATGGCTGGTACCGAGCAGATACTCCTCGTATACAGCGCCCGCCTTCATGGTAGGAATGATGTAGTTGTCAACATAGTCATCGGTGAGGTCGAGAACATAGAGCTTGGATGCGCCTGTCTTGAGCGCCTTCTCCTCGAGCCCTTCAAGCTCGTCTGCCTGACCGACGTTACCCGAAACCGCGATGACCTCGCAGTTATTGTAGTTTTCCTTCAGCCACGGAATAATGATAGATGTATCAAGTCCGCCCGAATATGCAAGAACTACCTTCTTGATATCTTCCTTTTTGACCTTTGCCGCTGTTTCCATTTTATATACCATCCTTTCGTCTGCGCACGGAGCGCTCGGCGTTCCGCTGTCGGTTTGTGTATGCTTTGTATTTTTATGCATTAATTATACATCGGCATCACGTAAAAGTCAATATACCATTAGGCATAAAAATAAGTCGTTTTTCACCCGTCTGTTCATAACAATGCACAAATCCGCCCGCCGCCCCGCACCCGCGATAAACGGCATGCATGGCTGTCATTCATTATTCATATAATGTATGCATGACCGTGCCGTCGTAAGCCGCGCCGCGCCCGCCTGCCGCCGCACAATAAAATTTCTCTTGTAAACGGTCACATAATGTGGTAAAATACTTGCAGTAAAAGGAGCGGCACATATAAATGAAGAAAAAAGCCTTTACCGTAACCGAATACAGCCTGACCGCGCCCTGCCGCCCGCAAGGAGATACGCATGGCACACGGCACGCGGCAGCTCACACATCACGGGGCGATACGCGGCGCGCGGCTGTTCACACGCTGCAAAGCGATGCCGCGCCGATACGCGCCGCACTTGTCAGCGACACGCACGGGCGCATAATCAAGGGCCTTGCCGATGCGGTATCGGATGCCGCGCCCGACATCATTCTCGTACCCGGCGACGCGATAGAAAACAAGCGCCCCGGTCACCCCGACGGCGTTCGGATGCTTGCGGAGCTTGCCGCCGTCGCACCCGTTTTCTTCTCGTCCGGCAACCATGAACGGGAGCTGAGCGCGGAGCAGACGGAGGGGCTTTCGCGCGCGGAGGTGCACTGCGTCGACCTTGCGACCGAGCGCATCACGCTGCACGGAGTCGAGCTGTGCATCGGCGGCGTACCGTCTGCCTCCTATGAGAACGGCGAGCGGTGCTGCACCACCCTCTCCGAACTGCTGTTTCCGCCGAAAGAACGCGCGGTGCTGCCGCAGAAAACGGCAGACTACATCGCACGTTTTGCATCGGAGAGCGGCACAAAGCTGCTGCTCTGCCACCATCCCGAATACTACCGCCGCTATCTGCGCGACGGAGATACGGGCATCATCTGCGCGGGGCATGCGCACGGCGGGCAGATACGGCTGTTCGGCTGCGGGCTTTTCGCACCCGGACAGGGCTTTTTCCCGCGCTACACATCGGGGGTGCATGACGGTCGGTTCGTCATCTCGCGCGGGCTGACGAATCACTCCTTCCCGCCGCGTATATTTAACCGTCCCGAGCTTGTTATTCTGAATATTTATACTTGAGCAAAGCGCACGCACGGGATATCAAAATAAGCACAACGAACCCGCGCGGGATATCAAGCAAAAGCCCGTACGGAATATCCCCCCACAGCACGATTTGCAGAATATTATATGAAATTTTAAGGAAAGGAAGCTTTCGCCGAGAGAAAGCCGCGGTCATACATAATGATTTACATTCTTGAGGACGACGATTCGATACGTGAGCTGCTCGAATATTCGCTGACACGCTCGGGGCTCGATACGCGCGGCTTTACCACTCCGCACGAGTTCGGTGCGGCAGTAGCGGCGGAGCGTCCGACCCTTGTACTGCTCGACGTTATGCTGCCCGAGGAGGACGGACTGTCGGTGCTCTCACGTCTGCGCCGCGACCCCGCGACCGCCTCGGTGCCCGTGATAATGCTGACCGCCCGCGACAGCGAGTTTGACAAGGTCACCGCACTCGACGCGGGAGCCGACGACTACATTACAAAGCCCTTCGGGGTCATGGAAACGCTCGCCCGCGTCCGCGCGCTGCTGCGCCGTGCCGCGCCGCAGGCAGAGCCGTCCGACCGACTCTGCGCGGGTGACATCGTTCTCTCGCTCTCCGACCGCACGGTTACCGCAGACGGCAGGGAGATCTCGCTGACCTACAAGGAATTCGAGCTGCTAGCGCTGCTGCTCGAAAATAAGGGCACGGTGCTGCGCCGCGACACAATACTCGACCGCATATGGGGCTACTCCTTTGAGGGAGGCACGCGGACGGTCGACGTGCATGTGCGTACACTGCGTCAGAAGCTCGGCGATGCGGGCGCGGTCATCGAGACTGTGCGCGGTGTCGGCTACAAGATAAACAGGTGACGGCATGAAAAAGCATCTCTTTATTTCGGTCCTTCTCGCATCGCTGCTGCTCTCGGGCATAGCGATAGCCGTGCTGCTCATCGAGCCGCTTACCCCCGACACCCCATTTATGAGAATATGGCTGCCCTGCATGGTTTTGCTGCTCTCTGCACTCATTCCCGCAGCCGTCGTGTCGCGCTTTTCGGGCGAAATCATCTCCCGCCGCATCAACTCCATCGACCCGAAATCTCCCGAGAGCAAGCCGACCTACCGCGAACTCTCTCCGCTCGTTGCAAAGATGAAGAATCAGAGCGGCAGAGTCGCAGCGCGGCTGCGTGAGCTCGGGCTGAAAAAGGCGGAGCTCGACGAGGCGATATCGCATATGCAGGAGGGCATCCTCATCGTCAATCATCGCGGCGACATACTCTCGCACAACGACCGCGCACTCGAGATATTGGGCGCAGACCCGAAGCGCAGCTACCGCAGCATACTGTCGCTGCCCGAGGACCATAATCTCAGAGAGCTGCTCGCCCGCGCGCTCGGCGGCACACGCTGCGAATCCGAACGCCGCTCGGACGGGCGCTTTTACCGTATGCTCGGCAGCCCCGTCAAGACCGATGCGGGCATAACGGGCGCGATAATACTCATCCTCGACGAGACCGAAAAGGAGCACCGGGAGGCGCTGCGGCGCGAGTTCACCGCGAACATCTCGCACGAGCTCAAGACCCCGCTCACCTCGATATCGGGCTTTGCCGAGCTGATAGCGAGCGGAATGGCGACGGGCGACGACGCGCGTCACTTTGCCGAGAGGATACATTCCGAGGCATCCCGACTCATCACCCTTGTCGGCGACATAATCAGGCTCTCACGGCTCGACAGCGGCGAGATACCGTACGATACTGAGCCGATAGACCTCGGCGACATCGTCCGCAGCACCGCCGCAAGGCTCGAGCAGATAGCGCACGATGCGGATGTATCGCTCTCGGTCGAAACCGAGCTGCTGACCGTCCGCGGCAACCGCGGAATACTCGAGGAGATAGTATATAACCTCATCGACAACGCGATAAAATATAATCGCCCGAGCGGAAGCGTCAGCGTCTCGCTGCACGCAGAAAGCGGCAGACCCACACTGCGCGTGCGCGATACGGGCATAGGCATCCCCGCGTCGGTGCAGGATAGGATATTCGAGCGCTTCTTCCGCGCCGATAAGGGGCGGTCGAAGGCGATAGAGGGCACGGGGCTCGGGCTGTCCATCGTCAAGCACGGCACAGGCTTTCACGGCGCGGAGATATCGGTCGACAGCACAGAGGGGGTAGGCACCGAGATGACAGTGCGTTTCCCGCAGATTGAAAAGCAAGATACCGAAAGACAACGGAGCCGACCGAAAATCGACATTCCCGACCGCACCGAATGATCGCATTTCCGAGGAAAAAGCATGAACGACAGAAACATAAGCATAGATACAGACCGCATAAGAACAACGAACGGTGCTACCGAAACAGCTGCACCGAAAACCGCGTCAGCCGAAGCAGCCGCGCCGGAAACGGCGGCGATAGCAATGAGCGGCGGGGTAGATTCCGCCGTCGCCGCGCTGCTGCTGCGCGAGCAGGGCTATAACTGCTTCGGTGCGACCATGAAGCTCTGCAGGCATAGCGAGAGCGAGCGTGAAGCACAGGCGGAGCGCGATATCGCCGATGCCCGCGCGACCGCAGAGGCGGTCGGCATCCGTCACATCACCGTCGATCTCTCCGAGCAGTTCGAGAAAACGGTCATCTCCGACTTCATCTCGGCATACGAGCACGGAGAAACGCCCTCCCCCTGCGTGCTCTGCAACAGGGTCATAAAATTCGGCGCCCTGCTTGAGCAGATGCTCGGGCTCGGTGCGGACAAGCTCGCAACCGGGCACTACGCGCGCATTGAGCGCAGCGGCGACCGTTATCTGCTCCGCCGTGCAACCGACCGCAGCAAGGATCAGAGCTATATGCTCTGTCTGCTCGATCAGCACAGGCTGTCGCATATCCTCTTCCCGCTCGGCGAGCTGACAAAGGCGCATGTGCGCGAGCTCGCGGCAAATGCGGGACTCTCGGTCTCGCAGCGGGGCGACTCGCAGGATATCTGCTTCGTTCCGAGCGGGCGGTATACCGATTTTATCGCCGCGCGCACGGGAAAGACCTACCCCGCGGGTGATTTCATTTCCCCCGACGGCGGCACGGTCGGCAGGCATCGCGGCATCATCGGCTACACGGTCGGTCAGCGCCGCGGACTCGGTCTCGCGCTGCCCGAGCCGCTGTACGTCGGACGTATCAGCCCCGAGGAAAATCGGGTATATCTGACGCGCGGCGACGGGCTTTATTCCCGCGAGCTTGACGCAGATAGGATCAATTTCATCCCGTTCGACACGCTCGACCGCCCCATCCGCGTCACGGCAAAGCTGCGCTACCGTCACGCAGAACAGACCGCCACCGTCACGCCGACGGGCGACGGCACGGTGCATGTATGCTTTGATGAACCGCAGCGGGCGATAACCCCCGGTCAGGCGGTGGTATTTTACGACGGCGATTATGTCGTAGGCGGCGGCATAATTACCCGCTTCTGACGGCAGCCTCCGTGCGGAGCATCCCATCCGAGAGGATTCTAAATATTTTGTACATTATTTATGTCGAATCCTCTTGATATAAATCAAAAAATGAATTATAATATCACAGTGGACGTACCGTCAGTCGATAATCGTCACGCGCCGCATAAAATGCGCCGACGGCGCGAATAACACCGAAAGGATGCACAGCATATGTTGAAAAAATTCTTCTCAGACTTCAAGGAATTCGCCATGAAGGGAAATGTCATCGACATGGCACTCGGCGTTGTAATAGGTTCCGCGTTCGGAAAAATAGTATCGTCCTTCGTCGCCGATGTTATCACACCGTTTATCAGCCTTATCACGGGAAATGTCAACCTGACCGATCTTAAAGCGGTACTCCGCCCCGCAGAGCTGAACGAAGCAGGCGAGGTCGTTCGCGCGGAGGTTGCGCTTACATACGGCAACTTTCTCCAGTGCATTATCGACTTTTTCGTTATCGCCCTCTCGCTCTTTCTCTTTCTCCGCATCATGATGAATATCAAGAAAAAGATGGAGGAAGCATCCGCAAAGCTGCTGAAAAAGAAGCAGGAGGAGGCGGTCGAGGAGGAAAAGGAGGAAGAGCCCTCCGAGGACATCAAGCTCCTTACCGAGATACGCGACCTGCTGAAAAAGGAAGAGGAATAAGCTTTACGGGCGGGGATGGCTTGTACCTCCTCGCCCAAGTGTTACCGTGCCGTATGTGCACGGTATGGTATATAATGAGGTAAACCATGAAAACAGGCGAGAAGATAAACGAAGTCGGCAGCTACGGCTGCGGACATGAGCACGAGAATACCCACGAGAATGAGCATCACTGCGACTGCGCGGAATGCGGCGACAGCGAGCGTCCGCACGTGCATGAGCGCGAGACCGTACCGTTCGAAAAGGTGCTCGAACGGCTCGACGAGGCTTTTGCGGTAAACGACCTTTCCGCCGCAGACCGCATCCTGACATACTGGGAGGGCGAAGCGCGGCGGATGGGAGACGCCGTCGGTCTGCTGCAGCTGCGCAGCGAGCAGATAGGTCTGTACCGCAGGCTCCGCGACGAGGAGCGCGCGGTAACCGCGGTGTACGAGGCGCTCGGGCTGATAGACTGTGAGGGCTTTGAGGAGAATGCGGGCATCGCGACCGTCATTATCAACGCTGCAACTACACTGTGCGAATTCGGACGCGCAGCAGAGGCATACCCGCTCTATGACAAGGCGGAGAAGATTTACGCCGGCGCGCTCCCGTCCGACGATTATCGCATGGCAGCGCTCTTTAACAACCGTGCCGCTTGCGAGGAATCACTCGGCAACGGTGAAGCCGCAGAGGCAAACTACCGCCGCGCCATCGCCGTGCTCCGAGCAAACGGAGAGCACGATGCAGAGCTCGCGGTGTCGTACGTAAATCTCGCTCAGCTGCACGAGGTCATGTATGAGCAGGACGAGGAACGCGACGCGCTGATAGCAGACGAGCTCGAGGACGCATGGAAAATACTCACGGGCAGAGAGCTCGAGCGGGACGGCAACTACGCCTTTGTTCTCTCAAAGTGCGCGCCCTCGTTTACGCATTTCGGACAGACAGAGCGCGGTGAAAGGCTCGCCGCAGAGGCAAAGCGGATATATGAAGGGGCTTGAGCTTTCGCGTCGGTTCTATGAGGAATTCGGCGCGCCGATGATAGCCGGGCAGTTTCCCGAATACCGCGACAGAATCGCCGTAGGGCTCGTCGGTCACGGCTCGGAATGCTACGGCTATGACGACGATATCTCACGCGACCATGACTACGGTCCGGGCTTCTGCATGTTTCTCACCGACGAGGATGAGCAAGCCATCGGATTTCGGCTTTTCAGGGCATATTCAAAGCTTCCGCGCGAATATCTCGGCGTCTCGCAGAGCGAACGCAGCGCAGCGGACGAATGCCGCGGAGTCATGCGCATATCCGATTTCTACCGCAAAACGCTCGGCGGCATAATCATCCCCGAGCGCTGGCAGGAATGGTATTTCACGCCCGCCGCAGCATTCGCCGAAGCGACAAACGGCGCGGTATTCACCGACCCTCTCGGCGAGTTTACGCGCATCCGCAGCACACTGCTCAACGGCATGCCCGAGGATGTGCGGCTAAAGCGCATCGCGTCTCATCTGCTCGCGCTAGCGCAGTACGGTCAGTATAATTTCGGCAGATGCATAGACCACGGCGAAAAGACCGCCGCAATGATATCGCTCTCCCGATTCTCCGAGCGCTACGCATCGCTCGTCTGCCTCATCGGCGGACGCTGGGCACCCTACTATAAATGGACGGCACGCGCGGCACGCGAGCAGCGCGAATGGGCACTCGAAGCGTCGCTGCTCGATGAGCTCCCTACCCTCGCGGTAAGCGACGCGCGCGGCTGCTTTGAGTGCATCGAGCAGCTGTGCGGGACAGTTATAGACTGGCTTGTAAAGGAAAAGCTCGCGCCGCCGCTCGGCGATTACCTCGAGCCGTACGCCTACGCTGTGAACGATATGATTAAAACCGAGCAGATAAGAAATATGCCGCTCAGCACCGATTGATGCTCTACACAACTGTCGCGCCCGCCGTGCCGACAGCCCTACTATACTCGCCGCAACCGCAGTCACATCATATCCCTGCCGCTCACAGCAATTGACACCAACCGCAACTGTCACGCCTGCCGTGCTGACAGCCCTACTATACTCGCTGCATCCGCGGTCACATCACATTCCCGCCGCTCAGCACCGCGCAAACCTCACAATCCCCACCGCACATCACGCTTGCCGCTCCATTGCCCCACATTCCATCGCACCCGCTACGCATCGCGCTCATCGCATTGCGTCCACCCTGCCCGCCATACCGACTAAGTATCGCATTCCACCCCACCTGCAAACCGTGTCGACCGAAAAAATCATAACAAATTGATTTTTTCAATATCTGCTATTGACATATACCCGATTCTGTGATATAATAACGGTGTTGTCGAAAGACCGATCGACGTTTGCACCATTTGCCGGTGTGGCGGAATTGGCAGACGCCCGGGACTTAAAATCCCGTGCAGCGAAAGTTGCGTACCGGTTCGATCCCGGTCACCGGCACCACATAAACATATCGCGGGGTAGAGCAGTTGGTAGCTCGTCGGGCTCATAACCCGGAGGCCGCAGGTTCAAGTCCTGTCCCCGCAACCAACAAGTAGCACCGAAAAAGATATCGGGGCTGAAAACCCAGAAACCACAACGGTTTCTGGGTTTTTCATGCCGATTTTTAAGGTGGAATTCAAAAGATAACATTTCCCCAAATCGACCTTTGGGGAGGACTTGAACTAAAAAGTTGTATCGCAAGTGCCGCTTGACAAAATCAAGTGATATATTCTTTATTTTTGCAAGACTTTCTGTTATAATCAAAGCAGACAAAAGGAGGCGACTTTTATGACAGTTGGTGAAAAAATTCAGAAATATAGAAAGGACCTCGATTTATCACAAGAGGAACTTGGTCAAAAATTGCTTGTAAGCCGACAGACAATTAGTTTATGGGAAAAAGATCAAACCGTCCCTACGATTGACAACTTAATAAGATTAAGAGAAATATTCGGTGTTTCCGTTGACGAAATATTAGGATTTGAGACTATAGAGCAAAATAATGAGATTTTACCTAACGAATTGTATCGGTTCACCTTTTCAAAGGAAGAATTAAGTGAAATATACCGCTTACAAAGAAAAAGTGTTTATAAAAGCCCTCTAATTTTCACCATACTATGCATTTTGATGATTTTGTTTTTCATTGGATCATCTGCACCGGACGTTATGATTGTTTTTGCTTTCGGTATGTTTTTAATCGGTGCTGTTTCGCACATTAAAGGAATTCGAGCATATAGTAAAGCATGGAAAAACAGCACAGAACAAATTTGCAAATCAGTATACGAATATAAAGTTTTTGAAAATTATATACGTGTTAATATCTATCGCGAAAACGAAAGAATTCGTGAATCAAAATGTTTCTTTACGGACATTGAGCAAATTCAGCAGTTTGGCAAATGGCTTTTCTTACAATTCGGTGGGCAATCGTTTATTATACGAAAAAGCGATTTGAAAGAAAACTCCGCATTTTATTCATATATGTATAAAAAACCATCAAAAATAATTGAACCCCCAGTTTCGAATAAGTGGAGAACGATATCAATCACTTTATTCGTTGCTTCTCTTTTATCGATAATGGGTGCGTTGGCTTTGGTTAGGGCAGTATCAAATGCAAATGGGCTATTTGTTGAAAATATGTGGTTATTCTTCTTGTTAACGCCTATTCCAATCACATCAATTATTTTTGGCTTTGTTTTAAAATCAAAGGGATACAAGTACAAGAAAAATATAATAGTCGGGTTTATAATGACATTTTTTCTTTGTATATATGGCTTGTTTACCTTTATATTTTAATGATATCTTTTTCGGTTCGCAATTTGCAAAATAGATAATATCTAAAATCGCAAGTGTTATGTTGTTAATTTATAAAAAAGCCTTATCACAAGCGGCTTTTTCAAAAAATCCGGTGATATCTTTTTCGGTGCTACGAGCCAACAAGTAGCACTGAAAAAGATATCGGGGCTGAAATCCCGGAAACCACAACGGTTTCCGGTTTTTTTCATGCCGATTTTTAAGGTGGAATTCAAAAGATATCATTTCCCCAAATCGACCTTTGGGGAGGACTTGAACTAAATTCATAGGGCTATAGGGGCAGATTTTACGATTGATTTCGTAAGGTCTGCCCCTTTTTTCCGTTTTTCTGATTGTTAAATGTTTGTGTCCTCGGAGGTTGCGCATAAATTATATGCGCAACTTCTTTTTCGTATATAGCGCATTATGAGCGTTGATATAAATCTGATAACTAAAGGAGTGATGCGCTCGAATATCTCATCAAGATGAAAAAGCGCGAGAGCGGACTGTTCAACCGTCCGCGCGGGCATGTTGACGAGAGCTATGAGCACGTCAAGCAGCTCCGCGCCGAGTATGAAGGTCGCAAGCCCGAAAGCGTCGAGGGGCGTGTGCTCGGGCACGGTACGGAGACCATACTCCAAGCCTATGAATACGCAAAGGACGAGCAGGAGAATGCGTACAAGGCTTACGCCGAGGCAAAGGACTATGAGAGCTTCCGGAAGCAGCACAGCGGTCGCCTGCCCATAATAAGCAGCGGCGTTGATGTGGATGTAGCGAATGCGGAGCTGAACAGCCGTTTCGGCGAATCGCTCTTTCCTTCGGATATCGTCAATCCCGCAGACCAGCTGCGGCAGATAGCCGAGATAACCGGCCTTAAACCGCGCACGGCGACCGAAACGGAGATAGGTGAAATACAGCGACAAACATAGGTGCGCTTCGCTTAATGCGAATAATAGCAAGTGCTTCACATCGACGAAGCCGAGGCTTCGATTTTTATCGAAAAATGTATTATTGTGCAAAATAGGGCATCTGCGGCGGCAGGTATAAATAGGTCGTATACCTCTTTTTTGTATTTTTCGCGGAATACTATTGACAAATCGAACAAAATATGCAATAATATCGCCATGCGATAGCAATAAATACAAAAAATCGCAAATATCCTGTCGTAATGGGAATATAATTAAGAAAGTGAACAAACAAAGGTCATGGCAAATCAAGGCTTATCAGAGGACGCAGGCGACTGTCGATTAATACCGCAGATAAGACGTTCGAGGATAAAAATACCGAGAGAAAGATGCATAAACCACATCGATGCATTTTCGCACACACCGCATTTTGAGCTGATACGCCCTGGAAAAAGCATTACCGTCGCGTCGGTGCTCATCACATTCGCACGCGGCATCTCGGAGCTGTTTCCGTTTCTTGCGGCGTGCAGGATGCTGAACTGCTCGGTAAAGTTCAAGAAGGAAAAGATAGTCATTGCGGGCCGGAGCGAGGATTGCTGGTGCGAATTTGCGGCACAGATGCGCAGGCACATCGCAGAGGGCCCGAAAAACGCAGACGCATGCAGGCGATACCTCGGCAACATCGATAAGCTCGGATTGATAACGGCACTGCCCGATGAATCCGAGCCGCAGCCGGAAAGACCCGGCTGTATGTGACACGCAGATACATATATAAAAAAACAAGGCCGGTGCCCGATTAAAGGATTCGGGTATCAGCCTTTTTATGTGAGAACATTCCGCAGGCAACATGAATCAGTATCTGCCGTAATATTCATGTCTGTTATCGGACAATGCCCAACATCCGCTCATGCGGTAGAGACAGCAAACCGATTTATTCGGTTCCGTTAAGGCGGCGACCGTCCGATTTATCTATTCCGTTACGGAAGCCGATTTATTCGTTTTCTTTACCGTGCCGGAGTCGGCTGTCACTGCCGAGCAGTTCTGATATAGCGCGGCTGAGCTCAGGCACCGAGCCGGGCTTGGAAATATGCCTGTTCATGCCCGCATCAAGCACGGCGCGGCGATCCTCATCAAATGCATCAGTCGTGACCTCGATTATCGGCACGGATGCAAGGTGTTTATCGGTCAGCGCGCGGATTCTGCACGTTGCCTCATAGCCGTCAACGTTCGGCATCATGACATCCATCAGCACGAGATCGTAGTAACCCTCTGCGGAGCGTTCGACCGCAGCGACAACCTCTCCGCCCGAGCGGACAGGCGCGAAGAATCCGATAAACCGAGAGCCGGCAAAACGCGATTCGTCTACATGGGTGCAGCCGCTCTCGCCCTGCATTCCCCTGATGCAGCAGTCGCGGTCGGAAACGTCGTTATTGCTGCCGTCGCTCGTCGTGCTCCTGCCGTTCTTATCTATAAAACGGACAATGTCAAAGCCCGAATCTCACTCAAGGCTCGAGAGATATTCCGTCTCCTTCACGGGCAACACAAGCAGCTCGCCGTACAGATGTGCTGCGAAGGTTATCGCCGAGCTTTTATCGCGAAAAACGTCGCCTGCATGCTGCGCGGTCCGGCCGCTGAGCACGCTGATATACTCCTCCATCCGCTCTATCTGACGCGAATAATTCCGCCGTGCGGAGAACACTGTCACGACGCAGACCGCGAGCAGAAGAAATATTATATTTGCCGCAAGATGTCGTGTAAGACCCTTCACGCGCTTATTAATGCCGTGTTCCTCACCGAGCCATATAGGCAGTATCTGCCCCGCTTACCCGACGCATGCGTCACCTGTAGGCGTAGCGCGCGACGGTGCGCAGCAGCGTCTCGGTGCTTATGGGCTTCGTGAGATGGTCGTTCATCCCGACCTCCTTGCTCTTGCGTCCCTACAGTACAGACCCTCCTTATATCCGCTCTCTATCATTTCAATCGTGCCGTTCCTTAATTGTCCTTTTATCTTTTCATGCAGCCTGTCTTGACTGTTATCCGTTGCCGACGCTCGCATTGCCGTTATAAATGACCGCTCTGCCGCGCTCGGTCTTTGCCTCATACAGCGCAATATCCGCCTTGCGTATCAGCTCGGTTACCCGCCCCGAAGCATATATGCCGCCGATGCTGACGGTAAGCTGCAGCTCGGGGTGCTCGGGCAGCTTTATCCTGCGCACCGCGCTGCATATCTCGTCGAGCTTACGCGCAAGACTGCGCTCGGGCAGCCCGTGAAAAAGCAGGAAGAATTCGTCACCGCCGTAACGTATCAGCTCATCGCTGCTGCGCAGTATAAAGCGTATCGTCTGCGCGACGCTCCGCAGCGCTTCATCGCCCGCAGGGTGACCGTATGCGTCGTTTATGTGCTTGAAATTATCTATATCTATCATAGCAAGCGCGTGCTCGCCCGTGAGATTGCGTATCCGCTCGTCGTAGTAACGGCGGTTGAACACCCCCGTCATCGAATCTATATACACCTGACGGTTGCGCACGAGCAGCTGTCCGAGAATGCTCTCATCGTTGTCCGTATCCGATGCCTCCGAGCTTATCGGGTTGACGCACTCGAGCGAATACGGTATACCGTCTATCTCGACGCGCGAAGCAAGAACATAGTATACATCGCCGCCGTCGGTCTCTACCTTGCTCTGCGTCCTGCTTGTGCGGATAGCCTCCTGTGAAATGCAGTTCTCGCAGCGATGGAACCTGTTCCATGCCGAGTAGCAGTGCTCGCTGTGCTCGATAGTATGTCCGAGCGCGCCCGTAGACACCTGCATGCATATGCCCGGGTCGACGAGACGAACGACCGAGAACATCTTGCGATAGCACTGCAGCACCGCACCGACCTGACCGTGCGTTATGCGCAGCACATCCTCCGCACCCGCCGTGACGGGCAGCAGCACCTGCTCGGTTATCTCGTTCTCCGATTCCCTGTCGTACTCCTCAAGTCTTGCGTAGCTGTCGTTGATATCGTCGACCTTTCCGACAAGACAGCTGCAGCCGATAACGGAAGAGCTGACCGAGCGTATAACAAGTGCCGTCAGACGGCAGCGGCGCAGCCGACCGCCGAGCATGATATCGACCATGAGTTCTATATGCGTCTCATCAGACGGCAGCGTCTCGAGCCGCTCGCGCAGCGCACGCACCGTATCGCTGCCGACCACGGCGAGAAAATCAACGTTGTTCTGCGGATCGACCGTAACGGCGGGAAGCCCTGTCTGCTCACACGCGCCGCGCGATAGATTGACGGCAGACGGCTGAACGGTGTACTCAAACCACAGCTCCTCGGTAAGCGCCGAAAAATATTCCTGCTTTGCGCTTGCTTCCTCTATCTGATGCGTCACGCGCGCCGCCATAATATCCTGCCTGCCGTACAGCTCCTCTACGGCGCGGCGCACCTCGCTGTCCTGCGCGCGGTTTCGCTCTGCAACGTACTGACGCACCTCCTCGGAGATATCGTCAAGACAGCGGAGCAGCAGCGGATTGAAGCTGCCGGACTCGCCCGCACGTATCATTTCGAGCGCCTGCTCATGCGTATATGCCTCTTTATAGCTGCGCTTGCTGGTCAGCGCGTCGTATGCGTCGGCGAGCGAAACGACCTGCGCGGCTATCGGGATAGCGTCGCCCGCAAGCCCCTCGGGATAGCCGTCGCCGTTCCATCTCTCGTGATGAAATCGGCAGACGGTGACGGCGTATTTAACAAGCTCCTCGTTCCGGTACTGCATCAGCCCCGAGACTATCTGCGCGCCGAGCAGGGTATGCCGACGCACCTGCACAAGCTCCTCGGCGCTTAGCGGACTCGGCTTTTTCAGCAGCTCGGACGGCACAAGCAGCTTTCCGATATCGTGCAGCCGCGCAGCCATCGCAATAACCTCGATATCGTCCGCAGAGAGCGGGTAACGGTCGGTCACCTCGAGCAGTCTACGCAACAGCATAGCGGTCAGCCGCCCCACCCCCTTCATATGCAATCCTCTCTCGCCGCAGCGGTACTCAAGCCCGTAGCAGAGCACCGAGACAAGCACCTCGCTGTTCTTTTCCTGACGGTGGAACCACCCCGCCGCAACGTCCATCAGCTGCTGTTTTTTAGTATGCATCAGTATGGTGTTTATAATGCGGTGACGCACAACAGCGGGCGCAAACGGACGGCTGATATAGTCGAACGCGCCGAGAGTGAAAGCGCGATCTATATATGCGTTGCCCGTTTCTGCGGATATCATGATGGTCGGAACCTCGTCGAGCAGTTGTCTGCGCCGCATCTCCTCAAGCACCTCAAAGCCGCCCATACCCGGCATCACGATATCGAGCAGCAGCGCAGAGATCTCCCCTCGATAGCTCTGCAGCGCGGCAAGAGCTTCCTCTCCGCCCGTGACCTCTATGATGTCATAGTCCTGCTCAAGTATGTTTGCAAGTATCGCGCGATTCAACTCGGAATCATCCGCAATAAGCAGCCGTCTTTTCTCCATAGTGACCCCCGTAAAACGAGTTTGATGCATCGGCATACGCCGACCGAGCTTCCTGTGTTCTGTGCCATTATTATTTGCTATGTGTTGTGCGCTCTGTGTTCTGTATCCGATACTATGCATTACGTATTTGACACAGTGTATCTGCCGAAGCAAGAAAAGCGGAGTCCGGCGACCGCAACCCGATACACGCGAAAAAAAGCAGCTGCATATTACAGAAATTTCTCCCTGTTATTATAAACGAAAAACGGGCAATTTGCAAGCGCTTATCGTCGATAAGAATCAAAAAATACGCAGAATGCCGAGCGGATTCGGTATTCTGCGTCATTTTAATCATATACGGTACATATATGGATACATCACAGCTTCCGATGCGGCAAAACATACGGCGGCAGATATAAATGCTCGAGCTTTTTTCATCCCCTCAACGGAATGTGTATATGACCGCCTCGCCGTTCTTGTACTGCTGATTTGAGACAAGGCTGACGGACGCTTTTCCCGTCATGGGGTCGATAATGCCGAGCCGCAGCTCGCCGCGTGCCGGCAGCGATGCGGGAATGAATGTCACGGTCTCAAACACATCGCCCGGCTGTAGCTCTGAAAGGAGAATATCGACCGCTGCGGTGTATACGGGGGTGTCGCTGTCGGATGCGCCCGCAGTATTTGCACCGTCTGCATCGCCCGTTCGGTCGGATGTACCCGCAGCATTTGCGCCGTCTGCAGCGCCCATCCCGTCGGTTGCGCCCGCGATATTCGCACCACCCGCGTTGCCTGCGCCGTCACTGTCACCCGCGCTGTCACCCTGCGTTCCTGTGTAAAGTGACAGCTCTGCGGGCAGGTCGAAATACAGCGGAGCGACACCGCTGTTCTCCCAGGTCAGACGCGCGACAAAGCCGCCGTCGACCGGCTCGAGCGACACGGAGGTCACACCGAGCCGATAGCCCATCGAACCTATCATTGCATTTCTCGCGTCGTCATACAGCGCGCCGTCGTATCTGCCGCTTCCGCTGACGGGGCACATCGGTCCGATAAACGACGTGTGCGACTCGCGCAGCAGATCGAGTGTGCGCCCGAGATATTTACCGCAAAGCTGCTCCATCGGATAGGAGCTCGTAAGCTCGCCGCCGACGGGCGCACCCATCCAAAAATCGGGCATTGCCGCCATTGCATCGCGCTCGCCCGTTTGGGTGTACTCCCCTCCCTCGCTTATCCATCCGAGCCATTCCTCGGTCGCATCGGGGTCGCCCGCCATATCGTTGAACTGACCGAGCCCGTAGCGCTTTGCGCTCGAGAACGGTCGGCGCATGAGCAGCTTTTGCGAGCCGAAAGCATCGACATACTGCGAGACGTATATATCGCGGATATTGCTCTTCGGCATACCGACTATGCCGTCCTCACGCTTAACATGCCACTCTCCCCAGTGCCCGAGACTGCCGAGCTCAACATAGCTGACAAAGCCATCCGAAAAGTACTCGGCTATCGCCTCGACGGCGCGGCGATGATACTCGATGAAAACGCGGTTTGAATAGTCGGGCGAATAGCCCTTGCCGTACGATGTGTCGTAGTCGGTGCCGTCGCCCGTCAGCTCATACAGCCAGTCGGGAATATCCCTGTGCGCGGTGTCGCTCGGCTTGTCACATACAAAGCGCAGCACCGCGTGCTTGCCCTGCGAGCGCCAAAGCTCGACGTTATTGTCCTCTGCGATTGCATCAAGCGCAAAGCTGCCGGGGCTCTCGGGCTGCAGCTCACGGAAGGTGAGATCAATATAGACGAGCGAATAATCCTGCGCAGCCCTTTTGCTTGTTGCGTCGACAGCAAAGCCGATAAACGGATTGACGACAGCCGCATCGGTCATCGAATAAACAACGGTCAGCGCCTCCGAGCCCGATGTGCCCGACGCGCCCGCACCGTCAGCCCCCACGGTACCCTGCCTCGCCCCGCAGCCGCCGAGCAGCAGCGAAAGCGAGAGCAGCGCGCAGAACACACGGAATACACAACCTTTGCCCGTGCGCGACGCTCGGTAAGCTTCAGCCGCCGTGTTTTTGTCTGTGTCGCGCTTCATCCGCCGCACCTCAGCCGTGATACTCGCCGTTATACTGAACGGTGGAAACGTCAATGACCCCGTCGGTGCTGCGCAGCTTCTCAACAAACGCAAGATTCGAGTTGGAGACATACACCTCTATGGCAAGCTCGGTATTGTCGCCGCGGGAAGCGGTGGACTTTATACGGTATTTAACGCCGTTCATCGCGCGGCGTATCATATCCGCAGAGGTGTCACCGTTATAATGAATGACGACGATATACAGATGCCCCGTGCGGGAGCGCGCATTGAAGAATAGCAGCAGCAGAAACATTATTATCCCCGCTATTACAGCAAGCACGTACATCTGCGCGCCGCAGGTGATGCCCGTCGTTATAGCCCAGAAGAGATAGAGCAGGTCGAGCGGCTCCTTGACGGCTGTGCGGTAGCGGACGATGCTGAGCGCGCCGACCATGCCGAGCGAAATAACGACATTCGTGCTTATTGCGAGCGTGACCATAGCGGTCATGACCGACATACCGACGATGGTTATCGCAAAGGAGCGGTTGTAGACAACGCCGCGATAGAACTTATTATACGCAAGGCAAATAAGCAGTCCGAAAATGAGCGCAAGTGCAAGCGCTGTCACCATAATAGCGATGCTCGTAGTCGAATTTGTATCGCCGAACGACTTTAAAAAGGATTTTTTGAGTACGTCCTGAATGCTCATTGATTATTCCTCCGATTTATTCCTTATTCCGCCTCGACGGCAGACATATAGCTTATTTTATCGTAGCAAAGGGTATATTTTGACACCGCCGACATTTCGGCTGCGCGCAGCGGAAGCACGTCCTGCACTATCCGCGGAAGAAACTCGGTAAACTTGACCTCGAGTATCAGCTTTCCGGGCTCGAGCACGTAGTGAAACGGCATGTCACGCTCGGTGATGCAGTAGCCGGGGTATGCGCCGCGCACATCCGTATCGAACGTGATGCGGACGTTGCCCGACTCCATGACATACGGCTCGCGCTCGTAATCGACATAGACCACAGAGCGCATGACCGCCGCAACGATCTCGAAGTAGAATTGTCTGCAAAGGTCGTAGCGGTGGCAGCGCAGAAAATCATAGTCGCCCGCAAGAATGCGGTTGCACTCCTCACGCGTCAGCGGTGCGCTGAGCTTTGAGATATACACTCCGTCCTTTATCTTGCATTCCAGACGTATAAAGCTGTCGTCAAGATTGTACAGGCGTATGCGGTATTTGCGGCGCTTGTCGGTGCCGCCGACCTTGTCATAGTAGGCGCTGTGCGCATAATCGTCAAAATACAGACTGCGGATGTGGTACCTGTCGCCGACGGTGTGACTGTCACGGTGCAGCACGGTGCTCAGACGCTCGCGCAGCAGCTCGGCGTCGGCATAGTTTATAAGATATTTAAGCTCACGGCGAAACTTCATACCGCACCTCTCAGATATCGAACTGTACCGTTCCGTCGGAGAGAACGTTGAAGCCGATAACGCCGTAGCGCCTGACCCCGTCAGTGCCCTCATATGTCTGCATTGCGGTCTGCGTCATTCCGCTCTCGTTCGTCACGGTGACGCGGATAAAGTACTGTCCCGGCTCAAGCCGCGCAGTAAACGTCTGCGCAACATGCAGCCCGCTCTGTACGTCTATCGGCTCATCGAAGGTATAATCCCTCGCAAGCTCGAATTTGTATGTAACATCCTCGCCGTCAAAATCATATGAAGAATCCCAGCGGAACACCGTTTTATCCCCCGTCATAGTCGGCTCACCGAGATAGAAGGGCATCGGGCTGTCAAGACTGATGCGGTACATCTCGTAGTTATGCTCGATCTCGCTCGGTATCATACCGAGAATCGCCTCGTATTCGTCCATAGATTTCGGCGCGTAGATCGCATCGGGCGCAGAGGCGAGAAAACGGCGGGTGACCGATGCATACATCTGCACCTTTTCCTCGATGACCTCGCGCGTAAAGCGCCCGCGTATATAGTTTATCTTCTCGTCAAGCTTTGCACGGCAGCTCTCGGATTTGAGCATACGCTGATGCAGCGTTGCACCCCAATAATTCGATACGCCCTTTGTATAGCGGTAGCCGTCAGTCTCTCCGCCGTAAACGATATCCTCCTCATAGCTCCATGCGTCGTCATTATCCCATGAGATAAAGTACCACTTGCTGCCGCCGGGCGGGCTGTACAGAAAGAAGTTCTGACTCGTCGTATCCCCGTTGCCCGTCAGCAGCTGAAAGGCAAGCCATGTATAGTAATTCTCCTCGTCAAAGTGTCGGTCGATGACCTGCTCTATCGGTATGGAGTAGTTATTTACCTCCGCGAGCATTTCGATGAGCTTTGAATGGTCGTCGTCTCCCTTTATCTTGAGTACCTGCTCGAACGCCGCCTTGTCGTAATCGGGGTCGGTCTTGAGCTTAATCGCATCATACTGCAGAAACTCGAACATGTTCGCCTTATACAGCTGCCCGAACTCGCTCAGACCGTGATTGCGCAGATAGGTCTTGTTGACCTGCTCTACCTGCGTGTAAAGTCCGTAATCCACAAACTCCGCACCACTGTCGCCCTCGGTCAGATCCTTGACGTACAGACGGACAAACTGCGTGCGCAGCCCGAGCATACCGGGAACGGTCTTGATAAGATCGTAGCTGAACTTGTTGCGAAAGCGTACCGAATCATAGACATGCTTGTTCAGTGCAATGGTACGCTGGCCGCGCCAGTAGCCCTCGTTCTTGTTTACCTCTATTTTATACGATTTCTGCGGCGAGCGGGTGCTCGTGTTTCCGCGTATTTGGACGGTGCAGTTCGGTGCAAATTCGCCGTAGCCGAGTGAGCCGTACGTCGGACCGTCCTCGTCTCCGACCTGAATTATCCCCTCTACGCGGTATCGGTCAATGCCCTTTTCCTCGTAGTACATGCGCGAGTAAGCATTGACCTCGCTCCATGTGTGATTGGTATTGTCGGCGGCATTGCCCTGACTTACGGTAAGATACATGACCGCCACCGAATCATCGTCATCGTCGTTATATATGACCGTCGAATCGCGCACAGGGATATCGTCGACGGCTACAGAGTCGGTCGTGGTCTCATCCGCCGTCTTTTCGTCGGCACAGCCGCAGACAAGAGAGGCGACCGAGAGCAGCGCGAAGAGCGCGGCGATGGGTCTGAGCTTATTTTTCACTTTTTATACCTCCGTTTTCGTTTTTTCCGTCTCCGTGCCCGATGCGCGCAGAGCGCGGCGGTCGAGCCCGACGGCAATGCGGGAGAAAAAGCCGCGGTGCTCCCCCGCAAACAGCGGCTGACGGCTGAGCACGTTATATTTCAGCCGACGCAGATACCCGCACAGAATAAGGCATGCGGCGATGCAGAACGCCATGCTGCCGAGCACGAAGCCCATTCCGTAGAAGAAGTCACGCGTCAGCGCAAGTATGAGCGTGAGCACGTTTGTGACTGCGGCGAATATCGCCGTGCTCGTAAACGCACCGCGCATATCCGAGAAATACTGCGATATGAGCATTATGCAGTTGCCGACGGCGTAAAATGCATAGCCGATACAGAGAGTGCGGAAGATGCGCAGCATCTCGCTGTTGAAGCCGAGCGCCATATTCGGGAGCAGTATAGTTCCGAGAATGATGAATGCAAGCGTTGAAAACAATTGACGCAGGGCAAGATACGACAGCTCATCTGCCAGAACATGCAGCATGCTCTCCTCTGCCTCGTCGATACTTTCTATTGAGCCGCCGTCGTTGAACAGGCTGAAATATTCCTTGTAGCGCGGATAGAATCTCGTCTCCACCGATGTTGTAAAGTTGACGGTGGTTATGAGTATTGAGAAAAAGGCAAAGATGGCGGGAACGTCGTACGTCGGTGCTCCGTAGAACAGCCCCTCAACGCAGACGCGCAGCGAGCTCGCCCACCACATGATAACGAGATGCCCGAACAGCCCGAGCGTTATAAAGAAGCCCGTGACGGTCAGCGCGGGGGTCTTGTCTATCCAACGCAGAAAATACATCCGACTGCCGACCCCGTGCGGAAAGGTGCGGTAGAGTATCGCAAAATACCACAGCATCATTATCATATATCCGACGGTGACCGACATGAGCAGCGCCGTTACCGCCTCCATACGCACGACCCACAGCAGCAGCGCGGCGAGCAGCAGTGCGACCGCGACCGAGACGGAAAACGCGAGCATTATGCTGCGGAAGTCCTTGAGCATGGTCAGATAGCTTATCTCGGTCCACACGACGATGAGCACCATGAAAAACACCCATGCGATAACGCGGTAGAGCAGCCGCACACCCGAGAAATGCAGAAACACGCCGTAGCCGATGCCGCCGAGCACCAGCATCAGAGCTATGCTGCCGTAAAAAGAAGGTATCAGCCGACGGTATTTCTTTTCGTATATCATATCAGCACAGAAGCGGGTGGTCAGCATGGAAAACAGCGATGTCACAACGAGCGATGCAAGCAGCGTATGCGTCAGTATCGTGACCACAAGCTCGCGGCTGTGCCGCGTCGCTCCTGCCGCCTCCGCCATAAACATGCATGAGAGCAGCAGTATAAAGCCGAGTATCATCGGTCCCGCGCAGACGACTGTCGCGTATGAGTAGGCGCGGATAGTAGCTATCAGTCCCTTGCGGGAGAACAGCTTTTTCAGTTCAAAGCCGATACCCGCCATCTGCGCAGCACCTCCTCATAGTTTTTATTATAATTATCCACCATATCCTCATGCAGAAAATAACGGCGTACGCGCTCCCTGCCGTGCTCCGCCATCTCATGCCGCATTTCGGGATGGGTAGCAAGCAGCTCGAGCGCATCGGCAAGCGCCCGCGCGTGCATCGGCGCTGCGATGTTTCCCGCCGCACCGATGTCGTCGTCGGTACCCTCAAGCAGGTCGCGGCAGCAGCCGACATCGGTCGTAACGCACGGTCTGCCCGCAGCAAACGACTCGAGTACCGCAAGCGGCTGTCCCTCCGAGATGCTGCTGAGTACCGTAAAATCGGTACGTTTGAAATACTCCTCAACGCTAACGTTACCCGGCATATCGATATCGGCAACGCCGAGATGAGCAATGAGCTCGCGGCACTCACGTCCGTACTCCTCATCGTCGGTATCGCCGAGAATATGCAGCCGCGCTTCGGGCACACGCTGCTTGAGCAGGAAGAACGCCTGTATCATGGTCTTTATATCTTTAATGGGATGTATACGTACGACGGCGGTGATGTCGATATAGCCATCGGGCTGCTTTTCCTCTATCGAGCCGAAGCGGTCCATACGTATGCCGTTGCCTATGACCCTGCATTTGCGCGGGTCGCAGCCGAGCTCGACCTGAATATCCGAATAGCGCCTGAACAGCGCCGTTACCGAATCAGCCCTCTCATATGCACAGCCCGAGAGCATGTAAAACATGTTTATCCACTGCTGACGGAATTGCGGTACCACCCACCGCGCACGCAGTATCTCCTCCTCGCGCTCGCGGGTGTAGATGCCGTGCTCGGTGACGATGAGCGGTCGCTCGTACTTCCACGCCCCGAGCGCGGCGAGCATTCCCCCGTAGCCCGTTGACGTTGCATGGTACACATCCGCCTTCGGCGGCTCCATGCTCAGCAGATACAGTATCGGCAGAAACATGGAACGTACGGTGTGAAAGAAATCGGTAAACGCAACATGCGGATACTCGGTCTTGCATATATCGAGCAGAATGCCGAGAAAGGTCTCGCTCATCAAAAACGACATAACGCTGACATGCTGCTCGTTATACATTCTGAAAAGGGTGCCCCAGTCGGGGGAGCGGGCAAGCACAAGCTCGCGCAGCGCATCAATCTCGCTGTCGGTGAAGGCATGATAATCACTGCCCGATGTACCGAGTCGCAGCGCGTTGTCGAGAAACACCTCGCGGCATTCGACAACGTTCGCGGGCAGCTCGTACTTGAACTTTCCCGCATCCTCCGCCTTCGGACCTATCACCCACAGCATATATTCGTGCTGCGGATTGGAGGTGATAAGCGAATGCATCCATGAGGAAACGCCGCCGCGAACATACGGGTAGCAGCCTTCAAGCACCATACATATCCTCAATTTTCACCCTCCGTTCCGAATCTGAGCGTTACATTCTCCTGCGTTGCACGGACGAGATAAAAATCGCCGCTGATATGCTCCGCGCTGCCGCCTATAACCTCGGTCGGCTCGCCGCCCGCATGACGTACCATCAGATACGCCTCGTCGTAAAAGCCGCCCAGCCGCAGCGCGACCTCATTCTCCCCGTCGGTGCGCTCTATCGAGAGCGTGTCGTAACGCGCGGCAGCGCGCCCCGCATCGCTGCCCGTGAGATTACGTATGCTCGGCGCGGACGAGTACAACCATGAGCAGTAGTCGTCGAGATTGCCGAGCAGCGCAGCCCATCCGAGCTCCGCGCCGCGGTCGACATCCAGCACGTCGTCGGGGTGCATGAAGTGGGAGTTGACGTAGTAGAGATTTAGCGTATTCAGCGCGTCCCAGCGCATATATTGATCGAGTATCGCACCCGAGATAACTCGCGGAAACTCTATAATTCCGTCCTCCGCGACCTCAAACTCCTGTGAATACTCAATCTCTCCCTCAAGATAAAGCGACGCTATGACCTTGATAGCGGGGACCTTTTCATGCAGAAAGCGTCTGCCCTCCTCAGAGAGGATGTTTGACGGCGGAACATATACCGACATGGTATTGTCGGGAAAGAGCGAGCTGCCGAGCGCGAGCGCCTGATCTATCGCTCTGAGCGCATTTTCCTCGTTTGTCCAGGGCTTATAATCCACCTTTCCCTTAAAGTCGAAGCCCGTAAAGCAGAGCGGCAGATGGTTATAGCCGTGCAGACCTATCTCGCCGCCGTTGTCGAGCAGCAGCGAGCCGAAGTGCGTAAAGCGCTCGGTATCCTTCTGCTGCGGGAATGAGCCGTCGACCTCCTCGGTGTAGTCGTCGATAAGGAGTCCCGTATATTTTATGCCGTATTTATCGCCGAGCGCCAGCATGTCGGGCCACCACTGATTTGAATAGAAGCTCGAAATATCGCGGTTATAGTCGCGGCGGATGTACGTACCGTCACCCATCGGCACGGGCGACGGAAAATCGTCAAGAAAGAATGCGGAGGCGTTTATCACGGGGTAGACCGCCGTATCCTCGAGCAGACTGTACGCCGCGGCGGTAAGACCGCGAGTCGCCTTCTCGCAGAATCCGACATTAAAGATCACAAACCGCCCCTTGCCGCAGTCCGCCGACCATATAAGCGGGGTCGCCGCATCGTCGTCAGTCTCGGCATAAACGCGAGCATTCTCTCCGAGACGGCAGCTGATAGCCGTAGTCATCGGGTCGTCCCAGTGAAAGTTGAAGTCGTCGCCGCCTATCATAAAGCCGTCCCGCAGCGTTATGCCCGAGAAGGTAGCATAGTTAGTTCCGCCGTCGGCAACGCCCATATACGTCGAGAGAAAGAAAAAGATCGGTGCTCCTATCGGCGCGGAAAACTGCATGTATCTGCCGCCCCCGCGCACCCATTCGAGCAGATCTGTAACCGATGCATTGAGCGAATCGAGATTCTGAAACGCCGCTATCATCGTGCGGTATGCCGAGAGCTCGGGCATCGGCGATACGGCGAGATCGACCTCGTCATAGCCGACGCGCATTATCGAGAGCACGTCGCGGATGTGCTCGGTATACTCAGCATAGTTATCCTGCGAGCTGTCGGTCAGTACAAGACAGACGACGGGCATCTCCGCTTTCAGCTTTTTCTCGGACAGCATGGCTTGCGGCATGTCAGTCAGGTAATTCTCCGAGACGGTATAGCCCGCGCCGATGTTGTCGATGAACAGCAGCACGGTCACGCCGATCAGCGCGGCTATCACCGCGACAAGTACCGAAAAACGCTTCAGCATCGCCCCCATATCAGCTCTCCCCTTTCATTCTGTTTACCGCGCCGAGCTGCGCATTATCCGATGCCGCGCCCATCATATCCGATGCGCCGACGTGTGCATCAGCGCCTGCCGTCTCCGCTGCTCCGCCCGCGCTCTCCTCTCCATCGCCGCTCCAGAACGCAATAACGCTCTTTCCGTGACGCGAAAGATAGACATTTCTCGACCTTATCTGACGCAAGACCTCTCTGATGCCCGCGCCGTCGCCCATCTGCTCGCAGAGCTTGAGTCTGCCGAGCCAAACCGCCTCACGACCGGGCCAGCGGGTGACCGCACGCTCGGAATAATACTGCGCCTCGTTCAGAGCGCCGAGCGCCATGCAGTTATCCGCAGCGAGCAGATAAGCATCCATATCCTCGGGCTCGAGCTGTATCTTGCGCTCAAGCACCTCGGCATATCTGCGGCGGTATACGAAAAGAATATTATCGCCGATAAGCCCGCTGTCGATATATATGCCGAGCTCGCGTATATATCGGTCGCAGACATTCGGGTCGTCGGGCGACGCGCGGAAATCATGCTCCGCGCGCTGAACGTCGTACTCATAGCCGCGCTGCAGCTCCATTATCGCGGTAGAAGCATAGTGCGACACCTCAATATCCTCATCCGTGCACGCCTTGTGCAGCAGCTCTGTGTACTGATCGGGGCTGCGGTGCAGAATGTCGAGCATCAGCGCACGGCGGGTGCGTGCGTCGTTTACCGACATTGCCTCCTCAAGCGGGATGACCGAGCTTGTATCGTCGTGCGCTATCTTTTTCAGCCGCAGATCGTCGTCTCCGATATGCAGCTCCTCAAGAGTAGAGCCGCGCGTGCCCTCACGTCCCGCCGCGGTCAGCAGCTGCGCCGCGACAGCGGAAAGAAAGCCCGCGATCGGCACAAGAACGACGATAGGCATGAGAGCGCGCTCAAACGTCAGCACACCTGCACGCAGCAGCAGATATGTTACAAGGCAGAGCAGCAGATGCACAGCCCCTATGATAAACAGAATAAGCGTCGGTGACATATTATTTATCTGCTCCCGCCGCGCAGGGGCATCCTTTCTCGGCACTCATGCCGTGGTGTAGTGAAGTCCTTTGCTTTTCAGACGGTCAAGCACGTATCCGACGTTGCTCGCATTCGTCTGACTCAGGCAGAGATAGAGCTCGCCGTCCTTGCCGAGACCGAGCTCATCGGTGTTGCGGACAAGCCCTGTGATGGTGTTAGCTATATCGGTGCGGTTCTCCGCCGATGTATCGATGTGCAGCAGCAGATATTCGGATGTGCCGCTCTGCGCCATCTCCTCCTTGTTGCGGATGAGCTCGGCGAAATACTCGTTTTTGAGTATGTGACTTCCCGGGATATACTTTTCCGTCTCGGTCTTTGAATTGTATTCTATCGCACGGATGAGCGATATCTTGATAAGTCCGCAGATTATCTTGATAAGATTCTCGTAGTAGATGGAGAACTGGTCGTACGCCGCACGCTTTACCGTAATCAGAGCAATGGGCTTATCGTCGTGATACAGCACCATCGCATATTCGGGATAACCCGGAAGACGCTCGCGATTCACCCACACATTGCCGTCGCCGAGCTCGGGCAGCATGCGGTCGAGCCGTCCGAGCTCAAGGGATTTTTCGGTGATGGGGAAAACCTCCTTTGAGCAGATGACGAGCCGTGCGTAATTCATCCGCGCATCGCAGCGGTATATGCATATCGAGCGGTTGTCAAGCACACCCTCAAGCGCGTGCAGCGCCTCGAGAAAAACATGCTCTACCGTTGTGCTGTCGAGCTTTTTTGCAACGTCGAACAACCGTCCGAAGCTGTCACGGTAAGACATTATCTGCGTACGGTACTTGTCCTTGTTGCTCAGCGCGCTGACATAGAACTCATTCAGCGTTATGTATTTATCCTCAAGCACCTCCTGCTCGCGGCGGAGGAACGTGTTCTCTGCGCGCAGCTTGTCATGCACATAGCCCGTTACCGCACCGACGAGAAAGAAAAATATGTACGGCAGCCATGTGTCGATATCAAAGGCGACCGCCTCCCATTTTGCATGACCCGAAACAACCGCCGAGAGCAGCGAAACGCTCGCGAGCGCCGCGGCGGCGAGTCCAACCCTCATCCCGTGAACGGTACCGAGAACGACAATATAGAGCAGACGGAAATCTATGTATCTGAACTGCTCTGTCGAGCCCGTAACACGGACAAGCAGCTCTGCCGCAAGAAAGCCGAGCACGACCTCGAGCAGCTGAACGACAAAACTGTGCCGCGACACGAACTCACGCAGCCGCGTGCGCAGCGTACGTTTTTCCGCCGCGACATGCTCGCCCGATTCGGCTATCAGACGCGGGAGCGCATCGGAAACTGTCTCGGTCGGTACCCAGTCGTATTCTCGCCTTACCGCGGTCGGGTCGTAAGAAACGTCGGTTCCGATGGGGTATGCGGTATACGAGAGCCGCGCCGTCGGGAATTCGCGCTTGATAAGCCCGCCGAGTTCGGAAAACGTCATGGTCGACACGGGGGTCACATCCATATCGTCATAGACGAGCGTCCAGTTCTCGCAGATGCGCAGCAGCAGCTCACCGAGATCGCGCTCGGATACGAATGAGCATCTCTGCTCAGGGGCGCCGAAAAAGTGTACCGAGCTCTCGCTCCGCGCCTGCATGACCGCGTCGCCGATGACCGAATAGCTCTCCCCGTAGCCGAATATCGAGGGCACATTCAGACGTATGACCGATATTCCCCGCTCGCGTCTGTAATAGCTGCACAGACCGTCGCATGCCTCAAGCATTACGGCAAGATCATGCTCGCGCCGCTCTCCGGCGGCGGGTCTGTGATGCCCGGGCTGAATATACAGTACCTGATTGACCTCATGCTCCGCACAGAGACGCAGAAGGTTTTCGAGCTCCTGATACTCGCCGTAGTACGGCTCGCGGCGATGCAGCCCCTGCGCGAAAAATACGGCTATGCCGAGATTATATGAGTTAAAGACACGCCCGAGCTCCGCACCCGAAGCCGGGATGCGGAAGGGCGAAATGTTCTTGCCCGAAACGGCTGCGCTTACATCGTCGGATGCGTAAACAACCTTGTGCCCGCCGCCGCACAGCGCCTCGGCTGCCGCACCTGTCAGACACGCGAGCCTGCCGACAAATAAAATATCCATCTGTATCCGTACCTTTCTGTCTGCTTATCCGCCGCCTGCACGCCTGGTGCCGATTCAGCCGACGCGCACAGCTTGGGCATGAGAACACGACAACTATTGTTCCGTGCGGTCATCTGCCCGAATTTGTCTTGTACAAATCATAAATCATTTCGCGCGATGTGATGAATGCCGCGACGGCATCCCTGTCGTAATAATCGCTGTCGTGCTCACAGATATAGTCAAATGCGCGGTTAAAATCCCATGCTGCCTTATAGCTGCGCTTTGACACAAGCGCGTCGAAAACATCAGCCACCGCGACTATCCGTGCGGGAAGCGATATCGCGCTGCCGCGCAGCCCGAGATATCCGCTGCCGTCCATGTGCTCATGATGCTCACGTGCGACAAGTGCCGCCATACGGAAGAAGCCGTTGTCGGTGCTGTCAAGCAGCTGATATCCGTAGCTCGTGTGTCTGCGTATCTCGGCAAACTCCTCCTCGGTCAGCTTTTCTTCCTTGAACAATATGTGCTCGGGCACACATATCTTGCCGATATCGTGTAATGCTGCAGCCTTTGTTATCTCCTCCGAGCGACCGCGGCTCATGCCCATTGCAAGACAGATAACGTGCGTGTACTCCGCAACGTTGAAGGAATGCCGGTCCTTGCCGAACACCTTCTTCATCAGCAGCTCGTCAAACAAGTCTATCGCCTCGAGCGGTATGCGGTCGGATTCCTTCCTCAGCCGTGCGGAAAGATTCTCCGCAGCATCGCTGCCGAGCCTTGAATATACCGCCGCTGCTGCATTCTGCCGCGCTCCCGCGTCTGCTGTTTCCTCTGCGTTCCTCACATCAGATACATCTTCCGCATTCGCTGCGGAGTTTTTTGCATGCGCCCCGGCGCCGGCATTGCCGTCTCTCGGCTGTGTGCCGCCCGACCTATTCGCAGCATCCGTCACGTGCGCACCGCCCGACGTTGGTGCGTCGGATGACGCACCAACGCCGCCCGGCTTCGCATGCTCCGCATGCCGTGCGGAAAATCCCGCGACCGTGCAGTACAGCCACAGCGAAAGTATAAAACACAGCGGCTGCCACGATACCCACTGAAAAGCGACGGCAAACCAGAACACAAGATCTGCACTCCAGAATACGATCAGCGCTGCGGGGCAGAGCTCGCTCGTGCCGGCACTGCCGCCGGGCAGCATGTGCAGCACATATATGATGTTTGCGAGCTGCAGAAATACGCCTGCACCGAGCAGCACGAAAAAGAACACATTCTGTCCGAGAAAGAGTACGCAGACCGCATACAGTATGTTTATCGACAGCAGTGCTTCGGTCCTTGACGAGCGGCGGTGACAGCGCACCGCACACTCGACTATACCGAGCACGGGTATCATCAGATAGACAAAGAATTTCAAATTAAAGAGCCGATGATCGCCGCCGAACGCAGATGTGTATTCAAGCGCCGCCGTCAGCAAAGAGAGCAGCATTTCGACCGCGCAAAGCACTGCGGCAGAGCGCGGTAAGACGCTCCTCGGTCTAAGACCGAGCCACAACCCCGCGACAAGCACAAGCACGCCGACCGCGAGCAGATACAGCGGTGCGTTTGACGCACGGTGTGCGCTCGCAAAGCTGTTCTGTGCGGGTATCAGCCGCAGTTCGAATTCGTTTGACAGCGGGGTGTACAACAGCAGCTCCAGCTCCTCACCCGACATGCTGTCGTCAAGCTCCGCCGTGATGTACGACGTTCCGCCGGGGCACTCATCATTTATGCTGCAGAATATCTCTCTGCCGCCGACCGACACCCTAGCCGTGCCGCTGTAAGTGTGCAGCAGCAGCCGACCGTCGTCAAGCTCGGGCAGCCTCCCGCGGATGTAAAGATACCGCTCCGACCGCAGCGTAACTATCTCGTCAATGCTCTGCACGCTGCGTAGCGTCACCGCCGACGGCGACACTATCTCGCGGGAGGTACTGCAATAGTACAGCTCCCCGAGCTCAAGCTCCTCCCCGCCGAGCGAAAGTGCCGAGTTTGCAAAAAATGACAGCAGAAAAACGGCAATGCCGAACACAGCCGCAAAAAACACCTTTTCTTTTGTGAAAAAACTTTTTTGTGCTCTCGGCATCGCCGTCTCTCCTTGTCAGTCTCATGCAGCATACAGCTGCAGAATTGCAATGTCTCATATGCGGCACGCAGCCGCTGAATCAAATCGCCTTACGTGTGTTATGCACAAGGCTCTTCTGCAGCACCTGCCGCAGAAGCAGCTATAAAAGCTTATAAATCAGATAATATTGCGGAGATTCACGTCGTGGAATATTCCCGTCGGTCTTTCTTCCTCGCCCGCAGCACCGTCCTGCGCTGTGCGTCCTGCAGCTGCTCCGTCCGAGGATGCCCTTTCGGTGTCGTTTTTCAGCTCATCGGAAGCTCCGACGGCTACCGCACGATCGAAATCGTCCTTTTCCGTCTTCAACTCATGCGTCTCGTTCTCTCGGGTGCGGCGTTTTTTTGTTCTCTCCAGAATACGTACGGCATCGATTATCGAACAGTCCTGCTCGGACCCTCCCTCCTCTTCCGCCTCTGTCTCGACAGACTCGGGCTCTGCTGCGGTCTCGGGCGGTTCGCTGTCAAGCTCATGCAGCAGCCGCTCCATGCCCTCGCGGATTCCATCCTCCGCTGCGGTCAGCTCGCCTATTCCGTCGCGCAGACGTGCACTGTCGTCACGCATATCGCCGTAAGCGCGGAGAATGCAGTCGGCATACGATATAAACGACTCGCGGCTCTGTATCTGCTTTTCCTCAAGCTGCGATGCAAGCTCGGTAAGACGGTCGCGGCAGCCCTGCCACTCATTCCAGAAGCGAGCAAGATACTCCTCGAGCTGCTCACGCGTTCTTTGCTTTGCCGCATTCATATCCGAATATGCACTCATGCAGATATCACCTATCCGCTCGATTGTCTCGGTTTCAGAAGCCTCGGACAGCCGTGCGCCCAGCTGCATATTCTCACTCTCAAGCGATGCCGCACGCTCGGTGAGTGCCCTGTTTTCCGCCGTCAAAGCGGCGATGCGTGCCTCGAGCTCATCTATCTTTGCCTGTGCGCCGTTTGATGCAGCTGCCGCGCTTCCGGATGCGCCCGCCGTGCTGTTCTCTATCGCACCCGCCGCGGTATTCGCGCTGCGCGCCTCCTCGAGCTCGCGTGTCAGCTGCTTTACCTGACGCTCAAGCTTGATATTCTGAGTTTCGAGAAAGGAGATGTTCTCGTCAACCTTAGCAATGTTATAACCCCAAAATGATTTTTTCATAGAGACCTCCGTAAATACCGATCGGTGCGCAAAAAATAAGACCGGCTGCATTACCGCACAATGTGCGATGATGCAGCCGGTCGGTCATGCGGTATATCCGTTTAGACACCATAGCTTTGCGTCTCAGCCTTTCAGCTGATTTGCCGATCATATGATTCTATAAAAAACTGCCTTGTTTCCCACTTAGATTATATCATATGATACAGCACTTTGCAAGAGTTTTTTCAAAAAAAATTGTATTCTATCGGAAATAAAAGTGAAATAGGTCGTTTTTTTCGTTTTGCGATGCCGCGCAGAACCGTTTATTTATCGTCACGGCGCTATGCGGGAGCGCTCCGTCACCATGCGGAAGCAGGCTGCGACGGCGCAGCAGATAGTATCCGTAGCCGACTGTGTCGGCAAGTGCCCGGTCTATCGGAACAGACATCCAAATTCCCGCCTCGCCTATCACGCCCGCAAGCGCATACGCAAGCAGCACACGGGTGCCGAGCGAAACGACCGTCAGCACCACCGACATCCCGGGACACCCTACCGCGCGCCCGACTATCAAGGTATCCGCGATATTGTAGAGCTGCTGCATCATATTGCTCGCCGTCATAGGCAGAGCGAAGAGCACGAGACTTCCCGTTATGCCGCCGCGCGTCATATCGGACGAGCGGAGTTTTTTTCTGAGTATTGCATTTTGTTTCTCATTTTGCTATCAGCGAGAAGGCGAATATCACCGCACCGAGCACGACGAGTACAACACCCGTCGCGCGGTTGAGCGTGCGCGGCTCGGCACGGTTAGCAAACACCGCCGCGATGCGCGCCCACAGCAGAGTAAATGCAACGCAGAGCACAAGCACGGTGATATCGGGCGCACCGCCTATGACGAAATGCGACACCGCACCCGTGAGCGCGGTAAACGTCATAATGAACACGCTCGTACCTACCGCGGTCTTAAGCTCATAGCCGAGCACCGAGGTCAGTATAAGCAGCATCATCATTCCGCCGCCCGCGCCGACAAAGCCGCAGATGAGACCTATCACCGCACCGCAGATTACCGACTGCGCCGCGCGCTTTTCAGCCGAGACTCCCGCCATAGCTTCCTTTGTCGTCATAACGGGGCGGACGATGAATTTTATACCGAGCAGGAAGGTCATGACCACCGAAAAGCTGCCCATCGTAGCCGACGGCAGCAGACTCGCTGCATAGCTGCCTGCGACGGTAAAGGCAAGCACGCTCGCCATCATTATTATACCGTTGCGGATATCGAGATTCTTGCTCCTGCCGTACGTATAGGCGGATACGGCGGAAGCGAGCACGTCGGAGGCGAGCGCGATGCCCACCGCCGTATACGGCTCCATGCCGAGGAAGGTAATAAGCATCGGGCTTATCACCGCCGCAGCACTCATGCCCGCAAAGCCCGTACCGAGCCCCGCTCCCATTCCCGCGAAAAATGTCACAATTACGGTTATCAGCAGCTTCATCTCAAACATTCTCCTTCAGTACCTTGTCAAGATTTTTGCCTATTGCCTCGAGTGCCTTGAGCAATCGCTCCCGCTCCTCCGCGCTCAGACCGTCAAGCATGAGCTCGGAAAAACGCTCCTGCAGCTCCCGCCCGCGGCGGATTATCGGCTCCGCCTGCCCCGTCGGCAGCAGCAGCGTCTTTCTGCGATCACCGCAGACGCTCCTGCGCTCGAGATATCCGCTTCTTACGAGTCGGTCGACGTTGACCGAGACAAGATTCGGCTTAATCCGACGGATGTTCACGATATCCCCCGCCGTTTTAAACTCGGGATTGTTCGCCAGAAACATCAGAATGTCAAACGCCGTCTGCGGCAGCCCGAGCTCCCGACACAGCGGCTTGCATACCGCATCGTAGGCAAGCGCCGTTTTTTTGATAAATTCCACACCCGCATTCATGTCGGCATCCCTCTCTTGATTCATTTTTGAATATTTCAAATTTGAACTATTATAACACACGGACGCGCCCCTGTCAAGCCCCGCGCATCGGTCGGCGCCGAATTACTTTCCGCTTCGCATTCCGTTTTCTTTTTGCACACTTGAAAAAAAACGGGAAATGCGTTATAATCTATCGCGATGCTCCATCGCGGTAATAGATTGCGGTGATCTGTCACGGGGTCGTTTTTTCGCCGTGCAGCGCGCGGCAGCGACATTCCGAAAAAACATTTGTCAAGGAGAAGAAAAAATGAAAGCAAACATCAAAGCCGCACTGAACTCGGTGCTGTCGGTCATTATCGTACTCACATGCGTGCTCGGACTCGCCGCATGCGGAAACGAGGTCTCGAAAACAGGTCTGTGGGAAAACGCCGTCTACACAAAGGATTCTACGCTCGGCAAGGGTGAAAAGACGGTTACTGTCGAGGTAGAGGCAGAGGAAAACAAGGTCACGTTCACGATTAAAACAGATGCCGAAACGCTCGGCGATGCCCTGCTCGAAAACAAGCTCGTCGAGGGCGACAGCAGCGAGTACGGTCTCTTTATCACCTCCGTAAACGGCATCAAGGCGGATTACACCGCTGACGGCAGCTACTGGGCTTTCTATATCGGTGACGAATACGCGACTACGGGTGTCGACGGCGAAAAGCTCGACGGCACAAAGGATACCGTATATCGTCTCGTGTATACTAAATAATCACCGCCCGCACAGACCGTGCAGCGCAGAATTGCACCGCATCGCGCGGCGCGGCTGCATCGGTCGATGCAGCAATACAGGCAATTCAGCCGCAGTCCGACAGGGTCACCTCGATCCGCGTCGGGCTGTTTTTATATCCCCCGCGCGGAACAATTCACATTCTTTAACCGAATTTTGTAAAGATGATTGACTGAGTCCATTATTTGTGCTATACTTAGGCGACAGAAGATTGCAATTTATTTCCTTTTTATATACAGCACAGCAAAAAACGGGCATCCGAGCGAAGCGCGGCACAGCATGCTCACGGTCTGCGCACCGTCCAAGCCGCACGGCGCGTAAAACACACAAAATTTACGGCTGCATACAAAAAAGCACGGCGCGATGCCGAAACGGGGGTAAGGGGACATGAGAAGAACGGTTAATATCGACGGAGTATGGGAGTTCTTCCCGCTATATGACAGGCAGTGCGACACGTCGCTGCCCGACAGCCTGCCCGAAGCGGAGAGCATTACCGTCCCGTCGGGATGGAAGAGGCCGGGCATCACTCTGCGCGACTGTCACCCGGGCGACGTGTTCGGCTACCCCGAGCGGTGGAACGAGGCGGATACGGGCGTTCTGCGCCGCCGCGTGAGCATCCGCGCCGAGCGGGGGGAGCGTGTATTTCTGCATGCGGAGGGGATCGCGCAGCGCTGCGCGCTCTATGTCGACGGCAGGCATATCTGCGACCATGACGAGATGTTTCTGCCGCTGCACGTCGATATAACCGACGTAATAAATGACGGTGAGGCGGAGATTACATTCGTCTGCACGTCGTTTGAGAGCACAACTCTGCCGTCCGGCGCGGTCAAGACTACGGGTCTGACAGGCTCATGGTTCGGCACAAATCTGCGCGGTATATGGGGCGATATTTCGCTCACGGTGCTGCCGCAGAGCCATATTTCCGACCTTGCGATACGCTGCTCGGTGCGGCGTGGCGAGCTGTCCGTGCTGCCCGAGCTCACCGACGCTCCGACCGACGCGCACATGCACTACGAGGTACTTGACGGCGAGCGCGCTGTGCTGTCGTTTGACGGCGGCAGCGGCGGGGCGGTCTGCCGATGGGAGGACGCGGAATACTGGGATACGGACAACCCCAAGCTCTACCGTCTGCGCGCGGAGCTGCGGTGCGGCGGGGAGCTGCTTGACAGCTGCGCCGAGCGTTTCGGCTTTCGCGAGATCTGGACGGAGGGGACGAAATTCATTCTCAACGGCAAGCCGATTAATCTGCGCGGCGACTCATGGCATTTTCAGGGGTATGTCCAGATGACAAAGCAGTACGCGCTGAACTGGTACGAGCTCTGTAGGCAGAACGGCGTAAATTACGTGCGTCTGCACGCCGAGCCGCACCCGCGCTACTACCTTGACGCGGCGGACGAGGTCGGAATGCTCATCGTCGACGAGACCGCGATATACGGCTCGGGAAAGGGCATGGATGCCGCACACCCGCAGTATCTCGAGCGCTGCGGCAGACATGCGGTGCGTCTCGTGCGCCGAGACCGAAACCACCCATGCATTATCTTCTGGAGCATCGAAAATGAGATGCGATGGGTCGACGGGCGAGATGAATTCAAGCTGCATATCCCCGAATGGATGGCGGCGATGCACCGAGAGGACCCGACGCGCATGATATCGCTCGACGGCGACAACCGTCTGCTGCCGTACGAGCAGACCGAGATAGAAAGCTACCATTATAATATAGACGGAACGCTCGCGCAGTGGCGGCGCGAAAAGCCGCTGACGGTGGGCGAGCACGGCGGAATGTGGTTCATCTGCCCGCAGAACGCGAGCACATACGTCGGGCTCGGGGCATACGACGATTTCGAGCCGTGCGCCATCGGCTTTGCAACGAAGGAACGGCTGTTCCAGGAGGATGCAAGGCGAAACGGCGTATCGGGGATATCCACCTTCAACTTTGCCTACTATTTCACTCGCAGCATGCCCGACCGCGATATCGTCACGGGTAACCCTCGTATGCCGATGATACCGAAATATTCACTGACCGTGAATAACGGCCTGCTGCCGCCCGAATACCCGCTCTGCCGCGAGAATCCCGTGATGGCGTTCATGCGTGAGGCGTACCGGCCGGTAACGCTTATCCGCCGCGAATACGACAGCAGCTTTTACGACGGGGCGCCGCTGCACCGCAGCTTTGATGTCTACAACGACACTCGCGACGAGCATGATGTGACGATCGAATGTCTCTTCACTGCGGCGGGCATCGAATACCGCACCGAGCTGCACTTTACGCAGCAGCCCGCAGAACACAGGGTAGCCGAGCTTGAGCTGCCGCTGTCCGAGCTATCGAAATCCGAGCCTTCCACGCCCGTGCATGCCGAGCTTACCCTGATACTGCGGCATGAAGGCGAAGAGCGCTTTACCCTCCGTCAGAGCTACAAAATATACCCGCACAGCATGCGTACCGAGGCGCTTCCGCTCAGGCATGCGGTACGTATCTGCGGCAGCGACGGCGACCTCGCCGCGATAGCCACGCTCTGCCCCGACTGCAGCCGCATTTCGTCGCTCTCCGAGCTCGGAAATGACGATATTCTCGTGCTCGGCGAGCATCTGACCGACGATCCCGAGCCGATGCGCGAGCAGCTGCGCGAGTTCGTCCGCGCGGGCGGCAGACTGATAGTTCTTGCACAGTCGACCTTTCTGATAGGCGGGCTGAGCATGACCGACGGCGACTTTTTCAGCGCACATGCGGGCGACCCTGAGCATCCGCTGCTGCGCGGCATCACCGATGCCGACATGATATTCTGGGGTCCGACCGTCACCGAGGAGCGCCCCGAGGCATTCATACACCGCTGCTACGAAAAGCCCGCGGGCGGCGGATATACCTTTGTGCTCGAATGTGCTGCGGGCGATTATGCGGACGGCGGCGACCTGTGGTCTCCGCTGATGACCGCACAGCTCGGGCGCGGCACGGTCATTCTCTGTCAGATAGAGCTCGGCGAAAACCGAGCGACCGTCCCGCAGGCGACGCTGCTGCTGCGCAATATGCTCACATATGCGGATATGGCTGAGCCGCGCGAGTACCGCACCGTCTTTTCCGCGGGCGCGGATGCGGCAGCCCTGCTCGACCGTCTCGGGGCGCCGCATGCAGAGCTTGCCGACAGCCCCGCCGTTTGCCTTTCCGATGGCAGACCCGCCGTTTGTATTGCCGACGGAAGCGCGGACACCGACGCACTTGCGGCATTTGCGCGCGGCGGCGGAGACGTGCTCATTATATCGCCGAGCGATGAAAGCGTCGGTAGGCTCTCGCGCTCCGCGGGCAGGCACATAGTGCTGCATTCCGCAGAGATATCGCACGCAAAGACGACGGGCGACCCGTTAACGCGCGGCATCTCCCCCGTAGACCTGTTCCGCTACGACAAGATACCGATGTCGCCGCGGCAGGTCGAGAACAAACGGCTCGCCTATTCATCGGTCGATATCGATGGCGGCGAGGTACTTGTACGCGATGTTCCGAACACTATATGGGAGGACTCGTTCTGGCACCGCATACGCCGCGAGGCGCTGATAATCCCGATGGTCAGCATGAACCGTGAGCATCCGCGCGAGCCGCTTCCGCTCGTGTCGCGCCTCACGCTCGGCAGCGGCAGCATCACCGTCTCCTCGCTCACAGCAAGACCGGGCGACGAAAAGGATCTCCGCGTATATTCGCAGCTGCTGTCCGCGCTCGGCGCACAGACCGATGCCGCGCTGTTCGACTGTGAGCACACGGCGGAGCGCGATGCAGTGCAGTACTTCATGACGCTGCCGATAGAGCCGTGGCAGGATATAGCCCGCGCACGCGAATACTACACCGACCCGCAGTTCTCGCTGAACAATCTCGGTGAGGGGCTGTACGGATGGATGCAGAAGGTCGAGCGCGACCGCGAGAGCGGCATAATAACGGTGCCGAACAGCGCGGGCAAACACTATTTTCTGACCGCATTTGCCGACAGGGAGCACACGGGGCCCGTGTGCGTGCAGCTGTGGGGGAGCGTTCCGCTGCGGCTGTACATCGACGGCAGGGAGACCGCACCCGACCGCATGACAATGACGGAGGGCAGACATCGAATAGTCATAGAAGCGGATAACCGCTCGGATGAGCCGCTGCGCTTCCGCATGCTGCTGCTCGGCGACGACGGCAGATCGCTGTCCGACCTGCGCATCCGCCTGACCGTCGACGAGGTCGACCCGAAATAATGCGCCGCACGGTCCGCGTACATATCAAACAGACAAACCAAAGTGACGTAAAATAAAGGAGAAGAAAATGTTTGACGCCGAGAGAATAAAAAACGAATGTGTAGAATGGATAAGAGGATTTTTTGAGGAGAACGGGCGCGGCTGCAATGCCGTCGTCGGCATCTCGGGCGGAAAGGACAGCTCGGTCGCGGCGGCGCTCTGCGTCGAAGCACTCGGCAGAGACCGCGTGATAGGCGTGCTGATGCCCTGCGGAGTTCAGCCGGACATCGACTCCGCAGAGCTGCTCGTCTCGCATCTCGGGATAAAGCATTATGTGGTCAACGTAAAAGCAGCGGTCAACGGTCTCGCAGCTGCGCTGCCGTTCGAGCTTTCGACACAGACGAGGACCAACATTCCGCCCCGCGTGCGCATGACCGCACTGTATGCGGTCGCGCAAAGCCATAACGGTCGTGTAGTAAACACCTGCAACCTCTCCGAGGACTGGGTTGGATATTCGACAAGATACGGCGATGCCGCAGGCGATTTCAGCCCGCTGTCGGGTCTCACCGTCACCGAGGTCAAGGCGATAGGCCGTGTGCTCGGTCTACCCGACTGTCTCGTCGACAAAGCGCCGTCGGACGGACTGTGCGGAAAGACCGACGAGGACAATCTCGGCTTCACCTACGCAGAGCTTGACCGCTACATCCGCACGGGAGAGATAGACGATGCCGACAAAAAGGCGAACATCGACCGCCGCCACCGTCTGAATCTCTTCAAGCTTCAGCTCATGCCCGCATTCAAGCCCGAACTGTGACGGCAGAGTGCCGTGAAAAATAACAAGCCGCCGTGATAAGGCAGTGCCGTAAAAAATATGAGGTAGCGCTATGAAAAGAAAAAACTCGAGAAATACAAAGGGACGGATAGTTTCGGCTGCATGGAAGCTGTTCTATCAGCATGGCTACGAGAACACAACGGTCGACGATATCATATACGAATCCGGTACCTCAAAGGGCTCATTCTACCACTATTTCAGCGGTAAGGACGCCCTGCTCTCCTCTCTCTCCTATCTCTTTGACGAAAAGTATGACGAGCTGAGCGAGGATCTGCACAGAATGGGGTATTTAGATCAACTGATCTTTCTTAACCGCGAGCTGTTCCGCATGATAGAGGATACCGTATCCATCGATCTGCTCTCCCGTCTGCTCTCGTCTCAGCTTGTGACCAAAAGCGAAAAGCACCTGCTCGATCATGACCGTACATATTATAAGCTGCTGCGGTCGATAATCTCTGCGGGGCAGGAATGCGGCGAACTGCGCGAGGATGTGTCGGTGAACGACATCGTAAAGGCATATGCCATGTACGAGCGCGCCATCATGTACGACTGGTGCCTCTGCGGCGGCGATTATTCGCTCTGCTCCTATAGCTCGCGCATGCTGCCCCTGCTGCTCCGCGCCTATACTACGGAGGCTAAGGATGAGGAACAACGGCGGTCGGAAAGAGCCTCCCGCGTGCAGTAACACCACTCATGCCGCGAGAAGCACAATACAACACCGCAGCGCCGTGGCTGTAAACGTTTTTTCGAGCCGATACCCCTTTTTCGGCTCGGATGCGTTCCGTATTATCGAGTTTTCTTCAAAAAATCTAAAAAAAAATTTAATGTCCGATTTTGTGTTGTAATCAAAGTACGTACTTCGGTCTACAGCAGAAACCATGTAATTATGCGGTTGCGGCGTTGCACGTGTCGCAGCAATCTAAAAAAAGTATATACTCAATTCTGTATTTCAGTCTATTTTAAAATGTGCTAAAATAATGAAAATTAAGAAATCTTTGAAAGGCAGCATACCATGACTACTTCAGAATGGGTGACACTCGCCGCCATTGCTCTCTACATGATAATGATGATAGCGATAGGCGTCGGAGTATCGAGAAAAACAAAAACATCGGACGACTTTTACCTCGGCGGCAGAAAGCTCGGTCCGCTCGTCACCGCAATGAGCGCGGAGGCATCGGACATGAGCGCATATCTGCTCATGGGCATACCCGGTCTTGCGCTGATGTGCGGACTTGCGGAGGCAACATGGACCGCTATCGGTCTCGCCGTAGGTACATACCTCAACTGGCTCTTTGTTGCAAAGCGCCTGCGCATCTACTCCGAGAAGATCGGTGCGGTGACCGTGCCCTCCTTCTTCTCACGCCGCTTCGGCGATAAGCATCACATGCTCTCCGCCGTTGCCGCAATCGTTATAATCATCTTCTTCATCCCCTACACCGCCTCCGGCTTCTCGGCATGCGGTAAGCTCTTCTCTAACATGTTCGGCATCGACTACATGACAGCGATGATAATCAGCGCGATAGTTATCGTGGTATACTGCGCGCTCGGCGGATTTCTCGCAGCGTCGACCACCGACCTTATCCAGAGCATAATCATGACGGTCGCTCTCTTTGTCGTGCTCGGCCTCGGTGAGGGCTTCATCGGCGGCTTTGACAAGGTGTTTGCAAACATCCGCTCTCTCGACGGCTTTACCGACCTCTTCCGCGGCTTTGACGTTGCAAAGGGAACGACATCGAGCTTCGGAGCGATGTCGGTTGTCTCCACACTCGCATGGGGTCTCGGCTACTTCGGAATGCCGCACATCCTGCTCCGCTTTATGGCGATAAGCGACCCGGATGAGCTCAAGAAATCCCGCCGCATCGCCTCTGTATGGGTAGTCATCTCGATGGCTATCGCGATACTCATCGGCGTTGTCGGCTACAGCCTGATGAACGCGGGCATCGTCGGTCCCTACGCTTCAAACTCCGAGGCAGAGACCATTATCGTTGATATCTCGAGATATATAAGCGGTTTCGGCTTTATCCCTTCGTTCATTGCGGGAATATTCATCTCCGGTATCCTCGCATCCACAATGTCGACCGCAGACTCGCAGCTCATAGCTGCATCCTCGAGCATTACGCAGGATATCCTCGTCGACACCATGCATGTACGCCTCTCCGAGCGCGCTAAGATGATACTTGCCCGTGTCACGGTCGTTGTCATCTCGGTCATAGGTATCTTCCTCGCACGCGACCCGAGCTCCTCGGTATTCCGTATCGTTTCGTTCGCATGGGCGGGCTTCGGCGCTGCATTCGGTCCCATTATCCTCTGCGCGCTCTTCTGGAAACGCACCACTAAGTGGGGCGCACTCGCGGGCATGATAAGCGGCGGTGCAACCGTCTTTATCTGGAAGTTCATCATCCGTGAGGCGTTCAAGGGCTCTGTACTCGATATCTACGAGCTGCTTCCTGCATTTATCGTCGCTATCCTGCTCACCGTTATCGTCAGCCTTGCAACAAAGGCTCCCGATAAGGAGGTAACGGATGTATACGACGCGGTAAAGGCAATAAAGTAAACACCTTACGCAGCGGGGCATGTGCACACTCACGGCACCGCATAAATCAATAACGCATTTCAAATCGGGATCGCAGCATGCGGTCCCGTTTTTGTGTTAAAGACGATTATCGGTCGGCGCTTTTTTAGCAAAAAAGGATTGATTTTATGTGTGTATTTGTGATATAATCGGTATAAGAGGGCGTCGGCGTATTTTTGCCGTGCCCGCAACCGAAAAATATCGGAGGATATTCCAATGGAAAAGCTGACAAAGATAGGCGTACAGGCGTTTACCGTTCGCGACTTTATGAATACCGAGGAAGAGATCAAGCGCACCTTTGAGCGTCTGAAGGAGCTCGGCTACGATGAGATACAGACCGCGGGTCAACCGACAGAGGGTCCCGTCACATACGAGGCATACGGCAGACTCGCACGCGAGTCGGGAATCGACATCATCGGTACGCACGATAAATACGAGAAGTATCGCGATGAGTTTCCTAAGGCGCTTGAGGAGCACAAGGCACTCGGTCTCGCCGACAACATCATGGGCATCGGCGGCTGGTGGGCAGACACCGTAGAGGAGTACGAAAAGCTCGTCGTTGACCTGAACAAGATGGCTGCGAATGCCGAAAAGGCGGGCTATCGCTTCAGCTACCATCAGCACAATCACGAATTTATCCGTCTGCCCGACGGCAGGATACCGTACGACATAATAATCGACAACACGTCGCCCAACCTCGTATTCACCCTTGATACCTACTGGGCGCATCACGGCGGCTGCGATGTCCGCCATCTCATAGAGGACCGTCTCGGCAGCCGTCTCGCAATCGTCCATCTCAAGGATATGGCTATCAAGCGCGTAAACGACATGCCCACCCCCTACTACACCGAGGTCGGACAGGGCAACATGTGGTGGGAGGGGCTCATCGAGTCCTGCCAGAAGGTCGGCTGCAAGCACTATATCGTTGAGCTTGATAACTGCCCCGGCGACCCGTTCGAGTCGCTGCGGATAAGCAGCGAGTTCCTGCATTCGAGATTCTTTTGATCTTTGATCTGCGTCCGCTGCGTCGATGTGCGCAGCCCGTCGCGGCATCTGCACACATCGGTGCGGCTGTGCGATTCACACGGCAGCAGCGTGCAGCCGAGCCGATGCGGGCGTGCGGATTCTTTGCGCGGGTGTTCGCCGTCAAGGCAGCATGGAAAACAATCATATATTCACGGGTACAAGAGCGGAGAAAAGCCGCCCTTGTACCTTTAATTTCGGAGAAAAATATAATGGCAAGTATTAAGAAGTTCATAGGCACCAAGGCGTTCTACCGCTCGGTTCTTGCGGTGGCTGTACCGATAATGATACAGAACGGAATAACCAACTTTGTCAGCCTGCTCGACAACATCATGGTCGGGCGGCTCGGCACAGAGGTCATGTCGGGCGTGTCAATAGTCAATCAGCTGCTGTTCGTGCTGCAGCTGCTGCTCTTCGGCGCGGTCTCGGCGGCAGGGATATTCACGGCGCAGTATCACGGTACCGGAAACACGGACGGTGTTCGATACACATTCCGCTTTAAAATAATAGTCAACCTGCTGACCGCTGCTGCGGGCATAGCTGTTTTTCTCCTCTTCGGCGACGGTCTGATATCACTGTTTCTCCATGCCGACGGCTCGGGTGCAGACACGGCTCTGACGCTCGCGGAGGGCAGAAAGTACCTCCTTACGGCGCTGATCGGACTTATCCCGTATGCGCTCTCTCAGGCATATTCGTCAACGCTGCGCGAGACGGGCTGCGCGATGGTACCGATGGTCGCAAGCATCGCGGCGGTCGTGACTAACTTCTGTCTGAATCTCATTCTCATCTTCGGTCTGCTCGGCGCGCCCAGGCTCGGCGCGGTCGGCGCGGCTATAGCAACGGTCACATCGCGCTTTGTCGAGCTCGCCGTGCTCGCGCTGTGGACGCACAAAAACAAGTTTCGCTGCCCGTTCGCGGTCGGCGCGTTCCGCTCGCTCTACATCCCGGGGCATCTCGTGCGCGAGATAACCGTCAAGGGCATGCCGCTCATGCTCAACGAGGGTCTGTGGGTGTTCGGTATGACGTTCCGCAATCAGATATACTCGGGAGCGGGGCTCACCGTAGTTGCGGCGCAGAACATCTGTCTCACGGTCGCTGAGGTGTTCGATATCGTCTATAAGTCGCTCGGCAGCGCTATCGCCATAACCCTCGGAAACCATCTGGGCGCGGGCAGGATTGAGGAAGCAAAGGACGCAAACCGCAAGATGATAGCCTTTTCGATGTGCTGCACGGTAGTGATAAGCGGACTGTTGATTGCACTCTCGCCGCTCTTCCCGCGCATCTACAATACGACCGACGAGGTGCGCTCGCTTGCGACCTTTATGATAATCATCACCGCTGCGGCAACGCCGTTTGCCGCCTTCGGCTACTGTTCGTATTTCACCTTGCGCTCCGGCGGGAAAATACTCGTCACCATGCTGTTTGACAGCATTTTTATGTGCTTTTTTGTCGCGCCGCTCGCGTATCTGCTGATGAACGTGTTCGGGCTTGAGATACACACCGCGTATGTTATCGTCACGTTTACCGACATCATCAAAGCGCTGATCGGATATCTGCTGCTCCGCCGCGGTGACTGGGCAAATAAGCTCGTCGAATAAAACGTTTTTTGCAGCAATGCATGTAAGCCGTGCAGCCCCCCGTTTTGCGGCATATCTGCATCATGCACACGCTGCCGCGATTTTTGTCGATCGATTTCATCTTTTGTACTAATCGGCCGTGCCGAGCAAACATTTTTCGATCAATATTGACTTTGCGCCGATAATTTGCTATAATCGTGTCAGGGGAGCGATCCCCAAAACGATGATCTGAAAAGGAGAACATTGTATGAAAAAGTGGAGATGTACCGTTTGCGGTGAAATAATCGAGTCGGATGTGCGTCCCGACCTCTGCCCCCGCTGCAAGGCTGCGGGCGACAAGTTCGTTGAGGTTAAGAACGATGAGGAAATGACATGGGCTGCCGAGCACGTCGTAGGCATTGCCAAGGGCTGCCCGCAGGAGATCATTGACGGTCTCCGTGCTAACTTTGAGGGCGAGTGCTCCGAGGTCGGCATGTATCTCGCTATGTCGAGAGTCGCACACAGAGAAGGCTATCCCGAGATAGGTCTGTACTGGGAGAAGGCGGCACTTGAGGAGGCTGAGCACGCAGCTAAGTTTGCGGAAATGCTCGGCGAGTGCGTTACCGATTCCACCGAGCGCAACCTTACCATGCGCGTAGAGGCTGAGTGCGGCGCAACTAAGGGTAAGACCGAGCTTGCCGCTCTCGCAAAGAAGCTGAATCTCGACGCAATTCATGACACCGTTCACGAGATGGCAAGAGACGAAGCCCGCCACGGCAAGGCGTTTGCAGGTCTGCTCAAGAGATATTTCGGAAAGTGATATAAGCACCGAGCAATCGCCGACGGTTACGGCGCAACGGGGGACTGAAAAAATCAGGAGCTAACATTTTTATCTATCCCCGACATAGGATGATGCCGAAAGGTCCGCACCGAGTATTTTTCACCATCCCATAATAATTAAAGTGAGCTGTTAAAACGAGTTTTTTAACGGCTCACTTTTTCTGTATTGTTTTTTAACACAAACCGCATGATATCAAAGCTCTGTGGGGCGTTAAAGGGACTCAACGTGCTGCAGCTCAGCATATCATGCATCGCGCAGCGTCAGGCTTTGACCTCGTTTTCACTCTCTCTGCCGTCGAAATACGCATCGGCATTTTCGAGCGTTGTTGAGGCAATATTGTGCAGCGCCTCATACGTCAGGTAGCCCTGATGTGAGGTGACGACGACATTCGGCAGCGAGATGAGTAGGCGCAGTGTGTCGGCGATATCGACCTTTGCCGAGTTATCACTGAAGAACAGCCCCGCTTCCTCCTCATAAACATCAAGCCCCGCAGCGCGTAGCTTTCCGCCCTTGAGACCCGCGAGCAGCGCCGCAGAGTCGATAAGCCCGCCGCGCGACGTGTTGATTATCACAACGCGGTCCTTCATGCGCGCGATGGTATCGGCGTTTATCATGTGGTAGTTTTCATCGGTCAGCGGGCAGTGCAGCGAGATGACATTACTCTCCTCTATCAGACGGTCGAGCGGAACGTACTCCGCTGCAAGCGACGGATTCGGATACGGATCGGATGCGAGCACGCGCATACCGAAGCCGCGGCAGATGTTTGCAAAGGCATAGCCTATCTTTCCCGTACCGACTACCCCGACCGTCTTTCCGTACAGGGTGTGCCCCGTAAGATCGGTCAGGTCGAAATTGAAGTCACGTGAGCGGATGTACGCCTTGTGTATCTTTCGCTCGAGCGTCAGCAGCAGCGCCATCGCATGCTCCGCGATAGCGTGCGGCGAGTAGGCGGGCACACGCATAACGCGCAGTCTGCCCTTTGCCGCGGACAGATCGACATTGTTGTAGCCCGCGCAGCGGACGAGCAGCAGCCCTATACCCATATCGCACAGTCGGTCTATAACCGTGCTGTCGACAGTATCGTTGACAAAGCAGCACACGGCATCCTTCCCGCGTGCAAGCTCGACCGAGTCGATGCTCAGCTTTGTGTCGTACCAGCGCAGCTCGTACCTGCCGTCGTTCACCGCCTCAAAGGCTTCTATATCATATTTTTTCGAGTCAAAAAACGCAATCGTCTTCATTTCTTTCCCCTCCCGCCCTGCAGGGCACATTTACAGTATTGCACGTTTTTGCGATTCTATTAATTTTAATTTCGGACAGCCGACGCACCGAATGTTACGCCCGCCGTGACGGATGTTATACCGTCGCGACGGTCGTTTGCCGCCGCGGATGGCGTTGTCAATTATGACATGATACATTTCGGCGCTCACGCAGAGCGCACATCTCACAGCTCGGTGTCGGGAAAGCCGAAGCCCGCGACCGCGGTCGTCGGCAGCGAAAAGACCACCGCGCCCGACTCGGTATCGGGTCCCGCCTTCATGAGCACGGCGCGCATGATGGCAGCCTTGTTTTCGGTATCGGAGACGATGAGAATGACCTCCTTCTCCTCGGCGATGGAGATATTATAGAACTTCTCCGCGCCGCTGCCCGTGCCCTTTCCGTGCAGCACGGTACCGCCGCGTGCCCCCGCCTCTCGGGCTGCATTCATAACGCGGTCAGTCTGCCCCTTGCCCGCGATTATCACTATAAGCTCGTGCGAGCAGCTCTGCGGCGGCGCGCTCTTTTCCATCGGCTCGTTCCCTCTCAGCATTGCCATTGTCTTGCCTCCTCCTACGCTTTTTATCGGCACGGCGATGACTATCCCGTGCCCCGGTACGCCGAGATGCAGTCTGCGTCGCTGCTCCTCAATAAGCGTCTTTGTTTTCTCACGCGATGCGACCGACAGCATCACCTGCCGCTCGCTCGACTCTATTCCAAGCAGCTCGAGCATGCTTCCCGTCGCAGTTCCCCTGCCGTGTATGCTCACGCATATCGGTACGGACAGCTCGCCGCACAGCTGCTCAAGATGCGGCATCGCCTCTGGCTTGGTTATCGAAATAACATAGTTCATGCAGACTCCTCCCACAGATCGATAATATCGTAGTCGCCGTAGCTCTCGGCATCGGGCTGACGCCTCGGCGCGATTCTGCCGTAATAAAATCCGACGAGCTGAATGGACAGCAGCGGCATCATTGCGACAAGCGCGACTATTCCGAAAGCATCCGACAGCACATTCCCGCCGAGCGCGAGACTCGCGCCCATCATAAAGCGGAGCATAAACGTTGCGGTCATCGGACCCGACGCGACGCCGCCCGAATCGAATGCGATGGCGGTATATATGTCGGGCACAAAGAACGACAGCGCAAGCGCGGCGGCATAGCCGGGCACGACAAACCAGAGCAGCGATATTCCCGTCAGCACGCGCAGCATAGAGAGTGACATTGCAAGCGCTATCGCGACAGACAGACTGCGCTTTATTACCCTGCCCGATATCGCGCCCGCGCTGACCTCTTCTATCTGACGCTCGAGCACCGCGACCGCGGGCTCAGCCGAGATTATAAACCAACCGAGCAGCGCCGACAGCGGTATGAGCAGATATTTCAGCCATTCCTCGGTCATAGCCGCCCCGAGTGCCGCGCCGAGCGCGGAAAAGCCGACATTCACGCCCGTGAGAAACAGAACGAGCCCGACGTATGTATACGCGATGCCGAAAAGCACCGAAAGGAATCTCCGACGGCTCATGCGGAAAACGAGCAGCTGGAATATCAGAAAGATAACGATTATCGGCAGCATGGCGACCGCTGTCTCTTTGATATAGACGGGCAGCGCCGAAATGAAGCTCCGACCTATCTCGACGGTGCTGCCGTAGCGCGCAGCCGCAAGCTCGAATGCGCCCTCGCTGTCGCCGCCGAGCAAGCCGAGCAGCATAACGGCAATTATCGGTCCTATCGAGCAGAGCGCGACAAGTCCGAAGCTATCCGCTTCCGCGCGGTCGTCGCTTCGTACGTTTGAAACGCCCACGCCGAGCGCGAGTATGAACGGCACGGTCATCGGTCCCGTCGTGACCCCGCCCGAATCAAACGCGATAGAGAGAAAGCGCGGATCGGTGAGCGATGCGAGCAGAAAAACGACTGCATAGCTGCCGAGCAGCACCCATCTGAGCCTGACACCGTACATTATGCGGAGCATACACACCGACATAAACAGACCCACTCCCGCACCGACGACGGCAAGCAGCAGCGTGCTGTCGATATGCGGAACGGTTTCCGCAAGCACCTGAAGATCGGGCTCGGCTATCGTTATCGCAAAGCCGAGAATAAACGACACACCGAGTATGAGCGGGAGATTTTTTGTCCGCGTCAATGCCGTTCCTATCTTGTTTCCTATCTCGGTCATCGAGTGCTCCGCGCCGAGCGAGAAAAGTCCCATTCCGACTACGAGCATGACCGTACCCACAAGAAATGCAAGCAGCAGCTCGGGCTGCATCGGTGCTATGCACAGGCAGAGCAGCGTTACTATCAGCATTATCGGCAGCACCGACATCACCGATTCACGCAGTTTTTCGGTCAGTGCGGTCCGCGTTCGTTCGAGTGCGGGTATCTTGCGTTTTCCGAGCTTAAGCGGCAGCTTCATCTATCGTCTCCTTTCGGTCTGCACCTTGCGGCGGCGTTCGTCGGCATCCGTCTGCGGTATACCTATTAGATGTATTATACTTCTTTATTATATCAAACAATATCCTCGCCGTCAACCATTTCACGCCGCTCCGAAAAAACGTAACAAATTAACACAGCGTGAACACGTCAGGGGTCGAACGGGACTTGCGCGGAGTTTGAGCAGCGGCTGTGACATTTGAGCGTGACGGAACTAAAAATCCGCCGCAGACCGTAAAAAGCCTGCGGCGGATGAGATATTTTGCGGTATGGCGCCGAATCATTCAGCATCAATCGTCGATACAGATATAGTCATCTCTTCAAGAACCTCAGTAACGATGCGCACCGTATCGAGCGACGTAAAGATAGTAACACCGTTCTCGGTCGCGCAGCGGCGTATCTCTCCGCCGTCCTTATAGTGAACGCCGGAGGATATCGCACGGGTATTGATAACATAGCTTACAAAGCCCGAGCGGATGAAATCAAGTATCTCGTTGCTGCCCTCGGATATCTTACCGAGCTTATGCGTGCGGATGCCGTTCTTCTTGAGGAATTCCGCCGTGCCCGCGGTGGCGGCGATGTTAAAGCCCATATTGTAGAAGCTGCGCACCATCGGAAGCGCCTCCTCCTTATCCTCGTCGGCAAGGGTGACGACAACGGTGCCGTAGTTCTGCAGCTTCATGCCCGATGCCTGAAGTGCCTTATACATCGCGCGGGAGAGCGAGCGGTCGTAGCCGATAGCCTCGCCCGTCGACTTCATCTCGGGGGAGAGATAGAAATCCAGCCCCTTGAGCTTGCCCGACGAGAACACGGGAGCCTTGACGTAGTGGCGGCTCTTTTCATCGGGATAGATGCCGAAGATGCCCTGCTCCTTGAGACTCTTGCCGAGTATGACATCGGTCGCGATATCGGCGAGCGAGTAGCCCGTCGCTTTCGAGAGGAAGGGCACGGTGCGCGACGAACGCGGGTTGACCTCGATGATATAAACATCGTCATGCTCATCGACGATAAACTGGATATTGTACAGACCTACTATGCCGATGCCGAGACCGAGCTTCTTTGCGTAGCCGAGAATAGTGCCCTTGACCTTATCCGAGATGGAGTATGACGGATAAACGCTGATGGAGTCGCCCGAATGCACGCCCGTACGCTCGACGAGCTCCATTATACCGGGCACGAACACATCGTGACCGTCGCAGACCGCGTCGACCTCGACCTCCTTGCCCTGGATATAGTGGTCGACGAGCACGGGCTTGTCGGTATCGACCTCGACCGCGGTCTTGAGGTAATGACGAAGCATCTCCTCGTTTGCGACTATCTCCATCGCTCTGCCGCCGAGAACAAAGCTCGGGCGGACAAGCACGGGATAGCCGATCTCTGCGGCGGCGCTGATTCCGTCCTCGACATTAGTGACCGCCCTGCCCTGCGGCTGCGGGATGCCGAGCTCGCGGAGGATGCGCTCAAAGCTCTTGCGGTTTTCCGCGCGCTCGATGGCATCGCAGTCGGTGCCGATTATCTTGACACCGCGCTCTGCGAGCGGATGTGCGAGATTGATAGCCGTCTGACCGCCGAGCGATGCGATAACGCCGTCGGGCTGCTCGTAGTCGATAATAGCCATAACATCCTCGGGCGTAAGCGGCTCAAAATAGAGCTTGTCCGATGTGGTATAGTCGGTGGAGACCGTCTCGGGGTTATTATTGATGATGATAGCCTCATAGCCCGCACGGCGGATGGTCTGTACCGCGTGAACCGTGGAGTAGTCGAACTCGACACCCTGACCGATACGGATAGGACCCGCACCGAGCACAACTATCTTCTTTTTATCGGTAAGGCGGGACTGATTCTCGCCCGTATAGGAAGAATAGAGATATGCGATGTAGCTGCCCGTATGGAGGGTATCGACCATGCGGAATACGGGAACTATGCCGCTTTCGCGGCGCACCTTATATACATTGAGCTCGGGAATATTCCAAAGCAGCGCTATGTATTTATCCGAGAATCCCATTACCTTTGCCTCGCGCAGCAGTGCGATGTCGTTCGGTGCGGCGGCGAGTTTCTTTTCCATTGCTGTGATGCGCGCGATGCTCTCAAGAAACAGCTCGGTTATCATGGTAGCCTTATGCAGCCGCTCGATGCTCTCACCGCGGCGCAAAAGCTCCGCTATCGCATATATGTTATCGTCATGGAATACCGAAACATACGACAGCAGCTCGGCACTGTCGGTCGAATCGAAGCGCTCGAGGCGGAGATGGCACACGCCTATCTCAAGCGAGCGTACCGACTTAAGAATGCACTCCTCAAGATTTGAGCCGATACACATGACCTCGCCCGTCGCCTTCATCTGCGTACCGAGGGTGTTCGGAACGGTGGTGAACTTATCGAACGGGAAGCGCGGGAACTTTGCAACGATATAGTCAAGACTCGGCGCGATAGCTGCCGTTCCGCCCGCAACGGGTATCTCTGCAAGTGTCATGCCGACCGCTATCTTTGCGGTAACGCGCGCGATGGGATAACCGCTCGCCTTAGATGCAAGTGCGGAGGAGCGTGAAACTCTCGGGTTGACCTCGATAAGATAATAGCGGCTCGAGCAGGGGTCGAGCGCGAACTGAACGTTGCAGCCGCCCGCTATCTTGAGCTCGCGGATGATGCGCAGCGCGCTGTCGCAGAGCATGTCGCGGTCGCCGTCGGAGAGCGAAAGAATGGGGGCAACGACGATTGAGTCGCCCGTGTGAACGCCGACGGGGTCGACATTTTCCATGCCGCAGATCGGGATGGCGTTATCGTCGCCGTCGCGCATTACCTCAAACTCTATCTCCTTATAGCCCTTGACGCTCTTCTCGATAAGCACCTGATGAACGGGTGAGAGTGCGAACGCATTCGGAGCAAGCTCCTCGAGCTCCGCAGCATTCTCGGCAAAGCCGCCGCCCGTACCGCCGAGGGTAAACGCGGGGCGCAGAACTATCGGGTAGCCGATGCGCTCTGCCGCGGCTCTCGCCTCCTCGATATTATAGGTTATCTCGGACGGAATGACAGGCTCGCCTATCGACTCGCACATCTCCTTGAACAGTTCTCTGTCCTCTGCGCGCTCGATGCTCTCGCTGCTCGTTCCGAGAAGCTCAACGCCGCATTCGCGGAGGATGCCCTTCTTCTCGAGCTGCATTGCAAGGTTAAGGCCCGTCTGTCCGCCGATGCCGGGAACAATCGCGTCGGGGCGCTCGTAGCGGATTATCTTTGCTACATATTCGAGCGTAAGCGGCTCCATATAGACCTTGTCGGCAATGGTGGTATCGGTCATAATCGTCGCGGGATTTGAGTTGACGAGAATTACCTCGTAGCCCTCCTCCTTGAGTGCGAGACATGCCTGTGTGCCTGCATAGTCAAACTCGGCTGCCTGACCTATGACGATAGGGCCCGAGCCTATGATAAGTATCTTCTTTATATCGGTTCTCTTCATTTTTTCTCCTTTTGCTGTCGGTTTGCTGCGGTCGGTCACTCGGCATCGTGCGGCGCTTCACTGTCGCAGTAAACGCAGCGATACACCTTGTGCTCGCGGTCGGTGAGTCTGAACTCCTGCTCAAGCTCCTGCTCACAGGAGGTGATGCAGCGGGGATTCTTGCACTTGATTATGCCCGTAACACGCTCGGGCAGCGAAAGATGCTCGCGCTTGAGCAGCTTTCCGTCACGGATGATGTTGACGGTGATACCGGGGTCTATGTAGCCGAGCACGGCAAAGTCAAGGTCGATGACCTGTCCTACCTTGATGATGTCCTTCTTGCCCATCTTTGAGCTGTCGGCGTTCTTTATCATCGCAACGGTGCAGTCAAGCTTTCCGAGTCCGAGAATGTCGTATATCCTGATGCCGTTTCCCGCCGTGATGTGGTCGAGAACTATTCCGTCTCTTATCTGTCCGATTATCATATCTGTACCTCCAGAAGCTTGAGAATAAGCGCCATGCGCATGTATTTACCGCACAGCACCTGCTTGAAGTAGCATGCGCGCGGGTCATCGTCGACCGCGACCGAGATCTCGTTTACCCTCGGCAGCGGATGCAGCACCGACATGTCGCTCCGCGCTCCGCGCAGCTTTTCGGGGGTCAGGATGTAGCTGTCCTTCAGACGCATGTAGTCCGCCTCGTTGAAGAAACGCTCCTTCTGTACGCGGGTCATGTAGAGGATATCGAGCTTGGGCATTGCCTCATCAAGGCTCGTTGTCTCAACGTACGGGATGCCGCCGCGCTCAAGCACCTCCGAGATTATGTAGCGGGGGACGCGCAGCTCCTCGGGCGAGATGAGCACGAATTTTACGCCCTTGTATCTCGACATTGCAAGGATAAGCGAATGAACGGTGCGTCCGAATTTCAGGTCGCCGCACAGTCCGACCGTCAGCCCCTCAAAGCCGCCCTTCTCGCGGCGGATGGTGAGCAGGTCTGCGAGCGTCTGCGTCGGATGGTTATGTCCGCCGTCGCCCGCATTGATTATCGGAACGGTCGCATTGCGTACCGCAACGAGCGGCGCACCCTCCTTTGGATGGCGCATTGCGATGATGTCCGCATAGCAGCTGACTACGCGCACGGTATCCGCGACGCTCTCGCCCTTTGAAGCGGAGCTTGATGCCGCCTCGGAGAAGCCGAGAACATTGCCGCCGAGCTCGTACATCGCCGCCTCAAAGCTCAGACGGGTACGGGTGGAGGGCTCGAAGAAGAGCGTTGCAAGCTTGCGGTGGCGGCAGCACTCGTTGTATTTTTCGGGCTTGTCGATAATATCGAGCGCCGTGTTTATCAGTCCGTCGATTTCCTCGGTGGACAGCTCCATTATATCGATAAGGCTTCTCATCTGTCCGCACCTCCGATCCAGCTCTCGTCGGACGGGTTGTTGCGGAAGACGATGAGCCGCGCGATGTCATCCTGCTTTATGTAGCCGAGCTCCGCAGCGACCTCTGCGATAACGTCGAAGTTCGTGAGCGAGATGTTTTTGACATTCGCCTCCGCAAGGCGGTCGAGCCCGCGCTGCATTCCGTATGTGAAGATGCTGACCACTCCGAGCACCTCCGCACCCGCCTCACGCAGTGCGTCGACTACCTCGATAACGCTGCCGCCCGTCGAGATAAGATCCTCAACGACCGCAACGCGCTGTCCGCGCTCGAGCTTGCCCTCGATGCGGTTCTGTCTGCCGTGATCCTTTGCGCCGCTGCGTACGTAGCCCATCGGCAGATCGAGCAGATGCGCGGTGATAGCTGCATGCGCGATGCCTGCGGTGGATGTGCCCATCAGCACCTCTGCATCGGGATAATTTTCGCGGATGAGAGCGGCAAGTCCGTTCTCGATGTCGCCGCGAACGACCGGTTCCGTCAGGGTCAGACGGTTGTCGCAGTATACGGGGCTCTTTATTCCGCTCGCCCATGTAAAGGGCTCGTCGGGACGGAAGAACACCGCGCCTATCGACAAAAGATCGGTCGCTATCAGTCTCTGCGTCAGATTTGTTTTCTGCATCTCTCTTCTCCTCCTTGCGGCATCGCCGCACTCCGTTTATATTGCCTTGTTTGTTACTGTATTTGTCAAGCTCTGCCGCACGGCTCTCACCGCGCAGCCCTCACCGCGCGTTCCGCGCTGCATCCGCTGCCGCTCTGCCGATAAACTCGCGCACACAGCGGCGGTATGCCTCTACGGGGTCGGCGGCTGCGGTTATCGGTCTGCCGACGACTATGTAATCCGAGCCTATCTCGCGGGCGCGGGCGGGTGTGGTCACCCGCTTCTGGTCGCCCTCCGCACCGCCCGAGAAGCGTATTCCGGGGGTCACGGTAAGAAAGCTCTCGCCGCACGTCTCGTGCACCGCCTGCGCTTCAAGCGGGGAGCAGACAACACCGTCGAGTCCCGCGTCGCGTGCGCACAGCGCGTACCTCATGACCGTGTCGGGCAGCGCACCCGGAATACCGAGCTCGCCGTTCATTCTCTCCTCGTCTATCGAGGTCAGCATCGTTACCGCTATGAGCAGCGGTCTGCTGCCGTCCTCACGCGTCAGCCCCTTTACCGCTGCGCGCATCATCTCGCTGCCGCCTGCGGCGTGAAGATTGCAGATATCGACATCGAGCCCCGAGAGCACAGCCATCGAACGCCCGACCGTGTTGGGGATGTCATGCAGCTTGAGATCAAGAAATATCTTGTGCCCGCGGCGCTTTATCTCGCGGACGATATCGGGTCCCGCCGAGTAGAACAGCTCCATTCCGATCTTGACGAACGGCTTTTCCTCGGTAAAGAGGTCGAGGAAAGCGTACGTCTGAGCAGCGCTCGGAAAATCGCAGGCAATAATTACATCCTTATTCATTGTGACATCCTCCTATAATATCTGTAAGGTTTTCTATTCCGTATTTGTCCATTGTCGCGGGCAGAGCCTCGATAATGTTTTTGCAGGCGTAAGGGTCGATAAGATTCGCGGCACCCACCTCAACGGCGGTTGCGCCCGCGAGCATCATCTCGATAACGTCCTCCGCACACGACACACCGCCGAGCCCTACTACAGGCACCGAGACCGCATGCGAGACCTGATATACCATCCTTATCGCTATCGGCAGCAGCGCGCTGCCCGACAGCCCGCCCGTGACATTGGCAAGCAGCGGACGGCGGCGGGCGATATCTATCCGCATTCCGAGCGCGGTATTTATCAGGCTTATCCCGTCAGCACCGCCGCTCTCGCATGCACGGGCGATCTCGGCGATGTCGGTAACGTTCGGTGAGAGCTTCATTATTATCGGCTTGTCCGTCACCTCGCGCACCGCGCGTGTAACAGCCTCCGCAGCATGCGGGTCGGTGCCGAAGCTCATTCCGCCGCCGTGAACATTCGGGCAGCTGATGTTCACCTCGAGCCAGCCGACCTGCTCCTCTCTGCCCAGCAGCTCGCACACATGTCGGTACTCGTCTATCGAAAAGCCGCTGACGTTCGCCATGACGGGCTTATGAAAGCAGCGGGCAAGGCGCGGAAGCTCCTCGCTTATCACCCGCTCAACACCAGGGTTCTGAAGCCCGACGGCGTTCAGCAGCCCGCTCGGCACCTCGGCTATGCGCGGTGTGGGATTTCCGAAGCGGGGCTCGGCGGTCGTTCCCTTGAAGGAGAAGCTGCCGAGACAATTTATATCGTAGTATTCGGCAAACTCGTAGCCGTAGCCGAAGGTCCCCGAGGCGGGGATTATCGGATTATCGAGCTCGATGCCGCACAGATTCACATTCAGCCTTCCCATATGATATCACTCCGTTTCATGACAGGTCCCTCTCGGCAGATGCGCTTGTTTCCCGTTATCGTTTTGCAGGAGCAGCCCATGCATGCGCCGAAGCCGCAGCCCATCCGCCGCTCAAAGCTGAGCTCGCCCTCCGTTTTTGCCGCGCTGTATACCGCACGCAGCATCGGCTCGGGTCCGCAGGTGTAAAAGTAGGTGTAGTCGAGCGATGCCATCGCGTCGGTGACAAAGCCGCGCATGCCGTACGAGCCGTCGACCGTCGTCACAATGACCTCCGCGCCGAGCTCGCGCAGCTCGCGCTCGTAGAATATCTCGTCCGCTCGGTTAAAGCCGAGCACCGCGGTGACATGCTTTCCCTCATCGCGGAGACAGCGCGCAAGCCAGTACAGCGGGGGCACTCCGACACCGCCGCCGAGCAGCAGCGGGCGCTCGCCCGAAAGCGAGAGGTCGTAGCCGTTTCCGAGCCCGCTGAGTATGTCAAGCTGCCCGCCGCACTGCATACGGCTCATCTGAGCGGTGCCGCGCCCGACTACCTTATATATTATCGTAAGCTCATCGCCGCGGCAGTCGCATACCGATATCGGTCGGCGCAGATACAGCCCGTCCAGCGCGATGTTCACAAACTGCCCTGGGCGCGTTATCGCCGAGCAGTCGCCGCGCAGCCGCATACGCATCACGGCGGGCACAACTGCGGTATTTTCGGTTATCTCGAATATTCCCTTTTTCATTTTTTCATTCACTCTCGTCTGTTAATTTCTGCGGGGCTGTTAAAGCTCCGCCTGCGCAGCCGCCTTTAGCATCCCCAACCTGCGTCTCGATAAGCGACCTTTCCGTCTGACACGGTGAGTAAGCAACGTCCTTTCACACGTCGACCCGCAAACGGCGTGCTGTGCCCCTTTGATATAAAGCTCTCGGGGTCGACCTTATACTCCGCGCCGAGGTCGAACACGGTAAAATCGTCTCCCGTGTCGATGCCGAAGCGGCGGCACGGCGCTGTATGCAGCAGCTCGATCAGCCGCTCCGTGCTTATTATGCCCTCACATACCAGGTAAGTATACAGCAGCGGGAAAGCCGTCTCAATTCCGACTATTCCCATAGCACTGTGCTCGAGCCCGCGGTTCTTTTCCTCCGCTGCGTGCGGCGCATGGTCGGTCGCTATCATATCTATCGTACCGTCCGCAATTCCCTCAAGCAGTGCCTCGCGGTCGGCGGGCGAGCGCAGCGGCGGATTCATCTTGAACCGTCCGTCCTCCTGCATGTCCCGCTCGTCGAGCAGCAGATAATGCGGCGCGGTCTCCGCAGTGACATTCAGCCCCTCGCGCTTTGCCTCGCGTATCAGTCGGACGCTCTCCGAGGTCGATATGTGGCAGACATGATAGCCGCAGCCCGTCTCGCGGACGAGCCCGAGATCGCGTTCTATCTGCCTCCATTCCGACTCCGAGCAGATACCGCGGTGTCCGTGCGCACGAGCGTATTCGCCGTCGTGAATGTATCCGCCGCGCAGCAGCGAATTGTCCTCACAATGCGCAACTATCAGCTTTCCGAGCACGACGGCGCGCAGCATAGCGTCGCGCATAATGCCGTCGGTCTGCACCCCGCGCCCGTCGTCCGAAAACGCCACGACATACGGCGCAAGAGCCTCCATATCCGACAGCTCACCGCCCGCCTCGCCGCGCGTTATCGCGCCGTACGGCAGCACACGTATCGCCGCATCACGCCCGATGATGTCAAGCTCCTCGCGCAGATGCGGTAGGCTGTCGGGCACGGGCGAGAGATTCGGCATAGCGCAGACGGCGGTATATCCGCCCCGCGCGCATGCACGGCTGCCCGAATATATCGTCTCCTTATAAGAAAAGCCCGGCTCACGAAGATGTACATGTACATCAACAAAGCCGGGTAAAATAACGGTATTCTCTCTGTCGGAAATAAGCTCCGAAACCTTCTCACGCGAGAAGAAACAATTATCCACGGGACGGTCGGCTGCTATATATTGCTCCGACGCGGTGTGCGTTCCTGCTGCGTTGACCGTATAGGGCATAAGTTACCTCCGATGCCGCAATGGGCGGATATCTCAGGCGGTCATTTCATGCTGCCGTGTTGCCATGCGGCATGTAGCCAAGCTGCCATGCTGCCATGCTGCAATATCGTCATGTCGACCGCCGCGGCGGAGCGCAAAAAAGCTGCTCCCATCAAGAGAGCAGCACAAAAAACGATAGCACGGTGACACCTACGCGCAGCTGTGCCGCGCAGATGCCGATATTCGTATTTGCTGTCCTTGATGGCCTCGCCGGACCAATTTAAAGTACGCGTTTATTATAGCATGCCGAGCCGGCCATGTCAATAGCAATAGGCAAAATCCGATATTAATTTTTCTTATGCCCCTCCGCTGCGTGGCTTTCACCCGAAAAATAACGAGATTTGTGTCGCAGAAGGTAGCAAACGCCCGCTCACGAGGCACAAAAACGACCCTCTACAGAGCTCAAACGGCTGTATGCGTAGCTCAAAAAAGGCTGTTTGCGTGTGCACGGGGCGTCCGGCAACCTGCGGTTGTCAAAAAGTCAATCACGAGGTGCTTGAAGTGTTCATTATTTGGGGATATAATTTTGTCGGGAGGATTATAAAATGAAAGTTTTGAACTTCGGCTCATGCAATATAGATTACGTCTACGAGCTTGACCGCATCGTTCAGCCGGGCGAGACAGTTTCGGCAGCCGCGCTGTCTACACACGCGGGCGGCAAGGGCCTGAATCAGTCGATAGCTACGGCGCGCGCGGGCGGCGAGATATACCATGCGGGAAACATCGGTGAGGACGGCGAATGGCTGCGCGAGCTGCTTGCACAGAGCGGCGCGGACACCGAGCATCTGCGTCAGCGCGACGTGCGCACGGGACACGCGATGATACAGGTCGACAGCACGGGCGAGAACTGCATAATCGTCTACGCGGGCGCAAATGCCATGCTTGACGAAGCGCAGATAGATGAGGTGCTTGACCGCTTCTCGGCGGGCGACCTCTGCATGCTGCAGAATGAGACACCGTGCACCGCCTACATAATAAAGACAGCATCCGCGCGCGGGCTGCGCGTTTTGTGGAATCCGTCGCCGATGAACGAGGCGGTCGACCGCGATTGCGTAGGTCTGTGCAGCTATGTCATCGTAAACCGCAGCGAGGGTCAGGCGCTGACCGACGAGCAGCAGCCCGAGCGGATAGCGCAGGTCTTTGCACGGCGCTACCCGAACACCGCTCTTGTGCTCACGCTCGGCAGTCACGGCAGCATCTACCGCGACGGCACCGTGAGCGTAGACCAGGCACCGTATGATGCAAAGCCCGTCGACACAACAGGTGCGGGCGACACCTTCACGGGCTATTTTGCGGCAGCGATAAGCCGCGGCAGGGCACCCGCAGAGGCTATGCGTTATGCTTCCGCAGCGTCAGCTATGGCTACCGAAACGATGGGTGCGGCAAACTCGATACCGACGCTCGCAGAGGTAGAGGCGCGCATCGCATCGGAGGGCTGAGCGGCAACATGCACGGTTATGCACACGCCGCGAATATTCGGCGCACATCGGCAGAAGCATGAATGCGCGGGAACACAGCGGCAGCCGCAGCACATAAACAGGACACATTTTTTAAAGGAGATACAAAATGAACAACATCAGCAGCAGAATTACAAAGCTCCGCACAAGCCTGAAAATGTCTCAGGAGCAGTTTGCGACGCTCTTTGAGGTTACAAAACAGTCGGTGCAGAAATGGGAGAGCGGCGAGACGATGCCCGAGCTCGGAAAGCTCATTCAGATGTCGAAGAAGTTCAACATCTCGCTCGACGCGCTCGTTGTCGGCAGCAGCAACCGCACCTCCGAGGGCTCATCTATAAAGTCCATCGAGCCTCCGCTCGAGAATCTTAACTCATACGAGTCATACTCGAGCTACATCATGACCGAGTATATGCAGTCATACGAGGAGGGCAAGGATATCGAGCCCTACAAGGACGTTTTTCAGTCCATCTCGAACCTGCCGCACGGCAAGATGAAGGAAAAGCTCTGCGACGTTCTCTACACCATAGTAATGAACTGCCCGCAGCGCAGCGATTACAAGTACATCGAGCCGTCCGACCTTGAAGAAATAAAGCTGCTCCGCCGTCCGCACGAGATAAAGGGCACAGTCGACAAGTCGCGTCTCGAAACCAAGGTTCACGGCGCATGGATGGGCAGAATATGCGGCTGCATGCTCGGCAGAACCATCGAGGGCATCAAGACAAACGAGCTTATTCCCTTCCTCACCGAGACGGGCAACTACCCCATGAAGCGCTATATCTATAAGTCGGATATAAACGACGGGATATGCAAGAAGTACGAGTATCCCTTCGCGCAGCGCTTCTACGCGGATACGCTCGACTACATGATCTGCGACGACGACCTGAACTACGTCGTTCTCGGCCAGAAGCTCATCGACAAGTACTCGAGAGACTTCTGCTCGCGCGACGTTACATGGCTATGGCTCGACAGTCAGGGCAAGTGCATGTACTGCACCGCAGAGCGCGTAGCATATCATAACTTTGTTGCAGGCTTTCTGCCGCCCGAATCCGCCATCTACAAGAACCCCTTCCGCGAGTGGATCGGCGCGCAGATAAGAGGCGACTACTTCGGCTATATCAACCCCGGCGACCCCGAAAAGGCAGCCGAGATGGCATACCGCGATGCGTGCATCTCACACGTCAAGAACGGTATCTACGGTGAGATGTTCGTCGCAGCCGCACTTGCTGTCGCAGCGGTGACCGACAATATCGAGGATATCATCCTCGGCGGTCTCGCTCAGATCCCGTACAGCTCACGCTTCTATGAAGCGGTCACGCGCGTGCTCGAAAACTACAAGAACGGCATGCCCGAGGAGGAGGCTTACAAGCTCATTCACGACGAGTATGACGAGTACACCGAGCACGGCTGGTGCCACACCCTCTCGAATGCGATGGTCGTTACCGCAAGCCTGCTCTACGGCAGCGGTGACTACAGCCGCTCAATCTGCCTCGCCGTTCAGACCGGCTTTGACACCGATTGCAACGGCGCAACCGTCGGCTCTATCCTCGGTATGGCAAACGGACTCGAAAGCATTCCCGAGTACTGGGGCAAGCGCTATAACGATAAGCTCGAGACCTCTATATTTGAGGTCGGCACGGTCAAGATTTCCGACTGCGTTAAGCGTACCATAGAACACATCGAGCAGAAGTAAGTCTTGGAAGGCTAAAAAAGCGCAGACCGAAAAAACGGATAAGAGAAATTATTAAGCTGATATTCAGCATAAATACAGAGAAAGCTGATGAAATCCTATCGGATTTCTCCGAAGGAATGATTATCCGTTTTTTCTGCCGCCGAAAACCGTCTCTGCCGTACACTTGTACGGCGACGAGGCGGTTTTCGACGCTTCTGCATCTTTTTTATCTCTTCCAAGCCGGGACGGTTGATTTTATCCGCGCGGTATTATCGCAACAGCCCGTGCGGCGCGGATAATTTAATTATTGACAACCGAAAATTGCGTGATATAATAATTCTTGTTTGCGCGTCACCGCTACTAAATGATATAATAATTCTTGTTTACGCGTCACCGCGCCGAAATCCTTTATGCACGGAAGGAGATCGTCCGTTGTCAAAAAAAATATCCACCCTTTTTCTTATCCTTGCAGGTGCGCTGTGGGGCTGTCTGAGCCTGTTCGTCTCCGCGCTGTCCGACCGCGGCTTTGACTCCAAGGAGATAGGCCTTATCCGAATAAGCCTGTGCACGGTAATGCTGCTGATAATCATACTCATCCGCGACCGCTCGCTGCTGCGCGTGCGTCTGCGCGACATGTGGATGTTCGTCGGCACGGGCATCATCAGCGTAACGCTGTTCAGCTACTGCTACTTTACCACCGTCATAAACGTTGAGGCGGGCATCGCCGCATCGCTGCTCTATACCTCTCCCGTCTTTGTCATGCTCTTCTCCGCCGTGCTCTTCCGAGAGCGGATAACGGCGCAGAAAATAGCCGCAATAGTGCTGACCGTCGCGGGCGTTGCGCTCGTCTCGGGGATGCTCGGCAGCGGGAGCGCGCTCGGACCGCTCGACCTTCTGACAGGCATCGGAGCGGGGCTGTTCTACTCGCTTTATTCGATATTCGGCGTTTATGCGCTGCGCAGATACAGCTCGCTCACCGTCACGTTTTACACCTTTCTGCTCGGCACAGTCGGCTTTCTGTTCATGACGAACCCCATCGCCGTCATCGAAAAAACGGCGGCAGACCCGATAGTTATCCCCATGGAGCTCGGTCTGGCACTGTTCAACGGTCTGCTCCCGTATCTGTTTTACACCATCGGGCTCGGGCATACCGACGCATCGGTCGCGGGCGTGCTTGTCGCGGTCGAGCCGCTTGTCGGCTGCCTTATCGGAATATTTGTTTTCCGCGAGAGCGTAAACCCCGCAAAGCTCATCGGCATCGCGCTGATACTCTCTGCCATAGTGCTGATGAATATCCGCTTAAAACGCAAAAGCGCAGCAGCAGCGTCCGCGGCGGAATCCGTCTGACACGGTGCGCGTCGAAAATCGTTCGATGCGGCACGCGGCAGAGTCTGCCTTACACGGCTCGCGGCAGTGTCTGCATGATGCATGCAGCGAAATTCGCACGGCATTACCGAAAAAAACACGGCATCCGCACGTCCTCCACGGGCGCAGCGGATGCCGCTTTTTATGCTACTGTATTTGTTGCTCGGGCTGTGAATGCAGACATGCCGACCGACAGTGAATCGGTTATCAGCCGATGATACCGATAATAAAGATAGCGATTATCAGTATCGGAATGACTATCATGAAGTACCACTTCATCCACGAAGCGACCTTCATACCCTTGCCGATATTTGCCTCTGCCTGATAATTCTTGAAGCCCCAGCCCCACTTAGTTACGCAGAAAAGCAGGTATACGAGCGAGCCGAGAGGGAGAAGAACATTACTGACAAGGAAGTCCTCGCTGTCGAGTATATCTCTGCCGCCGATGGGATGGAAGCCGCTGAGAATGTTGTATCCGAGCACGCACGGAACGCTTGCTATCAGGATAACGATGCCGTTGATGAGCGCAGCCTTCCTGCGGCTCCAGCCGAAGTTATCCATACAGGAGGACATAATATTCTCGAAAACGGCAATGACCGTAGAAAAGGATGCGAAGGTCATAAAGAGGAAGAACAGACTGCCCCAGACGCGCCCGCCCGACATGTTTACGAACACATTAGGCAGGGTGACGAATATAAGGCTCGGGCCTTGAGTTACCTCGACCCCGTAGCTGAAGCATGCGGGGAAGATGATAAGCCCCGACGCTACCGCAACGAAGGTATCAAGCGCACAGATGTGCGCGCCCTCTCCGAGCAGCGTGCTTTCGCGACTCATATAGCTGCCGAATATCTCCATAGCCGCGATACCGAGACTGAGCGTAAAGAACGCCTGATTCATCGCCGCAACGATGACGTTGCCCAGGCCTACCGCTCGGACATTTTCGATGTTCGGTACAAGATAGAAACGGATACCCGCTCCCGCGCCCGAAAGCGTCAGACTGTGCACGGCAAGAACGACGATAAGCGCAAACAACGCACTCATCATGAACTTGCTGATACGCTCCAGACCCTTCTGCACGCCGATGCTGCACACGAGTATTCCCGCAACGACGGTTATCGCCATCCAAAGACCCATCTCACCCGGCGCGGCGAGCATGTCCGAGAAAACACTCCCGCATGCCTCGGTATCCATACCGTGTGTGAAGGTCCCTGTTGTAAACTTAAAGAAATAGTTGAGCATCCAACCCGAGACTGTCGTATAGTACATCATGAGCAAATAGCAGCCGACAATTGCAAACCAGCCGTGAATATGCCACTTTGTACCGGGCTTTTCCAGCGCCTTATACGCGAGCACCGCGCTCTTGCGGCTTGCTCTGCCCACCGCAAGCTCCATCGACAGCACGGGAAGTCCCATAACGACGAGCATAATGAGATAGATGAGCACAAATATTCCGCCGCCGTTCTGCCCTACGACGAACGGAAATCTCCATACGTTTCCGATGCCGATGGCACAGCCCGCGCTGACCAAAAGAAAGCCAAGCCGCGAACCGAACGATTCTCTTGCCTTTTCCATTAGATATCCTCCGAAAATATGTATCAGATAAAACGGACTGCAATGCCGCCGACAATACATCCGCGGCTGTGCGCAGCCCATGCGCGCCGTCTCTTTCAGGCACAGTATAATACATTATAATATCTTTGTTCACAAAAGTCAAGCAAAATCAGCGGCAAGCAGCACGCGATTACTGAATATGCCAATTATCGCAAGGCAGTACACAAAACCGCCGTCTCTCGGTAAAAGTCAAATCCCCGCCCCGCACAAAGTCTGCGCGGGGCGGGGATGGGCTGCATATAATCGGCAGCCATGCATATTTAGCTTTTCGCTGACATCACGCCTTCAACTCACGGTCGGCTCACATCCGCACGCGGAAATGCAGCCGCTGTGAGAAGCGCCTATTCGAGCAACGATAGATATCAGCCCTCGTAAACGATGTTGGAAGCCACCATCTCGTCAACGTTGGTCGAATCCCACCATGTACCCTCGATGCCTACATCGGCGGTAACGGTCTTGCCCTCAATAGCGAATACAGCCTGCTCAACGGCACTGTAGCCTATCTGATAGGAATCCTGTGCGACCGCGCCTACGAGCTTCGGACCCGAGGATGCCTTCATCCACTCTATCTGCTTTGAGCCTGCGTCGAAGCCGCAGAACTTGACTGCGTCATACTTTGTTCCCGCTGCGCTGACAGCGTCGCTTACCTGCTTTACAACGCCCTCATTCGACATAAATATAGCCTTTGCATTCTTCTCGTAGAGAGCCTCAAGCGCGGTCTTGTATGCATTGTCCGCGTCGCCGGGCTTTACTTCCTTCTCGATGGTATACTTGCCCTTCGTGGTCGCATCTGCATCTGCAAGCTCGGTGAACTTGTCGATAAATCCGCCCGCACGGTCGATACCCGTCTGGGTCTCGTCGTGCTGGATAACGCCGATCACATATCCATCGGTCGATGCAGCGATCTCATCCTTCAGCTCTGCAAAGAAGTGCTCTGCAGCAATACCCGCCGCGAGACGGTTGCTCGTAGCAACGCTTGAAACTATCGGATTCTTGCCTGACTTATTGAGCGCATCGATATCCGCCTGCCATACGCCGCTGTCGAACTGAACAACAGGGATATTGCTGTCCTTAGCCTGTGCAAGCATATCATTAAAGCCCTCACCTATCGTTCCGAGAACGAGTGCGGAGCAGCCGTTCGACAGCGCCGTTCTTACCATTTCCATCTGCGAGGGGAGATCCTTTGCCGATTCGGATGCAGGACCGCGGAAGGTGATTTTATAGCCGTACTTCGCCGCCGCGTCCTCTGCGCCCTTCTTTACCGACTGCCAGAAAGCATGGGACTCGCCCTTTGCGACGACCGCGATGGTCTTATCCGTCGTCGAGCCCCCTTTGTTATCATTCGACTGCGTACCGCAGCCTGCAAGCGGCAGTGCTGCAAGCATTGTTGCAAGCAAGATACTGAGAATACGTATTTTTCTCATGACTGTTTCCTCTCTTTTTTTCCGCACATGGCGGTTTTTTTGTTTTTTCGATCGGTACTGCACGGCCGATCACTTCGTCTGCGTCTGTCCTCCTTCCTCCTTCTTTATTTTTTTCTTATCTACGCGCACTCTGCCCTCATCCTTGTTCTTGAGAACGTCCATCAGAACGGATACAACAACGATGATACCGGTGAGTACGTAGGTAACGTAGGTCGCATTGAGATTGATATTGAATCTCGCGAGAACGAAGTTAAGTCCCGAGCGGATAACAACAAGCATGAGCGAACCGATTGCCGAGCCCGTGACCGACGCAACGCCGCCTGCAGCGCTCGTTCCGCCGATATAGACACCCGCGATAGCGTCGAGCTCCATGCCGTTGCCCGTTGCGGCAGCGACGGTCGGGAATGCCGCAGACCAGAAGATAGCCGCGATACCTGCCGCGCAGCCACTGAATACATACGCAATAATCTTATACTTATCGGTATTGATACCCGAGAGCCTTGTAGCCTCCTCGTTGCTTCCTATTGAAAGTATGTATCTGCCGATACGGTTTTTATACATCAAATACATGCAGATCAGCATAAATCCGAGCACCCAGAACAGCCCTGTCGGGACCTTACCCGCTGCGGAGAAAACGCTGTTGAACCATGTGCCCGTCGGGAAGAAGATGTTAGGGTCCTTTACGACAAGAGCACTGAGTCCGCGGGTGAGCATCATGGTACCGAGTGTTGCGATAAACGCGGGCATCTTTAGCTTAGCGATGAGAACGCCGTTGAGCAGACCGACAGCGGTGCCGATGGCTATCATTATCGGAATGACAGCCCACAGCGGGTACGCACCCGTTGTATAGAACTTACCCGCAACGACCGCGGCGGCGATACATGTTGTACCTATCGAGAGGTCAATGCCGCCTGTAGCGATTACAAAGGTCACGCCGAGCGCCATAATGGCATACGGTGCAAGCGACTGCATCATACTCAGCACATTATAGGAATTCAGAAAATTCGGATTCAGAAGATAGAACAGTGCTATCAGCACTACAAGTGCTATCAGAATGATAAGATTACCGAACGATACCTTTTTGCGCCCTTTATTTTTTTGTTCCATTTATATCTCCTCCCTCATGGTCGCATATTTCATTATTTCTTCCTGCGTTGCGTCACCTATGTCGAGCTCTGCAGTCTTTCTGCCCTCGCACATGACCACAACGCGGTCGCATACCCTCTGTATCTCGGCAAGCTCCGAGGAAATGACGATTATCGCTTTTCCGTCAGCTGCAAGCTGCTCGATAAGGGTATATATCTCACTCTTTGCGCCGACATCAATACCCCGCGTCGGCTCATCGAAAATGAATATATCAGAGTCGCGAAGCAACCAACGGGCGATAATGACCTTCTGTTGATTTCCGCCCGAGAGATTGCGCAGCTTCTGCTGCATCGAAGGGGTCTTTGTTCTCAGCTTTGCGTTATACTCCTCAGCAGCGCGTACTATCCTACCGTCACGGATGATACCGCCCGAGATAAAGCTGTCGAGCGACGCGAGCGCGGTATTCTCCGCGACCGACTTGTCGAGCATAAGCCCGTAGCGCTTTCTGTCCTCCGAGAGATAGCAGATACCCGCCTTGACCGCTTTCTGCGGTGTGCCGAGTACGACGCGCTTTCCGCCGACATATATCTCTCCGCTGTCTATCGGGTCGGCACCGTAGATGGCTCTCGCCGTCTCGGTTCTGCCTGCGCCCATTAGCCCTGCAAAGCCCAGTATCTCACCGCGCCGCAGCTTAAAGCTGACATCTCGTACAGCCTTGCCCGAATAGAGATTTCGCACCTCAAGCACCGTTTCCGCGTCAGGCGGACAGTTACTCTTCTGCTTACGGTCGCCGAGAATAACCCGTCCGACCATCATTTTAACTATCTCATCCTTGGTAGTGTCGGCTGTATTGACCGTTCCGACGTATGTTCCGTCACGCATAACGGTAACTCGATCGGATATCCTCGTTATCTCGTTCATGCGGTGAGAGATGTATATCATGCCGATGCCGCGTGAGCGCAGATCGTTCATGATGGCGAACAGCTCCTCAACCTCCGCCTCGGTCAACGCCGCCGTCGGCTCGTCAAGAACAAGTATCCTGCTCTCATGCGAGACAGCCTTTGCTATCTCGACCATCTGCTGCTTGCCGACGGTGAGACTGCCGAGCTTGACCGACGGGTCGATATCAACGCCGATACGTTCAAAAAGCTTCTGCGCATCCGCTATCATCCTTCGGTCGTCGATGAATATGCCCTTTTTCGGCTCTCTGCCGATGTAGATATTCTGTGCGACAGTCAGATGGTTCATCATATTCAGCTCCTGATGTATGATGCTGATGCCCGCCGCCTGCGATTCCGAAATATTCTTGAACTCGACCGGCTTTTCGAAGAGCTCTACCTCTCCGCCGTCCCTCGGATAGATACCGCACAGTATCTTCATCAGAGTAGACTTTCCGGCTCCGTTCTCGCCCATGAGCGCATGCACTTCACCCGCACGCAGATCAAAGCTGACATCCCGCAGCGCATAAACGCCCGAGAACTGCTTTGATATACCGCTCATTTTAAGAACCGTTTTTTCCATTTGGTTTTTCTTTCTCCTCCTTGAGTTTTCATCTGCGTCGGCTCCGCCTTTCCGCTTATCGCGCCGCATGCATCACCCTTGCACGCGCCGACCTCCACGGGCAGCCCTCCTGCACTGCTGCCCTCACCCGCAGCCCCGCCCGCCGCATATCCGCTCACCCTATATACGGACATGTTGCGGCAGCACGGTTGCCGAGTCTGCGCGATGCTGCGCCGGAAAAGCGCCCCCTCACCACCGACCTGTCGGACGGTGAGTCGCACCGACCTGCGGTACTGATAGGAAGAAAAAATTCGCCCTATGCTTTCTCTGACCAAACCGCACCGCGCGGGAAAGACAGATGAGATACCCACGGTAATTGCAAGTCAAAGAAAACTATATAAATTACGGGATTCCTGAAACATAGGGCGAACTGTTCTTCGCAGTTTTTTTATTTGCACGCTCATGATAACACATTTTTTGAAAATAATCAAGTAGTTTTGAGAAGTTTTTCGTTCCGTAATGTGAAAAAGAAAACTAAAATGTCACAAAATCACATTTTTGCTTTCGAAACAGCGTTTTCAGGATGTACTTTGTCAAATTATGTTATTTGATTTTGCCATCATTATGCACAATCAGAGATGTTATTGATGAGCGCTTATGACATAATATCAGGCGCGTCTTGCCATATAATTGATGCGCTTACATTAAATTCCCACATGCAGCATGCATATACAAACAATATTCGGTATTTGTATGAGATATATCAGACATATTAATTACATATGAAAACGAATATCATATCACACAAGAAAAAAAGACGCACGGGATTGCTCCCGCACGTCCATATTTCTTATTAAATTTATATCATATTGTCTCAACACGTATCGTGTTCGTATTGCCGGTAGTACCCGTAGCCGTGCCGCCGGTGATTATCATGCGGTCGCCCTTCTGCAGACCGAGCGTCTGCTTTGCAAGCCGCTTTGCGGTATAAAAGAGCACGTCGGTCGACGGATAGAGCTCGCACATCACGGGAGTTACACCCCATGAGAGCGAAAGCTGATGCCATGTTTTTTCGTTTACCGAGAGCCCGATAATATCTACGGGCGGGCGGAAACGGGAGACCATGCGCGCGGTCATTCCCGATATCGAGCAGACAACTATCGCCTTTGCGCCGATATCCATCGCCATGCCGCAGACCGAATGCGAGATAGCGTCTATCTCGTTACGAATGCGGAATGTCGCATTGTGGAAACGCTCGCGATAGCTGATGCTTTCCTCCGTCGCCTCCGCTATCTTCGACATCGTTGCAACGGTCAGCACGGGGTGCCTGCCCGCTGCGGTCTCGCCCGAAAGCATGATGGCGCTCGTACCGTCATAGACGGCGTTTGCAACGTCGGATATCTCCGCTCTTGTCGGGCGGGGGTTGTTTATCATCGACTCGAGCATTTCGGTCGCGGTGATAACGCGCTTACCGAGCAGACGGCACTTTGTTATAAGCCCCTTTTGTATCGCGGGGAGCTCCTCGAACGGTATTTCAACGCCCATATCGCCTCTGCCTATCATGATACCGTCGCAGACCGAGCAGATATCTTCTATATTATCTATGCCCGAGCGGTTTTCTATCTTTGCTATGATGCCCATCTTGTCTGCGCCGTTCTCGCGGAGAAAATCTACGACATTGAGGACATCCTGCTTGCAGGAAACAAACGAGCACGCGATGTAATCCACATCGTTCTTTATGCCGAAAAGCAGATCCTCCTTGTCGTGCTCACTCAGATATATCTGGTGCAGCACCTTTCCGGGAAAGCTCATGCTCTTGCGGTTTGATATCTCGCCGCCCTCATCGACACGGCAGACGACATCTCTGCCCTCTATCGCGGTAACGGTAAAAATGAGCAGACCGTTGTTTACGAGCACCTGATCGCCTACGCCGAGCTCGTCGGCAAGATTTTTGTAGCTGACCGATACGCGTGTCTCGTCGCCCTCTATCTCATCGGGAGTGAACACAAAGCGGTCGCCCTCGTGCAGCACGCACTTTTTATCCTTAAATGTGCCTATGCGATATTCGGGTCCCTTTGTGTCGAGCATTATCGCAAGCGGAACACCGAGCTTTTTGCGAACCGCCTTGATAAGATCTATCTTCTCCTGATGCTCCTCGTGCTTGCCGTGAGAGAAATTCAGTCTTGCTACGTTCATTCCCGCCTTCACCATTTCTATCAGAGTCTGCTCATCCTCGCAGGCAGGTCCTATCGTACATACAATCTTAGTCTTTCTCATCTTGTCATCCTCCCATATGCGAGCGCCGCTCCCCCCAATGGCGGGGAATTTCGAGCAGCTCCGCCGCACTCCGATACACCGCAGCGGCTGCATCGCGGCGGCACATCCGCCGTCTCACGTGCTTTAAAAAATCAAATTCGAAGTCATTGTATCAAAAACGCTCCGCGTTGTCAATAACGGGGAGGTAAAATAAAGGTAAAATATTCCGAAACATTTTGTACCGCCGCAGCAAAAACACGGTACAGAGCAAAGAGAACGCTGCATACCGGCGCAGCACATACAAAAACACATCGCACAGACCCGGAAGAGTAGGTGCGATGCGGCAATCAAATATTTTTAACATCAAGAAGAAACGCAGATACAAAGTAAATTAAAAAGCAAAACGAAGAGAATTTTTCCTTAACCCTGAACGGGTTCGTTTTATAAGGGCTTCAACAGCTACGATCATCGTACCGGATAGCTTCCCGGCTCATCTCCCCGGCACACCGTGCGCCTCGATATACGCACGCGCATCCTCAATGCCGACGCGGTACAGCGCCTCGAGCTTTTTCGGGTCCTTTTCGGTCTTGCTCAGATCGACCTGAACCGACGGACGCAGCACATCGGCGACGCCGCGGCGCTCTAGCTTTTTCAGCCGCGATATCTGTGCGTTGTACATGACATGGCGGTTCTTGATGCGCATGGCAAGCTCGGGATATCTCAGACCGTAGCGGAGATCCGCCATCATCGGCGATGCGGGCTTTTTCTTGTAGCCGTCGCACTTTGTCAGCACGACGAGCAGTCGGTCATAGCCCTTTGAGAGCATAAAATCATACGGTATGCTGTCGGTTATAGCGCCGTCGAGATACTTTTTTCCGCCTATGACGACGGGGCGGGAGACATACGGCATCGAGCCCGACGCGCGCAGACAATCCACCTGCGCGAACACGTCGCGTATCCGCTTGTATTCGGGCTTTCCCGTTACGATGTTTGTCATTACGGCGTAGAACGGCGTCGGATTTTTCTTGAACCTTTCGTTGTCGAAGGGGTCGAGCACGGCGGGCACACGATTATACGCATAGTCGGTGGAAACGATATTTCCCTCCCGCAGCAGCGGGCGCAGACCCATGTAGTCGCGGTCGCGATTGTATTTCTGATTATAGCGCAGCGCTCTGCCCTTCTGCCCCGAGAGAAAATTCATGCCGAACAGCGCGCCTGCAGACACGCCTATAACGCCGTCAAACCGCGCACCCGACTCGATAAGAACATCGAGCACGCCCGCAGTGTACATTCCTCTCATTGCGCCGCCTTCAAGTACAAGTGCCGTTTTCATAGCATCCGACCTCCGTATCACCTGTCTTAACTGTTTTTTATATTGTACCACAAAATATCCCCGTATGCAAGTAGCATTGAAAACAGGGCGGAGAAAACTCGTTTTCAAAAACAAGCTTCCGCCGCCCCGCTTATACACTTTTTTACGAATCGCATCGAATCATATCGAATAAGCGCGATGCGGGAAGATCGTCGCCGAACCTTATTGTTCCTTCTGAATGAAATACTTGCCGATGATGAGTGAAAGGATTATATATGCAGCACAGCTGCATGCACTCGAGATGCCCGTAGAAGCGATTCCGAGCCCTGCAAAGACCGCATAAACGATAGTCCATGCCCGCGCGCCCGAAACGCACTCATACGGAACGCTCGGATCGAGCTCATGTCTGTATACCGAACGCGCGAAGCGATGAAGCTTTCCGTAGCCGAGGATTGCCACCGCAATAACAGCAGCCGCATATATGAGAACCAAAATGCCGAAAACTACGGCATATGCGGATATAAGCCCGGAGGTGAGCCAACCAAGGCTGCCGAGCGAACCGATATTCAAAGAATTGAGCGCATCATGAATGCCCTGGGCGAGCACACCCGAGCCGAACGCAGAGGTGATGAGCATGGTCAGCACGCCGATAATAGCCATGAGACCGCCGAATACCAGCAATACTATCATTTCCGCAAGAACGGTACCGCTGATGCAGCGCAGACGCGCTACGTCAATTCTGCCGCTCCTGCGCGCGGCAAAGACCATCCACAGAAAGACGGTAAAGAGCACGCCAGTGACCGAATAGACACCCTGAAAACAGCCGATGAGCGCAGACGCGCTGACAAGTATGCAGAGCGCAAGATAGAGCCCGCTGCCGAGCGCCGCATAAACACGCGAGCCGACATCCGCGGCATTCTGAGCAGCGGCGGTATACATCTGCTCTTCGGGCACCATCGGCGCACCGCAGTTAGGGCAGTATGATATACGCTCTGTCGTGGTAAAGTTGCAGTGTGTGCATTTCATAGAAGTTTCCCCCATATTAGTATATATACAGCTCGCGGAAAAGTGCCGACAGGTCGTACGGCACACCGCATTGTCTATCCCATTATATCACATCCTCCGCACAAAATAAAGAGAAAATATGCATATACGGCACAAAAATACACACTTATCCGAAATTTCGCAAAAAACGGCAGTATCCGTCCGCAAAGGAATACGTCACCGCATGCCACAATCCCCTGTGCACCGCCCCCATGCGTAACCATCCGCCCGCCGCGCGAATATAATACACATGCTGACGTTTGCAGCGGGGCGGTAAGCTGCACGGAATCAGGCTGCGGAGCTTCCGCCGACAGCATGACGGGCGCGAAAAGCCGACGATAAACGGGAGGCGCGGATGATGCGGGCAAGCGGGGCTGCAAAGCAATACCGCAATTCTCATTCAAATCCTTTTAATTGCATTTGAAGCATTAAAAGGGAATATCTCGTCTTATTACCAAATTATCATTAACACCGATTTCAAAAAAAATCTTTATTCTGTCATATTTCAATCCAAAATACTTGACTAATGCAAGAAAATGTTATATACTATTCTTAATATACGCGGTCTGCGCACGAATATGGCTTATTTCGGAAAGCGCCGACCGACTGAAACACGGAGGAAAAGCATATGAAAAAGTTTCTCGCACTTATTCTTGCCTGCGTTATGGTATGTCTCTGCATCACGGGATGCGGACAGACCTCCACCGACGGCAATCAGACCACCGGCGATAAGCCCGTTGCCTATGTTCTCGCTGAGAAAGGCGACACCTACTCTCTCGGTCTTGCAAGTAACTTCCAGACCGCCTTTGAAAAGCTCGGCGGAGAGGTTATAATGGAGACCTTCGTAAAGAACACGACCAACTTCTCCGATTACCTCCAGAAGGCAATCGACAAGAAGGCTGCCGTTATCTTTGCCCCCAACTCCACCACCGTTGCAGCTAACCTGCTCAAGAACGCAAACGACGTCGGCATCACCTGCCCCATCATGGCAGGCGACACATGGGAGCACTCGGTAATCCTCGACGCCGTCAAGGGCACCGATCTCGAGGTTTACTGCTCCACCTTCTTTGATGAGTCCGACACCTCTTCAGAGGCAGCAGGCAACTTCGTTACGGGCTTCAAGAAGTGGCTCGCCGACAATCCCGATAAGTTCCAGATGAACGGCGGCAACGACATCGTAGCAGCCGTATCCGCGCTCGGCTTTGACGCTTACAACGTAGCGCTCAGCGCTATCCGCGCAGCTGCAGAGGAGAAGGGAGCAGATATGACCTCGGTCGATATCGCTACCGCACTCTGGAAGCTCAACTACAAGGGCGGCGTCACCGGTGACATCACCTTTGACAAGAACGGCGACGCTATCAAGGATTGCGCATACATAAAGAAGGCTGGCGACGGCAAGTTTGAGTTCGTTAAGACCCAGACCGTCGCAAACGACGCAACTCAGGGCACTCCCGCAACCTACACCACCGACGGCGTCAAGCTCGACACCGAGAGCAAGAAGATCGTCATCGGCGTATTTGAGCCTACCTCGGGCGACAACGCTGCAGGCGGTAAGCAGGAGGTCATCGGAGCTCAGTACGCTAACAGCCTCGACAATAAGGTCACCATCGCAGGTGAGGAGTACACCGTTGAGCTGTACGTCTCCGATAACGGCTCGGTCGATGAGCAGGCTGTTACCGCAGCTTCCAACATCGTTAACCAGCATGCACTCATCTCGCTCGGCTCCTACGGCTCCGGCGTTTCCATCGCAGCAGCCGATACCTTTGCAGCAGCAGGCATCCCCGCTATCGGCGTTTCCTGCACCAACGCATCGGTAACTGAGGGTCACGATTTCTACTTCCGTACCTGCTTCCTCGATCCCTTCCAGGGCTCGGTTATGGCAAACTTTGCTTGGGATACTATAAGCAAATAAGCGAGAATTATCGTTCTCAAGCCGTCATTCCAATGACTCAGAGCTGTTGAATAACGTGTTTTTTGACAGCCGATACCCGAAAAAAATAACTGCCTACGGCAGTCACGGGCATATGATTCGCGGTACCGCGGCGATACACCCATGCGGTGTACCGCCGCGACTGCGTTTATACCGTCCCGCTTATCTCAGCGTGTACATGCAGTGCATATTCACAGCAGCAGCAATCATCCGCAGCCCGCGGATACGCCGCGCTGCAATACTGTAATATGCCCCGTGTGTACACCGCATATCCGTTCAAATGACCAAACCGAAAGGACCTAAAAAGCCCATGAATATTATGCCATACCTGATTCGCGGTCTCGCGACCGGCGGTCAGTTCGCGCTCGTCGCCATCGGCTATACCATGGTCTACGGCATACTGAAGCTTATAAACTTCGCCCACGGCGACCTGTTTATGGTTTCGGGAATGCTGCTGATCTACCTGATGGCGGACTTTCCGACCATGCCGCCGCTTGTCGCGATACTCATCATGATAGCGCTGACGGTGCTGATAGGCTTCCTTATCGAAAAATGCGCATACTCGCCGCTTCGCTCGGCGCCGCGCATGTCGGTAATGATATCAGCCATCGGCGTTTCCTACCTGCTGCAAAACGTTGTCGCCTATGTAACCGGCGGTATGTCCAAGCAGTTCCCCGCTCTCCCGTTCTTGAGCGACAGCTTTGTTCTGTTCGGCGTAAAGGACAAGATATCCGTATTTCTTTCCCCGATAGTAGCGATAGCGCTTACCGTCATACTCGTGCTCATCATCAATCATACCAAGTTCGGCATGTCGATGCGTGCGGTATCGCGTGACTTTGAAACCTCGCAGCTCATGGGCATCAAGATCAACCGTGTTATCTCGATAACTTTTGCCATCGGCGCGTTTCTTGCGGCTGCGGGATCGCTGCTCTACTTCTCCAAGAACTCAGGAATAAACCATCTCGCGGGCTCTACCCCCGGCATCAAGGCGTTCATTGCCGCGGTCGTCGGCGGTATCGGCTCGGTTCCCGGTGCAGTTGTGGGAGCAATAATCATCGGTATCGTAGAGAGCCTTGCAAGGGCATTCGGACTCGCCGACTTTGCCGACGTAATTTCCTTTGCCCTGCTAATAATAATCCTCGTTGTAAAGCCCAACGGCATCTTCGGCGAGCAGACAAGAGAGAAGGTGTGATATGAAGACCTCATTCTGGGACAGATACAAGAGAACTATCTGCAACCTTATGCTTGTCCTCGTCATATTCGGCATTTTCATGATAATACAATACACCGCCCCCGCCACCTCGATGTGGTTCTCGGTGCTGCGTAAGGTCTGCACCTTTGCGCTCGCGGCGGTAGCAATGAACCTGCTCAACGGCTTTACGGGGCTGTTCTCACTCGGTCAGGCGGGCTTTATGCTGCTCGGCGCGTATACATATTCCATCTTTACCATAGCCTCAGACATGCGCACCACCGTTTTCCGCAACTACGGAGACAGCCTTGTCAGTTTCAAGCTGCCGATGATAATTGCGCTGCTGCTCGCAGGTATCGTTGCCGCATTCTTCGCATTTCTCATCGGTCTGCCCGTGCTGCGGCTCAAGTCCGACTACCTCGCGATAGCTACACTCGGCTTTGCAGAAATAGTACGCGGTCTCGTTCAGCTGACGCAGTTCGGGCCCGTTACCAACGGTCCCGACCCAATAAACAACTTCACCTCGCCTAAGAACATAATGGTATACGCCGCGCTTGCGGGCGTGTGCATATGCATTATCATTCTGCTGATAAACTCTACCTACGGCAGAGCCTTCAAAGCAATACGCGACGATGAGATAGCAGCTGAAGCAATGGGCATCAACCTCGCCCACCACAAGCGCCTGTCGTTCGTTACGAGCTCCTTCTTCTGCGGCATTGCGGGTGCGATGTTTGCTATGTGCAACTCCGCAGTTTCGTCGGTATCATTTACCTCCGCAATGACCTATCAGATACTGCTCGTCGTCGTTATCGGCGGTATCGGCTCGATATCCGGCTCGCTTATCGCATCCTTTATCTACTACGCCTCCTCAGAGTGGTGGCTGAAATTCCTCGATCTCGAGTACGAGAATGTTCCGCTGCTCGGACCCGGCTTCCGTATGGTCGTATTCTCGGTGCTCATCATGATAGTCGTGCTCTTCTTCCGCCGCGGAATTATGGGAACGAAGGAGATATCGGTATATGACAGCCTTGTTCGGATAGGCAGATTCTTCTCCGGCAGGGGCAAAAAGACCGCAAAGGAGGACGGGCGATAATGAGCGAAAACGTTCTGCACGTAGAAAATATGACCATGCAGTTCGGCGGCGTTGTCGCCGTCAACAATCTTACGATGGATGTCAACCGAGGCGAGATAGTTGCTCTCATCGGACCTAACGGTGCGGGAAAAACCACCGCCTTCAACGTCATCACGGGTGAATACGAGCCTACAAACGGCTGCATCAGCTTCTGCGGTGAAAAGATAATCGAAAATCATCCGCACGGCAAGATGCGCCGCCTCTATGCGGGCGAAAACCTCGGCAAGTATCATTCGGTCATTACAAAAACGCCCGACAAGCTGACAAAGCTCGGCATGGCGAGAACCTTCCAGAATATACGTCTGTTCAAGTCTATGACGGTATTCGACAATGTTCTGACCGCAAAGCATCTCCGCCGCACCTCGAACTTCTTCACCGCCACCTTCCGTCTCAACTACCGCGAGGAGCGGAAAATGCGCGAGGAAACGCTCGAGCTGCTGCGTCTTGTCGAGCTCGAGGATGTCAAGGATGAGCTCGCAACGAGCCTGCCGTACGGTAAGCAGCGCAAGCTCGAGATAGCCCGCGCGCTTGCCACACAGCCGTCGCTGCTGCTGCTCGACGAGCCCGCAGCGGGAATGAATCCGCAGGAGACTGAGGAGCTGACCGCGTTTATTCACGATATCCGCGAGAAGTTCAATATCACCATCCTGCTCATTGAGCACCATATGAACCTCGTAATGGACATCTCCGATCGAATCTATGTAATCGACTTCGGCAAGGAAATAGCAGAAGGCACTCCCGCCGAAATACAGGCTGACCCGCGCGTTATCGAGGCATATCTGGGGGTAGTAGACGAAGATGAGTAATATTCTTGAAATTAAAGACCTGAATGTCCGCTTCGGCGGCATCCGCGCCGTAGACGGCATCTCCATGAACGTTGAGGAGGGTAAGATAATTACCCTTATCGGCGCAAACGGCGCGGGCAAATCGACCATTCTCCGCTCCGTATCGGGCATCGTCCGCCCCGCAGGCGGCGATATCCTCCTCGGCGGCGAAAGCATAGTCGGTCTCTCACCCGATAAGATAGTCGCGCGCGGCGTGACCCTCGTACCCGAGGGGCGCAGAGTTTTCCCGAACCTCACCGTTCTCGAGAACCTGAAGATAGGCGCATATCTGCGCAAGGATAGGCTCAGCGACGATATCGAATATGTCTATTCCCTCTTCCCCCGTCTGCGCGAGCGCCACTGGCAGCAGGCAGGAACGCTCTCAGGCGGCGAGCAGCAGATGCTCGCGGTCGGGCGCGCACTTATGAGCCGTCCGAAGCTTATCATGATGGATGAGCCGTCGCTCGGACTCGCACCGCTCGTCGTGCGCGATATCTTTGATATCATTGTGACGATAAATAAGGCGGGCATCACCGTTCTGCTCAACGAGCAGAATGCGAACCTCGCTCTTAAGATAGCCGACTACGGCTATGTTATCGAGACGGGCAGACTTACCCTTACGGGTACGGGTGATGAGCTGCTGCACAACGAATCCGTCAAGGAAGCATATCTCGGGAAGGCTAAAAAAGCGCAGACCGAAAAAGCGGATAAAGGTAAGGCTTGAGCTTTTGTACGGCATACATGCCTTGAAAGCTGATGAAATCCTATCGGATTTCTCCAAAGAGATAATTATCCGCTTTTTCTACCGCCGAAAACCGTATCTGCCGTACGCTTGCACGGCGACGAGGCGGTTTTCGACGCTTCTGCATCTTTTTTATCTCTCCCCGAGCCGGGTCGGCTGAATTCGTCCGGGCCGAAAAACGGGCGAGAGAATACCTCCGATAAAATAATGACCGTCGACGGCATATCAATCCGTCGGCGGTCGTTTTATACTATGTTCTGTTTATATACAGCACGCGTATTGCTTGATGGCACCCGGAAAAGCAATGTCAGGAGCCGTCCGTGATTCAATATCGGGCGCTATGTGCACATCATTATCGGACACTGTGCGCTCTTCAACGCCCGGCATCCGCAATACAGCTGTTCGGGAATGCAACATCATACCCAAATGAGCCGGCAGACCCTCAATGAATCTCCGTATCCTCGTCAGGCTCCGCGCCTATCATACCGACGGTGTTCTCTATCGAAACGAAGAAATTTCCGGTAAGCGACACTTCCTCATCGGGTGAGAAAAGATGCGAGGGAATCACCGACTTCATCGGGAAGATCATCTCGACCGAAAAGCCGTCATCCGAGCGCAGCGTTCTCATCTCCGCACCGACCGAAGCAACAGCGGTATCGGCAATAATCAGCATCGGTATATCGCCACCGAGCAACTCGCCGAGCTCCGCAAGCGTCGATATGTTGTCGGGCATCGCTCTCCCGCCGATGCCGCCCGTTATCCTGACACCTGCCGTCTCGCCATAGCACTCGATATCCGCACTGCATACGCAGCCGGAAGCGCTGCATATCATCAGCGCAACGGGGAGAAATGCGTAAACAAGCGCGGCAATATCGGTTATCGGCGTCAGCTGAACAGCGCTGCCGCGCATGGTTATTCTGAAACGCAAACTGAGCATAGCGAGGCGTGAAGATATCATTTCGAATATCCGCTTAAGCGTGCTGGACAGCGGCAGCGAAAGACAGGAGGCTACCGCACCTATCTCGCGCGAAAGCTCGTACATCGTTGTATTTCTCCGCGTGTAATTCCATGTTGACGCGGGCGCGGGGCGGTCGACTATCTCGCCTGCGCGCATGACAAAATCCATTATCCTGTCTGCAGCGGTGAAGCAAAGCGTCTCCGCATATTCGGCGAGTATATCCTTTGTCCCGCCCTGAAGTATGGGCAAAAAGGTCATCGAAACAATACCGTCGCGGCGCACGGCAAGGGCGCGGTAGCAACGTCCGAGCGATTCCGACAGCTCGATTATCGCACAGCCCTCATCGGAGCGAACAAGATCAAGAAACCGACTCTCGCCCGAATAGGAAAGATAACGATTGATAGATGTTCCTTTTCGGCAGAAGGGCAAAAGCTTTTTTGCCGCAGCATTCTTATATACGATACGGTCACCGTCACCAAGGACAATTATCGGTGTTATCGTAAGCTCAATATCCATTAAAACTGCCTCCTAAGGTTAAGCTATGCGCCGACTGACCGTGCAACTGTACCGTGCAGAGCCATAACGGCATCTTGTATCACATATGTTTAACATGTATATTATAGTATATTTCACGCAAAATTTCAAATACATATTTCATCATCTTTACATTTTTTTCGTTTTTTTCGGCAATTCTCGCCCATATTTGCGGTTGTGCATGGCGATTACGACCGATAATTGCCAATTTTGCATTCGCCGTCCGCACACACCGCGATAATGTTAAGGATACATGAAGAGGTCGAGTATGCCGCGCCGGCATCGGTAGCACTGCGATAATGTCGGGGCGCTGCGACGACGGCGCTGATTACCGCATCGCTTACCTGTTTTTTTGCCCACGCAGCCCCGATTTTTACGTGCAGCCGCGCCCGGCACGACCGAAATCAGCCGTGTTTTCGCATTTCCGATAGTATAAATGTAACAAAAATAAAAATAATTTCAATAATGCCTTGTAAATGTGCGGAAAAAGAGGTACAATACCCGTGTAAAACTATATTACAATTAATACTCAATCGGAGGATATTACTATGTCAGTTAAAGTTGCCATTAACGGTTTCGGTCGTATCGGTCGTCTTGCTTTCCGTCAGATGTTTGACGCAGAGGGCTACGAAGTAGTTGCTATCAACGACCTTACCAGCCCGAAGATGCTCGCTCACCTTCTTAAGTACGATACCGCTCAGGGCTCCTTCTGCGGCAAGATCGGCGAGGGCAAGCACACCGTATCCGCTACCGATGATTCCATCATCGTTGACGGCAAGGAAATCAAGATCTACGCTGAGAAGGACGCTAACACCTGCCCTTGGGGCAAGCTCGGCGTTGACGTTGTTCTCGAGTGCACCGGCTTCTACACCTCTAAGGATAAGTCCATGGCCCACATCAATGCAGGCGCTAAGAAAGTCGTTATCTCCGCTCCCGCAGGCAATGATCTTAAGACCATCGTTTACAACGTAAACCACAAGGAGCTTACCACCGAGGATAAGATTATCTCCGCTGCATCCTGCACCACCAACTGCCTCGCTCCTATGGCTAAGGCTCTGAACGATACCTACCCGATCGTTTCCGGTATCATGACCACCGTTCATGCTTACACCGGTGACCAGATGATTCTCGACGGTCCTCAGAGAAAGGGCGACCTCCGCCGCTCCAGAGCAGGTGCTCAGAACATCGTTCCCAACTCTACCGGTGCTGCCAAGGCTATCGGTCTTGTCATCCCCGAGCTGAACGGCAAGCTCATCGGCTCCGCTCAGCGCGTTCCTACTCCTACCGGCTCGACCACCATTCTCGTCGCTGTCGTTAAGGGCAAGGATGTTACCAAGGAGTCCATCAACGACGCTATGAAGGCTGCTGCAACCGAGTCCTTCGGCTACAACACCGACGAGATCGTTTCCTCCGACGTTATCGGTATGCGTTACGGCTCTCTCTTTGATGCTACCCAGACTATGGTATCCAAGATCGACGATGACACCTATCAGGTACAGGTCGTTTCTTGGTATGACAACGAGAACTCCTACACCAGCCAGATGGTTCGTACCATCAAGTACTTCGCAGAGCTTGCATAAGTCGGGCTTTCCGCAGGTACGTCGGGTGTAAGTGCTCCGACATAAAATCTACAGGGGATGTTAAAAACAAGTTTTTTAACATCCCCTTTTTGTATTTGTGCCTACTGCAGCGCAGCTTTAATCTTCGGCAGGGTCAGTCGATTCGTACTTGGATATTCTCGTATACAGTTGCCATGCATATCACGTCAAAACCGCGCGCATTATTATAATATTTTACATAGTATGACGTAATTTACACCATTAATATACCACATTATCCCATATCAGTCAACATCTTAAGCCACAAATTATAATATTCGTAATTATCCCACAAAGCGCATTACACGGGCGCGCGGCGAACGTGTGCAAAACTGATTATTTTACCTACCGATATCGACATAAAATCGGACTTTTATGTCAGATTTTCTGCGAAAACGGGTGATTTTCGATACTGAAAAGCCGCACAGATATACAAAATGCAAAAAGCGGAGAAGCCCTGCGGTTCACACAGAGCACATCGGGCACCCCGTTTGGGAAAGGGTATCAGTATCTTCGGTCGCGGGTACCGCCGTACGCCTGAGCAGCATAGTCAACCGGTTGACTGAGCTTATCTGAATACGTGTAGGACCGCCGTGCGTAATAAAGAACGCCATCTTAGTATTTTTGTGAGGTTGATAGCACATCCTCCTTGGTTGCGCCTGTAGAGCCCCGGCCGTACATGCCCGCATTGTTTTTCATGGAGTTCTGACATGCCGTAAGGATGGGAGGCATTTCGGGGTCGCCGTCATTATAGCCGCGGAAATACATCGAATAATCGCTCACGGGATATCTCTCCCACGAGGAATTATCCTCGTTGTAGTTACGCTCTAAAGGCCCGCTGCCGTCGGTCTGTGCCGTTGCGGTTAAGCAGAGAATATCCACGCCGTGCTGAGGCATGCCGACACATCTGATATCCAAGTAATCATAAACAAGATAACCGATGTAAAAACACCCGTACACTCAACATAATAAAAAAGCCCGAGACGGTATCACCATCTCGAGCCGCATTATTTAATTCAGACCGACTTGCGCCGACCGAGGCACAAACCGACCGACGCGCAACCAACCGATATGCTAACCGACCGATATGCTAACCGTCCGATGCGCGAGCCGACCGACACATAAAAATCGGGGCTGTCGGAGATAGAACACTTCCGACAGCCCCGTTTACCAAGGAAAAAGATATATCCAATCGAATCGGTGGGAAAGAAAATAACCGATTCAAATCAGCAATATTGCGTCCGCTATGTAGGATGCACCGACATGGGAAAACATATCAGTCTGTAAATACAACTATCCCTATAACATCACTTGCGTTTATGATATGGATTTTTTCCGCATCATCGGGATCGACATACACATCCTCGGTGCCGATGGTATATCCGAATCGTATACGGTAAGGTATTTCATCATATTGACAAGATCCTTGATGTTGACTTACTCATCTTGATTCAGGCCATAGCGATTCACGACGGTGCTGAGAGCACCTGAGGCGACGGCACCGAGAGCCATAGATGCTCCGGCAATGACTCCGACGGCTGTGTAAAGTATTTTTTCATACAAAGCCTAACCTCACAACGCGCCGAGAATAAGAGGTCCGTAATACTCGGAGCTCGGACATTTTTCGGCACACGCGCAGCAATGCGGCACGACTCTGTATATATACTATGCCGATGCACTCCCGCTGTTACTGCTTTTAACCTTTTCATTTTCCCGAAACGAAGGAAGAACGATACAAACCGACAGCCGACTGTCGATATGAAGAAGTAAATGGAATCTTGTGATTTGACGTCGAATCACTTCCATTTCTATCCGCGATTCGATTCTATCACAAAATTTCCGTATTGTCAACAGCTTTTTTGGAATATTGTTGCTTCGTAAAGGCATTATTTTCACATTTTCTCCCGAACGCGCCGCGATTGTTAACTCACGATGCCCTAACAGCACACGTTCGGAAAACAAATAACGACCGTTTTTCCATCGCAAAATCCCGTCTCAATCGCCCGAATCCGACCGTATCGGTCCGAATTCTCCCTGCGGCACAGTAATTGCAGCACAGAAGTTTCGCCGCAGTAGGCGTTGCGTAGGGCTGTATGGTGGGGCGCTGCGGGAATGCCCGCAGGGGTGCATTGCGGGAAGCACTGCGAAGATTTCCTGCGGTGGGCAGCGGGGGGACATCGCAGGGGGCGCAGCGGCAGACGTTGCGAGGGCGCGCCGCCGGTGCTCCGCTGCGGCGGTTGCGCCGTAAAGCTCGCACAGCGCGCACAGCAATGCTTACACCGCGTGTCAGCGTCACTAATCATTTTCAATGCGAATCTAAAGGCCTACACAAAAGCCGACCGAATCACGTGTTAAAATCACCGTGATTCGGTCGGTTTGTATTATATTGTTATACGGCTTATGCAGTCTCCGCGCAACCGCTGCGGCGACATCGGGAAGCGCCCGTCGCTTTCTTCCTTTTTGTTTTCTCCTTTTCGGTTTTTTCATTCTTTTTCATTCCGCTGCGGCGGCATCGACGCGCGAAAAGCTCACTTCAAAGGAATAGGAAAAGCGCCCGCCGTCAAGGCGATACCGCTCGGCAAGCTGTGGTCCGCAGCTGTTCGAGCCTATTCCGCTCTGCGCGTAATCAATGCAGATGGCTGTTTCCTTCATCGGAGTCAGCTCAAAGCCATGGCGCGCGCAGCTGAGCATCTCGGTCGTATAGTGCAGTGCGCCGAACGAAAAGGGTCGGTCGAGCGGTGCAAAGCAGATGCGGTGCACGCCGTTATCGATCGCAAGCGACTCACAACCACCGTGCGCGCCGCTCTCCTGCGGCGAAATGCGGTCCTCATACATATCCGACACCCTGCAGCTAAAGCAGCCGAAGCGGCTTGCGTTGCGCTTATCGGGATAATTATCATACGGTCCGAGCGCCGTGTATGCGACATTTTCAAAGTCCGAGGCGAGCATAAAGAGTATGCCGAGCCTCGGAAGATACGGCATTTCGGGGTCCTTAACGGCGTCAACGTACACAGCCATGCTGCCGTCGCCCGTAATGCTCCACCGCACGGTCACATCAAGAATATTCTAAACCGCAGCCGCCGAGAAAATATTCGCTGTCAAAGCAGCGGTAGTAATCCTCAAGGTCACCCGGACCGTTGCCCATGGCATGCGAATACTCACAGAGAAAAGCGGGCATCCGCGCATCGGGTGCAGCTGCCGACTGTGCCGCGCAATAGGCGGTTATCTCCTCGGGCGAAGCGTACATCCGACTCATAACGCCGAGCGACGAAAAATCAGGCGACTCATTCGCGCATGATGCGGTGCTCTCATAGTGGATGATGCGCTCCGCATCGACGGCTTTCAGATACCGCGCCGCCCGCTCAAGCGCCGCGCTCCACCCCGATTCGTTTCCGAGCGACCACATAATGACCGACGGTCTGTTTTTATCTCTCGCGTACAGCAGCTCGACACGGTCGACTATCGCCCGCTCGAACATCGGGTCGCCGCAGCATCTGACCGCGCCCGTTTTTTTGCCGTAAAGTCGAAAGCTGCCGTGCGCCTCAAGGTCCGCCTCATCTATGAGATACAGCCCGTAAATATCGCAGAGGATAGGCATTATCGGTGCGTTCGGATAGTGCGATGTACGGACGGCATTAATATTATTGCGCTTCATGAGCAGGATATCGCCGAGCATATCGTCGTACGACACCGCAGGTCCCCTTTCGGGGTGCGAGTCATGTCGGTTGACCCCGTGAATGCGGATGGGAGCTCCGTTGAGCTTCACAACACCGTCTGCGACCTCGAGCCTTCTTATTCCGACCCGCTCGCATATTATCTCCGAATTGCAGCGCAGCAGCAGCCTGTAAATATACGGCGTTTCCGCGTTCCACAGAAGAGGTTCGGCGACGGTGATCACCGCGTTTCCGTCGTTTGTCACGCCGCTCGCGACAGTCACGCCGTCGCCGTCGAGGAGCATGTACTCAAGCCGCAGCGGCTCGTGCAGAAATTCCGCCGAAAGAATTATATCCGCCGATGAATTATCCTCCGTCAAAGCGGTCCTGACCGTATAATCTCGGATGTGCTCCTCGGGTCGGTTCAGCAGATACACGTCACGGAAAATACCCGTCGTTCTGAACTTATCCTGACACTCAAGATACGTGCCGTCGCACCACTTGAATACAAGAACGGTCACCCTGTTCTTCCCCTTTGCGGCATATTCGGTTATGTCAAACTCGGAGACCGCGTGCGAGACCTGACTGTATCCGACAAGCACGCCGTTCACCCAAAGATAAAAGCACGAATCGACGCCCTCAAAGACGAGATACTGTCTCCCGCCCCCGAAAGCCTCAAACTCGGTCTCATACACACCGCACGGGTTCTGCTGCGGTACATACGGCGGGTCAAACGGGATGGGATAGCGGTCGTTTATATACTGATTACGGTCATACCCCGAGCACTGCCAGACCGACGGCACCGAAATGTGCCCGCCGCCCGAGAGCCCTGTGCAAAAATCCTCCTCAAGCTCCGAAAATGCCCCGCAATATCTGAATCTCCACTCGCCGCAGAGCAGCCTGACACGGCTCGAGCTGCGTTTTGCGTCTACCGCCTCCGCCTCATCGCGGGTCGCGGCGGGAATATAGTAGCTCCTGTTCGGCATCGTTCCGATATGAAGCTGCTCGGGATCCTCGTGAAAGAAATTCATTGCTTTTCTCCATATTCTTTTATTTGACCGTCGTGATCTATGCCGGCACGCTTTGCCTGCGACAGCTGAAGCGCGCGAGGAATGCTGTACAGCCGCCCGTCCTTGCGGAGACGTGCGCCCGTCTGATGGTAGGTAAACGCGACACCGTGCTCCGCGCACTACCGACGCAGCTCAAGCACCCATACATAGTCGCAGACGCGCGCCCCGTCGCCCGATTCGCCGCCGACAATGACCTCCTCGACACCGCCGAGGTATTCCATGAGCTCGAGCGGTCCGAGCAGCGGCTCCGCGACGATAATTCTGTGCCGCAGCGGCAGCGCGGTAAAGATGGGCAGCCGCTGCGCTGCCATATCCGAATTTTCGACGGTGCAGCCGACCGTCACATTCTCATAGCCGTCGCCCCAATCGTCGGGCAGACAGCCCGCAAGGCGGTCGATACGCTTTGTAAAAAAGATAAACCGACAGTCGCCGCGCTCCCGCATCATCCTCCAGCACTCTGCGCGCCACGGGTCGGCATCGGAGAGCAGAAAGTCGGAGGTAAAGCAGGTATATACGGTGCTGTCGGGAGCAAGCTTATAGCTGCCGTCGCGTCTGCGCTTTATCGGCAGGTCGTATGCCGCCGTTTTTCTGCATACGCTGCTGTCCTCGCTCACCCCGAAGGCGCTGTCTCTGCGGTAAACATAGCAGTGCATGCAGCCCGCGCTGAGCTTTGTGCAGCCGTGCCACGGATTCCAGCTTGCGTGAGCATCCGCGGCGGTATCGGCATTTATTTTTTCGTTCATAGGCTTGTCGTTCGCAGCCTTATCCATATAGACATCATTCATAGTCTTATCCGTATAGACCCCATCCATCGCCTTATCTGTGCTTGTAGACAACTATCTCGGGATCGCTGCCGTCGCGGCTGTAGCTGCATATGAGAATGAATCCCGTGCCCGCAACAACGCCGTAGCAGACACCGAGGTCGGCGAACTCTATCTGCGTTCCGAGATAAACATCGCGGTCGCTGAGCAGACGGATGTGCTCGCCGCCGGGCGTCGGATATTCAAGATTGACATACTGACCCGGCAGCTCATACAGCGCGAGCGCAGACGGTAATCCCTCCGCGCGCAGCAGCTCGTTTACCTCGTCGAGCAGCTTCTGTCTGAACTCGCGATAAGCCGCCGCGCCGCCCGTCTTTATGTATTCCGCCGCAATGCATCTGCCGCCGAAGGGTCTGCCGCAGGTCTCCGAGCAGCCGCGGCAATCGTCGCGCGCTCTGCATTCGTCACAGTTTGCTCCGCATATCGAACTCATATTCCGCTCCTTTTTTTGAAAAAATCGGTAACAGCCCTCAGGGAAAAATATCGGTGCAGCGGTCCGCGTCGGACAGAGCACGTCAAAGCGCGCTCACACGCCGCAGCAGCTACCGCCGTACCGACATCACGTCAGACGGCAGCCTCGCGCAGCTCCCTGACCGCCTCGGTTATGTCGGGCTTTCCGAACACTGCGGAGCCCGCAACAACGACATTCACGCCCGCATCCACGACCTGCTTAATGTTGTCGCGGTTGATACCGCCGTCTATCTCGATATCGTAATCAAGTCCAAGCTCGGAGCGCAGACGTACAAGCTCGCGCACATGCTCAAGCGTCTCGGGCATAAATTTCTGACCGCCGAAGCCCGGCTCAACGCTCATGACAAGCACCATATCGAGCATCGGCAGATACTGCTCTATCGCCGACACGGGGGTTGCCGGCTTTACAGAGATGCAGCAGCGAACGCCCGCCTCGCGTATCGCGCGGAGTGCGGCTACGGGGTCGTCGGTCGCCTCGACATGAATCGTTATGATATCCGCTCCCGCCTTGACAAACTGCGGGATATAGCGGATGGGGTCGGTTATCATCAGATGAACGTCAAACACAAGCCCCGATGCGCTCCGCAGCGAGGAAATGACGCAGGGTCCGAAGCTGATATTCGGCACGAAAACGCCGTCCATAACGTCGAGATGAAGATACTCCGCCCCTGCCTGTTCGACGCGGCGGACATCCTCTCCGAGATGCGAAAAATCACAGGAGAGCGCGGAGGGCGAAAGAGTCATTTTCTTGTTCATGATATGTATCCTTTCCGATTTCTTTTTTGACGTGCGGAGCGCGCCGCGCATTCACCAAAAGCAGCCGTCGGCATACATTGATAAAGGCGGCACGGAAATCTCCGCATCCTACCGCGAGGCAACGGACGGTGAAAGTGCGGGATGTCGGATTGTCGCCATGCCCGCGGTGATGCCTCATATATACCGTCTCCGTCGAGCTATGCTCGGCGGGGACGGACTTTTTTATTATTTTCGCTCTATTTACTTTTTGCCCGATTAGCTTTCGCTCGGGTAGATGAGCGCGACGGCATGACATGCCATACCCTCGCCGCTGCCCGTAAAGCCGAGACCTTCCTCGGTCGTTGCCTTTATCGAGACGGCATCGAGCGGGATGCCGAGCACCTCCGACAGACGGCTGCGCATCGCGGGGATATACGGCGCGAGCTTCGGCTTCTGCGCGAGCAGCGTAGCGTCAATATTGCAGACGGTGTAGCCCGCATCGCCGAGCATACGCACGACCTCAGATGCAAGCACCATGCTGTCCGCCCCGCGGTAGCGCTCGCTCGTATCGGGAAAGTGCTGTCCTATATCGCCGAGCGCAGCCGCACCGAGCAGTGCATCCATCACCGCGTGGGTCAGCACGTCCGCATCCGAATGTCCGAGCAGACCGAGCGGGTAGTCTATCCTTACCCCGCCGAGTATCAACGCCCTGCCCTCTGTCAGACGGTGAACGTCGTAGCCGTGTCCTATTCTCGGTATAATATTCATGCTGTCTCTCCGATCATCAATTATGCGAATCCGCGGCGCGTGCCGTGAGATTACGCGATGTGAGCAGCGCCCGCGCTATGACAAGGTCCTCGGGCGTTGTTATCTTCATGTTTGTCCTGCCGCAGTCGACCATACGCACGGGAAAGCCCGCGTGCTCCGCTACCGAGCAGTCATCGGTCGCCTCAAAGCCGTCACGCTCCGCCGTATATGCCGACGCGAGATACAAACTCGTCTTGAAGCACTGCGGGGTCTGCGCGCGCATGAGCGCACTGCGGTCCACCGTCTCGGTGACAAAGCCGCGGTCGTCGCAGCGCTTTACCGTGTCGGTCATCACCTCCGCCGCCGCGGCTGCGCCGTATATGCAAGCCTGACGCAGCACCTCGGTTATCTCGTCGGGGGTGATGAGACACCGTGCGCCGTCGTGTATCGCAACATATTCCGAGCGGTAGGAGAGCACCTTTGTGCCGAGCATTACCGACTTCTGACGGTTTGCGCCGCCCGGCACAACCTGTCTGAGCTTAGTCAGCCCGTATGTTTTTTCAAACTCCGCATACGCGCCGAGCTCATCCTCGCGCGCAACGACGATTATTTCCTTGACCGCCTCGCACGCCTGAAAAGCGAGCAGCGTATGCACGACAACGGGCTTTCCGCACAGCTCGGTCATCTGCTTTGTCCGTGTGCTGCCCATGCGCGTGCCTGAGCCCGCCGCGACTATGACAGCCGAGCAGAAATAATCCTCGGGACGGGGCACACCGCCCGCCGCGCGGACCGCATTTGCAGTTTTTTTGATAATATTCTTCATCACATTATTTGCCCGCGCCGACGCACGGACCATCCTTGTGCAGTATTTTGTATTCTTGCGCGGCGAGCCCGCCGCATGACGTTACGGCTGCACGGCGGATCACACCGCACACCGTACAGATTATAACACATTTTTGCGCCGTATACAAGTAGACGGGAAATTCAGATGCGCAGGGGCGCAAAAAATTACCCAAAGCCGAAAAAAACGGCACCGCCCGCCGCGCGAGAAAAAGCGCCGCGCGAAAAAAATCTCCGAAAGCCGTTCACAGCCGCGTCTTTTTGTGGTAGAATATATCCACCCGAAAGAGAGGTTTAAAATATGGATAAGAACAATACCGCCCGCTGTCTCATCTTCGGCGCGGGCGATTACACCGACTCCCCGCAGCCCTGCGCGCTATGCGCCGACAGTCTCGTGATAGCGGCGGACGGCGGATATAAATATCTCGATTCGATAGGCATCACGCCCGACATATACATCGGCGATTACGATTCCTCCGAGCGCCCCGACGGAGTAGGCGCGGTGCAGCTGCCGATAGAAAAAGACGACACCGACATGCTTGCTGCGGTGCGGCTCGCGCTCTCGCGCGGCTGCCGCGAGATACATATGTTCGGCGGCACAGGCGGGAGGCTCGACCATACGCTGGCGAATATACAGACCCTGCGATTCATAACCGAGCGCGGCGGCTGCGGCTATCTGTACGGCAGCGGCTGCGCGATGACCGTGCTGTCGGGCGAGCGCGTTACTCTTCCCTCACGCACGAGTGGAGAGGTTTCGCTTTTTGCACTCGAGCGCAGCGTACGCGGCGTTACAATCTCGGGGCTAAAATACACCCTTGAAAACGGAGAGATAACCGACGATTTTCCGATAGGTGTGAGCAATTCATATATCGGCTGCCGCGCAGAGATAACGGTATCCGACGGCTGTGCGCTGCTGTACTACGTCTGCGGCGATGCCGCACCGCTGAAGCGCGAGCGCGTCGACGGGCAGACACGGCAGGGCTGATTGCAATCACGCAGCTGCGGCGGTCGACTGCGGAGAAAACACACGCGGCACAACTATATACGTCTGCCGCGACGCAGCAAATCAAAGATATTTATCCATCGCGGTCCTTACCGCGGCGATGACCTCACCTATCACCCGACGCTGTCCGACGCTTGTACCTTCCAGCATCTCGGCTATGCACCTGTCGGCAACCGCCGCGTCGTTTCCCGACTCGCCGAATATCATGCTGTCGGTCGATACCTCGAGTATCTGAGACAGCTTTATCAGCACCGGCAGACTGAGCTTTGTGTTTCCTGTTTCGATATGACTCATATGAGTGGTCGATATCCCGATCTGCTCGGCAAGCGACTCCTGCGACAGACCTTTTGCTTTACGGAATTTTCTTATATTCTGACCGATCAGATAGTAATCAGGCATATTATCCCCCATAGTTAAATTACACTTGCATTATATAGGCATTTGTGTTAAAATTACATAAACTACATGGACTAAAATCTGCGCATATAATTTATACTTTTTCCGAGCATCCTGTGCAGTAACGCCTGTATCATGTCCTGAGCAAAGAGGGGGGCTGTTCGGTGCATACCTAATTTTATCCTGAACCACGCCGCACGGTCATAAAATGCCCTATCGCAAAGCGCATCAGGGCGATAAGGCAGCCGCACGGCTGCTGTCTGCGACCCCGCGCAGTCACCGAAGCAATCGTACTCGGCAGCATGCCGCGGAGACAAGCAGCAAACAGCATCATAACATACAAGGGCAGCGAACGAAAGCGCTTTTTCATAGAAGCACCTCATTCGCTGCCCTTACGGCTGTTTTGCGGGTCCGACCGCACAGATCGACCTGTTTATTCTGCGTCAAAAACCATCTTTGCTATCCGCCAGCCGTTTGCACCGCCCGTGGTATTTACAAAGTAGAGCTGCCATGCGCGTACATGCTCCTCGGTATCCTGCTCGGAGTTTGAAGAATAGAACGAGAGGTCAAAATCTATCTTGCAGGAGAAGGCATTGTCGCCCCATGACTGATAGTCGTAGGTCTTTATCTGCTTATCGTATATAGTGCATCTGCCCGTCCATGCAAGCGAGCTGTACACAGTAGACAGATAGCTGTAAGCGACGCTTCCCGGCTGCAGATAAGGGAGAATAAGACTCTGATAGTTTGCTGCTATGCGCGATGCGCCGTCGGTATAGTACTTGATATAGCCGTCGACGAACCTGGTAACATACTGTTCATGCTCTGTCTTAAGCTGCTCGGAGGGCTCCTTTGCATAGGTAAACGAGCTGTCCTCGCACTCGACGGTCAGCTCCGCTCCGCTCGCGTCGGTAATAGTGACCTCGGGCAGGAGATAGAGCCCAGACACCTCGTAGAGGGTGGTTGTTTTGGGGTTTGTGATAAACTTGCTTATCGCGTCGATCTCCTGACATACCGATTCGCGGCTGACCAGCTGCGCGTCGGTGAGCTTTATGCCGTTGACGGTGACTGTACCGCCGTCGGGGGCGTTTATCTTCGCGGTGATGAGTTCTTCTGCGGGAACGTCAAAGACGTAATCGGTATGCGCATCATTTTCGCCCGCAGGGGTAAGCGACGCGCCCTTAGCGGATTTTGCGGTGGGAGTAAGCTCGGAAACCAGTCCGGGGAAAACATATTTTACAAACTTCGGCTGCTCCGCTGCCGCCGCATTCCACTCTGAGAGTCCGCTGAGCTCGACCTTCTCATCCGATATAAACTTGTCGCCCGCAAGGGTGTCGCCGAGATAGACGGCAGAGCCCTCGGGAACGGTCACGGTGAGGGTGTGCAGCGAGCTCTCGGGGAGCGAGTAGGCGAGCGTGCGTACGCCGTCGGTCTTTGTATCCGAGAGCACCGTCAGCTCTGCGCCGTTGTATTTTACCGCCGGGAGAAAGCCGTCATAGCCCTCTCCGACCTCATAAAGATCGCACAGCGGCATCTTTTTCGGGTCCTCAAGCTCGGCACATGCTCCCGCATACTTCTCCGAGCCGCGGTTATACGTGCCCGACAGCTGCGAGCCCGCGAGCGTGACCGTCGCACCGCCGGGAACCTTGATATAAAAGCTGTCGTAGTGCATGTCGGAGAAGTCGCCCGTATATTCGAGCTTTCCTTCGCTCCATTCGTCAAAGCCGAAGAAGCTGCTCCCCGTCTTTTCAAACGAAACACGCCCGATCTCCCGCTCACCTATCATCACGGTGTAGACGGGCTTGTCGTCGGTGTACTCGCCGACCCGCTTTGTGCAGATGTAATCATCGCCGAGCGCGGGCATGATAAGACTGCTGACCGTCTGCTCCGCCGACAGGAATTTTCCGCAGTCGGAGGGTAGATTCTCGGCAATAACTACCGCAAGGCGGTCAAGGTCGTATTCATCCTTGAAATTGTCGAGCACCGTCTCGATGCGCGACGCTTCATACTCGCTCATATACCGTGCAAACACGAATCCGCCCGCCGTTATAAGCAGAACGAGCACGAGCGAAACTATAAGAAATATGCGCCAGAACAGCGGCATACGCTTCTTTTCGGAATTTTTCACGTTCATACCGTCGCTTCCGCCTCGCGAAAGCTGCCTTTCCTAAAATAACTCATTTTCGCTTTTTCGGTCCGGACGATTTTGTCGAACCGTCGCAGGGAGAGATAAAAAAGATGCAGAAGCGTCGAAACGCAACTCGTCGCCGTACAAGCGTACGGCAGAGACGGGTTGTGGTCTGCGCTTTTTTAGCCTCCCTGCAAAGGGGAGAGATAAAATCGTTTGGAGTGTTCGATTTCGTCGCGCAAGGCGTACAAGCGTACGTCGCGCGGCGAAATCGGGCGCAGAAAAAGCGAAAACATTAAACCTTAAGCAGGAATCCGTCAGGATTCCGACTCCTTTCTCGCCATATGGGACATATGAAAGAATGATAAACTCAACTTGTTTTCGCTTTTTCGGTCCGGACGATTTTATTTGACAAGAAATGCGGTCGGCAATTCTCGCTCGCCGATAACCGACGCGCTGACATTAAGCAGCTCGCCGTTGTATAGCAGCAGCGAGGATGAGCCGCCGTCGAGATTCGAGCCGTTTACCGCACCGTACTCGATGAGCAGGTCGGTCAGGTCGTCGTATGTCGCACCGAGGCTGCCGAGGCTTCTGCCGTTAATGACCACAAAGAGAACACTGCCGTCAGCCGTCTGTCCAATCGCCGTACGGGGGTTCATTCCGCCGCCGAGCGAGCCGCGCGCGTTGCACGCCTTGCCGTTAACGACAAGGGTCGGACCGAAGCAGCAGGCATATTTTATACCGAGCGAAAGCGCGGTGTTGCCCGTCATGCTTCCGACGTGCAGAATACCGTCGCCGTCAAAGCCGATAACGTTGTATGCGGTCGTCGCGTTGCCCCAGATGAGCTCGCCGTCGTTTATGACGAGACCGTCGGGAATACCACCCTTGCCGCTGCCGTTCGGGTCATAGAAGCCGCCTGCATTTATGCCGCCGAGCGCGCCGTATTTAGCCGCCATCTGACGGAGAGTAAGTCCGACTGCAGTCTCGCCGTAGGTGTCGGGCACGCCGAGGAAAACGCGCTTCGGGTCGGCTATCTTCATGATAATGCCGTTGAAGCTTTCCTTCTTTACCTCTATTATCTCGATGCCGTCGCCCGGATCCTCGGGCTCGGCATTTGCGGGAACATCCGACTGAGCGGCGTCCGTTTCGGGCTTTTTGTCGATGCTGATGAGCGACGAATCGGTAGTCTCATCGTTACCTGCCGCCGACTGCTCCTGCGCCGCGAGAATTGCGTCCACTTCGTCGTCAGGCAGGAATATGTTTGCGAGAAAGCCCGCCGCGCTCGTCTCCTTGACCGACAGCACGAACAGGCGCTTCGCGCTCGGTGAAGGTCCCTTTACAAGAACGAAAATCACCGTCAGCACAAGATATACCGCAATAATGACCGCCGCAAGCACCGACGCAAGAATGCGTCTGACGACGCAGCCGGGGGTGAGCTTTTTCTTAGGCTCTGCCGACTTTCTGCGCTTGCCCTTGCTGCGCCTGCCGTGACCCGTGCTCAGCTCCGCATCTCGGTGCAGCGCGGAGAGCGGAACAGCCTTCGGCGCTGCGGGCGCTTCATATGTCGGCTCCGCCGCATATCCGCTGTCTGCAGTAGCTTCATCCGCCGCAGTATCCGCTTCGCCGTATTCTTCCGTCACATCGTCGGCACTCGACTCATCACAGTCGTTTACCGCATCGTCGGCAGCATCATCATAGTCGCCCGACGCACCGTCTGCGTAGACAGCATCGGAATTTTCCGCATACGCATCATCGGGGTCGCCTGCATATGTATCGTCCGTCTCGGCATCTGCATATGCGGCATCGCTCCCGTCAGCCTCATAAGCGCCGTCCGCGGCATCCTGCGCCCCGTATTGCTCCGCAGCGTCAGCCGCACAGTCCCGCGCATCCTGTGCGGAAGCCGCCGACTCATCGCCGAGAAATTCATCGTCCGACTCGTCCTCGGTATCGGGCGGGAACTCGTCATGTTCACCCGCATCGCCGTCGTCATATCCGCCGTCGGTTACAGCGTCGTCGGCATCAGCCGCACCGATATCCTCAGCCGCATCGGCATCCGCTGCAGCGCCGTCCGCCTCGTCTCCGCCGTCTCCGTTTATAGCGGAAAGCATTGACGAAAAGCTGATATCGTCGCCGTCCGAAGAATCGCTGCCGAACATATCGCTGTCAAAAAATTTATCTTCCATAATCGCCTTCCTGAATCCGATTTATATTCATATAGACATTTGTCCAAAATACAGTACAGTATATCATAAAGTGCCCCGAATTTCAAGTGCCGAAATGTGACAAATAGGTGACACGCAAAAAATCGCGCGTAGTGCCGCCTCGCAGCGCACCGGCGTTTAAAACCACAGCCGTGCAAACCGCAGCTGTAGTTTTGTTTCTTATTTCTTTGTCATGTTCTCGGGTAGACCGAAAAGCTCCGCGAAGCGGACAATCCGTCAGCGTAACCCTACGGCACGTATGCGCCGTCGGGAATAAGCTCATCGTCGTCTGCCATCTGAAGATAAACATGACTGATGCTGATGCTGATGCTGCTTTCTTCCTCGTTCACGACGGCATACTCACTGCATTGTTAAGCTACCGTGTCAACGCATCCGCGAGCATAGCATCCGACGCGAGACAGTCAAAGCTACATCCGCCAACGTACACAGCCCGCACGGGCGTGTGCCGTCATGCCGTTCTTCTCAGCCGTATTTTCTTACGTTCTTTTCGGCTGTTTTTTCAGCCGCTTTTCTCGTCCGTATTCTCTTCCGCCGCCTTTCAGCCGCTTTAATTCTGCACTTACCTGCCGCTTTTATCAGCCACGACGCGCCCTGCTACGCGGCATCGGGAGCTCATCATACATCGCACGGAACAGCTCGGCAAGATATTCTCTGTCGTCGACATTATCGACAAGCAGCATCTCTTTTGCACCTTCATACGGCGGTTCGGCAGCAGCATCCGGCATATAACCGCGCGCCGAGCATGTCGGCTTGACGAGCAGTCGGTCGTCATATATCCCGCCGACAATCTTTCCGCGATAATATATTATGTACTCCCCCATCATCGCGCGGTACGCGACATTGTCAAGCTCGGACAGCTACTCTTTAATAAAGCTGAGATATTCTTTACTCGACGCCATCCTGCGCCTCCGATGAGCCTGCACCGAGCTCGTTTCCGTCGGAGTCAAGAAAGCCGTATTCGGCATTGAGCGCGGGATAATAATAGACATACGGGAGCCGGCTGCTGTCTATCGACTCATAGCGGTCGCCGTTTCCGCCCGTTATCCTGAGCACGGCACAATCGGGATTGTTGATAATAAACACGTATCCGTCGTTCCATTTTACATACGCAATATCCTTCGCGTCGCCCGTCATCGGCTTGTATGACCTGACGAATGCGCATCTTTCGCTGTCCTTCAGTTCAATTTCCATCGGCAGATAATAATGCGCCTGATATTCGTCGCCCGAGATATACCATGCGAGCGCGTTGTCACTCGTTATTATCATGCCGCCGTACTTTATCTCGGTCGTCGCGGCATCGGAGAGCGGAAGCTCCTCCCTTGCCTTTTCGATAAGCCCGTCCGTACCGTTGTAGAGCTTTTCCCCACAGCCCGAAAGAGCCGCACAAAGCATAACGAGCGCGACAGCGCCTGTAAATTTTCTCATAACCTTCCTCCGTTTTCGATTTCCGTGCATTCGCCCTCTGCAGCCGCTCCGCCTCTTTTCGATGGGCGAGATGAATTCCGATGTGACCGATGCCAAGTATAACGACCGCCGCTGCCAAAAATATATTTCTGCCGTATATGCCGGGCAGCAGAACAACCAAGCCGCCTGTATTAATGCATGTTATACTTTTTTCACAGCAATTCTATGGATTTTCGCATGTTCTAATACATCATATCCGCGAATATCCGATGATACCGATGTTTCACCGGAAATTCACTATCTTTGCCGGACATAATAGGGATTCCACCAAACCCCATAATAGGAACATCTTTATCAAACCATTTTTTCAAACGCATTGCGTATTTCCTGTTCTACTAAAATTTCCGGTTGCGTCGCGTCGATGACCCGATGTCCCTCGCGGATGTGCGAGAGATAGTTTTCTCGGACGCGGCTCTGAAACGCCGTGAACCTTGCGTCAATATCCTCTGCGGCGGCGTTTTCCGCGTCGTATCGGTAGCCGAGCTCGGGCGCGTCGAAGCTGCGGTAGCTCTTTATCCTTGCGCGGGTCGTTCCGACATCCGCATCAAGAAAGAAATACAGATCGGGCTCGATCAGGTTTTTCGTATAGAACGCGATCTGCTCCTCGGTCATGCCGTTTTCGAGACCGTAGGCAAAGTACGAAAGGTAGTATCGGTCTATAAGTACAAACTCATCCCGCGCCGTTGTGCGGATGTAGTTGATATTCGCGTACAGCCCCTCAAAATAGTATATCATCTCGCGTATCTCTGCGGGCACGGACAGCTCGCGCGAGTTTATCCGCTGCAGCAGCTCATAAAAATACGGCGTTCTTCCGAGGTCGAGCCGATGTACGACCCGCCCCGAGTCGCGCAGCCATGCTTCAAGCCGCTCGACCTGCGTGCTTTTTCCTGCGCCGTCCATGCCGTCAAAGGCTATAAACATATCCTGTCCCCCTCAGCATGCCGCCGCTCAGACATCCGACACGTCGAGCGAAACGGTTATGCTTTTTTTCTCGCTCTCAAAGCGGGAATATATCACTCCCGCGCTGTCGAGCATTCGCTTTGCGGCAATGACCGCATCGCTCTCGCAGTGCTTGTCGCTTATGTAGACTATCCTCGATATTCCGCTCTGGATTATCGCCTTGCAGCACTCGTTGCAGGGGAACAGCGAGGTGTAGAGCGTCGCGCCGCGCAGGTCGGATGTAGCATTGAGAATGGCGTTCAGTTCCGCGTGAACGACGTACAGATATTTAGATTCGAGCGGTGCGCCGTCTCTGCCCCACGGGAAAACGGCATCATCGCAGCCGCGCGGCATGCCGTTGTAGCCGACCGCGACTATGCGTTTGTCAGACACTATGCAGCAGCCGACCCGCGTCGACGGATCCTTGCTGCGCTGTGCCGACAGCATCGCGACTCCCATAAAATATTCGTCCCAGGTTAAAATTCTCAACATAAACAGTTTTCTCCTTTATAATAATATTCAACTTTGCAAGCAAGATTCGGAATCGTTCCCATCTATCGGTATATTCTGCCGCAAACAAGATAACCAACGATTACAATAAACAAAATTACACAGCAAAAAACATATGCTACAACAGTCGACGTACAATTTCCACCGCTTTTTCAAAATTATTCCGAACAACACTTCCGTTCAAAATAATCCCGTAAGGATTAAGCCCGACTATTGTGCATATGTCAACCATCTCGGCCTGTGTCGGTATACTGTGCTTATACAATGAGTTTAAAATTCCTGTTGCTATGTACACTTTTCTTTTGGCATTCACAGAGGCTGCGACAATTTTCCCTTGATTCTCCGATAATTGCATATAATCGGCATATATCATCAAATCGCCCCTTGCCACCATTAAATCGGACTCAGCCGAAATTGACAACAGATTCTCAATCCCGGAACAAGACTCGATTTTACTTATAACCTCACAATCTGCGTTTAATAGTTTTTTAAAAGCGCAAACATCCACACCATCAGAAACAAACGACAGCGCAACACTTGTCGGACATAAATAATTAACTATATCTCTGTACAAGCCTCTCCTTTCTTGACTCGAAAGCAATGTTCCGAAGCAAATACCCTTTTTATCAAAGATACAACACTCTTTGATCGCCTCGACAACTAAACAATTCTCCTTTTTTTCTTTTACACACAGAACTTCTTCACCATCAGAATCGGAAATTAAATCCCCGACACAGAGCGCCTGTATATCTTCAGAGTCCGTATATACTGCATCATTTCGACTGTAACTGATATCAAAAGAATCTCCGATATCTGCTTCTATCAAATTCCGATCATTGTTAATAAATATACGCGGCTTACGGAAAGGATAAGGAATATCGATCATCAATCTGATTCCGTACTTTTTCTTCATCGAAAGTATCTCATTCACACGCAGCCATGTAGCTTCTGTCGAATCATACTTTCCCAAATTAAAACGGAAGTAGTCAACATCAATGTTCAGCCCCTGCTTGACAAGCGCTTCCAACAAATCATCCTTCACCGAAGCTCCCGCGGTAGCGATAATCTCCATTTAAGTTCTCCTTAATCCAATTAACAAGCACAAACGTAGGCATATGATTTAAAAATCAAAGCACAGATTTGGCTTCAGATCTTATTCCGCGAAGCTCACTCCCGCCTCGCACAGGTCATTTACAATGCTTCTCAGATCATCGCCCGAAGAATTCACCTCGGGCACGAAGTATCTACGAACATCGTCGTCAAAGGTGTCCATAAGCGAAGCGATGAACGTCTCTTTTTTTACGGTATCGCCGCTGAAAAACGAATTCAGGTCTCCCGAATGCGCTATCCAACGCTGCTTATTTTTGCCCCTTTTCTTACCCCACAAATGAATAGCCCTGATCTGTTCCCTATAACTCTTCAAGGTCTCATTAAACGACAGTATTTTGTCGAGCTCTACCGCATCAAGGCTTATGCCCTCGGCGCTGAAAAGCTGCGGATAGTCCAAAACAACGCCCAAGTTTATGTCGCTGCGACTTTTCAGTGTGTCGCAAAGCGACAGAACGTCATCGCACTTTGATATCAAAAACTTTGACTTATTGTACATCGTCCCGCATCTGTTCTCAAGCAGGAGCTCGGCATGCGGGTAATCGCGTGCTATCTCGTCGCTGAAAATCTTATAACGGGAAAGAAATGTTTCCAAATCGGCGCAATAATCCGAGAACGGAGGGTGGAGCTCTATCACCTCGGGTGCTATGCTGCCGCTCACAAGGCGTTTGATAAAAAGTGCGTATTCATAGCTCCATCTATCACTGTACCACAGCATCGGTATGCCGTTTCTTTCGGCATCCTTAAGCTCATCCAGGTCGGAAAGCAGCTCGGAATCAAACCTTCTTTTCATGTAGGAATACTCCGTATGCAGCGAATACGGTGTATCTACAGACAGTGGCTTTGAATCAATATTCCCCGCTACCTCCCGCAAAACCGGGATAATGCCGTTAGGATATTCAACATTACGATATCTGACAGGAATAAGTTTCATAATCATTCTTTCAAGACGCTGTTAATTACACCGCCGAGTCAGTCCAGAAGGTCAATAACCTTTCTAATATAATCTGCTTCATATTCATTTATTGATACTATCCTCGCCGAGATCTGATCCAATAATTTTACATTTCTCGACATATTGTATTTTAATGAAAGCGCCATGACCTTCTGCGATTCTTCCGAGACTATCGAAGCAGCTTTGATTACGGACAAATCGGCAACACCTTCCGAAAGATACTGCATTCTTTTTTTCATCAATAATTTGTGCTCGTAATACTGTCTGATATATCTCATATCAATATTGCTGTCAGACTCTGTGCTTTTAATATAAGTTGCCAATTCGTCCCATGCTGATATTCCGAACTTTAATTCACCTGCCGCAATGAGATCTCGCAAATCTTCACGGTTCGTATATTCGGGATTATCAGATTCTACATACTGCTTAAGCAACAATCGCACATGCGCAGTATCGGCATCCGGCAAGACAATATCCGTATTTACTTTGTAAAACAGTAATTCTACAACACAACACTCAACATTATACAGAGCATCCGCATATTCTTCATATGTTATACTGTACGGAACATACTGTTTTCCCCTGCCGGAACGCTTGATATATCCGGCAGTCCGATATTGTTTTGCCTCGTCGTCAAAACCGTATATCAGGCACTCGTGATCAAAATCATACGTACGTCCTTGGTTGACCGCCGACAATCTGCCCTCATTCAGACGAGCTAAAACGTACTCGCCGACCGAAAGCCTTCGTTTGGTTTCTGCAATCGACTCCTCAACACATGACATACTTTTTTCGATGCACATATACGCCTTGTGTGTCATAACTCCGTTTTGTTCAAACCAATTATCCGATTCAGTAATATAAAACTTATTTCTGTCATTCCTGACGTATATACAATTAACGTATTTGTCACAGAGCAGTCTTGAAAGAACATCTTCTCCGAAATTCGCCTCAATAATTCCGAAAGGATAAGCATGATTAACATATGTTTTTATGAACGGAGAGGTTTCAAACGGCAATAAAATCTTCATATTGCCTCCCGGTTATCCGTTTTCCGATATGTACTTTTCCGCCTGAACGGTGAACATCTCAGCATACTTTCCGCCGCGCTGCACGAGCTCGTCATGACTTCCCTGCTCTGCTATGCGCCCATCCTCGAACATATATATTCTGTCCGCATGGCGCGTCGTCGACAGTCTGTGAGATATGAATATCACCGTCTTATCCGAAGCAAATCGGGCTATCTGACGATTAAGCTCGTACTCCGCTATCGGGTCGAGCGCAGCGGACGGCTCATCCATTATGATAACGTCGAAATTTCCCGCAAAAACGTGCGCGATGGCAATCTTCTGAGCCTCTCCGCCCGACAGATTTGTTCCGTTGTCGTCAAACTCGCGGGTCAGCATGGTTTCGATGCCGTTGTCAAGCTCGGCGAGCTTTTTATCAAAGGTCGCTCGGTGCAGCGCCTCCAGCACGCGCGGGCGGTCGGATTCCTCAAACTCGTCTCCGAGCACGTTCTCCGCCACCGTAGCCGCAAAGATGCGGAAATCCTGAAATACCGCGCCGAATCTGCCGCGATAGCTCTCAACGTCGTACTCCGCGGCGTTCACGCCGTCATAAAGAACACATCCGCTCCTCGGCTCATACAGCCGCATAAGCAGCTTTATAAGGGTGGATTTTCCCGCGCCGTTATAGCCGACGATGGCTATCTTCTCGCCGCGGCGTATCTTGAACGAGACATCGTGCAGCACATCCGCACCGCCGACATAGCCGAAGCAGACATTCTTAAGCTCCAGCGACTCAAACTCGGGCGCAGGGAGCTCGCCCGCGCAGCCCTCATACTTGTACTCCATAAAGTTGCGGACCTTATCAAGCTGCTCGCTCTGACTCGAAAGATTCGTTATCATGTCGGCAAGCTGCACGAGACAGTCACGGAACGAGCTGTTTGCATTGATAATGACGGTAAATCCGCCGATGCTGACCGTGCCGAGCACGACGAGCTTATACAGCGTCATTGCAATAACCGACATGTAGACGCCTACGCTGTTGACCTGATCGAGCACCGCCAGAATGCTCTTTTTCTTGCCGTATTTTTTGGACACCCGCATATTGTCGGAGATATACCGCGCATGCATCTCACCGAGACATGCGGAAAGACCCGACAGCCTGAGCTCCTTTGAAAAATCCGCCTGACGGTAAACGCGGTCTACATACTGACCGTGACGGACTATCGGTGCAAACTCGGCACGCATGGCGTTATCGGTCTTTTTGAGCTTTGCGCTGATGAACATCGAAATGAGCGAGCTTACGAGTAGCACCGCCATAGCGCCCGAGTCGATATACACGAGCAGCGCGAGCGTTGCGGAGAAATTCAGCACATACTGGAGAAGCCTCGAGAAATTTCCGATAGCTCCCGTTACGGCGGAATCCGAATACTGCATTGCGAGAATGTAGTTATTATAGAATTCGGGGTCGTCGAACTTTGACAGCTCGAACGTACGCGCCTTCTTGAACAGATCGCTCTGCACCCTGTAATGCAGCCGCTGCGAGAGCGCAGGCCAGATGCTGTTTCCGAAAAGGAAATCCCACAGCGCGCGGACGATGATGGCAAGCGTCAGGCTCACCTCTACAAACAGCGCGTCGATAAACCACGGCTGCTCTCCGAGCATGGTATACAGCCGCGCGGTAAGCAGCAGCACGGCGGGATCGACCAGACCCTTTATCAGCGAATCGCACATATATGTAATAAAATACAGCTTTGAATAATGCCACGTATACTTGCATGAGTAGCCCGTATTTACGGCGATCTGCTTCGCCGAGCTCCATGCTTTTTTCATACGCCCTGCTATATTAAGCTTCATATCCTCACCTCCGTCCGACGTTATCGTGCATAGCTTTCCGCCTGCGCGCGGAACATCTCTGCATAGCTGCCGCCCAGCCGCATAAGCTCGGCGTGCGTGCCCGTTTCTTTTATGGTTCCGTTCTCCATGAGAATGATCCTGTCCGCATCGGTCGCGGAGGAAAGCCTGTGCGAAATAAATATCATGGTCTTGTCCCTGCACGCCTCATACATCTGATCGTACATCTGCTTTTCGGCTATCGGGTCAAGCGCACTCGACGGCTCATCCAGAATAACGACCGAACTGTCGCGTGCATATACCGACGCTATCGCCAGCTTCTGCGATTCGCCGCCCGAAAGGATAAGTCCGTTCTCGTCGAACTCGCGTGTCATAACGGTATGTATTCCGTCGGGCAGCTGCGATATCTTGTTCCACAGACCCGCTTTTTTCAGCGACGACTCGACAAGCGCCTCATCGCCGTCCCTCATAGGTCGACCGAGCACGTTCTCTCCGACAGAGACCGCAAGCTGCTTATAGTCCTGAAAAACTATCCCGAAGCATGCGCGATAGCTGTCGATGTTATATTCGCGGATGTCGCGCCCGTCCATAAGCACCGTGCCGCCCGTCGGGTCGTACAGCCGCAGCAGCAGCTTGACGAGTGTCGTCTTTCCCGCGCCATTCAGACCGACTATCGCGAGCTTTTCACCCTGCCTGAGCTTCAGGTCGATATCGTGCAGACTGTCGTCCGACGCTCCGCCGTAGCGGAAGGAAACGTCGCGCAGCTCGATATCCCCGCCCGATGCAGCCGCGCCGCTCTTGCAGGTCTCTATCTTCTCCTCGCGGGACATAAAGTCGCGGTAATCCTGAAAGCTGTATCCGATATCGAATATCGCGGACACCTCACGCTCCACACGCTTGAATATGCGCGACACCGTTGTTATGGCACTGAATACGACAAGGCAGTCGCCTATCAGAACGGTCTTTGAAACAAGCGCCCTGTATATCGTATATATCTCCGCGCCAGCTACGGGCAGCTTTGCGGATACGAGATTCGAAAAGAAAAACATGAGTGCGAGCCTCACGCCCTTAGTCTTTGCCAGATGTACAAACGCATCCACCGACTCGCGAAAATCCCTGAGCATTACGCGGTGAATATTCGTCAGGCGCATCTCCTTTGCATACTCGCTCTGATAGAACACGCGCTGTGTATAGCCGTTCTTTCGCATTATCTCGGAGGAGATAACGCCGTACTCATATCTCTTTCGGGAGACGTATTTGTTTGTGATGTTTATGAGCAGCGGCATAAGCGCAAACACAAACAGCACTGGGTCTATCGCCACGATAAGGAAGGAGGAAAGCGCGAGATTTATGACCATTCCCGTGATGCTCGTTATCGTAGTACCGACCTTTTCGATAGAGCCGACTCCGCCCGAAAGCGCACGACCGTACAGCGCATACATCTGCGGGTCCTCATAGTTCGCGATGTCCGACTCGAGCGATTTTTTGTTGATTATCGCATTCATCCTCGACTCCGACCGCTTATTGAATATCGGGGCAAAATAGTTATTGCATACGATGGAGACCGATGATATCAGGACCTGCAGCACCATCATAATCATTACGTATGCAATAAGCTGCGATACGGGGCGCTCGGTCTGCAGACCGTTTACCACAAATCTCAGGATATACGTAAATGAGAAAAAGCTGATGATGTTGTTGAATATCGTAAGCAGCAGCTCCATGATAAATTTCTCGGGATAGATCTTTATCATGATGCCGAAGGCTATATGAAAATTGTGCAGCGCCTTGACATTTTTTCTTTTTTTCATATGTGTTATCCCCTAACTACTGTTTTTTCTCACGAGATGATAAATACCGCGCACGCATCGCCGCTCTGTTTATCTTTCCCGTTGTATTACGAATTATATCGTCAAACAAAATCCTGAGTGGTCTCTGGTACTCGGGAAGCTCCGAACACAGTTTCCGAATTTCACTCTTCGAGCACCGATATCCGCTCTTTAATTCAATTATTACCGCGACACTCTCACCCATCCTCGGGTTTGGAATGCCGATGACAGCCGCATCCTTTACGAATTCGAATTGCCTAAAAAAATTCTCGAGCTGCACCGGATATACATTCTCACCTCCGACGATAATTACATCTTTTTTACGATCAACAAGATAATAATAACCGTCGCAATCTTTGTATACCATATCACCCGTATGGAGCCATCCGCCACGCAACACGCGTTCCGTTGCTTCGGCATCCTTATAGTAGCCCGTCATTACCCCCGGACCTCTCAGAAATAATTCTCCGACGGCATAGGGCTCAAGTTTATTATCTTCGGAATCGACTACGATTGCCTCCCACCCGCGGGCAAGCTTACCGATCGAGCCAAGCTTTTCGATTGTATCTATACCCATGTCAATGCAACCGGGACCGGTAGCTTCAGTAAGACCGTAGCTGACGTCTATCGACATAGCGGGAAACATACTGCGCCACCGCATCATAAGCTCCCGCGGAATAGGCTGAGCCCCTGTATGCATCAATCGCATGGAGGCGAAACATTCCTTTCTGATTACGCCTTCATCTATCAGATCCAAAATGTCTTGAATTTGCGGAACCACAAGCCACGCGATACCGACTTTTTCACTCTCAATAATCTCGGATATTTTTTTCGGCGAACGAATATTATTCACAACAACACATCCGCCGACAGCCAAAGTGCCTAACCAATGCACCATTGCTCCCGTGTGATAGAACGGAGCAACACACAAAAAGTTGTCCCTTTGCTCCTGCATATGATGCGACAGCTCGGTAACCGCCCCGCAAGACAGGGCTTTATGCGAGAGCATAACCGCCTTGGACCTACCTGTTGTTCCTGATGAAAAATATATCACGGCCACATCGGTTTCCTTAATCTCCGTATCAGAGTCTGTCACGGGCATTTCCGCAAGGCACTTCATGAGATCGTTTTTGTGCTCGGGCACATCCTCACCCAGGTACCAGACAGAAGTAAGAGACCCTACTTCGACTGCCGCATCCGAAATACCGTCGCCATACATAAAAAACGCGCACACACAGTCGGATAACTCAAGGCAATATTTGATTTCATCCGCACTGTTATTGCTGTTAATCGGGACAGCTACGGCACCCGCTTTAAGAATCCCAAGATATATCGGAAGCCACTCCAAACAATTCGGCAGGACTATTGCTGCCTTATCACCCTTTTTTGCCCCGCTGCGTTTGATAAGTTTCGCAACCCTATCGGACATATCATTGAATTCATTCCACGTTACGGAAGTTCTTATCGCTGTACCTGATACCGTCTTTCCGATAAATACTATAGCTTTCTTGTCGCCGCGCACACTTGCATTCGCTTGTAAATAATCAGTTATAAGCATGTCTTTCAATTCTCATTTCGACATATTGTCAAGGAATCACTGAGGCAAGTTACATAAGCTGCTTCAGCTTTCTGTTAAGCGCTCTGACGCTCGGTAAATCAAATCTGAAGCTGTTGAATTCGGTCAGATACGACTGCTCTTCGATTTTCGGTAATTCGGATACATAATTCGACATATAATACGGAACATCCTTTAAGGTCAATACGTCAAATACCCTCTTGTCGATTTTAAGCTCCGACAACAAATCCGTCATGCACTCACTCGGTGCATACAGATTCAAAATACAGGAAAGCAAGAGCCTTGTCCGCTTATCGTAAAAATAGTGGTAAACGCACCTGTTGCACTGTATCGTTTCCGCCCCGGTGAGATAAAATATCAGCGAAAAAGCAAATTCCTCCGAGCAAACATAGCTTTCCGAGAGATAAAGCGTATCACACAAATCAAGCACATCGGTCAAGAGCTCTCTTGCAGCGTATTTAAAACCGATTATCCCCGAATTATACGGTGCAAAGTCTTTCGGAACCCGATAGTTTTTTGAAGAAAAAGAAGAGTTAATCTCCCCGCGTTCATATAGTTTTTTGTAAAGCGCGACTCGTATTCGAGTATCATCATTATTTATCGAATCCGCCTCAACCCCGCCAAAACGCGCCATCACTTCCTTCAACGACATGCATCTGAAGTTCATCACAAAGTTGCCTCGGTCTATGCAATCAAATACATATTCCAACCTATCAACAAACAATGTATCCGAATCAACAAATAAAACATCGGTCTTATACTTGTTGACATAATACATCAATGCCAATATCTTCACTCTAAACATGTTGACACCGCAGTCGGAAATCCAATCCTGCGATGTTTGTGAATCTACCACATCAATACGCACATTCGAATAGCCGCTCAGAGGCGCAAAAAGATACTGCGGCAGATCGGTTATAACGGTGACAGATAACGAATTAAACTGTTCTTTGTAAACTGCCGCCAGCGAACGAATCGAGCATAGCGCCTCATACAATACCCGCTCCGAACGGATAACACAGTAAACAATATTATTCATTTCATTTACTGCTCTGTTTTTGAGAGAACGTAATCGGCTATCTTTTCAATTGTTCTGAAATTGTCAATAATCAGGTCATCATCGTCAAATTCAAATCCGAACCGCTCCTCGACCATGAGAATGTAATTAATAATATTCATCGAGTCAAAGCCCGCTTCGATAAGATCGCCTTTGCAACTCATAATATCCGTATCACCGAAATTGCTCTCTGCGATATCCGTCAGAACCTTTACTACATCATTTCTTTCCATCTCAGTTCTCCTTTACGGGTTCAGCTGTTTTTTTCGCTGATTTTAATCATGTCCGCGGTCCGCCTCAGAAACAATAAGCATCACGTGCAGGACAGCGGAGCATTTGAACGGCACAGGCGGACGCACCCGCCATCCGCATATTACATGTTATTTTCTATCGAGCTCATTTTTTGCCGATCGTTTTCATCAATCAAAAATTCTATTTTCTCGTACAGTTTTTCCGACAGCACACGTTCTCTGAAATCAATCGGCCACACCTTCTTCTCGCCTTCCGACAAGCCGAATTCGTTGAGAAATTTCTTATCATCAGGCTCTATCGCTTCGGCTGCGGTATTCATCCATTCGTTAGGACCGAAAAATTCCGATGCGTAATACAGCATATAATATATCGGCTTCTCGTATGAATAATGCTTTACCAATTCAACAAAAGATAACACATCAACAGGTTCTTCCTTATTGATTATATAATAATAAACATCACACAAGCGTGCGAGCTTATACTTTTCGCGCTTCTGCAATAAAACAGAATTCATATCCCTATATGAGTGGAGACATATTTGGAACAAGAACGCCGCAGGCTCAAGTACATTATAGGTTATACCCTCGTAATCTGCCTTTCTTACCATTTTCGTCAGCAGATCTTCGCTCATTGAAGCTCCCCGGGGGTCCTCACCCCATGTAATGCTGAAGTTTATATCTACTTTTGTATATGTGTCCTCATCACGGTATTTGAAAAAGGAACACGATTGGTGCGAATAAAGGTGATTGTACAGCAGTCTCGCTCTGTCCGTGCACTCAACATATTTTCTCGATTTCCAATCAAGCGACATACATATAAAGCCTTCGGAGACCAATATCTCAGCGACCTTTTTATAGTCATGTTTTCTTATCAGCAGATCCAGATCGTTTGAACTCCTGACACCTTTGTTCTTATATGCCGTTTTTTCAAGATACGCTCCCTTAATAACCGCATACGGTATCCCTCTGTCTTCGCATTTTGAAAAAACGCCGGCACAGTCGGTCAACCGGCAAAGGTGATCCGTCTTATTCAACAAACAATTTTTTTCCGTCATCGGATCGGAATAAACATACTTTACGATTGAATCCACCTTATGTTTTTTTGCCAATTCATCCGTTTCTTCGAGCTCGGCCTGACTGCAGCTCAGCCGAGTCTCATTTCCGAAAGCAACAAGCGTTTTTTGAAGAAAATCGTACTTATCCACATTTTACCTCATTATCGGTCGTTACCGACCGTTATATTTACCATCACATTCCGTAATTCGAACGATCCCATGCGGCATTGTTGCCCCTTAACCGAAAGCAAAGTATACGCGGAGCGGCAATCCGAAAACGAATGCGAAGCGGCTTAAAGAAAAAAACGCAAAGATAAAGATTTTAGAGAATCAATATCCATGCGTCAACATCACTAAGACTCCAATTGGGTAGACATATAAAAAGCACTTACACTTTAGGACATCTTTTCTGTCGTTATGATAGCATATTTTTTATATTTTGTCAATATACAGACATAATTTTATAAATATTTTATAACTAAATTTCACATATGTCCGTATTATATGAAAACCATTGCCGCCCGCATTTTCACCGAATCAACCGACTGATAAGCAGCCGAAAGATCAACTGCAACGCGCATACAACCGTCCCTTTCAAGTCATTTTATCACGAAAAATCTCGGTCACTCCCCGAAAAGAAAGCTCCGACTGCCGACCGTTAAAGCTTTCGCTCTGCCCGCGACACAGCGTACACCGCCGTGATATCGCCCTCATCATCCGTATACTCATCGACCTGACGGAAGCCATATGAGGCGGCGGTCTTGCGGGAGGCTATATTTGTACTCTTCATATACGAATAGATGATGTTGAACGGCGTATTCTCAAAGCTCCAATCCCTGACCGCGGCAGCGGCTTCCTTTGCGTAGCCGTTTCTTTGTCGGTCTTTTCTTATGTGATAGCCTATCTCGGGCTTTACGGAGCCGTTTATGAGCTGCATCGTCAGCCCGCAGTCGCCTATCATTTCGCCCGTTTCCTTCAGGCACACCGCCCACAGTCCGAAGCCGAGGATTCTGTATCTCTCGATATTTTTATCTATCCAACCGCGCACTCTCGCCTCATCAAATATATACGGGTAGTGCTGCATTATATCCGAATCGGAGAGGACTCTGTAAAGCGCGTCGAAGTCAGCCTCGGTCATTTCCCTGAGCAGCAGACGCTCGGTCTCAATTATCATTTTTCCTCCTCCGTGACGCTGTCGCGATTTACATAAAACGTACGGTATCACCGCATCGCCGCAATCATCGCGGTCCTGTTGATGCGCACCGTCTAACCAAACCGTCGCCGTACGGTTGATGCGTACTGCCTAACCGAGCCATCGCCGTGCGGTTGATGCGCAACGCCCAACCAAACCGTCACTGCCCTATTAATGCATGCGGTCTCGCGCTGCGGCGGTCATCGGGCGATGCTCAGCAATAGCCCCACGTCATCAGGCGCCAGCTGCCGCCGTCGCTGCGCGCAAGCCACCAGGACCATGTGTATTCTTCGTCGGCTTCCCATGCTCCGCCGCCGTTTTTCGGTGAGCGAAAGCTGCTTTCAAACATGATGCACTGCGTAAATTCAGCGTCTCCGTCGTCCGACCCTCTCAGGTCATTCATCCATGCGATATTTTCCGCGCTGTTGCAATCGTCGGAGGAATATGAAAGGCTGTGCAGCACGCAGCCGTCCATCAAAGCAAACTGCTGCTTTATCCGCCCCACCGCGTCCCGCATATCCTCCTCGGTATAGATCAAAGAACTGCCGAAGTCGATTTTCGCGTCAGGTGCGACGGTGCCGCAGGCGACAAGCGATATTATAAGTAAAATGCATAGCAGCGGCAAGCCGTATCTCATTAAATTATGTTTACTCATTCTTATTCCTCCGTCCTTTTCTGTTAAACAGTGAGCCGACAAGCATACCGACCGCAGAAATTATCGTTCCCGCGACGAGCATTCTCCATGACGGTACACCCAGCTTATTAAAGGCGATATTGTTTGCCGTTGCGAACGTGCCGTACTCGGAAAGCATGTACATCGCCCCAAAGAGAGCGCAGAATGCCCATTTCAGTCTTCCCCAAAAATCATTTTTGCCGATAACAACGGAAACGACAAATGTCGTTATCGGCAGAACTATCCAGAAAAACACCAGGCTGTAGCCTATCGAATCGCCCGGATCCATAAACAGCCAGAACACTGTCATTGAGATCGCCCATATCAACAGATATGCAAGGATGGTGATTATCCTGTTTCGACTCATGTTGCTCTTTACGGTGTTTGTACTTTGCTCGAGATAGTCGTAATAGGTGTTCATGTTTCGGTTTCCCTTCAATAAAAAGTCAAGAGAAACGTTGTAACACTCGCTCATTTTAATGACGCTGATGATATCGGGATATGATATGCCGTTTTCCCAGTTTGATATAGTCTGACGGCTGACACCCGGCAGCTCGGCTACCTGTTCCTGCGTCAGCCTTTTCTCAAGCCTGGCTGCCTGAATCTTGCTTCCTATATCATGTTCCATGTTACCTCGCCTCCTTGCGCCTTTATCATAGCCATGACACCCTTTTTCGTCTATCAACAGGCTTTGACATCCCCCGAAATCCGTGTCAAAATACTTTTACATCCGCTGCACATCGGTCTTTTTCCGAGCTGAATTTCAAAATAGGCAATCCCGTTCGGGACTGCCCGTAATTCGTTTTGCAAATTAAAACGCATTGCCCGCGCGGGGATATGCAGGTCAGGCATGAGCAAACACAGCCGCCCCGCGTCGCTCATGTGCGTCGCCCGTGTGCGTCGCCCGTGTGATGCACGGCGGAAACAGGCATGCCGCATGATCCGGGACACACGGCGCGGCAGCGGATTACTCCGAGCACCTATAATAATGTCCGAGAACCCGTGCGTTTTTCGGGATTTTTGCCGTCACGAAAAAGCTCACAAGGTCCGAGCTTGACAGAGCTGTATTGATAAGCAACAACCACATCAAAAGCAAATGGTTATTCGTTATAATAAAGACGATAACCGAAATGACGCTGATAACCAAAAATGGAAGCACCGCAACAAGCAACGCTTGCGTTTTTGTTAACCATTCAATTCCCAAAGCAGAAAATGTAGGCGGCTTTTTACTATAAACAAGCACACTCTTGCAGCGGCATAATTTAAAGCCCAGCATATGTATGAATTCATGGATACAAACGCACAGCACCTCGGCTACAATAATCGTTATAACTCCGATAACTAACATGACCAAACGTCCGTACTTAATCGTACCTATAACAGACCGAGCAGCGGCTTTATAGGCTCCGGCTGTGGTGACACCGAGCAGTACGCTGAGTAACAGCACAGCAATGTGCACTGCAAGCTTTGCATTGTTCCAATATTTCAGAATCGGCATCTGTATTGCCTCGGGGTATCGGTCAATACAGGCAGAAACAAGCCGACTGCTTTCCTGTTCCGAATATATCCTCATAACTTTATCCTTTCGTTTGTTGATCGACTCAACCATAGTCGGCTTAATAAATTATGCGATCGTGTTCGGTTTGATATCCCGAATATCCTAATACCCGTGCGTTTTTCGGGATTTTTGCCGTCACGAAAAAGCTCACAATATCTGCGCACTACGGGGCTGTATCAATGAGCCACCGCATCAAAGCACAGCCACATTATACATCAAAAATCATCAAAAATCAAGCAATATCGTTGCCGTGCTCTGCCCCGAAAAGCCATGCACCTTTCAATCGAAAGACGACCGCTCAGCTCTTCGGGCTTTCATTCTTCCGCAAAAAAGCGAAACGCTGTATAGCACCATCATTATACTTAATGCATTATAAACAACCTTGATATCCGCAAAAACACACGCCGTCAGTATCACATCTATTAATAAACAAGACACACGTACAATCTTCTTTGATCTTATATATACATCTCCGCCTATGGGATGTTTTTGATTCAATACAGGAGTAAGAGCAAACACCGATACCGTAAATATCATCCCGACTCCGATACCTATACTCCAATGTAAAGATACCACCCGTTCCAGAGCGAACACACCGATAAACCACCCGACTGCCATAATCGAAAGACATCCGATTTCGGTATCAGCGTGATAACCGCCGCCATAGACCTGCATGACCGCAAAGGTGAAAAGAATAATCACGGTCTCGATAGCTTTATGAGCAACAAACGCCATGCTCATCAGCACCAGCACGTCAATGATATATGAATATATAATTCTCAGCGAATATCTGTATACTTCAACTGCGTCGTCATCACACGAAATGTGCTTTTTCAGGAAAGCTAAATTACGGTTTATCAATCTTTCTATCATGGCAGTATCCTTCGGGTAGTTTATTGATGCTAATTTGAAGTAAAATGCTTACTTCTTAAGGCACTTCGGCATTTCATGCTCATACTGACCGAACATGCTAATGCTGTTTGTTGCAATGCTCGCAATAGATGAAAGCCCGCTTACAATAGCGCTGCAGAGCGCGCTCATAAGATTCTCCCACATTTGACATGCCCTCCCTTCTTAATTTGTTGTACATAGAATATCACACAAATGTTTTTTTGTGTCTGATTTGACGCAAAACATACTGTTTTTGACGCAAACGACGAAAAAAGCTCCGAGAACCGTTTCACCGCGGAACCCAAAGCCTTTTATCCGAATATTTTATCAGTCTTTAAGCGGAATACTGATTGAAATTTTAAATGTATTTTTCTCTGCGCTTATGCTGCACAAGCCGTCATTTTTTTCGATTATACTCTGAGTCTGCCTAAGACCTATTCCGTGCATTCCGTTTGTCTTAAGCGATTCAAATACATCTCCGCTCCTCTTATAGTTTCCGTCCGAGGAATTTTCCACCTCAATAATCAATTGATTTTTTATCTTTTCGACACTGCAGCGAATAAACGGTTTATCAGCGACCTTTTCGCAGGCTTCTATAGCGTTTTCCAGAATATTCGACAGCATCGAGCAGAAATCAACATCATCCATGGGCAGGCTTTCGGGCAAGGAAGCATTACATTCAAAAGATATCCCGCGCTCCGTCGCTGCGCTGATTTTTGAAGATAATACAGCATCTGCAATATAATTTCCCGAGCTTATCCGCAGATACGTTCCTTTGACACTGTCCGTCAACTTTTCAAGGTATTCGGAGGCTCCGTCGACATTATTTTTTCTCAGCATGTCATTCATACAATTCAAATGCTGCTTCATGTCATGCTGCCAGACTCTGATCTGACGGTTGGTTTCTTTTATCTGCTCGGTATACTGCTCCATTATCTCATAGTGACCCTGCTTTGCAATAAGATACATTTTTTCTTCCGCATCTTTTTCTAATATCCAATAGAACAGGAATGACAAAAGATTGATAAGCAAATAGCTGCCTGCAACCAACAGAATGATATTGTCATAGACCTGCACCGAATCAGCGTTATGGAACAATGTCCAGATCCAAATGCCCGATACTACGCTGATAAGCGGAATCATCAGGCAAAAAAGCATTGCTTTGGAGCTGCTCTGTATTTTTCGCCTTGAGGTTGAAATAAGATAGAACAACGTGAACTTAATTATATTCACAACCACAATATACAGCGCCCTTAACGAGAAATTTGTCTGACCGAAAATTTCCTCGGTTGTCGTTCCCGCGGCAAGCGAAACAACGACTCCCGCAGTCAGAGCTATTGCGAACAACAACGCCACCGAGAGAAATGTCCAAAAGAGTTTGTGGAGGACTTTTCCCTGTCGGAAGAAAAACAAATATAACAGACAAAAGACCGTCATTATAATTTCGGTCGGATAAGACGGAATATCCCATATCAGCGGAACGCTCTCAATAAACAATCCCAAAAGCATGAAAATGATCGTTGGGTATTTGCCGGCATACTTTGGCAGAAGGCGTCTGTTAAATAAAAGCGTCAACACCAAAATATCCATAACGTTAGCTACAAGCTCTAAAATAATATTTTGCATTACTTCACCTTTTAAATTTATAGTATTTTATAAATCTATCGTTAATGTCCGAAGCAAAAGCTTTTCCGAGCCCAAGAGAGACTTTATCCGACATAACAATTTCTTTTTTCGATACCGAAACGACATGCTGAATATTGATGACAAACGACTTATGACACCTGATAAACAGTTTGTCGTCAAGCTCTGCGGTTATTTCGGCAATTGTTTTTCTTGTGCTGTACTGCGCGTTTCGGGTATGTATGACCGCAGTGTGCGAAAGCATCTCAATATACAATATATCCTCATACGGTATTCTGTGTAAGGAATCGGATGTCTTGCACAAATAATAATTTTCACCGTCTGTCAGTTCATGCGCCCGTTCAAGCACCCTGCGACATGTTTCGTAATCTATGGGTTTAACCAGATAGTTAAGAGCAGACACATTATAGCCCTCAAAAACATTCTCGGGAGAATCTGTAGCAAAAACAATCTGCATACGGTAGCTGTGTTCACGCAGTATATGCGCAAGCTCAATGCCGCTCATCTTCGGCATTCTGATATCAAGGAAAATCAGATCCACCCTCAAGCCATCCTCGAGTTCGGATAAAAGCTGCTCTGCCGAAACACAAACCGACAGCTCAACCAATACCCCCGTCTCTCCTGCCCATTGCTTTATGTGAGTATTAAGCATATCAACGCACGTGGGTTCATCTTCGCAAATTACAATTCTCATATATCGGCTCCAAAGCAGAAATTGATAATATTAAACTGCCTGATCCAAGCGGTCGTTTCAAAAGGTCAATATATATTATTTTACCACATTTTGCAGCAAAGTCAACAATAATTTTGTAAAAAGCTGTACATTTTGCCCCCCTTCATGCTTCGCCACATGACAAATGCCCTTGCCCTCCGCGGACAGTGCATGCTGACATATCGGCAGTGAGTTTCGGAAACGCGCGCCGAGCAAACCAAAAAATGTCTGTGTAAAATTTCGCAAAGCCGGTTGATTTTTTAGAGAAGTTCGGCTATAATAATATCAGATGTTAAATCAGCCGAAAGGAGAGACTTTATGGAATATATCAAGCGACATGCAGAAACAACGGTAAATATGCTTTCCGAAATGTTCGGTGCGATTCTTGTTGCCGGTCCGCGTCAGGTCGGAAAAACCACCATGCTTCAGCGCATTACAGAGGGGATGAATTATGCAACCCTCGACGACATGATTCTCCGTGCGGCTGCACAGGAGCAAAGCGGCACCTTTTTTAAAGACAATCCACCGCCGGTATTCGTTGATGAAATTCAGAAAGCACCTCAATTGTTTTCTCAAATCAAGATGTTCATAGACCGAGAGCATAAAAAAGGACAGTTTTTCATGTGCGGCTCTCAGCAGTTCCAGATGATGAAGGGCGTCAGCGAATCGCTGTCAGGCAGAATCGGGTTGGTTACGCTGCTCGGTTTTTCTCTGCGCGAACGGTACGGTATTTCCGATGACACACCGTTTATCCCGACAGACGAATACTTCGACGAGCGCAGAAAGCAGCTTGCGGATATTCCTTACGATGATGTTTGGAAAAAAATCCACCGCGGCTCTATGCCGGAGCTCTGCGAGAATCCGAATTTTGACTGGCAGATGTTTTACGGAGCCTACATGCGCACCTATATTGAGCGCGATGTCCGCGACCTATCGGAGATCGGAGACACGGCGAAATTCACTCGCTTTATGACTGCAGCCGCAGCATCTGCCGGGCAGCTTGTTAACATTGCCTCCATGGCACGGGATGTCGGAATCAGTCAGCCGACATCGGAACGATGGCTTTCTATTCTCGTAGCTTCCAACATCGTTTATCTGCTGAAGCCGTACTCTAATAACATCACCAAGCGTGCAGTTAAGACTCCGAAGCTATATTTCCTGGATACCGGGCTGGCAGCCTACCTTACTCGTTGGAATACACCGGATGTTCTGAAAAGCGGCGCTATGGCAGGCGCTTTCTTTGAGAGCTTCGTAATTTCCGAAATCATTAAGAGCTATTATAACAAGGGAATCGTTGAACCGCCGCTGTATTTCTATCGAGATAAGGATATGAATGAGATTGATTTGGTGATTGAAGAAAACGGAACACTGTATCCTCTCGAAATGAAAAAGCATGCCGATCCGCAGAAGAAGGACATGGATGCATTCGATTTACTCGACAAGATTCCGGGAGTAAAACGAGGTCCGGGCGGAGTTATCTGTCTTTATGACAGGCTTATCACACTGAAAGGCAATGACCGCGTTATTCCAATCAATTATCTGTGACAGATTTATGTGCCTAAATAAACGACTGCGCAGGTCCGATATAAACGAGTAACAGAAAAAACAGCCTCCTATGGTAGATTTAAAAACTACCGTAGGAGGCTGTCGTTACTTTCTTATGCGAACTATTGAAAAACTCGACGTTATGAACTGCTGCAATTTCGAAAACAACAACCGAAGCAGCTTCCCGATGACGCAAATCACCGCTTTTTCGCTTTTGTAAAATTAAGCACTTCCCGTCTGTTCGGCAAAACGGTACAACCCTACATCAGCTTAACAAAGCTTTGCCCCTGCGGGAATATGCGGGTCGAGCATGAGCAGGTGCAGGCGCTCGTCGTCTCCCTCGTGATGCACGGCGGAGATGAGCATACCGCAGGAGTCGATACCCATCATCGGGCGCGGCGGGAGATTGACTATCGCAACGTAGGTCTTGCCGACAAGCTCTTCGGGCTCGTAGTACGCGTGAATTCCCGAAAGAATGGTGAGGTCGGTGCCCGTGCCGTCGTCAAGCGTGAACTTACCATACTGTCTTTGATATAGGACGCATATTCACGAAGAAAAAGGACTCTTCCA
>OIYS01000010.1_pt1 | contig 161875 bp, 134 predicted proteins | sample 1588271 | NCBI WGS metagenome assembly OIYS01 (sample SAMN03283286) | human gut metagenome | biome: human-associated habitat; material: feces | host: Homo sapiens | place: Peru | collected 2012 | reverse complement strand
CCTTGGGACCTGCTCCAGCCCCAGGATGCGATGAGCCGACATCGAGGTGCCAAACTTTCCCGTCGATGTGAACTCTTGGGGAAAATCAGCCTGTTATCCCCGGAGTACCTTTTGTCCGTTAAGTGATGGCCCTTCCACTCGGAACCATCAGATCATTAAGACCTGCTTTCGCACCTGCTCGAGATGTCTCTCTCGCAGTCAAGCCCCCTTGTGCCTTTACACTCGCGCCCTGATTCCCAACCAGGGTGAGGGGACCTTCGCGCACCTCCGTTAAACTTTGGGAGGCGACCGCCCCAGTCAAACCGCCCGCCTAGCACTGTCCGCTCTCCCGCTTCAGGGAAAGCGTTAGAAATCCCATCCGTCAGGGCTGGTATTTCACCGGCGGCTCCGCGCAACCTGACGGCCACGCCTCTCTGCCTCCCAGCTATCCTACACATGACGAATAGAATCCCAATGCTAAGTTGCGGTGAAGGTTCACGGGGTCTTTCCGTCTGATTGCGGGTATCCGGCTTCTTTACCGGAACATAAATTTCACCGAGTCTCGCGTTGAGACAGTGCCCAGAATCGTTACACCATTCATGCGGGTCGGAACTTACCCGACAAGGAATTTCGCTACCTTAGGACCGTTATAGTTACGGCCGCCGTTTACCGGGGCTTCGGTTCGCACCTTCGGATTGCTCCTGAGCGCTCCCCTTAACCTTCCGGCACCGGGCAGGTGTCACCACCTATACGTCCCATTGCTGGTTCGCAGATGGCTGTGTTTTTGATAAACAGTCGCCTGGGCCTGCTTTCTGCCGCTCCCAAACCTTTCGACCGGGAGCCACACTTCTTCCGAAGTTACGTGTGCATTTTGCCGAGTTCCTTAACGCGAGGTCGCTCGTGCGCCTTAGATTACTCATCCTTCCTACCTGTGTCGGTTTCCGGTACGGTTCCATTCAGCCTGACCTTAGACAGTATTTCCCGGCACCTTGACTCTGTCCGCTTCGTCCCTCCGTAAAGGGAATCGCTCTCAGCTCAGCTCAGCATACGGATTTGCCTGTATGCCTCTTCACCTTGCCGCCTCGACGGGAACTACCGTTCTCCCGCCGGACTTCGCCTCATGCGTCCTGCCTTCGAAACTGATTGAAGTGACGGAATATTCACCGCCTTCCCATCGGCTACGAGTTTCCTCCTCGCCTTAGGGGCCGACTTACCCGGGGCAGATTGCCTTTACCCCGGAAACCTTAGGTTTTCGGCGGACGGGGATCTCACCCGTCTTTGCGTTACTTATGCCTGCATTCTCTCTTCCGCTTCCTCCAGCACCCCTCACGGGCATGCCTTCCTGGGTTGGCGGAATGCTCCCCTACCAGTCATACCTTACGGTATGAATCCGCGGCTTCGGTATCATGCTTAGCCCCGCTACATTGTCTGCGCACGGGTGCTCGACCAGTGAGCTGTTACGCACTCTTTCAAGGAATGGCTGCTTCTAAGCCAACCTCCTGGCTGTCTGTGCATCCGCACTTCATTTCACACTCAGCATGATTTGGGGACCGTTAGCCGGCGGTCCGGGCTGTTTCCCTCTCGACTACGAACCTTGTCGCACGCAGTCTCACTCCCGTGGGCTGGTTTGTGGCATTCGCAGTTTGATCGGATTCGGTAGGATTTGACTCCCCCTCGGCCGTCCAGTGCTCTACCTCCACAAACTTTCCACGAGGCTGTCCCTAAAGGCATTTCGGGGAGAGCCAGCTATCTCCATGTTTGTTTAGCCTTTCACTCCTTACCACAGGTCATCGCTACCTTTTTTAACAGATTACCGTTCGGTCCTCCACAGGGTTTCACCCCTGCTTCAACCTGCCCATAGTAAGATCACATTGGCTTCGGGTCCACGACGTGTGACTTTTCGCCCTGTTCGGACTCGCCTTCGCTCCGGCTCCGGGACTTCTATCCCTTGGCCTCGCCGCACACCGTGACTCGCAGGCTTATTCTACAAAAGACACGCCACAGGCAGCTATTCCCGTGACATCTTGCCGGTCCATGGTTTCAGGTTCTATTTCACTCCCCTCACCGGGGTTCTTTTCGCCTTTCCCTCACGGTACTTCTTCACTATCGGTAGCTGCGCAGTATTTAGCCTTGGATCGTGGTCGACCCGGATTCAGACAGGGTTTCTCGTGCCCCGCCCTACTCAGGTACCGCACCACGGAGTGGGATCGCGTTTCGCGTACGCGGCTGTCACGCTCTTCGGCAGAACTCTCCGGTTCCTTCCGCTACGCATCCCTTTGCTTTCTCCGCGGGTCATCCCCGTGCGGCCCTACAACACCGCTGTATGCGGTTTGGGCTCTTCCGCTTTCGCTCGCCGCTACTTACGGAATCTCTTTTGATTTCTTTTCCCGGATTACTTAGATGGTTCACTTCATCCGGTCTGGCTCCGCCAACCTATTTTATTCAGTTGCGCGGTGACGGAATCTCTTCCGTCGGGTTACCCCATTCGGTTATCCGGGGATCACTGGATGTGTGCTCCTTCCCCCGGCTTTTCGCAGCTTGCCGCGACCTTCTTCGCCCCGCAGCTCCATAGGCATCCGCCATGGACCTATTTTCGCTTGGCCATATTGACCCTTCCGCATCTCTCTTTCAATCGATGCGCCTTCATTTCGTTTCCTTCCCTCTGTATTTCAAAGAACTAACTCTATGGAGATTAGGGGACTTGAACCCCTGACCCTCGGCTTGCAAAGCCGATGCTCTAGCCAACTGAGCTAAATCCCCACGACGTGAGGACGGTTCCGGAAACAAAGACCCGTGTTCAAGGACTGCACCGTACACCGGTGCCTTTACCTTTCTCTCAGAAAGGAGGTGATCCAGCCGCACCTTCCGGTACGGCTACCTTGTTACGACTTCACCCCCCTCGCCGGGCATACCTTCGGCAGCGGCCCCCGTTTCCGGTTAGCCTGCCGACTTCGGGTATCCCCGACTCGGATGGTGTGACGGGCGGTGTGTACAAGGCCCGGGAACGTATTCACCGCGCCGTGCTGATGCGCGATTACTAGCGATTCCAACTTCATGGAGTCGGGTTTCAGACTCCAATCCGGACTACGGCCGGTTTTCTGCGCTTCGCTCCACCTCGCGGTCTCGCTTCGCTCTGTACCGGCCATTGTAGCACGTGTGTAGCCCTGGGCATAAGGGCCATGATGACTTGACGTCGTCCCCACCTTCCTCCGGCTTGTCGCCGGCAGTTCCGCCGGAGTCCCCAACTTTACTTGCTGGTAACCGACGGTAGGGGTTGCGCTCGTTGCGGGACTTAACCCAACACCTCACGGCACGAGCTGACGACAGCCATGCAGCACCTGTGCACGGTTCCATTGCTGGACCCCCGGATCTCCCCGGTATCACCGTGCATGTCAAACCCAGGTAAGGTTCCTCGCGTACCATCGAATTAAACCACATGCTCCACCGCTTGTGCGGGCCCCCGTCAATTCCTTTGAGTTTCACCCTTGCGGGCATACTCCCCAGGCGGCACACTTATCGCGTTTGCTTCGGCACCCACCCTCATGGGCGGACACCCAGTGTGCATCGTTTACTGTGCGGACTACCAGGGTATCTAATCCTGTTCGCTCCCCGCACCTTCGCACCTCAGCGTCAGTAATCTGCTGGCAGCCTGCCTTCGCCATCGGTGTTCTTCCAGATATCTACAGATTTCACCCCTACACCTGGAATTCCGGCTGCCCCTCAGCTACTCTAGTTGCACAGTTCCCGGCGCATCCCGAGGTTGAGCCTCGGGCTTTCACACCAGGCTTGCGTAACCGCCTACATGCCCTTTACGCCCAATGATTCCGAACAACGCTCGCAACTTACGTGTTACCGCGGCTGCTGGCACGTAATTAGCCGTTGCTTATTCGCGGGTTACAGTCATCGTACCGGCATTCCCTCCGACACTTATTCCTCACCCGCAAAAGAACTTTACAACCTTCCGGCCTTCATCGTCCACGCGGCGTCGCTCCGTCAGGGTTTCCCCCATTGCGGAATATTCTTAGCTGCTGCCTCCCGTAGGAGTCTGGGCCGTATCTCAGTCCCAATGTGTCCGTCCACCCTCTGAGGCCGGATACCCGTCATTGCCTAGGTGGGCCTTTACCTCACCTACCAGCTGATGGGCCGCGGGCCGCTCCTCCGGCGCCCCCGTAGGGGCTTTCCATCCACATCTCCAACCTGTGGATTCGTATCCGGTATTATCCTGTATTTCTACAGGCTATCCCCGTCCGAAGGGTGCGTCACCCACGTGTTACTCACCAGTCCGCCGCTCTCGCAGATAGCAAGCTATCTGTTCCCGCTCGACTTGCATGCTTAAGACGCGCCGCCAGCGTTCGTTCTGAGCCAGGATCGAACTCTCCATGATTTATTCCTCGGCCCGAAGGCCTGGGATTTTTCATTTTGTTACGAACCGGCTCCATCTCATACTGACATGGAATTGGTTTTTCTTTTTCCTTGCGTCACCTTCCTGAACAGTTTACCTGCTCATTCTGTCTTTGTTTCCTTCCCTTGTCGTCTCAAACATCGTTGCAGCGTTGTTTGCTGCAGGTGAATGAGATATTACCATTCAGCACTGTTTGTGTCAACACTAAATTCTTCTTTTTTTTAAAATTTTTTGAAATTTTTAAATTTGCTTTTCCGCCTTTAAAAATTTATGTTTTAATAGAAGAAAATCTTAAATTATCACAACAGATTTATTCAACAGGACATATTATTCAATCCGGGAAAAAGAAAACAATTTTCATACCCAACAGCCGCAAACCTCGCTTGACACGAAGCAATATTTTAGCGATTATATTGAACATTATGGAAAAAGACTTTTTATCCCGTCAGTATCTTGAGTCAATGTCCACTGTTGACTTAATTACTCTCGCAGATGACTACGGGATTGATATTCCTGACAATCTGAACCGCCGTTTTATTATTGGTGAACTTCTTGAAACAGCCGAAGAATTAAAAAACAAACAGTCTGACAACAATGATGTTCAGACTACAGACGAGGATTCTCCTGTTCCTGATTTTCTTCCGGAATCCTATAACACAACAGAAATTTGTGCAATTTTAAGAAATCCCGTTTGGGCTTATGTCTACTGGGATGTCAAAGCGCTTCAGAAAAAAAAGCTGGTTTCTGATCCTGATTTCAAAAGTCTGTTTCTTCATGTTTCATTTTTTGATCGTCCTTTGTCAAAAAAACAGGATGACACTTTTGATATAGATATAAAAGAGACAACCGGCGAGCAGTATATTCTTGTATCATCAAAAAAACGCTTTATGCAGGTTGAGCTTGTCTGTTTATTTGACGGCAGAAGTCCTGAAATTCTTGCCTGCACAAAACAGATTGAAATTCCGGCTGAAAATGAAACCGTACAGGACAGCCAGCCCGGAAAAAAAATGGATATTCAGCCTTTGGTAAAGCTTTCCGGAATGAAATGTCTGCTTCACGATCATTACCTGAATCACAGACAGTCTTTTTCTGACTAGGGCTTGTTATCTGAAGTTTACGTTTCAAACCTTTCTATTTTATGGGATTTAGGGGAGCTAATAATGGCAAAGAAAAATCTGGTTTTTATAATTGAAGCCCACCAGGGTTATCTGAGAAAAAGCGAAACAAACTGCTCTGATGAAAATTTCAGGGAACAGAACGATATTCTTTTTTCTGCTATTTCAAATACATATATTCCTCTTCTTGATATGCTTGAAAGACTTAAAAAGGATTCCCTTAATTTTAAGATTGGTCTTGTAATTTCGGCGCCACTTTGTACGCTGCTGGAAGATCCGCAGGTTCAGCTTGAATATATTGAACATCTTGACAGCCAGATTCAACTTGGCGAAAAGGAAATTCTTCGTCTTAAAGACGACCCGCTTTTAATTCAGGCCAAAGAATGTCTTTCAAGAATTACACAGACAAAAACTGATTTTACAGAAACTTACGGTCAAAACCTGCTGGCAGCCTTCAAAAAATTTTCTGATGAAGGATATATTGAATTAATTCCTACAGCAGCGACATACGCATTTCTTCCCCACTATGCAGATTTACCAGAAGCCCTTAACGCACAGGTAGAAACAGGTATTTTTTCCCAGCGCCACTTTTTTTCAGAAGGCGGTGAAGGTTTCTGGCTTCCGTACATGGGCTGGTCAAAGGGAATAGAAAAAATTCTGCGTTCTTACGGCGTCAACTATTCAATTGTAGACACAAGAGGCATACTGTTTTCTGAAAAATGTCCTGAAACCGGAATTTTTGCACCTGTACGGACAGAAAATTCTCTGGTTCTTTTTGCTCGAGATCCAGAAACAACTGAAGAAATTTGCGGAAATGAAGGTTTCTGCAATAAAGAGCAGTATCTTTGCGTACAGAATGACATAGGATTTGAACTGTCAGGGGACGAACTTGCTGATTTTAAAGGAAGCAACGGTGCACGAATTCAGACCGGATTCAAATACTTTGCCAACGGCTGCGATGAAGATGACAGGCCGGCTTATGACAGGGATGAAGCTTTAAGGCAGGCAAAGTCAGACGCAAAAGAATTCTATGAATCAAAACTGACAAAACTTACAGAAGCAGAAACTCTTATGAACGGGGAAGATCCTGTTCTTGTATGCACGATTCCGGCCGAGATTCTTGGACAGACATGGTTTGAAGGAATCGAATGGTTTGAAGAAGTTATACGGCTTGTCTGCGAAAACAATGTTATTGAACTGGAACAGTGCAGAAATCTTATTGAAAACCAGTTTTCTCTTCCAAAAATTGAACCCTACCCGTGTGCGGCAAACGGACTCGGTTACGGGGAAGACCTTTCGGATAATTCAAACAGCTGGATGTTGCGACACGTAAGAAAAGCTTCGGAAAGAATGATTGACCTGGCAGACCGCTTTCCTTCAGAATCAAGTCTTAAGGCAAGACTTCTGAGCCTTGGTGCAAAGGAAGTTCTTCTTGCACAGAGCGGTGAATGGCCGATGATGATTCACGAAAGCAAAATTCCTGATTACACAGACATGCTGTTCAGAAACAAAATCAGCTCTTTCACAAAAGTTTTTGATTCACTGGCAAGCAATACCGTCAAGACAGACTGGCTTACTTCCGAGGAAAAAAATACAAAAATCTTTCCGTGGATGAACTACAGGATTTTCTGCCGCAAAAAATAATTTTTCACAAAAGAAGATTTTTCACTGTACATACAAAAAGCCTTGTTCAAAAAAATACAGGTTACAGGGCTGTCGTAATTGTAACTTTTAGACATTTTTGATATATTCAGAATTGTGTCTGGAAAGAAATTATTTTTTATTCAACTAATATTCGCATTTTTTTTTACCAGTTTTTCTTACTCGGTAACTGAAAAAGAAGCTGTTGCCCAGGCCGAAAAAAATATTGAAAAAGCCGTTTCTTTATTGGAAATGGACAAAGGCTGGTTTAAAAAAGAAAATTATTCTGCCGCAAAAGCTGCCGTTTTTGAAATTAAAAACAATGCGCAAATTCTTTGGGATTTTTCTTTACAGGACAACGGACAGAATCCGGGTTCAACCAATGAAAGCGAAAATATGGTTTATGTATGTGAAGATGCAGTAAAATTCATTGACATGCTTTCGCTTATTGACAAAGAAACTGTTCAGATAAAAAAAAGGCCTTCTGATTCTGTAGCTGCAATGAGAAAAAAAAGTGACGCTTATTCTGCGGCACTGGTTACTTCTGCCAAAAATTTTTCTTCATACGGAAGAACTTCTGCTGCATGGAAAAAATCTTCGGCAATGAAAGTTCTGGAAAGAAGTTCATTAATAAAATATCCGTGGAAAAAGTTTGCAGATGCGTTTTCAAAAAACTGCACAGCGGTAGAAAATCTATGCACAAAAAAAGCAATCAGCCTTTGGGTGGAAGTCAGTTTGTATTATTCGCAGACAGCAGAACAAATGTTGTCTCTTGATTCAGAAAACCTTGATTCGGCAGAAGAAAAAGCAAAGTCTCATCCCGGACAGGTACTGAAAGAAATTCCTGCAGAAAAGGAAAATATTGCGCAGGACATTGCTGTTCTTAAAGAATCAAAATTAAGACTGAATGACGGTTATATCTACCGGGCAAATTTTATTGCACAGCAGGAAAATATTGACAGGACAATTTCTGAACTGCAGAAATTAAACAGCAGACTTGATTCTTTGCAGGACAAATCTGAACAGAAGTTTATAAAAGCAAGCATTGCAGAAAAAGAAATTTCTTCTGAATTGAATTCCGCAGAAAAAAATATTGGCGGTGATCTGGAATCATCTTTAAAAAATATTGTCAGGGCACAAAATCTTTTTTCACAAATTTATGACGAACTGAACAACGATGCAGACATATTGAAATCTGTCCGTGATAGAATAGATTCAATAAGAGACAGAACTGTAAAAACACAGACTCCTGTATTTCTTTCAAACATGCGCAGTCTTAAAAATTCTGCCAGACTTGCATATTATGCCGGTAATTTTGAAAAAGCAGTTGACTTTCTTTTTGAAGCTGACACGCAGAGAAATTTATGGTCAAAGCTTGTGGACTCGGAAATTGAAACAGACAGGGAACTGGAGCGCCTTAAAGATTTTACAAACACTGCGATTGCCATAAAAGAAGGAAGAGAAATAAAATCTTATGATCCGAAGGCTCCGGAAATGCTTAAAAATCTTTCGGAAGCAAAAGCAGGATTTGAAAAAGCAGAATATCTTATTTCTGTCGATAATGAAAAAGAAGCAGGTGAGATTCTTACAGAAGCAAAAAAAAGAATCAACCAGATTAAAATATATTATCCAAGAAACAGAGATGCCGGTATTCTGTCTCTTAAAATAGACCGGCTGGCTGACCCCGGAAGATTCAGCGAAGTATTCAAAGCAAAAGCAGACACTCTTGTAAAAACAGATTATTCTGCCAACGATACCGCTGCAAGACAATCTTATTCTGACTTGATGGATTTGCAGGAAATAAATCCAGAATATCCGGGACTTGCAGAAACAGTTGTGCGTGCAGAAATTGAAATGAATTTGCGGCCGCGTCCTGTTTCAAAAAAATCCGCAGAAAAAGCAGAACTTCTGTTGATTGAAGCAGAGACTCTTCTGAAACAGGCTGGAAGGGATGAAATAAAACTTGAAGCCGCAAGAGATAAAGCAGAAGAAGCACAGAGCCTTAATTCAGAAAGCAAAAAAGCTGCACGAATCCTTGACGAAATTGCATTAAGGACAGGTTCTGATTCTGCAGTTACACTTTCTGCAAAAGATGAAGATATGTACCAGGCTGCTCTGAAAGATCTCAGAAACGGAAACATAATTGAGGCCAGTATAAAAGTCTCTGCCCTTCTTGAAAACAACGGCAATCTTCAGTCTGCAAAAGTTATAAGACTTAAAAAAAGAATAGAGGCCCAAATATGATGCGGTGCATAAAAAAAATTATTCTGTCACTTCTGGTCTCTTTATTTTTTTATTCAACGGCGCAAAATTCAATTCAATACTATTTTGACAAAAGTGAAATTTTTTCTGACACAAAATTAAACTGCTCCTACCCGTTTTCTTTGAATACAGAAATAAACGAAAAAAAAGCATCATACGTTTTCTGGCAGGAAAATGATGAAAACAGCATATACATTTCCTTAAAACAAAAATACGAAGATCAGGAATGGATTCTTTACGAACACATTGCAGGTCCTTTCAAATACAATGAAAACGTTCCGCTTATTTATTCTGCAGCGGCAAACAAATCCGGAACAACTGTTCTGGCAGCAAGCGGCGATGACGGTTCACTGGAGATATGGTCTTCTAAAAAAGATTTCAGTCAGGCAAAAAAAGAAGTAATCAAAAACACATTGCCGGACTACGGAAGTTTTCTAATTCCAAAAGTTTATGTTTCTGCTTCCGGGGGATTTTATATTTTTATTTCTGCAGCGAAGGAAGACCAGTTTTCTATTTTTTACACAACGTCAAAAGATGGAATAAAATGGTCAAAGCCTGTTTTACTTCCAGCAGAAGGCGATGGATTTTTTAATCCGATTGCTTCAGTTCTGACGGCAACAGAAAGCGGCGACACTCTTGTATACCAGGCACAATACACAAAAGACAATTTGATTTCTTTCCAGCTTTTTGCAATGGAAACAAAAAATTTCGGAAAAAACTGGTCTGTCCCGAAAATAGTTACATCAGAAGAGTCTGTAGAAAACGGAAACAAATTCTACAACTACAACAACCAGGCTCCTTTTCTTTTATATTCAGGCGGAAACATTTATCTGGCATGGGAAAGATCCCGCTTTTCTTCTCCTGGAACAACAGATATTTTTACTGCAAAAATAAAATCTGACGGAACAATTATTTCTGTTCCGGAAAAAATAAATTCAGAAACAGGAAGAATGTCGCGTCCTGTTCTTTTTGAATCGGACAATAAAATTCATGCACTATGGTTCAGAGCCGGAAGTTCAGAAGGCGGTGCAAGAATGTCTGTACTGCAGGGACTTATATGGAACGAAGAAAATATTCTTTCGACTGACGGAGCAATACTTCCCTGCCCTGTCAATGATAAAAAAATTTCTTTTGTATGGGAGCATAAAACAGGAAAAACAGGCGTAATAGAAATATTAAAACAGGATACAAGTTCACCTTCACCATCACTAAGCGGATTGGGATTCAGTGACGGTGAAAAATCTGCAAAACCGGATATAGAGCTTGAAATTCTTGGCACAGAAGATCCTTCTGGTATAAAAGGTTTTTCATGGTCATGGTCGCAGGACTCTTCTGTAAATCCGGAAAAAACAATTTTGGTTTTAAAGGACAGGTCAAAAATAAATGTATCTGCGGACAAAGACGGTACATGGTACTTCAAGGCTGCACAAACTGACTATGCGGGAAACTGGTCAAAACCTGCTGTTTTTACATACGTATATGACACAACTCCCCCTGAAAAAGTAAAACTCAAAAAACAGATTTTTGATGATCTTGGATTTTTGGAATCCAACACTTTTGAAATCGCATGGGATAAAAACCAGAATGACGATGATGTAGAAGGATACACATGGTCGCTTGAACTGATTGACACACTTCCGGGAAAACTGGCACACACTGAACGCCACCCAATAAAACTGTCTTTTGAAGAAGCGGAAAATTCCGTATCACAGTTTCTTGAAAAAAACGAATCTGTACTTGATAAAAAAAATCCTGTCCTTCCTGCAAGAATCATTTCAAAAAATCCGGAAGCAAAATTCAGTAACGCAAGAAACGGACTTTATTTGTTTAGCGTTGCGGCCGTAGACTTCTGCGGAAACATTGGTCAGAGTATCTCTGCTGAAATTCTTCTGAACAAATATATTCCTGTAACTTCAATCACAACGGCAGATGCAAAAACAGATGACTTTGGTGATACGAAAATTGAAATTATCGGAAACGGATTTTTATATGACGGAACAGTAACATCAATTATTCTGGATAGGGACGGAGCAGAACCTTTTGACAGGATACTTAAACTCAGTAGCAAGGATTACAAAATAAATTCAGACTCCAGAATTTCGGGAATAAAAATAAGCGGACTCGAAACCGGCAGCTACAGAATTGGACTTGTTCATTCAGACCGCGGACTTTATTTTCCTGCACGCGAAAGATTCAGTGTAACAGAGACAGGTACTGTAAAATCAAAACTTTCAGCACTTCCGTTTACCGGATGGATTTTTTCAGGTACAAATGCAAAAATCAATTTTTCAATAACAGATGCAATAATTTTAATTTTTGCCGCACTGGCATTGACAGCAGCATTTGCGGCAGTAAAAGGACTTACCGTTGCGCTGAAAGACACAAGAAAATCAAGAAACCAAACACGCTCTATTTTGAAAGGAGACAATATGATTTTTGAAAAGAAAAATAAAAAATCAGGAAGAAAACTTATGGCATCAAGCCTTAAGTCAAAACTTGTACTGCATACATCTGTTCTGATTCTTTCACTTGATACTCTTATATTCATTGCATTCGGAACATACATGAACAGAACACAGGAAAGAACCCTTACAAAAAGTCTTTACGACCGCGTGTCTGTCATGCTTGATTCCATGTGCACAGGTGCAAAAATTTATCTGCCTCAAACAACAAGTGCAGACAACCTTTCGCTTACTGATATTGTTTCCCAATCAAAAGCTCTCGCAGAATGCAATTTTGCGACAATAACAGGATACCCGGAAGGAAATGATTCAACATCGATGGACGCGGTGTGGGCAACAACCAGTGAAGAAATTCTTTTGGGCTCAGGACAGAATCTTTTCATTCCAGGAAAGACAAGAATAAGTTCAGAAAAGATTTCAGAAGTAGCAGCAAAATGTGCATTGTTAAACGAAAAGGCTGCACTTTCTGCGGAAGAACTTTCAAAAGCAATTACAGAAGTTACAAAAGAAGGTCTTTCACTAGCCTCTAAAAATGACGAAGCAAGCACAGCAAAAAGAGCGGAACTCCAGACAATCAGATCAAAACTTATTTCAAAACTGGACCTGATTCTTGAAGAAATTGCATCCGAAGGTTCCGGAACAATTCCCGAATTCAGCACAGAAAAAATTGATCCGTCAGTACACAGCTATATTTTCTACAGACCGATTATTTACCGTCAGGGAAGTTCTTCAAACTACGTTCACGGAATTGCCATCATGGAAATAGAAACCGACACACTCATGCAGAGACTCGGTGATGAAAAAAAACTTATGTTCAATACCGGAATCATTCTGATGATTGTAGCCGTAATTCTTTCTTTCATAACCACTTCAATAATAGCCTCACTGATTGTAAAGCCAATAAAAAAACTGGACTCACATGTTGCGATGATCAGGGATGAAAAAGACAAGGAAAAACTTAAGGGAAAAGAAATTTCAATCAGGACAAAAGATGAAATCGGACGTCTCGGAGACACAATCAACGAGATGACAAAAAATCTTGCAGAAGCGGCGGCACAGACAAAAAACATTACTTTCGGAAAAGAAGTACAGGCAAAATTCCTTCCGCTACAGACAGACTCAGCCGGAAACTCACTTACAACCGGCCGCCTTGAAACGAAAGGTGCAGACTTCTTCAGTTACTATGCAGGGGCTGATGCACTTTCGGGGGACTATTTTGATTACAAAGCACTGGATGCAACACATTATGCCGTCATAAAATGCGACGTTTCGGGACATGGAATTCCGGCGGCACTTATAATGATAGAAGTTGCAACACTGTTCCTTAACTATTTCAAAAACTGGAGTATGAGTAATCCTTCACAGGGAACAAATCTTGCGCCTGTAGTAGGACAGATAAATGATCTTCTTGAATCACGAGGCTTCAAAGGAAGATTTGCAGCATTCACACTCTGCATAATTGATGTCGAAAGCGGTGACTGCTGGTTCTGCAACGCCGGGGATAATCTTGTACAGATTTATGACAGTGCTCTTGGAAAAAAGAAAACAATTACCCTTCAGGAAACTCCTGCTGCAGGAATGTTCAGCACTGACATGATAAACATGAAGGGCGGTTACAAAGTCACAAAACTCAGACTCAAAAAAGATGATGTTCTTTTCCTTTACACAGACGGAATTGAAGAGGCAAAAAGGATTTTCCGTGACAGATCGGGAAAACCTGTTGATTCAAAAGAAAGCGGAGAAGAAATGTCTGACGAACGCATTTCTGACATTATCGAAGCTGTTTACAAAAAGAAGGAATATATTCTGCACAAAGCCTATCCGGGAAATTCAGCAGAAGATTTGAAATTTGACTTCAGGGACTGCAAAGGTTCTGCAGAAGATGCTGTAATGGCTCTTGTTTCGGCAGAAAAGATGTTCCGTATGTATACAACAAAAGAACAGAATGATTCAGACACAATACATGCCGACAAAAAAATAGACGCTTTCCTTAGGGAACATTTTGTCCAGTATTCTGAATTGTGCAGTGCTGTTCCGGAAGAAGACAAAAATTCAGCACAAACAGCATACCGGGGAATGAGGGAAGATCCGCAGTATGATGATCTGACACTTGTTGCAATAAAGAAAAAATAAGCGCAATTAAGCACGGGCACCACACTGCCCCTTATGCAGACTTATTGAAAAAAGTGGTATTTTATGCTATAGTTGGAATAAACGGCAGAAAATGCCTGTTTCTTTTCTACATATTTTTATTAGAGGTAACCTATGAAGTACACTGCAGAAGTGGAACATATGTGTCCTTTGGCAAAAGGCGCATATCATGGACCGGCCCCAATTCCTGAAGAAGGAGAATGGGTTCAGGCTAAAAAACAGGAAGATATTTCCGGTTTCACACACGGTATCGGTTGGTGCGCACCGCAGCAGGGAGCATGCAAGCTCACTCTTAACGTAAAGAACGGTGTTATTGAGGAGGCCCTTGTAGAAACAATCGGCTGCTCAGGAATGACACACTCTGCCGCTATGGCTTCTGAAATCCTTATCGGAAAGACAATTATCGAAGCTCTTAACACTGACCTTGTTTGCGATGCTATCAACACAGCAATGCGCGAACTTTTCCTCCAGATTGTATACGGACGCACACAGTCAGCATACTCAAAGGACGGACTTAAAGTCGGAGCTTCCCTTGAAGATCTTGGAAAGAACCTTCGCTCACAGGTCGGAACCATGTTTGCAACACGCAAAACCGGCCCACGCTATCTTGAAATGACAGAAGGCTATGTTGAAACATGTGCTGTTGACAAAGACGGACAGATTATCGGTTACAACTGCATCAACTTCGGAAAACTCATGGACGCTCTTAAAGCAGGTACAGACCCGAAGGAAGCAATTGCTAAGGCACGCACACACTACGGCCGCGTAACTGAAGACCAGGGCATGGTAAAACTCATCGACCCGCGCAAGGAGTAAAATTATGGCATTGTTTGAAGATTTCGAAGGCCGCATTCCGCAGGTGAACAAGGCTTTAAAAGAATACGGATTCGCAGAGGGAGAGGCCGGACTTCAGGCTGCCCGCGATTTATGCAAGGCTAAAGGTTTCGACCCGTACGAAATCTGCCAGTCAACACAGCAGATCTGTTTTGAAGACGCAAAGTGGGCATATGTTCTTGGCTCTGCAATTGCTCTCAAAAAGGGTGAAAAGGCCGGAACAATAACAGGTTCTGATGCAGCAGCAGCTATCGGAGAAGGACTCCAGGCATTCTGTCTCCCAGGATCTGTAGCAGATGACAGAAAGGTCGGTCTCGGACACGGAAACCTTGGTGCACGTCTTCTTAACGAAGATACACAGTGCTTTGCTTTCCTTGCAGGACACGAATCTTTTGCAGCAGCCGAAGGAGCAATCAAAATTGCAGCAAACGCAAACAAGGTTCGCAAGAACAAGCTCCGCGTTATCCTTAATGGACTCGGAAAAGATGCAGCACAGATTATCAGCCGCATAAACGGATTCACATACGTTCAGACAAAGTTTGACTACTTTAACGGACAGGGAACAGACAAGGCTCTCAAGGTTGTAAAGGAAGTTCCATACGGTTCAAATCCTGACCGCCTTATCGTAAAATGCTACGGAGCAGACGATGTACGCGAAGGTGTAGCAATCATGTGGCACGAGGATGTTGATGTTTCTATTACAGGAAACTCTACAAACCCGACAAGATTCCAGCACCCTGTAGCAGGAACATACAAGAAAGAGCGTCTTCTTGCAAAGAAAAACTACTTCTCTGTAGCTTCAGGCGGCGGAACAGGACGCACACTCCACCCCGATAACATGGCAGCAGGTCCTGCTTCATACGGATTTACTGATACACTCGGAAGAATGCACTCTGATGCACAGTTTGCAGGCTCTTCTTCTGTACCGGCACACGTAGAAATGATGGGCTTCATGGGAATGGGAAACAACCCGATGGTAGGTTGTACTGTTGCCTGTGCTGTTGCAGTTGCAGAAGCATTTAAGAAATAAATTACGCTTTAAGCCTTAAATGATAAACTCCGCAGACGGAATAACCAGTTCTGTTTGCGGAGTTTTTTTTATTGTGGCCGTATCTACCGGATTTAAAATAAAAAAAGCTGTCCACAACCATTAATAGTCTGAACAGCCTTTAGTCGGGCAACCGGGATTCGAACCCGGGACCTCTAAGTCCCGAACCTAGCGCGCTACCAACTGCGCTATTGCCCGTTAATGTAAAAAAAAGCCCATTCCGCAGAACAGGCTAAAGACGGGAGCGAAGGGGCTCGAACCCTCGATCTCCGGCGTGACAGGCCAGCGCGATAAACCAGCTTCGCTACGCCCCCGTGATGTTCCCACTATATCAAAATCCGTATTTTATGTCAACACAGAAAACCCGAATTCTGAAAAAAAAATACAATTTTCTCCGGGTGGCTTATTCCACCGTTGACACTTGGTTTTTACAGTGATAAAATTATACAATATAACTTTATAAGAAAAGGATGTATCATTCCGATGAATCAAGAAAATGTAATCAAACCAAAGAAACAGCATACAAAAATCGGAGCTGTAATAGTACTTATTATTTCGGCCGCAGTATTTTTACCTGTAGGTGGAGCAGTAGTTTTCCAGGCAATCTTCAATACCAACAAGGCTCCTGTTTTCGGATCATTTGACGGTAAGAAAATCAAATACGAGCCAGGTTCAGACTTTATGCAGGCAGCTGCAAATCTGGCAGACATGTACCAGCAGTATGGTTACAATCTTACATACGAACTTTCAAACCAGCCGACAGATATGTCATACTACAGAATTTTTACAACAGCATTTGCACAGACTGTCATGAATTCTGCATTCAGCAAAGAAGTAGAATACAGCGGATACAAAGTTCCGGCAGCAGCCATTGACCGCGCAATTCTTCCGGCATTCACTGATGAAAACGGAAAGTTCTCAAAAAAACTTTACAATCAGATAAGCGATGCAGATCTTAACACTATGAGACTCAATTCAGAAAAGAACCTTGTTTACAGCCGCTATGTTGACGATCTGTTCGGAACAGGTGCTACAGAATTCAACGGAAAGCCTTTGTACGGTCTTAAATCTGCAGCAGCCGAAGAATCATTTATAAGTTCACTTGGTGAAGAAAAACATTCTTTCAACATGGTTACCTTTGACACAGGAGATTATCCAAAAGAGGAAGCTGTAAAATTTGGAAAAGAAAATTCAGACAAGTTTATAAAGTACTCTCTTTCGGCAATCACAGCAGAAACAGAAAGCGAAGCAAAGGCAATTCTCAAGCAGATTCAGAATACAGAAATTACATTTGAAGACGCTGTAAGTGAAAAGTCACAGAAATATTATACCGGTTCAGACGGAAAAATTACTACATCATACGGCTACCAGCTTGTGTCAATGATTCCAGACGAAAAAGACAGGGATGCAGTAAAAGCCCTTTCAAAGGACAGTTTGAGCAGTGTAATAAAAACATCAAGGGGCTATACAATTTTCAGGGCAGATACAGAAAGTGAACAGCCTGACTTTACAAAAACAGAGACTGCAGATGCAGCACTTTCTTACATGAAAGCAAATGAAAAGGGAACTATCGAAACATATTATTCTGAACAGGCTGCCAATTTTGCAGCTGATGCAGCGGTAAACGGCTTTGATTCTGCCTGCAAAAAATTCTCACTCACAAAAACAGATGTTCCAGCGTTCAGCCTTAATTACGGTAACTCAACTCTTGTTGACGAAAAAGCCGGTGCTCCGGTTGCAGGACTTACATCTATTCTTACAAACGAGAATGCATTGAAGTCTGCATTTGCACTTAAGGTAAACGGAATCAGCGAACCGCTCATTCTTGGTTCAAACATCATAGTTCTTCAGTGCACCGGAATCCAGACACAGGTTGCAGAAAACACAGATTCTCTTGCAGCCAGAATTTCACAGGCTGACCAGTCATGTGCACAGCAGCTTCTTATGAGAAGCGACAGGGTTGTAGACAACACGTTCCAGACATATATCCAGAACTTTATGAATTTGTCTGCAAAATAAGGATTACCGTTGGAAGAGCATAAATCTTCAGATAAGCCCGGGCTGGTAAAATGTACCGGTCAGGGCTTTTCTATTTTAAACACAATAGAATACAAAGGCCGCTTTCTCTATTCAAAGTACAATCCGCTAAAACCGATATACTCACTTATCGACAGCATAAACATTTTGAGCGGAACCTTAGTTGTAATCTGTTCACCGGGACTTTGGTACGGTATGGATGAACTTTTGAAAAAACTTCCTGCAGACTGCAAATGTATTTGTATAGAAGTAGACAAAAGCCTTTATGAACTTTCTTTGAAGAATAAAATTTCAATAGACTATGAATCAGATTTTTTTTGTTTAACCGGGCAAAAAGATTACATTATACTTGATGAAAAAATCCGCGCACTTTGTTCGGAAGGAAAAATACGTCGAGCCGTAAGAATTGATTTTTGTTCCGGCACCCGTTTATATGAGGAAAAGTACAGCCAGCTCATGTTTGGAATAACCGGAATAATTGAAGGCTACTGGAAAAACAGAGTTACACTGGTAAAGATGGGAAAACTTTTTTCAAGAAATATTATCCGTAATTTGAAAAAATTTTCCTGCGGAATAAACTTGGTTGAAATAGAAAAAACAATTTCCAAACCTATTCTTGTATGCGGAGCAGGAGAAAGCCTTGATGAATTTCTTTTGCAGAAAACTTTCTCCCCGGAAAATTACTATATTGTTGCCGTAGACGCAGCAATTTTGGCTCTTTTAAAAAGAAAAATAATTCCCGATGCGGCAGTTGGAGTAGAAAGCCAGTTTGCAATACAAAAAGCGTATATCGGAACGGCAGGCAAAATTCCCGTTTTGTTTGCAGACCTGAATTCCCGTGCCGAAATTCCTGAACTTACGTGTGCAAAAACAATCTGGTTTTGTTCAGAGTCTTCTGATTCATTATTTTTGCAGAGACTCAAAAAGACAGGACTTATAAAAGAGATGATTCCGGCGATGGGGTCTGTAGGACTTGTGGCTGTCTATATTGCATGCAAGATCCGTTCAGATGAAAATATTCCGGTTATAGTTTCCGGACTGGATTTTTGCTTTTCTGCGGGACTTACACATGCAAAAGGAACGCCTGCAAGCACACAGAGGCTTTCAGAAAGCAACAGGTTTGAAAGTGCAGAAAACTACGGGGCTGCTTTTTCATATTCAGCTGAAAAATGCAGTGACAAAAGCGGAAACCAGGTTTATTCTACGCCAGCTTTGGAATCCTATGCAAACCAGTTTAAGATTCATTTTTCGGGCGAAAAAAATATTTTTTCTTTCGGAACAAAAGGTCTTGATTTGAATTTGCAGAATCTTGATGAAAAAACACTTTCGAATTTAACAAAATATTTTTCTGACAGGAAGCAGTCAAATACCGAAACTGATTCTGTTTTTATTCAAAAAAAAGCAAACAAAAAAAATACAGAAAAATTGTATTCCGAAGAAATTAAAAACCTTCAGACAATACGGGATCTTCTTAAAAACGGAAATAATTCTGTCTGCAGGATAGAGGGAATTTCTTTGGACGAACAGCTTGACTCGCTTCTTATGCAAAGCGATTACCTCTGGCGACATTTTCCTGACGGAAATTTTTTCAGACACGAAACAGATTTTTTAAAGCGGATCCGTGCTGAAATTCCGTATTTTCTGAAGCAATTCAGTATTGCACAAAAATAAAAGTTGCCTCAAAAGATTGCAATTATTCAACGTATTTCTTGAACGGCTAAAATAGCGCCATTCAAGAAAAATACAGTTTTTGCAAAAACTTCCTTATTTACGTGTACGCTTACGCGTACTAATTGAACTCAATCGCAAGTTGAAACTTGCTCAATCGTTCAATTTTAAGGAAGGCAACTATGAAACTTTTAATTGTCTTCCTTTTCTTTGAGTACTGCAAGGAATGCACTCTGGGGAAGTTCAACATTACCGGCCATAAGCATACGCTTCTTTCCTGCTTTCTGTTTTTCCAAAAGCTTTCTCTTTCTGGTAACGTCTCCGCCGTAGCACTTTGCAAGAACATCTTTTCGCACGGGGTTTACAGTTTCACGCGCAATAATCTGACTTCCGACTGATCCCTGAATGGCAATCTTAAACTGTTGTCTGGAAATTTCACCTTTAAGGCGCTCACAAACCTGTTTTGCTCGTTCAGCGGAACTTGCCCTGAAACAAAGCTGGGCCAGGGCGTCAACAGGTTTTCCGTTTATGAGAATATCAATTTTTACAAGATCAGTAGGCCTGTAATCAGTTACTTCATAATCAAAACTTGCATAACCTCGGCTGTAAGACTTGAGTTTATCGTAAAAATCAAAGAGAACTTCGGCCAGCGGCATGTCGTAGGAAAGTTCCACACGCTTTTCGTCAAGATACTGCATATTTTTTTGTGTTCCGCGCTTTATTCTGCAGAGTTCCATAATAGGACCAATATATTCAGTAGGCGTAATTATTGTCGCTGTAATATACGGTTCTTCTGAAGACTGGATTTTTCCTTCTGGATAATCGGCAGGATTGTCAACAAAAATTTCTTCGTGTCCCTGCTGCACCACTTTGTATTTTACGCTCGGGGCTGTAAAAATTACAACCTGGTCAAAATCACGCTCAAGTCTTTCCTGAATTATTTCAAGGTGAAGAAGTCCAAGAAATCCGCAGCGGAATCCGTTTCCAAGTGCCAGAGAGTTGTCTTTTTCATAAACAAGTGACGCATCATTAAGCTTAAGTTTTTCCATGCTGTCCTTGAGTTCTTCGTAATCATTTGAATCTATCGGATAAATTGAAGAGAATACAACCGGCTTAACATCTTTGAAACCGGGCAGGGCTTCTTTTGCGGGATTATTCACTGTTGTTATTGTATCGCCAACGCGCACGTCAGAAACAGTTTTTATTCCGGCTATGACGTACCCTACATCACCGGCTTCAAGTATCTGTGTTTCCTCATAGCGAATCTTGAAGACACCTACTTTTTCGGCACGGTAATCTGTTTCTGTACTCATAAGTCTGATTGTGTCTCCTGCCTTGATTCTTCCCTGCATGACACGTATGTGAACTACGACGCCCCTGTACTCATCATAATGGCAGTCAAAAATCAAAGCCTGAAGAGGTGCATTTACATCACCGGAAGGTGGCGGAAATTTATTTACAATTGCCTCAAGCAGTTCATCAATACCCTGCCCCGTCTTTGCACTTACAAGCTGGGCATCTGCAGAATCAAGTCCAAGGTCATGGTCTATCTGATGCTTTACACTTTCTACATCTGCACTTGCCAAATCAATTTTGTTAATAACAGGAACAATTGTTAAATCATGCTCCATTGCCATATACATATTGCTTACAGTCTGGCTTTCAACTCCCTGTGTCGCATCTATCAAAAGAAGGGCACCTTCGCAGGAAGCGATTGCACGGCTTACCTCATAGCTGAAGTCAACATGACCCGGTGTGTCAACAAAATTCAATTCGTAATCATGACCGTCCTTTGCGTGATACGGAATTGTAACTGCCTGGCTCTTTATTGTAATTCCGCGTTCCCTTTCAATATCCATATTGTCAAGAATCTGATTCATCATCTGGCGGTCTTCAATAATCTTGGCCTTCTGGATAAGTCTGTCTGCAAGAGTTGATTTTCCGTGATCAATATGAGCCGTAATGCAAAAATTTCTTTTGTACTTGAGTTCTGTCATAGTAAATCCTTAAAAATAATATGGACTGTCAAGAGAAGCCGTTAATCCAAGGCTTACGTCAAGATAGCCGTTTTTTCTTTTGCGCGCATACATTTCTACATACGCAATATCTTTTTCATCGCTGATTTTAACATTAAGAATATCAACAGGATCATTTTCACTGAATCCAGCTTTGTCAGCAATAGAACCTTTTATTACATTCACAACTGAAAATTTTTTCTTATTTGAACTCGACACTCCCACAAGCCTCATTCCAAGAATAGGAAGAAGAGAGCCCGAAATCAAATCGTGCCTGTAAATTTCATAGCCGGGATTTTCAGGACGGCCTTCAAGATAAACAGCAAAGGAAGTTGTTCCGCCGATAGGATTCTGTACTTCGAGTAGAACAATTGTCCCTTTACTTTCCTGCATAAAGCAGCTGTGCAGATCGTCCAGCGATGATACCAGAACACCGTTAACAGAAACGACAGTCGCACCTTCTGTAAGTCCCGACAAATCCCCGCTCGAACCGGGCATCACGTAATTTACAAGAACACCTTCTGAAACAGAGCCTGAACCCGGAAGTCTCTTTGTCTTTCCATAAGCGCCGCACCACGGATGCTTTCTTTCACCGCCGGCAAAAAGAAACGGAAGATCATAGCGCAGGTATTCAACCGGGATTGCAAAGTTAAGTCCCTGATAATTCATTACACCTGCAAAAACAACTGCCTGGACACGGCCTTTTTCATCTATCAAAGGTCCGCCTGAGTTTCCGCTGTTAACGGCAGCATCAATCTGGAAAACAAATCCCGCAGAAAACAAATGCCTGTCATCAGAAGAAATAATTCCGCTGGTGAGTGTCTTGTCAAGCCCGAGTGGAGAACCAATCGCAAAGACCCTGTCACCTACAGAAAGATCTGAACTGGAGCCGAGTTCAAAAACATAGGGGGCTTTTATTTCTGTCTTGAGTAAAGCAAGATCCAGGGTTGAATCCCAACCTACAACCTTGGCCGGAATGCGTGTATCTGGATCTTCGGCAAGTTTGATATAAAGCCGTGCAAACCCTTCATAGCGGGGGTCAACCATGTCAGAAATAACATGATGGTTCGTTACAATATAGCCGTCTTCAGAAATAAAAAAACCGCTTCCCAAAACAGAATCAGAATACCCCATTCCACGTTCAATTTTTATTCCCTTGTCTACAAGAACAGTGACTGTACCTTTAATCATATCAGAAACTGTTGCCGCATTTTTTTTGTTAACCGCAGAAAGTCCCGGAACATTTGAAAGCGCAAGTGCATAAAGTTTCTGTTCCCCAACCTGAAGGACATTCCCATCAACTGCATTTACAGAAGAAAGCGATCTGAAACACCGCAGAGCCTCTACATAATCTTTTGAGTCATATGCCTTTTGACACAATTCAGAAACACTTCGGGAACATTCTTCAAACAGTTTTTGTGCTGAATCATTTTCGCGTGCATTTCTTGCAGCCAGGTAAGAACGCCACAAAGCTTTTACAGGATCAGTCTTGAGCAGCTCCGCAACCAAAGAAAGCTCATCAGACAGTGCATCATTTTCTGTATAATCCGGCCGCGGAATAAGTTCAACATTTTTATCAATACTTGTGCATGAAACAAAGACAAATGCAGCAAAGAACAAAACCAGCTTTTTCATTCAGCCGTCTCCTTTTCCAAAGAGGGGAATGTTTCTAAATAAGGAATAATCATTCCATAATTAAACGAACCCATGCGCACGCAGTTGACTCTTATAGAGCCGTTATCTTCCTTAAACTCAAGAACTGCAGAAGCAGCCGCACCGGAAATTGCGGCAAGATGCTCCAAAGCTTTTTGTGCACATTCACTGTAGAAATCACCTGCAAAAGCGGGATTCTTTTCCCCTATCCAGTAAAAATTTTCAGAAATATCTTTGGTTATAGAAAATTCCTTTTCATTTATTTTTACAGAAGCCGGAATTTTATTCTGCAATGTTACAAAGACAGAATTTTTTCCGTCAAAGTTTCTGAACTCTGCAGTTTCAGTCGCATCTTTGTCATTACGAAAATTCCGCACATCCCAGTTTGCATCACCGTCGGTATCCCATGAAGAAACAACGGTTCCGTCTTCAAGATATTCCTCGGTAAAATCAATGATACTGTCTGCGTTTGTATCTACCTGAATCATACGAAGATATACACCCGAACTGACAGCTGAAGTTCCAAACAGATTCTGCATAATACGCTGTTCATCAGAAAAAGCATTTTGTGTTCCGCCGTGGTCAGCCGCATAAATTTCTGTAGTTTCAAAAATGCCGTCACTGTCAGAATCAACAACGCGCATTGTAACTGTATTTCTGTCAAAGCGTGCAACAGCATACATTTTTTGCCCGTTATAATATTCTGCAGAAACAGTTTGTCCGTTCTGAATAAGAAATTTAATCCGCTTTCCGCCGTTTTCGTTTGTATTTACAGAAAGGGATGAGGCACAGGCCAAAAGTTCTTCTTTGGAAAGACTGCGCAAATCTTCATTCAAAACAGGATAATAAAAATCAAAACCAAGAGAGTGCGATATACTGTTGCCGGCGTTCATTAAAACGGGTGACCATTCAAGTTCGCGCGATACAAGGCCGAATTCATAAGACGGAATATCATTTTCACCTGAAGGCAATGAAACCGAAGAAAGATAAGGAAAATCATCCCATGTAAAATCCATTCTGGGAACTTTCATTGAACCGGACACGGGTGCACCAAAATCGCAGGCAAGGGACCAGTCCGAAATTCCGTCCTGATTTTTGTCATAAAATACAGTCTGCGGACGGCCTCTTCCATATTTGACATACAGATTCACAAGTCCGTCGCGGTCAGTATCCTGCTCTATTACACCTGAATACGAATTAAAATAAGCAGCTGCTTCCTTCTTTACATCATCAGAGCCAAGCTTCTGCAAAAACTCTGACAGCAAATCAAAGTCAATTGAATCATCAGAAAAATCACAAATATACGAAAGCGCATCCTGTTCAGAAAGAAGATTTGCATCCAGCGCAACAATTGCATACAAAGGATGCCTTAAATCTCTGGCAGAAAAAGACTTGAGCATACGGACGCGCATTTCTCCTGCCGCAAAAGATGCTGCATAAATTTCAAGTTCGGCATCTTTATCGGGCGCAGCTTCTGCATACTGAAAGACACGCGAAATAAAATAAGATGCAATTGCCGATGACGCTGCACTTTGCGGCCTGCCGTATTCACTCTTAAAGAAAAGCAGCGGAAATCTTGTATCAAAAGGATAAATTCTTCCGGCGCCCTCCATTTTTGTTCTGGCCAATGAAACAGACTGTTCATCACCAATGCGGTAAAGCGCTTTTATCCTGACATATTCAGCATCTGCGGAATAAACAAAAGGCTCTGCATCAAGAATTTCAACTGCTTTTTTACTTTCACCGGTATCGCTCAAAACATCGGCATACATAAGTCTTGCTGCGTCGCGGTTATAGTCAACCCAGTTGTTTTTTTTAAGTGAATTTTCCAGAAGCGGAATAATCACAGACCTTTGTGCACCGAGCCCCGAATGCGAAACCGCCATAAGATACCAGAGATCCGAAACAGAATCATCATAGGACAGTCCGAGAGTTACCTGCGAAAGAGCAGCGTTCCAGTCCTGTGAGTCAACAAATTCCTTTGACAGGGAAAGACAGCGCAATGCCGTTCTGCGGTTGGCAGACAGAACACCTGCCGGAGGAATTATAGAATCAGCAGAAACTTTAATTACAGAAATACAAAGAAAAAAAACAAAAGTAAAAATTCCAAAAGAAAATCTTGTACTCATACTTCCATCCGAATAACCGGCTTAAACCGAAAAACAGTTTTTAAATCCATAGAGTTCTCCCCAAATCAAAACTATATTTTGACTGCAGTCCCCGCACACTCTCTGAACCAGCGGAATCTTATCCCTGAGAATACCGCACTTCCAGTCATCAAAAATTTTTGAAACAGACCTGTAAGTTCCGTCTGGACGTAGAAATTCATCTCCGGACTGACGGCTTCTTATAACAAACGGAAATCCTGTATTCCCCAAAGAAACAGTTTTGTTCCCGCAGGACAGGCTGACTGCTTTGCCTTCCGAAGAAACTTCCACCACAAGATCCCCGAGTGCATAAGTTCCATTTTTTTCTATTATAACAAAAAACACGCTTTCTGTCGCCGGTTTTACATTTTTTTGAATGCAAATTATATCTTTTTCGGCCACCATACTTATTCCGCAGGCAGACATATTTTTTTCGCCGCAATCCGAATATACACTTTTGTCAAAGTCTTCTACAAAGCTATACGGAATTCTAGAAACGGCCCCTGCATAAGAAATACATTTGTAAAGAAGCCGTATGCGTATGCTTTTATGAAGGGCTGAATACCCTGCACGCAATAAAGAGGCACGCCCTTCTGAAAGCAAAAGCGAAACCGAAGGATTGCTGCATGCCTCAGAAACACTTTGTTCAATAAAGTCAGCATCGCAGGCCATTTTTGAAGAAAGAGAAAGTACGGCTTTCCTCCATCCTGGACTGCATTCATCCAAAAAAGGCATAATCTTTCTGCGCACACAGTTGCGGAACAGACTGGTATCTGAATTTGTAGAATCTGTTCTGTAAGAAATGCCCTGTTCACAAAGATAGGATTCAATTTCTTCCCGCGGAATACCAATAAGGGGCCGGACAAAAACACCCCTGCGCTGCGGAATTCCTGCAAGAGAAGAAGTACCCGCCCCCTGCATAAAACGCATCACAACAGTTTCTATACGGTCATTCCGGTTATGTGCAAGACAAAGAAATGAAGAGCCGGTTTCTTGAATAAATTTTTCAAAACAGGAATAGCGTATTTTGCGCGCAGCATCTTCTACACCGCTACCGTTTTTTTTTGCCTCAGAAAGAATTTTTCCGCGCGGAACTTCAAACCTTCTGCACTTGACACCAAGGGAAGAGCACAACTTTTCTACAAAGACTGCATCCCCGCCACTTTCTTCTTCTGAACGAAGATTGTGGTTTACAGTAACTGCAATTATTTTTCCGGGATTTTTACAAATATGAACAAGAGATACAAGAAGAGAAACCGAGTCTGCACCGCCGCTTACTGCAACTCCTACAGGGGCACTTTTGTCTGCAAATAAATTTACACCGCATTCAGCAAGACCCTGGGACACTTTTTTTTCAAAATCGAAAATTCGTTCCGAACCAGACATGGCAGCCTCAAAAAAAAACCCTCTGCAAAAAACAGAGGGCAAAATTTAAAACAAAAGATTCCTGAAATTACTTTCTTGGAGGTGCGATTGAAACAATAACCGCAGTCGGCTTTGAAAGAATAGTAACCTTGTCGCTGAGACCAAGATCAGCAACAGTAAACTTCTGTCCGATTTCTACCTTTGAAACATCGGCAGAAATTGAAACCGGCATATCAGCAGGAAGAGCCTTGAGTTTTACATCGGGAACATGCTTTACCATAAAACCACCCTTAAGTACACCGACAGGAGTTCCAGAATAGTGCATCTTAAGAACAGCAGTAATCGGCTTTGTTCCTGATACGATATGGAAGTCGGCATGAAGATTCTTGTCGGTCTTGATATCGTACTCTGTATCCTGAATATAAGCCATATTATCCTGTCCGTCAATCTTAAGGTTAATAAGAGTTGTCGGAGTGATTGAACGCCAGGCTTTTGAGAATTCCGCTGCATCTACGTCAAGCATAATTGACTCGCCCTTTTCGTTATAGGCGATTGCAGGAATACGACCTTCCGCACGAAGCTGCTTTGAGACACGCTTTCCTGCCTCTTTGCGGATTTTTGCATTAACAACAAACTGTTCCATAAAAAGAACTCCTTATTTTTTTAAGTTTCCTTATAAAAAAACTGGGACGGCTGGACTCGAACCAGCGGAATGACGGCACCAAAAGCCGTTGTCTTACCACTTGACGACGTCCCAAAATATTCAAAGGGCAATGCACCCCTAATTCAAATTTCATCTTCGGCAGAAGCACCTGTATCTTCAAAATGCCCTGCGTCAAATTCCTTAAGAATCTGTTCCTGAATCTCATTTCTGAATTCAGGGTTAATCGGATGAGCCACGTCCTTAAATTCTCCGCTCGCAGTTCTTCTGCTGGGCATTGCAATAAAATTACCTGACTTTCCTTCTATTACTTTTACATTGTGAACAACAAAACAGTTGTCAAAAGTAACAGTAACATAAGCCCTAAGCTTACCTTCTCCATCAACTTTGCGGATTCTGATATCAGTAATCTGCATAAACTCCCTCCTCCCGCTTACACCAATCGGCTAAACGAGTACAGCTCTCCATTTTTTCTGCAAAACAGCCAGCGCTTTCCGGGCCCGTGCCGCATCAGAAAAAACACCGAATACAGTAGATCCGGATCCAGACATATCTGCAAAATCGGCACCTGACTCACCAATATCGTTAAGTGCCTCATTTACTTTTTCAAACGCACCTCTGACAGGAAGCGTAAAATCATTTACAAAGTTCCACTCCAGAACATCTTTTGCATACAAACCGGCCGCATCTTCAATGCCAAAATTCCTGTCCAAAGCAGTTGTTCCTGCCGCGTCAACAAGATTATAGGCCAAAGGTGTAGAAACCGAAACTCCGGGCATTACCAGAAGAACAGAATAATCGTTTCTGGCCCTAAGTTCAGTAACAACTTCGCCCCGTCCTTCTACAAAAGCCGCAAAAGGACGGAACAGCACAGTATTTTTGCAAGCAAGCAGAGCCTTTGTAAAAAAGAAACAGTCGCTGCCTACCTCGCCGGAAAGCTTCATGAATTCGGTCTCAGACAAACCTGTGCCGAAAATAGTATCAATGGATTGTAAAAAAGAAGAAGCATCACTTGAGCCGCCCCCCAATCCACCGCCGGAAGGAATATGCTTTGTCACTTCGACAGAAACACCAGATTCCACACCGGTCAGCACGCAGAAAGCTTTGTACGCCTTTGTAAATGTATTTTCTGAAGGAAGTGCCATTCCTTCACAACTCACACCACAGAAGTTTTTTTTATCGGAAACAGAAACCGTTATCCGGTCACAAAGATTTACAGTTGTAAACAAACTTCTTATGGAATGAAAACCGTCATTCCGGCGGGGAAGAACCTGCAAACCAAGGTTTATCTTTGCCGGAGCAAGAACAGTAACACATTCATGCATACATCTATATTATATCAATTTAAAGAGAACTATGTCAATGACAAAAACTCCTGTTTGCGAGAAATTCTAAAAAAAGTCAAACTTTTGTAAAATTTGCTAAAATATGGATTGACAAAATATAGTCTGTCAATTACAGTTAAAAACGTCGCTTAGAGTTAAATGCCAGCTTATCTGAAGGGGAATACACTCATGTTCAACGAGGATTTTTATTCTGAATTTTCATCAATGGCAGGATTTTCATATGATGACGACTATTCGGACGATATGGCTTCGGACGATGATTTTGACGATGATTTCGAAGACGATGAAGATTCCTACGAAGATGACTTCAACGACGGCTTTTTAGATGAAGATGATGATGCCTACGACGAGCCTTTTGATGATCAGGAACCCGAAGACGGTTATGACAACAGAAGACACGGTTTTGATGACGGATTCTACAATGACGAAGACGAAATAGAAGAAGACAGCGATCCTTCAGACATGTAATTTAAGCAAATATAGAATATACAAAAAAAAGACTTGCACCGTTTCCGATGCAAGTCTTTTTTTTTATCTTACTTAAGAAATTCCCCGGCGTGCCAGAGTTTTTCGAGTTCATAGAAGTTTCTTGCCTCTGAACTCATAAGATGAACAACAACAGACCCCAAATCCACAAGATTCCATTCATCACCCTGTGACGACTTCTGGTGAGTCTGGTGTATTTCCATATCATTTTTTGCAGCATAGTCTTTTATGCTCTTGTAAAGACCCTGCCAGTGCGCACTACTTGTAACCGTTGTAATAACAAAATAATCTGTCCAGCTGTTGAGCTTTGAAACATCAATTACAGTAACATCCTGTCCTTTTCCGTCTTCCATAAGGGCTGCAATTTCCAGAGCCTTTTCTTTTTCTGTCTTTTCCATTTTATTTACCTTCCATTCTTGTAATCAAGTCCTAAGAAAACTTATGTTTACCTTTTCTAAAGAATTTTATTCCTCAACATCAGTATCCGAAGCAGCCTCAACTTCAGGACCTTTGTAACCACCCTTTACAAAACGCCCGTCAAAATCATCGCCAAGGATAATTGTAAAATCTGCACGTGCTACACTGTCAAAACTTTCGGTACCCGGCTTTACCTCGTCATCAACAATATAACGGCATCTGATAAAATTACCCAAAGCAAGAGCCGCTTCCCTGTTTCCGATATGATTCACAATCACAGTATGTGCATAATTGTCACTGTCTGCGTTGAGTGTTTCCAAAACTTCATAACCGGCGCTCTGCATAAGAAACGATGTGTTTCTTGCAAGTCCCTGCCGGCCGGTTCCATTCTGAATCTCAAGAACATAAATCCTGTTCTGGGAAGAATTTTCGTCATTTACCAGCGAACCGATTGTCTGGTTTACAATATCTTTGATAAGCTGACCGTCATAATACGGGAACAAAAGTGTTTTTCCGTCCACAACACGAAGGCTTCCCGTTATTGTCTGAGGCGCAAGACGTTCTGCATCTACATTTACAATCTCCTGAAAAAGCTTGTACAGACTTGACTCATCCATGTTAAAGCGGAATTTTTCGCCGAATCTGCGGAAATTCTTTTTTTCAAGTATCACGTTTTTGTTGTCGCGTATAGAAGCCAGCAGAGAAATAAGAGTCCCCTGCCTGCGGTCCCCTGCATCACCGTCACTATCGTCTTCTGACCTGTAAGTCATGTATGTTGCGACTTTATCGCCGTCCAGAGTTACGGCACCGCTTGGAAGAAGCCATCTTTCGCCGTTTTCACCCTTTGCATCAACAGGAGTCGGAATAAAAACCTTCAGGCCGCCAAGCAAATCTGCAAGTGTTCCAAGATCTGACAGGGAAATTTCCAAAGAAAAAGGAATTGTTTTGCCAATAAGCTTTTCAACTTCCTTTCTGTAGGTATCGACACCTTTTTCTTTATAAACGGCATCAATTCTGTCTACACGCCCCAGACTGGAATAAATGGAACCCGTATTGCCAAGAATATCAAAAAGAGCACCCTTTCTGGAAACAGGATAATATACAAAAACGTCAGTAGAAAGTGCATTACCGCTGTCGTCTGACAACACAAAAAGAATTTTTATTACAGGTTCTTTTTTGAGAGTTTCGGCAACAGGATCAACACGAAGAGTGGCGGCTATAAAAACACCGACTCCGATTATTATTGCAAGAATGACAACAAGAAAGACTACACCCTTTTTTTCTCTGTTTTCTACCATTTAGTTTCCACCGTCCATATTCAGGGCTATCTGGGCTTCCCTGGCCATATCCCTTTTTAAGCTCTCACGGAATCTGAGGCTTACAGGAGCAACCGTCTTGTTGTTTTCTTCAAGATAGCGGATATTTTCTTCAAGAACAGAAAGTGTAAGCGCATTGAGGCTTTTTTCAAGAAGTGCGCGCCTGTATTCATCTGTAGACTGAGGTCTTCCGGGCTCTATCTTGTCTGCGGAATAAATTATTTTTGCAAGGGGACAAAGACTTGACCCGCCGAGAGTATGACGCGCAACAGCCTGAATAATATCTTTGTCAGAAATACCAAAATCTTCTGAAAGCATGACAGAAGCTGCGCGTCCGTGAAGAAGGGACGGTTTGCTTTTTTCTACATCAGAAACAGGCTGCCCATCTTTTGACGCAAGTGCCAAAAGCGAACTATCATCCATATCTTTGCACATATCGTGAGCAAGACCTGCAATATACCCTTTTTCAGGGGAGACACCATACATTCCGCACATTTCACGCGCAAGGACAGCAACCCTTACACTATGCTCAAAGCGCTTCTGTTTGACTGATTTTTTTGTATAGGAACGGATATTTTCAACAAGTTCAGTGTATTTATTTTCTTCCATATAAGTTACCGCCAATAATATACTCGAAAACCCCTGAAGGTACAAGATATTTAAAACCGCCGCCAGACAAAGCAAGATTTCTTATCTGGGTTGAACTTACAGGAAGCAGCGGATTGTCAAGAACGGCAGCTTCCGAAAAAAGAGGTTCCTTTGAAATATCAAAACTGTCACCTGAATTTTCAAGCTGAGCATATTCACCCAAAGCCCTGTTTGCCGATTTTGCAAAAGACGACTGTTCCGGACGCCGCGCCAGAATCAGATTACATCTTTTTGCCAGAAGAGCGGCGTTTTTCCAAAGATGGAATCCGGCAAAAAGATCGCTGCCCAGAATTATTCCGATTTTACCTTCCAGAGAAGAAGCGTATTTTTTTTCAAGATAATCAACGGTATCCCATGTATACGAAACACCGTCGCGTTCAATTTCACAGGACTCGGCAACAAATCTTGAATCTGTACTGCAGGCAATTTGTACCATAGAAAGCCTTTCTTCGGCAGAAACACCCGGCACCATTTCTTTATGCGGGGGAACTGCTGCAGGAACAAAAAGCACCCTGTCATACCCAAGACTGGAGCACACATCATCGGCAAGAGCCATGTGTCCTATATGAACAGGGTTAAAGCTGCCTCCAAGAACTGCCAGTTTCAAGCTACTGCTCCGAACCCGGAAACTGAATTTCCATACTGTCATCAACAGAACGTTCTGCCATAAAACTGCTCTTTTTTGCTGAAGTCGGCGCAAAAGCATTTTCTTCACGGTCTTCCAGTACATCTTCCCTGGCTGCAAGCTTTATAAGAGCAGTACGGGCAGCATCCATATTTGTACGGGCCGCAACAGAAACAGGAATAACTTCTACACCTGGATCCACTGACTTTATGCGTTCTGCAACAAGAGCCGCATTTTCTTTGGCGCCTTCAAGGTCAATTTTGTTACAGAGAACTATTCTCTGTTTTTCCATAAGCCCTGCACCGAATTCAGAAAGTTCTTTCAAAAGCTTTTCGTAAGCGTCCACACAGCCTTCTTCACCGCAGTCTATCATAAAAATAAGCCCCACGGTACGGGATATATGCTTCAAAAAGCGGATTCCAAGTCCTGCTCCGTCTGACGCCCCTTCAATAATTCCGGGAATATCTGCAATGATTATATCACTGTTTTCATCTACCCTCAGAACACCAAGGTTAGGCACTTTTGTAGTAAACGGATACGGCGCAATTTTTGGGCGTGCATTTGTAAAGTATTCAAGAAGGCTTGACTTGCCTGCATTCGGAAAACCTACAAGTCCAAGATCTGCCATTATTGAAAGCTCAATCCTAAGTTCCCTTTCTTCACCAGGTTCACCCTTGTTTGCAATTCTTGGAGCCTGGTTTGTACTGCTTTTGAAATGTACATTGCCCCAGCCGCCGTTACCGCCGGTAAGAAATTTAAAGGACTCTTCGCCAGACGCTTCTGTAAAGTCATGGATAAGCTCACCGGTTTCATTGTCACGTACAGCTGTTCCCGGCGGAACCTGAATTACAATATCTTCACCGTCCTTACCGTATTTGTTCCAGCTCATTCCGTCACCGCCGTTTTGTGCCTTGAACACAGGATGAAAACGAAGATGAGCCAGAGTACGAAGATTACGTCTTACCTGAAAAATAACATCACCGCCGCGTCCACCGTCACCACCGTTAGGGCCGCCGTTAGGAATATATTTTTCGCGTCTGAAAGAAACACAGCCGTTACCGCCCTTTCCCGAGCGGACTTTTATAACTGCTTCATCAGCAAATTGAATCATCAGAACCTCTCTTACATACAGCACAACTGCCATAATAGTAAAATAAAAATGCCCAGCCGGAACAAACCAAACTGGGCATTCTGTATAGAATACAGTATCAGAGAAAAAGTCAGATATTATCTAAAAATACGACTTAGTTTCCGGCTTCTGCAACAGGTTCTACAGAAACAATCTTGCGGTTCATGCGTTCGCCGTACTTTACAACACCGTCAACTACAGAAAACAGGGTGTCATCGCCACCGCGCTTTACATTGTTACCCGGGTGAATACGAGTTCCGCGCTGCTTTACAAGAATGGAACCGGCAGTTACCACTTCTCCACTGTATTTTTTAACGCCCAAATATTTAGGGTTTGAATCACGGCCGTTTTTTGCGCCGCTACCACCTTTTGTTCGTCCCATTTTAATCCTCCGCTGGTAAAAGAACCAGTCTAATCTTCTGTTTTTTCTAGCAGCCGCACATTTTTTGGATATTCACCAGAAAGACTTCCGATTCCAATCCTTATAAAATCTGCAACGCTTTTCAACCTTTCCAAAGCAACAAAACGCTGTTCCAAAGGAACGGTCTCTGAAACTTCAGCGCAGAACAAAAGTTTTCCGCGTGAAGCAGTGTCTTTTGTAACCAGAATTCCGCCGGAATGCTCAAGAAAATCTATTGCCGTACGCAGAATTATTGTCTCTGCTGCACAAACAATATCATTTCCCCTGGATGCGAACAGTGCATGTCCCGAAGCACGGCAGCTTCTGAAGGCACCATCCGCCCTGCAAACCAACAGAACTTCAGTCACCTTATGCCAGAACTACGTCCTTTACAGTAACCGTAGTATACTGCTCACGGTGACCGATAAGACGGTGATAGTCCTTCTTTGACTTATACTTGAATACAAGAACTTTCTTATCCTTGAATGTCTCGCCAACTTCTACAGTAACCTTTGCACCCTTAACATAAGGTGTTCCGACAGAAATTTTGTCTCCGTCGCTTACAAGGAGAACAGTATCGATAGTAACTGTGTCGCCCGGCTTAGCGTCATTAATCTTTGATACCTGAAGAACGGCATCTTTTTCTGCCTTGTACTGATTGCCTTTATACTCAACAACTGCGTACATTTTAAACCTCTGAATTCATTTTAGCCGCAGGAAGTAACGGGTTTCCTGCAGTTTATTCACAATAAGTGTAGGATATAATAGCAAATTCATTCGGCATTGGTCAATAGAATTCTTAGCGGTATTTAAAAGGATTTTAAAAAAATTGTAACACAAACACACCCAAAATAGTTATATTCAATAAAGACACATTCGGAATGCAGTTGTTCCGAAAAAAAACCACGGAGGTTTATTCCATCATGAAGTCAGTAACAAAGAAAATTATAGGCACCGCAGCAGTAGCGGCATTTTCATTCGGAGTCCTAACACTTTCCTGCAGGGCTAACAAAGGCGCGGCAAATGTAGCTTTTGCAGAAGGCGCATCATCAGTTTCAATACCGGCCGACCCGCTTGCAGTAACACAGGCCCTTCAGAGTACATTCAGGTCAATAAGTTCGGAAGTTCTTCCTGCTGTCGTAGAAGTTGACGTAACTGAAACCACAAAGGTACAGACATTCAATCCGTTCAAAGAACTTCCTTTCTTTTTCGGCTATCCTGATGAAAAGGACAAAAAAGAAGAAGACAACATGAGGGAATTGCAGCAGCAGTCCCTCGGAAGCGGTGTTATTGTAAGAAGAAGCGGAAAGACAAATTATGTTCTTACAAACAATCACGTTGCCGGAAAAGCGACAACAATCAAGATAAAGCTTAACGACGAAAGGGAATTTGACGGAAAGCTGATTGGCGCTGACGAAAGGATGGATATTGCCCTGGTTGCATTTGAGTCTGACGATACAACTATCAAAGTTGCAAAACTCGGTGACAGCTCAAAGGTTCAGCAGGGAGACATTGTTCTGGCACTCGGAAGCCCTCTCGGATACTTTGCTTCGGTAACACAGGGTATTGTAAGTGCTACAGGAAGAAGCGGCGGTCAGATTGGTTCAATAAGCGACTTTATCCAGACAGATGCCGCCATTAACCAGGGAAACTCGGGTGGTCCTCTTGTAAACATCAATGGTGAAATAATAGGTATAAATACATGGATTGCTTCACAGTCAGGCGGAAGCCAGGGACTTGGTTTTTCAATTCCAATCAACAATATAAAGACAGCCATTGACCAGTTTATAAGCAAGGGTAAAATTGCATACGGCTGGCTTGGCGTAAGTCTTCTTGATGTAACTCCTGAATACAAAAAGGAACTTGGCGTTGATGAAAACAAAAACGGTGCTCTTGCAGGCGAGATTTTCCTTGGAAGTCCGGCGATGAAGGGCGGAATGCAGGCAGGTGACTTTATCATAGCACTTGACGGCCATGACATAAAGAGCGTAGACCAGCTGGTAAGAGAAGTAGGAGGCATTCCTGCAGGAAAAACAGCCGTCTTTACCGTAATGAGGGGCGAAAATAAAATTGACCTTACTGTAAAAATTGACGAGCGCTCAACTAACATTGAAAAAGACAACAGCAGACTCTGGCCGGGCTTTATTGCAAGTCCTCTGACAGACAAGGCAAAAAAGCAGCTTAATCTTGAGAATGCCAAAGTAAAAGGAATTGTAGTTACAAATATTCAGGAAAAAACCCCGGCAGCAGCCCTGAGACTCCAGAACGGTGATGTAATTACAGCCGTCAACGACAAAAAGATTGACTCGGTAGAAGAATTCTATGCAGCCCTTGATACAACCGGCAAAAAGGAAATATGGTTTGACATATACAATGAAGGTCATACAATCAGTACGGGAAGATTTAAAATCGAAAACAAATAGAATTCCTTAAATAAAATGTAACCTGCGGAATGCATAATAGTTATTATTATTGAAAGACAGACACACTAACGTTTATCTTCTTCATAGAAACTCCTTTGAAAAGCCTCCGGCGTTGCCGGAGGCTTTTCTTTCGCACCGGCACAAATGCGCATTATTCAAATTGAAAAAAACACCGCTCTGTGCTAGAATGCCTTCATGAAAACAATTTCCTCAAACACAACACTTTCAGGACATATAACAGTACCGGGTTCAAAATCGCATACAATACGTGCACTTCTTTTGGCATCCCTTGCCGATGGAACATCAAAAATACACAATCCTCTGCCGAGTGCAGACTGTCTGAGCACAGGAAATGCCATTCCGCTTATAGGCGCAAAGATAGATTTCGGGAGCAGTTCAGAAGCCGGCAGCACATGGACTGTAAAAGGAGCGGGTAAAAATGTTCACCTTCCCGAAAACGTAGTTGATGTAGGAAACAGCGGTTCCCTTCTCTATTTTATGTCTCCAATCGCCGCTACATTTGAAGGATGCAGTATTTTTACGGGAGACGCCAGCATCAGAAAAAGGCCCGTAACGCATATGGTCGATGCACTCAACCAGCTTGGAGCAAACGCATATATTGCCCGCCCCGGAAGCGATTCCTGCCCTATGGTAATAAACGGTCCCATAAACACAAAAAATACTGTAGTTACTGACGGCCGTTTAAGCCAGTACGTTTCGGGAATGATGATGGCCGCCACAAGAATGGACGGTACACTGAAAATTCAACTTACAGACCCAAAGGAAACACCCTACCTTACCATGACAAAAAAATGGCTCGAAAAAGCAGGCGTTACCGTAAGAATGTCAGAAGATTTCAAGAATGTAGAAGTTGACGGTCCGGTACAGATAAAAGCCTTTGACTGCACAATACCGAGCGACTGGGAAGCAGTGGCTTTTCCGCTTATAGCAGCTTTAATAACAGACAGTGAAATAACAATTGACAACATTGACGGCAGCGGAACCCAAGGTGACGAAGAAATTGTAAATGTTCTCAAACACCTTGGAGCAGACATTGAATGGAACCGCGAAAAACAGTTTATTACAGTGCGCGGACTTAAAAAATCAAGAAACGGAACAGGAAGACTTACGACAGAAGAACTGCCAGGCAAGGAACTGCATGTTAATCTTTCGGGATTTCCTGATGCCGTATGTGCACTTGCTGCAATCGCCTGTTTTACAGAAGGAACCATATATATAGAAGATATTGGTGTATGCCGTCGCAAGGAAACAGACAGAATAAAGGTACTCAGAGAAGAACTTACAAAACTCGGGGCCTCTGTAGAAGAAGGTGAAGATTTTCTTGTAATTCACGGACATTCCCCGGTCAAGGCAGACGGTAGCACAAATCCTGAATTTGTACTCCACGGTGCAGAAGTCGAAAGCTATCTTGACCACCGCATTGCCATGTCACTTGCCTGTCTGGGGCTCGGGCTCAAAGAAGGACAGTCTGTTACGGTAAAAGATGCAGAATGCTGCTCAGTAAGTTTCCCGCATTTCTTTGAAAAAATGAACGGAATCGGCGCAAATTTCAAAATTTTATAATTGGAAAACTGCAACCTATTTTTATTCACTTTGTCAAATTAAAAGAAGAGAAGCGGTTTTTCCAAGGGTAATCTCCTGAAATGAAGTTTTCGGGGATTGCCTGAATTTCATACTTTTTGAGGTAATTTTATGAGTCGCACCTATGACGATTCTATGTTTATAGACACGTTTGAGCATGAATATACCTGGCTCAACGGTTTTATGAGGAATGTAAGAAGATTTTCTGCAAAAAATGCCATAATAGATCCTGAAACAAACAGAAGCTGGACTTACGGTTCGATGAACAAAGAAGTAAACAGATTTGCTCATGCGCTGCAGAAAGACGGGGTAAAAAAAGATGATATTGTTATGGCAGCACTCAGAAATTCCCCGGCCTTTGCCATGTCCTATGTTGCCCCAAGAAAAATAGGTGCAATTCTTCTTGCCGCAAACTTTAACCTGGCTTCAGGAGAAATGGCACTTCTTATTGACCATAACAAACCCAAAATCATAATTTATTCAGCAAACATAAAAAACGTTATTCTGGAAGCAGAAAAAAAATGCAGCCACAAGCCCGAACGTTTTATTCTTGCCGACAATATTGAAAACGAAGCGATTCCCGAAGGTCATGTAAGTTATGAAGATTATATTGAAGGCATGAGCGAAGATGAACCGCAGATTAACTTCAGGCCGCATATTTATGATGAAGTACTGAGGCTCTGCACAAGCGGAACAACTGCTCTTCCCAAAAGTGTACCGCTCAATGACATAAATGAAGTTCTTTCTGCCCATGACGTAATAATGCACTACCCTCTTAATCCGAACGATGCGTGTCTTAACATGACACCGTGGTTTCACAGAGGAGGATGCCACTGCGGAGGTCCGTGCCCCAGTTTTTATGTCGGATGCGCAGTTGTTGTAATGAGGGCTTTTCAGCCCAAGAACACTTTGGACTGGGTTTCAAAATATTCAATAACTTTCCTTATGGGAGCGCCGGCAAATCTTGAGATGCTTTCAAGGGCACAGGAAAGGACACCGAAAGATCTTTCTTCGCTTAAGGGAATTATCACTATGGGGGCACCTCTTTCCAAAGTTGACTGCATAAGATACATCAACACACTTACACCGAATATTTTCAACGGCTACGGAACAACCGAAACTTTCTGGAATTCATTTTTGAGGCCGTACAATCTTCCCGAAGGTGCCGGTTCTGTAGGCGGAAGCTGCATTGACGATGAAGTGCGCGTTGTTCAGATTTATGATGACAAAAAGGCAGAACCTGATGAAATGATACCACACGACAGTCTTACTGAAGGCGAAATAATTATCCGCAGCCCTGAAAAAACGACATATTCATATTACAACAACGATGAAATGACTAAAGAAAAATTCTACAGGGGCTGGATGTATACAGGAGATACAGGAACATGGGATGACAAATGGTTTGTAACTGTACGTGGCAGAAAAGATGACATGATGGTTGTTTCAGGCGAAAACATTTACCCGACACAGATAGAAGAAGCCATAAACGAGCATCCCAAAGTCAAAGACTGTATTGTTACGGCCGTTCCGGACAAAATAAGGGGACAGGCAGTAGCCGCATACGTAATTGCAGAAGACAGTTCGCTTACAGTTGAAGACCTGTCAGCGTTTTGTGCCAAAAGCCCTATGATGTCAAAGTACAAGCGCCCCAGATATTTTGCAATCATAGATGAAATACCAAGAACCGCCACCGGTAAAAAAATGCACTATATGATGAAAAAACGTGCTGAAGGTGATGTTCTTTCAGGAATTCTCGTAAAGGGCTAAAGAGGCAGAGAGTTTTACCGGCATAGTTTTCAAGGTTGTCACCATCGGTTATATCTGATATTATATGATACCTGCGGAAATCTAAATTTACAGGCTTAAATTTCAATCCTATAATCAGAGGATAACTATGCTTTACTATCTTGGCGGACTCCTTAAAAACTATTGGGGACCAGCAAGACTTCTTCAGTCCTATGCAGTCTTAATCGGTATTGCCCTGTACACGGGTTTTTTCCTTACAAAAATAATTCTTCCGAAGTTTTATAAATTCCTTCCTTCTGACAGGGGACGGGAATTTACACTTACAAAGGAAACCGCAAAAGGAAAGCCTACAGGTTCCGGTGTAGTTTTTATTACAATATTTGTTCTGCTGAGTTTTCTGTTTGCTCCTCTTGATTATCTTCAGGCAGGAATTCTTTTTCTTACCTGGCTTATGATGCTTACAGGATTTCTTGATGACAGAAGCAGTTCGGGCTGGGGTGAATATTTAAAGGGATTTCTGGATCTTGTAATTGCTGTATCTGCAGCTTTTCTTTCGGCTCACTATCTGGGTTCAACTTCTGCAGACGGAAACCTTTACTTCTGGCTGCCGTTTGTTTCCAACACAATCAAAGTTCCTTACTGGCTTTACATAATCATTACAACCATAATGCTGTGGATGTCCGTTAACACGACAAACTGTACTGACGGTGTAGACGGGCTCAGTTCTTCACTGGTTCTGATTGCATTGTTTACTATGGGAGCAATTTTCTATGTTATTCTGGGACACGTGGATATTTCTGCATATCTTCTTGTTCCGCATCTTAAGGACGGCGCTTCATGGGCAATTATTACGTTCTGCCTGGCTGGAGTTCTTATGGGTTATCTTTGGCACAACGCTTTTCCGAGTTCGGTACTTATGGGAGATGCAGGTTCCAGGGCACTGGGCTTTTATACAGGAGTCTGCGTTATGGTAAGCGGAAACCCGTTCCTTTTTCTTGCAACCTCTTCAATCATTTTCATTAACGGCGGAATGGGTCTTCTTAAGGTCGCACTCAAACGGTTCTGCCACATCAATATTCTTGAAAAAATACGGTTCCCGCTTCATGACCACATGAGAAAAAACAGAGGCTGGTCACCGACACAGGTTCTTATTAAGTTTATGGAAATACAGCTTCTTATTACCGTGGCAATGCTGGGAATATTCTTTAAGATCAGATAATTCTTTTGACCCGGAACCTTGAATTAAGTGTTTGACTTTTATAAATATATTTTTGGAGTAACCTATGAACAGACGAAGAGTTGTCATAACAGGAATGGGTGCTGTTTCCCCGGTTGGAGCTACAGCAGAAGAATCCTGGGACGCTGTCAAAAACGGAAGAAGCGGAATTGACCGCATTACTTTATTTGATGCAACAGATTACCCTGTAAAGATTGCCGCTGAAGTAAAAAACTTTGACATAACCCGTTACGGTTTGGAAAAAAGGGATGTGCGTAAGATGGCAAGATTCACACAGTTTCTGCTCTGCGCTTCAATTCAGGCTGTAAATGATTCGGGATACAACAGGGACAGTCTTAAAAACGAAAAGGCCGGTGTTATGGTCGGTAACTGCATCGGTGGTCTGGATGTTATTGAAGCCGGATACCAGAAGTACTTTGACCCAAAGGCCGGTCCTTCAAGAATTCCGCCGTTAACGACACCGATGATGATTATTAACGAAGCGGCCGCCAATGTAAGCATGTATTACAATCTTAAAGGCCTTTCATGGACACTGGGAACTGCATGTGCCTCGGGAACTGACGCTCTTGGTGCTGCACTTGATCTTATACGTTCTGGAAGACTTGATGTCTGTATTTCAGGCGGAACTGAGGCCGCGATTGACGGTTTCGGAGTAGCAAGTTTTACGGCTCTTCAGGCTCTTTCAAGTGCATACAACGATACCCCGCAGAAGGCAAGCCGCCCGTTTGACAAAGACCGCGATGGATTTGTTTTGGGCGAAGGTTCTGCAGTATTCATGCTTGAAGAACTTGAACACGCAAAAAAACGCGGGGCAAAAATCTATGCAGAAGTTGCGGGATTCGGCTCTTCATGCGACGCTTACCACATTACAGCCCCTCTCAAGGACGGAAGCGGTGCAGCACTTGCTGTAAAAGAAGCCCTTGAAGATGCAGGAATGCAGCCGGCTGATATCCAGTACTACAATGCGCACGGAACTTCTACACACGCAAATGACAGCGGCGAAACAAATATGCTCAAGCTTGCATTCGGAGAACATGCATACAAGCTGCACATTTCTTCGACAAAAAGCATGACAGGACATCTTGTTGGTGCTGCCGGTGCAATAGAAGCGCTTTTCTGCGTAAAGGCAATCAACGAAAGCTTTGTTCCGCCTACAATAAATCTTGACAACCAGGATATTGAAGGCGGATGTGATCTTGACTACACGCCCAACAAGGGAATTTCCCTTGATATAGAAGCTGCTGCCAGTGCCTCGCTGGGATTCGGCGGACACAACGGCTGCATAATAATCAAAAAATACAGGTAAGATAAAAAAAGGGCTGTCTCAAAAGCATGAGCCAGCCCTTTTTTTTATCTTTACTCCATAACTGCCATGCAGGCAATTGTTTCGGCATCTTTTGCTATGTTTGAAATTAACGCATATTCGTTGGGCTGGTGTGCCAGTTCGTCCATTGATGACCAAACTACACAGTCAAAGCCTGCGTTTCTCAGATAAGCACCTACTGTTCCGCCGCCTATACCTACACAGCGTGCCTTTATGCCGTGGGCGGTTTCAAGGGCAAACTTTAGTTTTTGCACAACGGGAGCATCTTCTTTTGTAGCGACACTCTGTTCAGCCTGAAGCTCGGCAACATCTATTTTTACTTCATATTTCTTTTCTACGGCATCTATTCTTTTCTGAAGTTCTGCGCGTACCTGATCCAGAGTATATCCGGGGTTAATGCGGCAGTCTGCACAAAAGACGTCATCGCCGGGAATTATGTTTACGCCGTCTACATTTGCCATGTGCATTGTAGGTTCAAATGTCGAATAAGGCGGGTCAAACAGCGGATTTTTTTCATCAAAGAAATTTTCCATGTCGTGTACGCGCAGTGCCAGATCGCAGGCCGCAAGATGTGCATTTCTTCCCAAATCAGGGCGCGAACCATGGGACTGTCGGCCGGTAGTGTGGAATTTGAACCAGGCAATATTTTTTTCGGCAATTTCTATTGTTTCACCATTGGAGTCACCCCCGTCCGGAATAAGAATAAGATCATTCTTTGAAAAAAATTCGGGATATTCTTTTATAAGATACCTGACTCCGTATCTTGAACCAACTTCTTCGTCTGCCATAAAAAGAAGTTTTATTGTTGTTTTTGGCATTATGCCTGTTCTTACAAAAGCAAGAGCTGCAAGTACACCGCTGCAAAGTCCCTGCTGGTTGTCTTCTACACCGCGGCCGTAAATTTTGCCGTCTGCTTCTGTAAGAGTCCAGGGATCTGTTTTCCACAAAGATTTTTCGCCTGCCGGAACAACGTCAAGGTGCGCACAGACCCAGATGCATTTTGTGTCATCAAGTCCTTTTATTGTTGCAACAAGATTGGGGCGTATTCCGGAAGAAACACGGGAATCGGGGGCATCATACCTTTTGAGGTCAGTAATGCCGTTTTTCTTAAGCCATTCTTCGAGCGCAAGACACTTTTGAAGTTCACCGTCTCCGCCGTTTTCAGGAGCAAGTGCTTTGTTGCGCGTAAGAATTGATTCAAGTTCAATTATATCCCTTAAACCACTGCCAATACCTTCCCTTACCTTTTTGAATTCCCCGGAAATACCCATTTTTCTATTCCTTGTGCTCTGAATAATACTTTTCGTAAGCTTTGTATGTTGAACCGATCAGTGTATCGACATCGCTGTAAACGGGTTTCCAGCCGAGAGTCTTTTCTGCAAGTTTTGAAGTTGCAGTAAGCTGTGCCGGATCTCCTGCGCGACGTTCCACGTAATCTGCAGGAATTTCTTTTCCTGTAATGCGGCGTGTAGATTCTAGCATTTCGGTAACTGTTATTCCGTTTCCTGTTCCAAGATTGAGTGTAAGGCTTTCTTTTTTGGAAGCAATGTATTCTAGTGCAAGAACATGTGCAACAGCAAGGTCAGAAACGTGAATGTAGTCGCGTATACAAGTTCCGTCACGTGTAGGATAATCATTGCCGAATACCTTGAGCTTGTCGCGCTTTCCGAAGGCAACTTCCATCATTACCGGAAGAAGGTTTGCCGGGTTTCTTTCAAGACCGTAAAGAACACCTTCGGGATCGTAACCTGCAGCGTTGAAATATCTGAGGGCCGCAAATTTGAGTCCCTTGAGTTTTTCGTACCAGGCCATAAATTCTTCAATTTTAAGCTTTGTAAAACCGTAGTAATTTTCGGGATTTTTGGGATGGTTTTCATCAATCGGAAGATACTGCGGTTCGCCGAAAACTGCAGCACTAGAAGAGAACACCATGTTAAGACAGTTGTGTGCTGTTGCTGCATTCAGAATATTTATTGTTCCGTTTATGTTGTTTACGGAATATTTTTCGGGCTTTACCATAGACTCGCCTGCTGCCTTGAATGCCGCCAGGTGGATAAATGCATCAAAACCCCTTGCAAAAGCTGCCTCAAGATCTTCGGGATGAAGTATGTCGCCTGCAATAAATTCGTTTTCGGGGAAAAGATTCTGGATAAGACCGCTTGAGAGATTGTCAAATACAGTTACGGTATGTCCCTTTGACATCAATTCCTTTACAACATGGCTTCCGATGTATCCGGCACCGCCAATAACAAGAACCTTCATAAAAACCTCCTGAAGTGTAACTTTGTTTTATAATAATGTATCGCAAACAATTATTCAATTTACGAAAAATTCATTGCAGTCAGACTGCGCAACGTTTGCCCACAGCCTCAGTCAAGTTTTTCTGCAGCTTCTTCCCATGATGAATTGAGCTTTTCGAGTTCCAGTGAAATATCATTTATTTTCTTCTGGACTTCGCGGCTTTTTACACCGTCTGAATAAACCGCAGGATTTGCCATCTGGTTTTCAAGTTCCGCTTTTTTTGCTTCGGCAGCTTCTATCTGTTCTTCAAGATTCTGCACTTCTCTTTCTATTTTGCGGCGCTCTGCATTTGCCTTTTTCTGTTCTTCCCACGAAAGTTTTACTGCACTCGAAATGTCTTTTTCTGTGCCTGAAGCCTTTTCTGAAGAAGACCTGGTACCGGCAGTTACCGCTGCGCCTGCTGTTCCGCCGCCAAAAGAAGATGCACCCACAGTACCTGCCGCTTCATCTTCAAGGCGCTGCATGTAGTATTTGTAGTCACCGGGGAAAACCCTGAATGTTCCGGGATGAAGCTCAAGTACCCTTGTTGCAAGGCTTTCTATAAAACCGCGGTCATGGCTTACAAAAATTACTGTTCCGCCAAAATCTTTGAGGGCATCAAGAAGAACGTCCTTTGAGTGCATGTCAAGGTGGTTTGTCGGTTCATCAAGCACAAGAAGATTTACCGGGCGCAAAAGAAGTTCCAGAAGAGCTATTCTGCTTTTTTCACCGCCCGAAAGAACGTCTATACTTTTGTAAACATCGTCGCCCCGGAACAAAAACGCTCCCAGCATGTCACGGAGTTTTGGAATAAGTTCAAGAGGGGCATGCGATTCAAGCCTGTCAAGAATACTTTCACTGCCTTTTATTTTTTCTGCACTGTCCTGCGAAAAGTAGCCTACAGAAACCCCGCTTCCAAGCCGCACCTCGCCGCTGTAATCCTTGTCGGCCCCGGCAATAATTCTTAAAAGAGTGGACTTTCCAGCTCCGTTGCGTCCTGCTACAACAATGCGTTCGTTCTTTTCTATAACCATGTCAAGATTGTTTATGACATTGAATGTTCCGTCATAAGTTTTGCAGATTTTGTCAAGTGTTAGAACAATCTGTCCTGAATGCGGTGCCTCGGGAAAAGTAAACCTTATTTTTTTGAGGCTTTCAGGAATTTCTATTTTGTTTTCTAGAAGTTTGTCGAGCTGCTTCTGTCTTTCCTGCGCCTGGGCTGCTTTTGTTGCCTTGTAACCGAAGCGACGTATAAAGTCTTCGAGTTTTGTAATTTCCTGCTGCTGCTGTTCGTATGAAGCAATGAGCGTGTTAAGTTCGACTTTTCTGACTTCTTCATAATGCGTGAAGTTTCCGGGGTAGCGCTTGAGTGTTCCGTTAAAAAGTTCGTAAACTTCATTTATTGTGTGGTCAAGAAAATATCTGTCGTGGCTTACAAGAAGGAATCCGCCGTGGAATTCTGAAAGGAATTTTTCAAGCCAGTTTCTTGCTTCTATATCAAGATAGTTGGTGGGTTCGTCCAAAAGCAGAATGTCAGGACCGCACATAAGCGCTTTGGCAAGTGCAATTCTCATCTGCCATCCGCCAGAAAACGCTTCTGTACGTTTTGAAAAATCTTCGCGCGAAAAACCAAGTCCAAGCAGAACCTGTTCGGCAAGAACGGCTCTTCTGTACCAGCCACTTTCGTCAAGTTTTGCAATAAGTTCTGCGTGTTCTTCTGCAAGCTTGTCTGAATTTTCGGGAGAAGACTTGAGTGCGTCACCGATTGCGTCTGCACGGGCCTGAATGTCATATCCCCACGCAAAGGCTTTGTCGGCTTCTTCCCTTAACGTACAGCCGCTGTGAACAAGGCCGCTCTGTGGAAGATATGCAATTCTTGTATCTTTCTGCGTTATGCGCTCACCGGAGTCGGGTTCCGTTATTCCGGCCATAATTTTAATAAGAGTAGACTTTCCCGCACCATTGGCACCGGTAAGGGCAGCCTTTGTTCCCGTTGCAAGATTTACGGAAACCTCCTTAAGAATATCTCTGTCCCCGAAAGCCAGGGACACTTTTGAAAACTGAACAAAAGACATCAGTTACCTCAATTCTGGAAAAAGAGAACTATTGAATTTACAGGAAGCGTTACCGTTACCCTGTTTCTTCCAGTAGCCTCATTCATTATTTTTTCTACCTCTGCAACAGCAAGTCTGAGTCCGCTGCTTTCTGTTTTGTAAAGGAAGTTGACTTCGGTTGCGCTTTCGTCAAATATAAAACTTACAACGCCGTCCCATTCAGATTTGAGGTTTGAAGGAATAAAGTATTTCATCTGAACAGTTCCCGAGCCTTTTATTCCGCGGGGAATTACACCCGGAACAAGACGGTTGAATCCTGACCAGAGGAATTTTGCATCTTCATCAAAAGTGAGGGTTCCGTAATTGCTGCTGCGGAATGTCGGACCGTTTGCCCTCATTGCCAAATAGCTTTCTTCACGCTCATGCTTTTCGTCTTCTATTATTGCAGCTATATCCGTTCCTTCTTCAAGTGCAACAAAATTAAAGGAACTTGGCATTCCGCGCTCATCCGTGTACTTAAGCACAATCACGCGCGAATTCCTTACGGTAACCCTGAGCGGTGTTCCCTCAAAGTAATAGTCGCCGTCTGTTCCGCGCTTAACACCTGCATATGGGTAAGAAAGGTCAAGGGTCGGAAGTTTAACAGTCACTGTCCCAGAAGAAGCACCTGTATCAAACATGTAGTCTGTAGTGAAATATTCAAGGTCAATCCTTCTTGAAGAAATCATGCCGCTGTAATAGTCAGGATACCATTTTGTAGCAAGCATCTTTTCCATTACTTCATCAGTTTCCTGAACACTTGCCTCTTCTGCTCCGTCTCCGTAGGTTCCGTCTGCATTCATTACAAAAAGACGCAGGTTGTGTGAAAAACACCAGCCCAAAGTTCCGTCACCGGTAAGAACACGCAGCCACTTTCCTTCGAGGTTCTGCTTTCCGTTTGTAGGAACGGCGCCTTCACCTTCATAAAGAGCACGTACAATCTCGTTCTTCTTGAGCCTGTAAACCTGCTTTGAAGTATTCACTTTGTCTGCGCGGATAGGAAGTCCGTCAAGCACGCATTTTGCATAGGTATTTGCATAGTTTTCATAGCGGCGGGCAGTTTGCTGTGCGCGTCCCTTTGATTCGGGTTCGGAAAGTTTCCAAAGCGGAACTTCAATTTTCTCTTTTGTTTCGGGAACACCGATTACATAAACGTGAGAAATATTGGACTTTACATAAACAGGAACAATTGTTCCGTCGGCAAGGGACTGTTCGGGAACATTCCACAAAAGTACGCTGTAACCGATTATGCCGGAACATGATGAAAATAAAAATGCGGCAGATAAAGCAACAGCCGCGAGTGCCGGTTTAAAAATTGATTTCATAACCCAAGAATAATACACTATATGGAAGAATATTTCTACAGGGGTTACACACCCGCCTTTTTTGTGCTAAAATTGTGGTATGAATACAGAAAAAATTCCGTCAAGAAATGACGTTCCTTCAAAGGACAAATGGGACCTGACAAAAATTTATGAATCAGATAAAGACTGGGAGGCCGACCTTGCCTCAATTCCTTCACTTGCAGAAAAACTTGAAAGCTTTAAGGGAAAACTTGCAGACGGTGCAGACACGCTTCTGGCAGCACTCAAGGCAGACGAAGAGCTGGACCGCAGAATAGAAAAAGTATTCCACTACGCAAGCCTGTTGAATTCCGCTGACCAGGGAAACAGTGCATATCAGGAAATGTACAACCGCGCAATGATGGCATACACGGCAGCACAGGCTTCTACAAGTTTTTACATTCCCGAACTTCTTTCCATTCCCGATGAAAAAATAAACACGTGGATTGAACAGGACGAATTCAGTGACTACAGGGTTTACGTAAAAAAAGCCCTGCACATAAAACCGTATACACTCAGCGAAAAAGAAGAGCGAATAATGGCACTTCAGTCCGAATCCGGACAGACTGCAAACAATGCATTTTCACTTCTTACCGACGTGGACCTTGACTTTGGAACGGTAAAGGCCGACGGTGTTGAAAAGCCTCTTACGCAGGGAACCTGGAGCGACTTTTTGGAAAGCCAGGACAGAAATGTAAGAAAGGAAGCATACGAAAAATTCTACGGAACTTTTGAAAAACATGCAAATACCCTTTCTGCACTTTATTCCGGCTCTGTAAACAACGATATTTTTGTTTCAAGAGCAAGGGGCTACAAATCTTCGCTTGAAGCTGCCCTTTATTCAGACAAGGTTCCGGTAAGCGTTTACAAAAATCTTATTGACACTGTCCACAAAAATTTTGATGCACTGCACAGATTCTATTCTCTGCGCAAAAAAGTTCTGGGAGTTGAAGAACTCAGGCATTATGATGTTTATGTTCCGCTTGTAAAATCGGTTAAGTCAAAAATAAGCTATGAAGAATCTGTAGAAATCGTAAGAAACGCACTTTCTGTTTTGGGAACAGAATACACGGACACTCTCTGCGGCGGACTTTTGAACGGCTGGGCAGACAGATACGAAAACAAGGGAAAAACCAGTGGCGCTTTTTCTTCGGGAGCATACGACGGTTACCCTTACATTCTTCTTAACTACAAGGACACTTCAATAAGGGACGTCTACACAATGGCCCATGAAGGCGGACACTCAATGCATTCCTGGTACAGTGTAAGAAACAATCCTTTTATGAGCTACGAATACACTATTTTTGAAGCCGAAGTCGCCTCTACATTCAACGAAGAACTGGTGTTCAAGTACCTTATAAAAAATGCAAAAAACCGTGACATGCGCCTTTACCTTATGGCCACACACGCAAACGACATACTTGCAACACTTTACAGGCAGACAATGTTTGCAGAGTTTGAACTCAAGGCCCACGAAACAGTAGAAAACGGTCATCCCCTTTCTACAGACGTTCTGCGTTCAATTTACAGAAACCTTCTGGAACAGTACTTCGGAAGCGAAATGCACTTTGAAAAGTCCAGCGACCTTGAAGGACTCAGAATTCCTCACTTCTATAACGCATTCTATGTTTACAAATATGCAACAGGAATTTCTGCATCACTTGCACTGGCAAAACGCGTCACTGAAGGCGGAGCGCAGGAAAGGGACGACTACTTTAAGTTCCTTAAGTCTGGCGGTTCAAGATACCCGATTGAAAGCTTAAGGGTTGCCGGCGTGGACATGGAAAGTTCCGCTCCTGTACAAGCTGCCCTTGATACCTTCAGGGAACTTGTCGACAGCCTTGAAAAAGAACTTTAAGTTAGCACAGAATAGCACGTGAAAAAAAACGACAGTCGCAAGGAACGATTAAATTCCCGTCGGCTGCTGTTTTTATTTACCTTAAGTAGACGTCTGTGCGCTAAAGAGTCCGATACTGTTAATGTATTCTATTTTATTACCTTAAATAGACCATGAGCAGCATTATGTCGCTGGTTCTTATTCCGCTTATTCTTGAAGCCTGTCCCAATGTTACAGGGCGAACGGCTTCGAGCTTTCCGCGGCTTTCAGAAGAGAGAGCAACAATTTTACCGTAATCAAAGTCCGGCGGAATGCGTGCATTTTCCATTTTGTGCATTCTTGCAACTCTGGCATCCTGCTTTTCTATATAATACTTATATTTATAATCATTCTGCGCCTGCGTCCACTCTATATCTGAATATATTCCGGGGTTTGCGGCCGAAGGATTTTTTTCTATAAGCAGAAGGGCACTGTCTACGCGTTCGTATTTTTGTATTGTGGAATTGTAGGTTTCTTCACTTACGAGACCCGCATCATATCCCTTTTTGCGCAGCCGTCTGTCTGCCGTGTCATGGCGCAGCTTGAGCCTGTATTCTGCACGGGCTGTAAACATTCTGTACGGTTCTTTTGTTCCGAGTGTAACAAGATCGTCTATCAGAACACCAATGTAAGCTTCATCGCGTCCAAGAATCATTGGTGTGTATTCCGGAATTTTTCTGAACGAATCAAAGCCTGCAGCAGACTGGGTGCGTTCAAGAAGCTGTGAAAGCGATTGTGTTTCCCTTTCTGAAATGCGTGCAAAAAGTTCAAGGTCGCTTTGCGAATATTCGGGACGGCATGAAAATTTTCCCGGAACAGAACTTGCAGGACAGGATTTTACAGAAGAGTCAGGAGCGCAGAGTGGACCGCACTGTTTTTTGTGTTCCCTTGCATAAAGACCGGCGTTTATTCCGGCTACAAGGCCCTGGCCTGCCGCTTCTTCATAACCGCTGGTTCCGTTTATCTGGCCGGCGTTAAAAAGACCTGCGACACGTTTTGTTTCCAAAGACGGAAAAAGCTGCGTAGGTTCAACATAATCATATTCTACGGCATAACCGGGGCGGCTCACCGTGCAGTTTTCAAAGCCGGGAATTGTTCTCAAAAAAGCGTCCTGTACTTCTTCTGGAAGCGAAGATGAAAGTCCGTTAAGATAAATCTCGTCTGTTTCAAGACCTTCAGGCTCTACAAAAAGCTGGTGCCTGTCCCTTTCTGAAAAGCGCATAACCTTGTCTTCAATTGAAGGACAATAGCGCGGGCCAACACCGTGTATCTTTCCTGAATACAGCGGAGAGCGTGAAATATTCTGCCGTATAATTTCATGGGTTGCAGGATTTGTATAAACAAGATGGCAGGGAACCATGGGGCGTTCAACCTTTTCATCTTCAAAACTGAACGGAATAACGTCTTCGTCACCGTCCTGAAGTTCGAACTTTGTAAAGTCAACTGTATGGCGCAGGATTCTTGGCGGTGTTCCTGTCTTGAGCCTTCCTGTAGTAAAGCCCAGACGCACAAGACTTTCGGTAAGACCAAATGCGCCGCCCTCACCTATTCTTCCGCAGGGTGCATCGTATTCACCTATAAAAATGCGGCCGCCCAAAAAAGTTCCTGTAGTAAGCACAACGGAGCGTACGGGAATCACACGGCCGCGTTCGGTAACTACACCTATAACCTTCTGCCTCATTCCGCTTCTGGCGGCTTGTGTAGCATAAGCGTAGGCTGAACTTCCGCGCCTTTCTCCCGGGATGGAACCTTCTGCGGCCGAACTGTCGCTTTGGGGCGGCATGGGTGTATCAGAGGCAACGGTCAGGATATCAACTGCGGTATCCATAAGTGTGCTCAGATTTTCTGCAGTCTCAATCTTATGGCGTGCAAGCTGCGAGTATGTTATTTTGTCTGCCTGCGAACGCGGTGCCTGAACAGCAGGACCACGGCTTCTGTTCAAAAGCCTGAACTGAATCATAGAGCGGTCAATGAGCTTTCCCATTTCGCCGCCGAGGGCATCTATTTCACGTACAATATTGCCTTTTGCTATTCCGCCGATGGACGGATTGCATGACATTCTTCCTATCGAGTCGATTGTCTGTGTGATAAGTACTGTCTTGAGCCCCATTTTTGCACAGGCAAGAGACGCTTCTATACCTGCGTGACCGCCGCCAACAACAGCCACGTCAAAATAATCATAAAAGGACATAGTAAAATGAGTATATAGAATTTTTTAAGATTGTACAACGAAGACAGAAAGAATAAAAAAAGCGGATAACGGGAGTCGAACCCGCATCCCGGCCTTGGGAAGGCTGTGTACTACCGCTGTACTATATCCGCATAACTGTATAAAAATTGTAGTTTTACACTTCATATATCTTATCAAAAAAGAATTTTTTTTTCAATTATGCAGAATATGTAAAACAGGTAATATTTCGCAATCATGCAGAATAAAGTTTCTGTTCAAATTGTAATCATCTGTTTTTTTTGATATACTCGCATCATGGAACAGGATTACAACCTTAAACGCGGAATATTTTTTATTCTTCTCTCTGCATCAGGCTTTGCAACAATGGGCATGCTTGTACACGCGGCGGGTGATATTCCGTTTATACAAAAAACACTGTTCAGAAATCTTATTGCTTTTCTCATTGCTTTTTCTGCACTTATAGTAAAGGCAAGATATGACAGAACTGTTCTGCAGATTCCCAAAGGCTCACTTAAATTTCTTATTCTACGCTCGGCACTCGGTTCCATAGGCATTTTCGGAAACTTCTATGCATTAGACAGAATGAATATTTCTGACGCGGCAATGCTCAACAAGATGTCACCGTTTTTTTCTGTTCTGGCCAGCATGTTTATACTTGGTGAAAAGCCGACTTTTGTTTCTGTTCTTTCGCTCATTGCAGCTTTCTCGGGTTCGCTTCTTGTAATAAAGCCGTCCTTTGACTTTACAAAATTTTTTCCAGCTCTGGTAGGATTTGCAGGAGGAATCGGAGCGGGGATTGCATACACTTTTGTAAGAAAACTTCACAGCTACAAGGTAAACGGAAATCTTATCATAGCATTTTTTTCTGCATTTTCGTGCCTGCTTGCCGTACCGTACATGATTTTCAATTATACGCCGATGACCACAAAACAGCTTCTTCTGTTGCTGGGTGCGGGTGTAGCAGCAGCATGCGGTCAGATAGGAGTAACAGGCGCATACTTTAACGCCCCCGCTTCAAAGATTTCAATTTACGAATATACGCAGATTATTTTTTCTGCAATACTGGGGTTTCTTGCGTTTGGCCAAATTCCGGATGCGACAAGTATTATAGGATATACAATAATTATTGGAAGTGCCGCCGCCGTATTTTTCTACAACTCGCACAAACAGAAAACCCAAGCACATCTGTCTTGACACTCTGACGATGCAAAAATATACTTTCTGACTATGTCACTTATTGAACTTATAATACTTGCCATCGGTCTTTCTATGGATGCGTTTGCTGTTTCGATTTGCAAAGGGCTTGCCGCACGCAAAACCGGAATAAAAGAAATGTGCATTGCTGGCCTTTGGTTCGGGGGATTCCAGGGACTCATGCCTTTTATAGGATGGATTTTGGGTTCACGATTTAAAAGCTATATAGAAAATTTTGACCACTGGATTGCCTTTGTTCTTCTTGTACTTATCGGACTCAACATGATACGCGAAGCCCTGTTTGAAAAAGAAAACGAAGAAAATACAGAAGCATCTTTTTCATTCAAAACAATGCTACCCATGTCTGTTGCAACAAGCATAGATGCTCTCGCAGTCGGAGTCACATTCGGACTTCTTCTGGACAGCATGTCAAAAATTGTTTCTGCATGCTCTCTTATCTGCGCAACAACTTTTTCTTTTTCTGCAGCCGGTGTAAAAATAGGGAGCGTGTTCGGAAACAAATTCCAGAAGCAGGCAGAAATTCTTGGCGGAATTACTCTTATGCTCATAGGAATAAAAACACTTCTGAGCCATCTTGGCGTAATTAGTTTCTAGCACACAACTAAAGAATTTTATAATCCGGTGAATCGCTTGCTGCAAAAACTCTGACAGAGCATTCTTCCATCGTAACATTGTCGCAGAACTGTGCAAGATCATAAGCATAAGGTGAAAGAATATCGTCAGGATTGTATGAAGTTTTAACGACAGATTCTTCCCCTTCTTCTGCGACACGGCTGAAAGCTCCGTTGAGTTTTATAAGATCTTCTGCAGCCGCAAGATACTGGGTGCATTTTTTTTCTTCATATTTTTCACGTATAAAAGCAAGCTGCATCTTTTCTATATCCTTGTGCGCAACAGCAGCCGGCTTAAAACCTGACTCAAAGGAACAGTTATTGCAAAGCTGCCATTCTTCAAAATCTGCAAAAAAAGATGAAGGTGAAATTTTAAGAGGCTTTATTACGGACAAAAACCATGGAACAGCCCTTCCGTAAGTATAAAAAACAAGACAGGCAAAAGCCATTCCGCGTGAAAAATCAATATCTTTTGAAGAATAGATTCCGGTAGACTTTGGAATACAGAATTCTTTTTTTTCAAACTGCGGAAAATCAATATGATTGGGATAAAGCGAAACAGAAAAATCAAGTCTGTCCCTGAACTGCCTGAATGTATCACCAGTCTGCACAGCCCATTCCATTTCAAATCCGAATACGGTACCGCTGGAATTGAGCATAGCAGCCTTTGAAGAAAACAGTTTCTTGTCAAAAAGAAGCGTACCGTTTTTTTCGGTTCCACGCACAGGAATTTCAAGGGACGAATACAGTTGTGAAAACATTTCTATCACTTTTTTTGTAAGCGCGTGCGGTTCTACAACAACAGAAACAAACATATCCGGAGCACAGTCCAAAAACTTTTGTGCAAGTGAGCAAAGCTTTTCGGAATCAGAAGCAAGGGAAGCATCATGAAGCGAAAGTTCTGTTACACCGGATTCGTAAATTTCAGAAAGACGGGCAAATACGTCGGCAAGAGAAATATCTACTGCATTCAAATCTGATTTTTCTGTTTTTTTCAAAGTATATTTATTCCGTTTGCAAGACAGTCGCTGACCATTTTTTCGGGCCATGTGCTTACCTGGGTTTCGCCAATGTGGGCTTTTCTAAGGAAGTACATGCACAAGCGTGACTGGCCTATTCCGCCGCCCATTGTCTGACTGAGCTTACCGGAAAGAAGCTTTGAATGGAACTCAAGCGAAGCACGTTCAGGGCAGCCGCGTTCATTAAGCTGCGCCAGAAGTGATTCTTTGTTTACTCTTATTCCCATTGAGGAAAGTTCCATTGCAATATTGAGCACGGGGTTCCATACCATAAGATCACCGTTCAGTCCCCTGTGGCCGCCGTCTTCTGTAATCCAGTCATCGTAATCAGGGGCACGGCCGTCGTGGATTGTTCCGTCAGGAAGTTTTCCGCCGATGCCTATAATGAATACTGCACCGTACTTTTTGCAGACTTCAGTTTCACGTTCCTTCGGTGAAAGTTTCGGATACTCGCGCTGAAGGTCATCTGAATATACAAATGTAATTGACTCAGGAAGAACAGGTTCAATCTGCTCGTATCTGTCATAAACAAAGAATTCGGTTCTTTTGAGACAGCCGTAAATTTTGCGCACAATTTCCTTAAGATATTCAACACTGCGGTTTGAATCAGAAATGCACATTTCCCAGTCCCACTGGTCTACATAAAGTGAATGCATATTGTCCAGTTCTTCATCGGCGCGAATGGCATTCATGTCTGTATAAATTCCGAATCCGCTTTTGAGTCCAAGTTCACTTACCTTCATGCGTTTCCATTTTGCAAGTGAATGAACTATTTCAAGCCGGGCATCGTTCATGTCCTTTACAGGAAAACTTACTGCACGCTCAGTTCCGTTAAGGTCATCATTTATTCCGGTTCCGCTTCTGACAAAAAGCGGAGCAGTTACGCGCCTAAGATTCAATTCAGTAGAAAGTGCAAGCTGAAAAAAATCCTTTAAAAGAACAATCGCCTTTTCAGTTTCCTTAACGCCCAAAAGCGGTTTGTAACCTGCCGGAATCTGTAAGTGTGACATAAATTAACCCCTTATATTTTTTTATCTGGACAAAGAGTCCGTAAATTTTTTGAATGCTGCAAGTCCTTCCGAAGTTCTCTTGAATACACCGGCATCCTCAAGAACTTTTGCAAAAACAAGACCGATTTCTTTTTTAAGAATATCATCAATATTTGTTTCGCTTACGTTTTCATATTTTGGAATAAATTCTGAAACCCACTGTGCATGTTTTGCAATGCTTTCAACAGAAGAAATATCTTTTTTGCAGAGAATTGCTTCTTTTAATTCTGCAATTTCTGACTTAAGTCTGGCAGGAAGAACAGCAAGTCCCATTACTTCTATAAGACCGATATTTTCCTTTTTGATATGATGCAGGTTTTCATGCGGATGAAATACTCCCCACGGATTTTCTTTTGTTGTAATATTGTTTCTGAGAACAAGATCCATTTCATAAAGGTCACCGCGTTTTCTTGCAATCGGTGTAATTGTATTGTGCGGCTCTCCGTCTGTCTGTGCAAAAACAAATGCACCCTCGTCAGTATAAGAACGCCACTTTTCAAGAATAACAGAAGACAGCTCTATAATTCTCTGTGGGTCAGTAGAACTAAGTCTTATTACACTCATAGGCCACTGAAGAATTCCGCAGGTAACATCTTCAAAGCCTGCAACAGAAAATTTGTATTCAACAGAAGCACGCGCCATTGCAAACTCGTAGTTGCCGCCCTGAAAATGATTGTGGGTAAGAATTGAACCGCCTACAACAGGAAGGTCTGCATTACTTCCAACAGTATAATGCGGAAACAGTTTTATAAAATCAAACAAACACTCAAAAGTATGTGAACTTATTTTCATTGGTGTATGTTCATAGCTGAACACAATACAGTGCTCGTTGTAATAAACATACGGTGAATACTGGAAGCCCCATTTTGTTCCTGCAAGTTCAATGGGAATTATTCTGTGGGTCTGGCGGGCTGCATGATTTATACGGCCTGCATAACCTTCATTTTCTTTGCACAAAAGACAGGCAGGGTATCCGCTCTGGACTGCATTGCGGGCAGCGGCAATTGCCTTGGGATCTTTTTCGGGCTTGGAAAGATTTATTGTAATGTCAATGTCACCGTAATCTGTTTTTGTTTTCCATTTCAAATCTTTGCAGATTCTGTAGCGTCTTATATAGTCGGTGTCCTGACTGAACTTATAGTACCAGTCCGTGGCAAGTTTTGGATTTTTTGCGTAAAGATTTTTAAACTGAGCCTGAACTTCTGAAGGACGTGCAACAAGGCAAGACATAATTTTTGTATCAAACAAATCGCGGCTTACAATTCCGTTGTCAGACATTAATTTTTTGTCAGCAGCATAATCAAGCACTTCTGAAAGTATTTTTTCAAGTTCACTTACTTTTGTTTCCGGAACAGAATCACAAATATATTCTGCAGGAAAATCATCAATCTTAAGAACTTCCATAATGCGATTGCGAGTATAAACTGAATCTTCTTCATTAATAAGCCCGCATGAAAGCCCGTATCCTACAAGTTCATTGATATTTTCAAAAATATTCATGAAAACATAATAAAATTATTTGTATCAAGTGTCAATCAACGCAGGCAAGACAGCAGCAGCCTTGTTTACATTTATGTGCAAACGTTGCTCACTGACCGCCGCCCGAATTTATCGGCCAGCCGTGATTGAAACCACAGTACGATTATGGTAAAATCAGAATATGGCTAAAAAAAGAAAATCAAAAAACAAATCATTTTTGCAAAAACTGATTTACATTTTCCTTGCAATAATTCTTGTTTATTCAGTGCTTCATTATCTTGGACTCACGCAGGAATTTGACACAAAAATACAGAATGCGCTGAACAAAGCTTCTTCCTACACGGAACAGAATGCACAACCGCAGCAGCAGCCGAAAACAGATGCATCAGAAACTTCAGTTACAAAAGAGGCATCTTCAAAACAGACCGCACAAGACTCAGAACAAAATAAGCACGAATCAGCAAAAACAGATGCACCGCTTTTAGAAGGAAACGACAGTTACCGGGCGTCTTCAGTTGAAATTCCGCTTTGCCCCGCAACAATGACAAAAGGTTCCGATGTACCGGGCCACGAAGTTCACACCTATGCAGGCTTTGAATTATGCTACAGGGAAGATTATGAAGATTCAGAATGGGTCGCATACACTATTACCCGCGAAAAACTTGTTTCTGTTATAAAAAGAACCGATGACTTCAGAGCAGACACTTCAATAACGACAGGATCGGCAACTCCTGCAGATTACAAGGCCAGCGGCTATGACAGGGGACATCTTGCACCGGCAGCAGACATGCAGTGGAGTTCTGAAACAATGCATGAAAGTTTTTTGATGAGTAACATGACCCCTCAGGCACCGCAGCTTAACAGGGGAATGTGGAAGGAACTTGAAGAAAACGTAAGAAAATGGGCACAGAATTTTGGTGAAGTAACAGTTGTTACAGGCCCCGTTCTGGAAAAACCTTCTGCAGAATATTCCTCAATAGGAAGCAATAAAGTTGCCGTTCCGGAATTTTTCTACAAAGCACTTCTTTCAAAAAGCAATAACGGGGACACAATTATGGCTGCCTTCATTATGCCTAACAAAAAATGCGAAGGCGAAATTTGGGACTATGCAGTGAGCGTAGATGAAATAGAAGAAAGAACAGGAATTGACTTCTTTTCTGCACTCGATGACAGTATAGAAAACGAAACCGAAAAAAACATAAACCTTTCAGAGTGGAAAAACTGCCTGAACTGAACAAATTAAATAAGTTACGGTCTTCCACTTTTGACAGAATACCGTAACTTATTTTTTATTTTCTCAGCTTTCTGAATTATAATTTACAAGAGTTTTTACTTTTATTTTTGGTCCGAGTGTTTTTTCATAATTCAAAAAAGGAAGTCCTATTACACCGAACACATCAGTTACAACAGCCCCGCCCTGCTCCATAAGATTAACAGCAGCATTAAGTGTTCCGCCGGTTGCAATAAGATCATCAACCAAAAGAATTCTGCTTCCTTTTTCTATATCGTCAACATGGGCTTCGATTTCGGCTGTTCCGTATTCAAGGGCATAACTGCACGAATATTTTTTTCCCGGAAGCTTGCCCTTTTTTCTGATAAGAATCATCGGAATACCAAGACGTTCTGCAAGCGGTGCTGCAAAAATAAAACCACGCGATTCAATTCCTGCAACTGCATCTATTCCGGCAGAAGAATAAATTTCACACATTCGGTCTATACAATATTTGAACGCAGACGGAACACGAAGAATTCCGGTAATATCATAAAACAAGATTCCCGGCTTGGGAAAATCTTTAACGCGTCTGATTGCTTTGTCCAGAATCTCAAAATCCTTATTGTTCATACTAATCTCCTGAAATAATATTATGCCTTATAAACTGAATCTATGCGTCCCATTGAAATTCTTTTTTCGCGCACCTCGGTCAGTGTTTTTTCAAGGGAAGCAGCATCACCGTTCTGAATAAAATTTTTAAGTTTTGAAAGAGACGACTCAAAAGATGAAATATGGGCAAGAAGTTCCTTTTTATTTGCAAGAAAAAGCTCTGTCCAAAGCGGCGCATTTATCATTGCAATTCTTGTAAGGTCTTCAAAACTTCCGCCGCCAAAAGCCGTAACTCCAGTATCTTCGGCGCTGTCTACAAGTGCAGAAGCAATTACATGGCACAACTGTGATGTAAAGGCAATCTTTGAATCATGCGTCACGGAATCTGTTTCTACAATACGCGTAAATCCCATTGTAGAAACCAGAAGTTTGAACAACTCAAGATTTTCTTTTTTTACACCTGCAACCGGCATAATTATGTAATTGTGGTTTTTGAAAATTCCGCCCGAAGAATTTACGAAGCCTTCTTTTTCACTTCCTGCCATGGGATGTCCCGGAATAAAGTCAACGTCCTCTCTGGAAAATTTATCGATATTTTCAAAAAGAAGCGCTTTGACTCCGCTTATGTCGGTAACAATTGAACCTGACTTAAACGCGGCCCTGTGCGTGCATAAAAAATCCAGTGTTGCATGAGGGTACAGGCATACAAAAACAAAATCACACTCAGAAAGCATAACGTCAACTTTTTCCATACAGAAAGTTCCGTCAACGATATGCTGTTCCCGTGAAAGTTCAAGGGCCGCAGCATTTTTGTCTGCACCAAGAATTTTTCCCGTTGCACCCTGCACGTCCAGAACATTTTCACGGATTGACTTTGCAATGGAACCGCCCATAAGTCCCAGACCTACAATGCCGTAAGTAAGACATCCCAGTTTTTTCATCAGAGTGTGCGTCCTTCAACTGCTGCGTATTTTGCAAGCTTGTCCATAAGTTTTTCAAACTCTGACGGAGGAAGCTGCTGTGAAGCATCGCTCCATGCTTTTTCAGGACAGCAGTGGACTTCTATTTCAAGAGCATCTGCCCCTGCCGCCGCTGCTGCAGAAGAAAGAACAGGAACCATCCATCTGATTCCGCAGGCATGGCTCGGATCAATAACTACAGGAAGATGTGAAACTTTGTGCAGATACGGAACAGCACTCAAGTCCAGACAGTTGCGTGTGTAACCGTCATAAGTTCTGATTCCGCGCTCGCAGAGAATAACATTTTCGTTTCCGTTTGCCATGATATATTCTGCAGACATGAGCAGCTCGCTGATTGTTCCTGAAAGACCGCGCTTAAGAAGAACCGGCTTGTGGAATTTTCCGAGTTCCTTAAGAAGATCAAAATTCTGGAAGTTTCTTGCTCCAACCTGAATAAGGTCAACGTTTTCAAAATTGTCAAGTTCAGAAATTGCCATAAGTTCTGTACAGACAGGAAGGCCGGTTAATTTTTTTGCCTTTTCCAAAAGTCTTATGCCTTCTACACCAAGTCCCTGGAAACTGTATGGTGAAGTACGCGGCTTGTATGCACCGCCTCTTAAAATTCTGGCACCTGCTTTCTTTACAGCCTGGGCTGCAGCAAGAATCTGTTCTTCTGTTTCTACAGAACACGGACCTGCAATAACAGGAAGTGATTTTCCGTCACCGATTACACAGGGAATTACACCTTCCTGGTTTGCACCGATTGTTACTACAGTGTTTTCGGGATGGAACGAACGGCTTGCCATTTTGTACGGAGCCGAAACACGCTCTGCACTTTCTACAATATCATTTGCAAGAAAATCTTCGGGTGAAAGCTTTGAAGTATCTCCAAGAAGACCAATAATGGTTTTGTCCACACCCTTTGAAATATGCACGCCAAGCCCGCGCTGCTTTATTCCGTCTACGAAACTGTCAATATCCTTTGCAGCAGCCTCTTTTTTAAGAATAACAATCATCTTATCCTCCAATGATTTATTTACAAAAATTTATGTAAAAAAAAGGAACCCTCCGGTGCGGAAGGTTCCTTGCAATTACCAAAACAGTAAACACAATATCGCTTAGTTGCAGCGAATCTTCCGCAGACAGTCAGAGAACCAATAAAAGCTAAAGTAAAGGTAAGCCAACGAGGAATTATTGATTATCAGCGCCCAACGGGTTGTGTTTCTCATAACAGATACAGTCTAACATGACAGGCAACATTCTGTCAAGAATATTTTAAAAACTTAACGAGGCCGAAAGTGTCAGCGATGTTCCGGGGTAAGGCGTACTGTCGGCCGCGGCATACTGAAAGTCAAATACGTTTTTCCACAGAAGAGAAAGGTTCAGACCGGAACTTTTCCATTCAAGTTTTGTGTCAAGATTGTAATAATCCGGAATAAAAGATTTGTTTGAATTATCTGTATATTTTTTTGAGGAATATGCAAACTGCGCGGACCATGTAAAATTTTTCAAAAAAGATATTCCGCAGGAAAGCGAAAGGGAATGTACGGGCGTGTACATAATCTGGTTTCCTCTTACAGAAGAATCTGATGTAAGGCGCGCACGGCAGAAAGTATAGGATGCATCTATAAAAAAAGGATCAAAAAGTTTTGCAGAAGAAACAAAAAAATCGCTGCCGTAATTTACAGACGAACCGAAATTTTTGCAAAGCCATTCTGTTCCGTTATAGTTCCAGCCAATTTTGTCTTTGTAAAAAACAAGAAACGGTTTTACAAAAGCATTTATTTTTCCTTTGTATTCTGAACCTGCGGTAAAAGAAAATGCAGTTTCGGGAACAAGAGATTCATTGCCCTTTCCCCCGTTGCCAGAATAATACAGCTGCTGAAAAACTGGGCTTGTGGAATTGCGCGACGCTCTTATAAAAAAATCAATTGAATCTGAACGCGGCAGAATAATTTTTTTCTGAACGCACGCATTGTATAAAAGCGTCCATGTTTTTGATGGATCAAAATAATTTACAGGCAAAGCAAGTGTAATATTCCAGCCGTAAAAATCAAAGGCAGCGGCAGCAGAAAATGAAGATGTAAAAAGTGTATGCGAAATTTTTTGTTCAGTTGCGGCGTTAGTTTGTGAAGAGTCTTCTGTTTTTTTTACATTTGAATGATTCTCGTCAGAAAAGTCATACGAAATATTTGCGGTGAATTTCAAAAAATCCAGAACTGTCGCTTCTGAAAAAAATGTGCAGTTGTTTACAGAATATCTGTTGCGCAAAAAAAGTTTACGCGCATCATTTGTGTAGTCCAAATCAGAAAATTTATATGAAGGAAGAATTTTTATATTCCATTTTTCATGCGGAATAAATACAGGAAGAGACGTTGCAAAAGAAATTTTTTTCTGGTTTTCACGCGTGTAATATGTTCCGCCTGTAACACCGCAGTTTTCGTCAGCAAAAGAAATGTATGAAGAAAGAGCCGCTGTTGCTCCGGGAAGCCGCGCGTCAGAATATGAAATACACAGAGAATTGTTTGCCAAAATATTTTCGTGTCCTGCATATTCTTTTTTGTAACCGCTGTAAGACTGCAAAAAAGACGGGGCTTTTGAAAAGTCCGTTTGGCGGTAACCGTAATGATTTTTTTCCTGAGACACGCTTAAATTTTCCTGCAGGTACAGTGCCGAACCGCTCTCAAAAACCAGCGGCACAGAAAAAGAAGTTTTTGCACCCGATGTATCGTTTATTGAGTTAAGATAACTTTTTGAAAAGGCAGAAAACTCACCGTGCGCGCTGTTGTAGTCAGAAGAAAATGTTCCTATATAAACGCTCACTGCTCCGTCTGCTGCGGAAGTGTCTATTTTAATTGATTTTACAGAATCAAAGTCCAGTGTAGAAAAATCAAATTTTCCGGTATTGGGATCGTTCATCAGAATTCCGTTTATGTAAACTTTGATTGAAGAATTCCAGTAGCCATGAAAAGTAAGTTCGTCGTTTGTTTTTTTGAAAGAAAATCCTGCAGACTCCAAAGCCTGCTCTGCCGAAGAAAAATTTTTAAGCTTTTCACCGTCAATAACAACTGCATCTGCGGGAAGGCTGCGGATTACAGTTGTTGTTATATGGGGAAGATTTGTTTCCTGGCAGACTGCCGCTGCTGTAAACAAAACAAACGCAGCGGCAGTAAATGCAAGTCTTTTCAATATTACTCGGACTTCTGTCGTGTGCAGGATGAATAAGTTCCGAAATATCCGTTGTCTACTGTGAACTCAGTTACGGCTTCATCCAAAGTTTTGCAAGAAGTTGCGCCGTCTTTTTTATATGCACCGGAGAGAGAAATTTTCTCTGCACCCAGGTCTTTGTAGGAAATTGCGTACCATTTGCCAACATCAGGGGCTGTTTCTGAATATAACCAGTCTGCATTCATTGCAACAGTATACTTAATGTAAATATAGCCGCTGGTAGAGTCGAGCTTCTGTACTACAAGATTGTTACCTTTGTAGGAGCCTTTGCTTTCAAAGGTTGTGTTTGTTATAGTGTAGGATTCGGGCCACTCTGTGCTGCCGCCGGTCCAGGTACCGACCAGAAGGTCATCTGCATCGATCTGCTTATAAACATGCTCGACTTCAGGTTCGGTAGTAACATTACAGGCAGAAAAAGAAAATGCCAGAACAGAAACAAGCGCAAAAAGAACTGCCTTTGCGCGAAGAAGGGATAAGCGTGTGCTTTTCATATATACTCCGGGAACAGGAGCGCTCCGTTCCCAAATTGAATTATGCCTTCATACGAAGACATTGCCGGCATAGTAACCGGCAGCGCGCGCCAAAGTTTCCGGGCTAATGCTGTTCGTGCCTTCCCGAGTTTTTACTCAGTGACTTAGTTTCAATACAAAAACTTTGGTTTTTGTATTGAAACTTAATGTTTTTATGAAACCTACGGTTTCATAAAAACATTGGAGTTCTTTTTTGAAACCAGAGGTTCAATTTCACAACTTTACGAATCTAAGAACATATTGTTCCGCATATACCGTTGGGCGTCCAGCTCAGGCTTTTCACCTGATTCCGTTGAAACGCACGCAGTGTGCACATATTAACATGCACGCTTTTTTTATACAATAAACTTTTGCAAAAAAAAGCGCGCAGAGTTAAATCAGAATGTGTATGTCATGTAGCAGCCGGCAGACCAGCAGTCTCTTGACTGGCCGTCAAATGCAGTCCTGAATTCAAGATCGGCATAGGCTGTAAACGCAATGTTGCGTGAGAAGGCAAAGTCTACTGAAGGTCTTATATCAAATATATGTCCGCCGTCGTAATCTTTTGTTACTTCCCTATCATCCCATGATTTTTTTGAAGAACCCGAAGCATATGAAACCCACAGTCCGAATCCTACATCGCGTGTTATGTCAAATGAAAGGTCTCCTGCAGCATACCAGGCCATTGTGTAATCAGAATTCTCAAAGAAGTTGAATCCAACTTCAGGGCGCAAAGAAATTTCTGTACGTGGAATTTCGAATGTAATCGCCGCTCCAAGTCCGTAAGCTTCATCGTCTTCTGCATCGGTAAAGAGTGAGTCCATGGCAAGATACAAATCAAGCACAAAATTGTCTGCACCGATTGTAGAGCCTGCATAGAAATTTGCCTGACTTTCAAAGGCTCCTTCCATAACAGCAGAAATTTCAAGCCAGTCAACCGGGATTATTTTTGCAGCAAAGTTAAAGGCAGGATTGTCTGTGTTGAATCCGTTTGGAATTGCAGCACCAAGTTCCACACCGATATTTCCGTCAGAAACAAATCTTATTCCAAGTGCGCGCTTGGCATACTTGTTTGCATAGGGAACAAATCCTACAACGTCAGCAGATCCCGGAACGTCCACACTGAATTTGTACGAACCGACGGCTTCTGTAGAAGTGCTTGCATAAGAGCCCGACCTGTCATCGTATTTTGTGCTGAATCCTCCCTGTCTTACATGAGCATCTGATTCCCAAAGCCATGAACCGTAGCGAGGGGCCGGACCAACCTGCCAGTTGAGTTTTGTTCCGACACCAAAGTCAAAATTGCGTGAAAAGTGCCACAAAAAGTTTACATAGTATGAATCCTGAATAACGTTGCTTACATTTGCCGCGTTATTGAAGAATGCAGGATACTTGCTGGTGTTGTAATTGTATCCGTAATGAAGTGAAAGCGGATTTCTGTTTGATGTTCCGAATGAAAAGTTGTCTACATCTCCTTCATTGTCATAATTTGCAAGAAGACTCCAGTTAAGCATTCCTTCTATAGTAAATGAACCTATGTCAAATCTTGCCTGGAAAGTGTCTGTAAGTCCGTAGAACATGGGGTCGCCCGAAAGCGGCTTTCCAAAACCAATCCAGGATGTATTCTTCATCATATTTTTTGGAAGAACCTGGGCAAATGTTGCAGAACAGAGTCCCAAAACAGCTGCTGCACACAAAACAATTTTTCTCATAAAAACCTCCTGTGAGAAACTGCTTAAACTTTATATAAAACCACGATTTAAGTCAATGTTAAGAATAGGCTGAAAAAAACAGGCTCAAATTATTCAATTTAATTGAAATTTAACTTGCAAACTTCTTTATAATTTGTTATATTTCTAACAATGAAGAAATTATTACTCACAGTTGCATTTTTACTGGCAGCATTACTTTCAGGATGCGTAACAACAAAAAAGACAGTTACGGCACACGATGAACAGCCTCAAAAGCCGGCCTCAAAAGAAAAGAAGGCAAAAGTTCCCTGTATAAATAATCCTGAACCAGGCGGGAACATAACACTCTGCGAAGATTTTGAAGACATCTGCTTCTGGCAGGCTGCCGGGGAAACTGACTCAAAAAACTATTCAATAGAAGCTGACGTAAGCGAAGAATGGTGCAGTGAAAACATGCGTTGCGGAATGTGGACTTTTTCTTCAGTACCGCAAAACTGTTACGCTAGCTTTTACAGCACGTCCATAGAAAGTGCAGTCTGGGAAGAAGCAACACTTGCAGTCGCAGACATATACAATACACTTTCAGAGCCTGTTTCAATACGAATTGCGGCAAAATCAGAAGAAACAATTCTTACCGAACCCGTAATTCTTGGAACCGGCGAAAACACAAACGTCTATTTTGACTTATCGCACGGCCTTAAAGATGAACATAAGAACTCAGTTCCCAAACTGTGCGACGGCTCACAAATAACAGAAATTGCATTCCGAATAGAAAACTGCAGCAGGGGCGGAACAATCTACATAGACAACATACGCACAGTCCGCTAAGAGGCGTCAGGTCAGTTAACGCTTTCTTTGTCTGCGCCGGGAGTCAGAACCACAGGCCGTTTTTCTTCGGGGTAAACGCTGTCTGGTTGCACGCGGTAAGGGCTCAGAATTATATTAGCTGAATCTTCTGCCTCTGCAGCAAGGAAAAATCCGTCCAGAATATTACCGGCTTCAGACCTGAACTGAACAAAAGAAGAGTTGCCAAGGTTTACGTCTGTGTAAATGCCTGAAGTCTTTTCGCCTTCACCTGCAGAAACATATCTTCCGCCTGCAAATTTAATTTCTGTTCCGTCAGAAGTAGTCCAGGATTTTTTTGATTCAAGCAGGGACAAAATCTTTTTCGAAGAAGATTTTCCGGAATCTGTATACTGTGAAGAAAGTGACGCATTTGTAAATTTTTTGTAGTCTCCGTCCCAGACATTGCTTTCGATGATAGGCATGCGAACATCGTCCTGAATTCTTATATGAATGCTGTCTACGCTTCTCAAAGAAACATCCACACGGCGCTGCAGATTTTGGATTTCCTGGTTTATGGCGGTAAGGTAAATTCCGTTGCGCCTGATTGTGCTGTGTGCCCAGTTGTATACTTCTTCAACATCGTCCCTGAAGAAAATTATTTCCTTAAGGTTGTAGTCAAAAAACAGGCTGCTCATTTCACCTTCACGGGCGCCGCTTTTAACCCAGAGACCGTTCAAAAATCCGGCAAATGTGGCAACAGTTCCGTCCTGGATTCTTGCAAGTTCCTTTGCTGCAAGACGGCTTCCTGCAACACGAATCTGGCGCGTCTGCTCATACTTACCGCTTTCTTCATTCCAGTCATATCTTGTCTGAAGCTGGTCTGTTGTGTTTTCTTTGGACACATCGGAACTGTAAACCCAAATAGGAAAGCTCATGCCTTTTGCACGTGAACGCTCATATTCGTCATAGCGGTCAACCTGCTGTATAAAAATTGTACCGTCACCGCGAAAATCTGCAATTACCTGAAGGCTGAACCTGCCGTTTTTGCGTCCGACAAAAAATGCCTTCAATATGGAATCACCGTTTTCTGCAAAACCCTGGTACACAAGGGAAACTCTGTGGTCACCAGTCAAATCCATTCCGGTATAGGTAAAAGTTCTAACCTGCGAGATTTCTGTCGGAATAACAGACATTCTTTCGTACTCAGATATGGAAGGATTATAAAGCCCTACAACAAGTGAAAGATAAGGTGAAGATGAAGTTTTTACGGCATTTATCTGGTCATCAAAACTGTCGCCGTCAAAATCCATGCTCACAATGCTTATAAGCGTTTCATCTGAATGAAGAGGAATCAGGGAAGTTATTGTATTTTCTTCATCAACTGCAGAACTGTTTTCTACAGACTTTTCTTTTTCTGACTCTACGCGCGGAACAACAATTGAGGCTGAAACTTTCTGGTTATCTGAAGAATAAAAATACTTTTTTACAATAAAGGCAACTGACAGTGCAGCGACTGCACAGACCAAAAGCCCGATGATTATTTTCTTTTGCATTTATCAATAATACATCAGGTTTGGTCAAAAGTCTATTACTTAACTTTAGTTAAATATGGCAGTTGAGCAGCAACTGCAAGTTATTATTAATGGCGATACAATCGTCATTAATAATATACAAGAACCGACTTAAGGACAGACAATCCCAGATCAATTTCTTTCTTTGAAATATTCAGCGGCGGAACAAGCCTGAGTGTATCTTTTCCTGCAGTAGAAAAAAGAAGTCCCTTTGCAAGACATTTCTTTTCTATGTCAACAGGATCGCAGTTAACCTGAATTCCTGTCATAAGTCCCTTACCTCTTACGTCTGTAACGCACTTCATATTCCATGATTTTACAGTACTGCGGATATATTCACCGTTCTTTTTTACATTATCCAAAAATCCAGGAGAAGTAAGTGTTTTAAGAACAACACGCGCTGCTGCACAGGCAAGAGGGTTTCCGCCAAAGGTAGACTGATGATCCCCTGCTTTAAATACATCTGCTTTTCCGCGGTAAAGACAGGCACCCATCGGAACTCCGCCTGCAATTGCCTTTGCCAGAGTAACAACATCTGCATTGATTCCAAGTTCATCACTTGCAAGAAGAACACCTGTTCTTCCCATTCCGGTCTGAACCTCATCTGCAATAACTATGGCACCTGCCTCATGGGCTGCCTTTGCTGCTGCCTGTGCCCACTCGGGGTCCAGAAGAATGACTCCGCCTTCACCCTGAACGCACTCCATCATAAGCGCGGCTGTTGTACCGTCAAAAGCTGTCTTCAAATCATCATAGTTGTTTGCACGGATTGTTTTGAATTCACTTTGGTACGGGCCAAAACATTCAGGATGAAAAACTTCCTGTCCTGTTGCCGTAAGAGTTGCCAGAGTGCGTCCGTGAAATGAGCGCTCGAGCGTAACTATTGTCTTTCTTTTTGAACCGCCGTTAAGCTGGCCGTATTTTCTTGCAAGTTTGATTGCCGCTTCGTTTGCTTCTGCACCGCTGTTACCGAAGAAAACACCGTCAAATCCGGTTACCGCCAGAAGTTCATCTGCATATGCAGTACCGGTGTCGCTCATAAAATAATTGCAGATATGAATCTGGCGTGCTGCCTGCTTTTTTATTGCATTTACAAGCGGCTTGTAACCGTGACCCAAACAGTTGACTGCAATTCCAGAAAGAAAATCAACGTATTTTTTATTGTTCACATCGGTCAGAACAGAACCTTTTCCGTATTTAAACGTAACATCAAAGGAACCGTAATTATTCAAAACCTTACTGCTTCCCATAACAACCCCTATATTATTTTAAGCATTCTGCAATTTCCAGAAACCAAAGTTTCCAGAGCCAACAATCAATAAATCATCGTGCCTATGCCCCTGTCGCTGAACATTTCTATGAGCAGTGAATGGGGAACACGTCCGTCAATTATGTGGGTTCTCGGAACACCGCCGTTTCTTGCCAGCATACAGCATTCAATCTTCGGAATCATTCCGCCGGCAATTGTACCGTTCTTTATGTAGCTGTCCACGTCGCTCATGTGAATTCTCTGGAGCAAAGACTTGGGATCGTTTACATCACGCAGTACACCCGGAACATTCGTAAGCTGAACAAATTTTTCGGCCTTAAGTGCAACCGCAATTTTGGCAGCCGCAGTATCTGCATTTATATTGTAAAGATTTGTGTCACCTTCTTCACCGAGTGCAACAGTCGAAACAACCGGAATAAAACCTTGCGAAAGAAGGGACTGTATTATTTCGGGATTAACCTGCGTAACTTCCCCTACAAAACCAAGATCGGCCCCGTCTTTGCTGATTTTTTTTGCACGCAGAAGACCAGAATCAACGCCACTGAGTCCGACGGCTTTTCCGCCCTGCTGAAGAAGAATACCGACTATATCCTTGTTGAGTTTACCGGTCAGAACCATCTGCACGATATCCATTGTTTCGCCGTCAGTATAGCGCAGACCGTTAACAAATTTACTTTCTTTTCCCACACGCTGAAGCATATTGTTAATTTCAGGACCGCCGCCGTGAACCAGAACAACATGGATTCCGATTGTGCTCAAAAGAACAATGTCTTCCATTACATCATGCTTGAGTTCTTCGTTAAGCATTGCGTTTCCGCCGTACTTTACGACAACAATTTTTCCGACCCAGTGCTTAAAATAAGGAAGAGCCTGTACCAAAACCCCGGCCCAGTGCTCGTTGTCAAGTCTTGGATCTTCATCAAGTATTTTTTCCTCACTCATGTGCGGTAATCTCCGTTTATTTTTACGTAATCGTATGTAAGGTCGCAGCCCCACGCTGTTCCACATGCATTTCCGTCGCTGCATTCAATTTCTATGCATACTTCGTTTTCGTCAAGAATTTTCTTTGCAAGAATTTCGTCAAAATCAAGCGGAACCCCGTGGTCAAAAACTTTTATTGTACTGCGCTTTCCTTTCTGTTCGCCCACAAAGTCAGTTGCACCGTAGCGTTCAGATTTTTCGCAGCTTGCAAAACTTACGCTGGTTCCGTCAGGATCAAACTTTTCACCGGAATATCCCATGGCGCAAAGTATTCTTCCCCAGTTTGCGTCTTTTCCAAAAAATGCAGCCTTAACGAGAGAAGAAGAAATCACACTTTTTGCAAGGGCGCGCGCAGTTTTTACATCACATGCACCCTTTACATTGCATTCAATAAGCCTTGATGCACCTTCGCCGTCGCCTGCAATCTTTTTTGCCATCTGAACGTTGATTGCATCCAGTGCTGAACAGAACGCGTCAAAGTCTGCATCTTCACTTTCTATGGGAGCATTACCGGCCATTCCGTTTGCCATGATGGTAAGCGTGTCGTTTGTAGAAGTGTCCCCGTCTATTGAAACACAGTTGTATGTTTTTTCAACGCTCTTTTCAAGTGCCTCAGAAAGCATCTTTGAAGAAATTGCACAGTCCGTTGTAATAAAGGCAAGCATGGTTCCAAGATTAATGTGAATCATTCCGCTGCCTTTGCACATTGCACCTATATGCACCTGCTTACCGCCGATTTCTGTAAGAACCGCGCACTCTTTGTAATGCGTGTCGGTAGTCATGATTGCAGTACGTGCCTGTTCGTGTCCTTTTTTTGAAAGACCTGCTGCAAGTTCTGCCATATGGGACTCAATCTTTTCTACAGGAAGCTGCTGGCCAATGACTCCGGTAGAACAGACAATTACATTTTCGGGAGCAATGCCAAGTACAGAAGCTGCTGCCTTTGCTGTTCTGAGTGCACTCTGCGCACCCTGCTCCCCGGTACAGGCATTTGCGTTACCGCTGTTGGCAACGGCTGCCTGCATTATTCCGTCTGCAATATTTTTTTTTGTAAGTTTTACACACTCTGCCTTTACACGATTCTGCGTAAACATTCCCGCGGCAGAACACGGCTTTTCGCTGTAAATAAGGGCCGTATCATTTTTTGTGCGGCCGGCCTTTATTCCGCAAAGCATACCGTTTGCGGTAAATCCCTGTGGAGCTGTAACTCCTCCGTCTATAAACTGCATACTTATGCACTCCCGTATTATAATTTTGCATAATTATAGCAATGCGCTATGTTTATTTCAAGACCCGCCAATAAAAAAACCGGTCCATTCAATGAACCGGCATGCATAAAAATGCTTTTTAGAAAGTTTCCAGAGTTTTATTTACCCTTGCAACAGCCTTGTCTACTCCAAGAATAAGGATTGAACCTATAAGAGGCGGCGAAACCCTGCTTCCTGTTACGGCAAGTCTTATCGGCATCATAAAGTCACCAAGCTTTATTCCAAGTTCTTCGGCATTCTTTTTTGCCAGTGCTTCTGCGGCTTCGTGGTCAAGAGAAGGCAGACTTTCTATGAAAGAAACCGACTTTTCAAGAACTTCGCGTGTCTTTGCTTCATCCAGCTTCTTTGGAATAATGTCTGTCTTTGGCGGAACGACCGGCTCTGTAAACAAAAAGCGCACCATCTCGGCAGCATCGGTAAGAAAGTGCAGTCTTTCCTTGATAAGAGGCATAAGTTCAAGAAGATGCTTCTTTACGTCAGCAGAAGTCATTCCCATGGATGAATCTGTACAGTAAGGCTCACCGTCTTCACCAAGAGCGACGCCCGAATATTCAGGCCCGACCTTTGGCTTTGGCTGCGGATTGTCGGGGTTAATTTCAAGCGCGGCGTCTCCTGTTCCCGTAATAAAAGGAAGAGTCCACTTGTAAAGTTCTTCGTCGGTAAGCGCGCGAATATACTGGCCGTTGTACCACTCAAGCTTTTTGTAGTCAAAAACAGCAGGAGCCTTGTTAAGATGCTCCAGTTTGAATCCGGCTGCCAGTTCAGAAAGCGTATACATATCGCGGCCGTCTTCATAAGAGCAGCCCAGAAGTGCAACGTAATTTACGATAGCCTGCGGAAGATATCCTCTTGCGCGGAATTCATTAAGGCTTGTTGAACCGTGGCGCTTTGAAAGCTTCTTTCCGTCGCTTCCGTTAACCATAGGCAGATGGCAGAATTCAGGATGCTGCCAGCCGAATGAACGGTACATCTGAACATGAAGCGGTGTAGACGGAATCCATTCCTGGGCACGCATTACGTGTGTTATGTGCATAAGATGGTCGTCAACAATATTTGCCAGGTGATAAGTGGGGAATCCGTCAGACTTGAGAAGAATAGGATCTGGAGAAATATCTTCGTTTTTCCACACAATGTCACCAAGAAGATGGTCGTGGAATTTTGTCTCACCTTCAAGCGGAACCTTGAGTCTTATTACATAAGGTTTTCCTGCGGAAAGATTTGCACTTACTTCTTCTGCAGTAAGATGACGGCAGTTGCGGTCGTATCCCGGCGGAAGTTTGTTTTCTGTCTGTATCTTGCGTATTCTTTCAAGACGCTCTGAATCGCAAAAGCAGTAATAAGCTTCACCCTTTTCTACAAGTTCCATTGCGTACTTTTTGTAAAGTTCAAAACGCTCGCTCTGAACGTACGGACCGTATTCGCCGCCTTTGTCACCGCCTTCGTCCCAGTCTATTCCAAGCCAGGCCATTGTGTCGTACAGATTCTTTACGTATTTTTCGTCATAGCGCGTTCTGTCTGTGTCTTCAAGACGCAGTATAAATTTACCGCCGCGGGAACGGGCATAAAGATAATTAAAAAGGGCAGTTCTGACACCGCCAATGTGCTGCATTCCCGTCGGAGAAGGCGCATATCTGACTCTTACTTCATCTGACATAAAATTCTACCTCTGAAAGTCTAAAGAAGGGCTACCCAAAAGAACAAAGTTCCGAGCAAGCCCTATTAATTTATTATATCAAAATGCGCGCCTTTGCTCAACAGAATCAGTTTCCGAATACACCGGTAACAGCAAGAATAGAAATGGCTGTAGAAATTGCGCTCAGAATAGCTGTTACGCCGCCTGAAACTCTGGTCCATTTATACCAGCCTGAATTTTCTTCAACCTGGATATTGCATTCAGGAACAACAGGACTGTTTGCGTCTAGTTTTTTTCCGTCAAGACCCACTACTGTAATTTTTTTGAAACTGTTCCTGTAAGAGTCAATTCCGCCGGCAAGACCTATATAATAGTTAACATCCCTGTCAGGAATATAAGGATAGCGGCCGGGAGAAGGAACAGCGCCAGAAACCGTAACAAAGAACTGCTTGAACGGAATCAGAAGCGTATCACCGTTTTTTACCTGTTCGGTGCTTCTGAAAGTCACCATTGCGTACGGCTTCAAACAGATCGTAAACGTTTGCCTTTCCCGAAGAAGAAACCACGCGTACGTTTCGTACGGATGAACAGTCAAGAAGATGTCCCTTTAATATAGAAGAAAGCCGCGAAAGAGCCCACGCTTTGTATTCGCAGGACTTGTCTACGTCCCCGGTAAGCGAAACCATAAACACGGCAGGACTGGTCAGAACAAACTGAACGGCGCTCAAAGGAAAGTTTTTGCCTACAAGTTCCACGACCTGTTTTTTAAGAGCCCGGTAAGTAAGCCCCTCGCAGTCTTTTATAATACCGAGGTTTGCAACGCGTACGGAATAGTCGGGGTCAATCGTAAGGGTATAGGAAACGGGAGTTTTTGAAGCAACAAAGGCAAGTGTGTATACATCGCCTGCTGTAACAGGGTATTCATCGTTTGAAAGTGCAAGACGCGGGTCTGCAAGATCGGCGGCCGCAGCAGAAAGTGCCTGGACAGAAGCTTTTTTATCACCAGAAGAAGCCGCGTTGACCGAAGAAGATCTTACAGTATCTGAAGAAGACAACAAATCATAACAAAAAGCCTGATTCAGAAAAAAGAGGGAAATCAATGCAAAAAGTGCATATTTTTTTGAAGCTGATTTAAAACAAGCCATAACTTACCTTTATCTAATTTTTTCACAGTATAAAGCAATTATGACTGCGTTTCAAGTAAGTTATAAAAACGAGAAATTATGTAAAATTATTCGCAAAAAAGCGGAATCAGTTTTCTGAAATACCCCCCCCGACTTTTGCACAGCCAGAAACTTTCTTTTATGAACAAAATGAAGTACACAGAAGGCAGCAAGAACCAACGCATACATTACCAAAAGAATAATCGTGCAGTGATACGGACATGCAAGAACAGCCGTTAACGTAACCGTACAGATAACAAACTGAATACCAAGCATAAGGTAAAGAACAGCCTTTTTTGACAGCCCCAGATTCAAAAGCTTGTGGTGCGTATGAAACCTGTCTGCACTCATAATGGGACGGTGATCCCGCAGCCGCCGCCAGATTGCCGCAACAGTATCAATCATCGGGATCGAAACAAGAACCAGCATAATAAGAACGCGGTTGTATTCCAAAACTTCCCCTTTTCCGCAAAGTGGAAAAACTGCAATCACAAAACCAAGAAACTGACTGCCGCAGTCACCCATAAAAATTTTTGCAGGAGGCCAGTTGAATACCAGAAATCCCATAATGGAAGCAGCAAGAATAAAGCATAAAAAACCGATAGGATCCCCTGATGAAAGCCTGAGCACTCCTATTGTCGCAAGTGTCACAATAGAAAGACCACCGCAAAGACCGTCCAGTCCGTCAATAAGATTGTAAGCATTTATAATTCCCAGAACCCAGCAGAAAGTAAGCGGAACAGAAATCCACACGGGCATTTTCCATGCAAAAAGATACGTAAATCTATAGCCTGAACAAATGACAATTCCTACTGCAACAAGCTGGACAAAAAGTTTAAGAACTGCCTTCAAATCAAGAAGATCATCCAGAAATCCAAACAAAAATATAATAAGAGCTGAACACAAAAGCGGGAGTATTCCCATAAGCTTTATCTGCGGCATAATAAGCGCACATAAAAGTGAAACTACAAGAAACGAAACAACTACGGCAACTCCACCAAGACGGGGCGTGTTTCCGCTGTGGATTTTGCGCGCATTGACCGGGTCATAAAGACTGTACTTTCTGCAGAAAAGGATTATCAGCGGAATCAAAGAAAGAGAAAGAACAAATGCCCCGGAAGAAAACAGAATAAACGGCAGCATATCAGAATACTCCCGTAACGGCAAGAATAGAAAGCGTAGAAGAAAGTATCGTAAGAATAGCCGTAATTCCGCCCGAAATTCTGTTCCACTTGTACCATCCCGAATTTTCTTCGACTTCAATCGTCATTTCGGGAATTATATTGTCTTTTTTTGAATAACGTTTTCCGTCAACATCGGTTATAGTTACAGCCTTAAGACTGTTCCGGTAAGTATCAATTCCTCCGGCAAGCCCCACGTAATAAGACCAGTCGCGGTCAGGAATATAAGAGTATCTTCCGGGGTTGGGAACGGCACCTGCTACAGTAACAAAGAACTGCCTGAACGGAACAAGAAGAATGTCCTTGTTCTGTACATATTCACTGCTGTAAAATTCCTGGTTGTAAAGAATTTCTTCAAGATTAATGGGAATATGCTTTTCTGTAATCCTGACAGCACCGTCTTTTTCTTCTTTTTCCTTGCGGATTATATAGGCGTTTTTCAGATCAGAAACAGATGAAAAAAGTCCGGCATTGTCACGCACTACAGAAGCATAGTTGGTTCCGTTTTTTACCGTAATATTTATACTTGTTGTCGCTTCGGGAACAACCGCTTCAGAAGAATCAGGAGCTTTTTGGGAAACTGCACCCTGTAAAAAAAGAACGGGGTTTATATCGTTAAGACTGGTAACAAACAAACTATCGTAGCATAAAAGTGCATAATTGTCTGTAATTGCCGTTTCGTCCAGATAAACGACTTTTCCTGAAGAATTTTCATTCAATATTCGTATAAGGCGCATTCGTGAAGGGTCTGCGCGTTCGGTAAGCCCGCCGCCGTAGTAGCCCACAAGCCGTCCAAGTTCCTCTCCGTCCAGAAGTTCGTACGTTCCGGGTCTTTCTACGGCTCCGCTTATACTTACACGACGAGAGATTCTTCCTACTTCTACAGTGTCACCAGGCCTAAGGTAAGGATCGTTCGAAAAGTCTCCGTCCCTTGAAGCCTTGAATAAATCGCAGACACGTGTTTTTCCCGAAGAAGATACAATCTTAACGTTTCTGAGTGAAGAATATTGTGTAACAGACCTGGTAACAATTTCTGAAAGTCTTGTAAGAGCCCAGGCATTGACTTCGCTGGCCTTTTTGACCTGTCCCGTAACTTTTACAGAAAACACACCGGGGCTGGTAAGTATAAACTGGGCAGCACCCATAGGATAGTTTTTGCTTACAAGAGATTCAACCTGCCTCTTGAGAGCCTTGTAGGTAAGTCCGTCGCAGTTTTTTATAACACCAAGATTTGCAATCTTAAGGCTGTAGGTTGTATCTACTGTAATAGGATAAGAAACAGGTGTTTTTCCTGCAACAAATGACAGCGTATAAATATCGCCGGCAGTAACAGGATAGTCTGGGTTTGACAGCGCCATCTTTGCATTAAGCGCATATTCCTTGTCAGATGATTCGGGAACAGACGCCGGTGTGTCATCAAGTTCAAAAATCTCGGAATAAACAGACTGAAGTGAAAACAAAAATCCTGCCGAAACAAGCAGAAATGACTTAAAAAAATTATTTAAACGCATAAAACACTCTGTAAATAAAGACGTTGGTATTCAGCCCCAAAAGAGCCACTATTAAAACTACAATAGTAATATATTATATCTATTGTAATATTTCAAGTAACATTATTTATCTATTGTAGTAAAAAAAGATATGGGATTTTGGAATAATGTCGAACAGGAAAGAGTTTTTCAGGGTATATCCAGAAAAGATCTTGCTTACAAGGCAAATATTTCTTACGCGTCAATCGGTCTGGGACTTGAAAGAAACAGTATGCCCGGAGCCGACACAGCCCTTCGCGTATCAAAAGTTCTAAGGGTTCCGCTGGAAGACCTGCTTAAGGAAGACCAGTGCCGCATTCGTCAGGAAACACCCCTTCAGGCACAAAAACCGCAAGCAAATTCAGACTCAAGGCAGATATTACAGACAGCAGTAAGTGCGCTCAGAAAAATGCCTTACGAAATAAGGTCGCCCATAATTGAAATGATACTCAAGATAGGAAAGGAAGAAACCAGAATAGTTTAACAACAGACACCGGCTGTTTTGACTTTTTTAGGAATAAATCAATTTTTTTTAATATAGACTGTAACCGCAGAAAGGTTGGAAGGTTATATTTATAGATTCACGGAACAAGCATTTTCCACCGTGAACTAATTGCAGTTTTTTAAGTTTTCTGCATCCTCCTCTCCTTTAGCCCCGCCCGTTCGTTGAACAGACGGGGTTTTTCTTTTATTCTGCGGTTTTTCAGGTCTTTTTAAACGTTTGCAGATCAGGAAATCTGGTTTATTGCGCTTACAACGGCGTCAATTCCCGCGCGGCCTACGCTGGTAGACTTTCCGGCGCCCCAGTACTGGCTTCCGTTTTCGCATGTTATCTGGACATAAGCTACAGCCGAAGTATCGTTTCCTGTACCGATGCTGTGTTCATGAAAAGCCGTAATGCTGAATTTGGGTGCAGGCGTCTTTGAAAGAGCACTTGCAAATGCATCAAGCGGTCCGTTTCCTTTTTCTCCAATGGCAAACTGCTTTCCTTTCCAGCCAACGACTGCACGGCAGAGTGTCGTTGCCTCTGACTGGGAATTCTGCTTGGCGTCAAGGTGTGTTTCGGCAAGATCCATGATTTTAAGATTACCCTTTGCTTCAAGCCACTGCTTTACAAAAAGGTCATAAATCTCGGCAGGCTTAAGCTCGCGCTGTGCTTTGTCTGCGGCATGTTTTATTACATCGCCCAAAGCCGGGTGCATTGCCTTCGGAAGAGTAAGACCGTAGTCCTGCTCAAGAATATATGCAGCGCCGCCCTTTCCTGACTGGCTGTTTATTCTTATGATGCCCTCGTACTGGCGGCCAATGTCATGCGGGTCAATAAGAAGGTACGGAACATCCCAAAGTGCATTGCGGTCCATTTTTGCACGTGCTGCCATTCCTTTTCTGATAGCATCCTGGTGGCTTCCGCTGAAGGCCGTAAACACAAGTTCTCCTGCGTAAGGTGTGCGCGGGTTAACATTCATTCCTGTATATTCAGTGTAAAGTTCTGCAACTTTTTCTATTTCATGGAAGTCAAGCTCCGGGTCCACGCCCTGAGAAAACATATTGAGCGCAACATTCACGATATCAAGGTTACCTGTACGCTCGCCGTTTCCGAACAGACATCCTTCTACGCGGTCGGCACCGGCAAGAAGTCCAAGTTCGCAGCTGGCAACTCCTGTTCCGCGGTCATTGTGGCAGTGCGTGCTTACAATAACGCTGTCCCTGTCAGAAATATGCGTGCAGAAATATTCAATCTGGTCGGCATACACATTGGGCGTAGAACATTCAACTGTTGTGGGAAGGTTGAATATAATCTTTTCTGAGGCAGAGCATCCCCATTCAGCTTTTACGGCTTCACAAATCTCAACGGCATAGTCAATTTCTGTCATTGAAAAACTTTCGGGGGAATATTCCAGGCGGATTCTTTTGCGGTCCTCTTCAGAAATGCAGCTTTTTATGCACTTTACACCGTCTATGGCAATCTGCTTGATTTCTTCCTTTGACTTGCCGAACGTATATTTTCTCTGCGCAGGAGAAGTTGAATTGTAAATGTGAAAAATTGCACGGGGCGCACCCTTAAGGCATTCTATTGTTTTTTTGACAAGTTTTTCGCGTGCCTGGCACAAAACCTGGATTGTAACATCCTCTGGAATGCGGTTTTCGTCAATAAGCCTGCGGATAAACTCATACTCCGTGTCACTTGCAGCGGGGAATCCTACTTCAATTTCCTTGAATCCGAGTTTTACCAGAAGATCAAAAAATGCAAGCTTTGTTTCAATTCCCATAGGATTAACGAGGGCCTGGTTTCCGTCGCGAAGGTCTACCGAACACCATACAGGCGCCTTTGTAATTTTCTGTGACGGCCACTTTCTGTTCTGAAGGGGAATATCTGCAATAGGTGCGTACTTTCCCATTGGATTCATTGTCATAGCAAACTCCTGACTTACATAAAAATTTTGTACAAAAAAAAAGACCTGCTGCCGAAGCAACAGGTCTGTAGTTTAAGTATTGAAAATATACCAGTCTACCAGCACCTTAGATTCGGCTCAATGAGAAGAAATTCAAAGATAGTAGTAGTTCAAAGTATTTCATAATTATTTTTATACTCCAAAATAAAATAAAAGTCAATATACACGACGCCTGTGTATGTCAGGTTATGAGCGTGCGGAACAGTTTTTCAAGCGCAGAATCAAAGGCTTCTGTTGACTGTTTGAGGTCTTTGAGAAAGGAATTGTCGCAAAGTTCACCCAGTACAGCATTTTTTTCTTCCTTGTTTCTGAACGTAATTGAGCGGAAAAAGTCTGTATAATCCTTGCCGCGCGTAGAAATGGAAGATTCAAGCATATTGAGCGAAACATACGCAACGTCGCGCATAAGGTCATCGAACATGTCCTTTCCGAACATTGTAATGGGCGTGGAATAAAGGCGTTCAAGAAGATAAACAGCATAACGCACCTTGTAGCCGCAGTAGGATTTCTGGCATTCATTGTAAAAGGCGTGTACTTCGTTCCATGTGTTTATCCTGCGTTCCTTTACAAGCGAGAACATTTCGTCAAGTTTTTCCTGCGGAATAATCTGGCCGCCGGCGTTTACCCAGTTTTTGTAAAGAGGAATTTTTCTTATGGTTTCAAGGTCTTCGGGAACAAGAGTTTCCCTTCCGCTTTCGCAGACCCATTCCATAAGCGAATCCACGCAGAAATATTTCATTATGCGACGGTATTCTTTGTATGCCTGGGCTGGTTTGCAGATAAGTGCGCCGTACTTTTTCTGGCAACGGTCGTCCGAAAGAAAGAATTTTGACTCTGAATTCTGGTGAAGATAATCCTTTGCCACGTGGTACAGTTCTTCTCCGTCCTTTGAGAATGCGGCTCTTTCGCGGAATTCATCGAGAAGTTTCGGATTTGGGTTGAATTCAGTCATTTTTGCTGCTGTTTCATAAGGAAGCTTAAGGTAACGGCCGGTAAGTTCAATAATTCTTACTACAGAGGCTTCTATTTCCTGCATTGTGTCCGGGGCAAGCGGGTTTGTTTCTATATGTTGTACCTTTACGACACGCTTGTCTCTTGAAACAAACTTGTACTTGTTTCTTACAATCGCAAACATATTGTAAAGGAACCAGTATGCCGGGATTATGTGAACAGTGCAGTCCGTATTGCTGTTAGCCACAAGTGAAAAAGGGTACGTAATATTGAGTTCATTCTGGTAGCTTCCCTTTGCAACAAGTACAAAAGATGCAAACCTTGAGTCATACTTGAAGTCGCTGCACAGTCCCGGCCAGAAACCGCGGCCTGCAAGAAGTTCGCCGTCAGGACTGCGCGAGTTGTGGTTTGAACCGATTGTTGCGGCGGAAGCGATGTTGCTTTGTCCCATAAGTGTCGCTGCAATAAGGAATGAAGAGTTGTGGTGCTGCTCGTGAAACGGAAAAATAAGATTGTTGAGCAGTTCACAGCAAGAAACCATGGAATTGTCGCCCAGAATGGAATTGAGAAGACGGGCACCGTATTTTAACTGGCAGTTTCTTCCTATAACAAAGCGCACGGCAATGGCCTGATAGAACACGCGGCTTCCGTAGCCCATTATTCCGTTTACCATTTCTACGCCTTCGCCAATCTGGCTCTGTTCCTGCGGGGAAGATAAAACCGTAATATTCTTAAGTTTGAATGCACCTTTTATATAGGCATTTGCCCCTATGCGCACGTCTTTAAGAAGCGTACAGTTTTTTATTACAACATCATCTTCCACAATGCCGTAAGTGTTGTTAAGGCCGTCGTTGCCGTATTCCGTAAGTTCAACAAAGCGGTCCATAAGCTGCCTGTCATCGCGGTATCTTGACCAGCACCAGGCATCTGCCGGAATCATATCCTTAAAGGGAAGAACTCCACGGCCGTTGTTTTCGTTTCCTACGCCAATCCATATTCTGTTTGACTCGGGTTCGCCTTCCTTAAGAATTCCCTCGCCGAATTTGGAATGAAACGTACAGGACATTTCCTGAATATTAAAAAGCATTACGCGGTTTGCAATGCGGTAATTTACAAGATAGCTTACGTTATTTACAACACAGTCGTCGCCGAGTGAAACAAAACCCAGCACTGAACGGTAAATTCCGACACGAAGTTCAAGATCGTGGAATTTAAGAAGTGCATTGCGAATTCTGCCCATTACGACATAACCGTAAAAATCATTCTGAATAACAAGCGACGGGTCAAATTCCCCCGGAACTTCGCTTACATATATCAAATTCCACCGCTCAAGATAACAGGTATTGCGGTTGGACTTTAAAATTTCTATTTCCTGCGCCGTAAGATGACGCTTTCCCCTTAAAAGCTCTGCAGGCGGTTCCCTCATGGGACTTTTCCCGTCCAAAACCCTTACAACTGACATTACAACCCCCTGAATACATCTGCAATAAATTATATACGCAACACGGCCATTCCGCAAGTATGACTTTTCACAAAAGAGTGTGTGTGGTATTATTTTACAATGCAAAAACTTCTGCGCAAAACCGCGATTATTCTTATTTTACTGGCCGCAACATTTACCGTAAGTGCACAAACAGAAAGTTATATTACAGAAAACTCCCAGAGACAGCTTAAAATAATGACTCTTCCCAACGGATTCAGAATTTATTTTCTTAAAGACGCGGCATCCCCTGTTTTTCATGCAGAATTTCTTTCGCGCGCAGGATTTTCTGCACAGACAGCATCCACAACCGGACTAGCGCCTCTTTTTGCAAAGCTTACCGGAGCAGAATGTCTTGCCGACTGTACAAAACTTTCTGCCGACTTTGCCGCTGATTATCTTGAAACGGCACTTTCACAAATGGCAGCTCAGGTTACAAAACCATTTTTTTCTGATGAAGATTTAAAGCGCTGCTATAACGAACTGCGCTCAGAAGTAAACAAAAATGCACTCTCTTCTTCGGGCTTCATTAACCGCGCTATTGACTCACGCATATTCCGAGATGCGCCCTGGAAGCACGAAAGCGGAATCTACCCGGCTCTTTTCGGTTCAAAAACAATTCCCGAAGTAAGAACGGCCCTGTACGATATGGCCGCACGTTATTACCGCCCGGAACTCTGTGCACTTTTCATAAGCGCCGGTACAGATGAACAGAGTGTTTACACTGCCTGTCTCAAAGCCTTCGGTAACTGGGAGCCGCCCGAGATTTCTGAAGGAATCTCTGCACAAACACAGGATGCGGCTGCCGTACAAAAAACAGAAGCGACCTCTGCACAAAAAAAATTTGTTCTTGTCTCTGAAGAATTCCCCAATGACATGACGCAGATTGCCGTCCAGTACACCACGCTCCCTTACCATCTGGCAGACCTTGCCGCAGCTGCACTCAACGCGGGGGACTCGGACTTCAAAAAAAGCGCATGTGCAGACAGTACACTTTCCATACGCTCGGCCGACTACGCAGACGTTTCGTCAGCAAGAAAAAACGGCAGTTCAAGACTCATATTCCAGGCAATTATGGAAAACCCCGCGCAAAACCCGCCGCCACTGCAGGCACAGGCATTCACTGCCGCCACAAAAGAAATGACGCAAATCTCAAGAAGTGAATTTGTCGGTGCACAGAAAAAAATAGATGCAAAAAACAGAAAACTCACATCGGCGGCAGCATCAGAAATTTCACTGCTGGCAGATTTTTGGGCGGCTTCCCCGTTAACGGACGCTTCACATTTTTACGAAAGCTTTCTTGAGTCATTCCACAAAATCCATTCCGCGCAGGAGTCACAGATTGCAGAATATCTTTCCAAAGAAGAGCCTTTTGTGTTTGTGCTTGTAGGAAAAAAACTGTATGCAAAAAACAGGGCTCAGTTTGAAAAACTCGGCTACGAAACAGTAACGCAAAAAAATGCATCCTGGTACGACGACAAACTAATTCTTGCAAAGGCATTGGAAAACGCGGCAGAAAAAAAAGAAGAAGTTCCGCTTAAAAAAGAAGATTCAGGATTTTCAAGAAACGAAAGCAGAACGCAGATAAAGACATTCACTCTTTCAAACGGAATTCCCTGCGTCCTTCACAAAACGCAAGGCAGCATGACTTCTTCGGTTTCGGTTTCAATTGACTCAGACAGGGGAATGCTTTTGCCTTCAGACATGCGCACAGTTCTTGTAAATGCACTTGCACAAAAAATCCAGGAAGCGGCTGTCAAAGAAAATATCGCCGACCAGACAGTAATAAAGTCGTGGAGGGAAAGCGGCACTTCTTTTATAACAATCGACGCGCTTTCAGAAAACCTGGGCGCACTTCTTGAAGCGACAGTCAGTTCCCTTATATATGAAGAAATTTCACCTTCTGCGGCAGACACACTCATCGGCGAATGGAATGCCCAGAAGCTCATGTCAGAAGCGTCACTTTCAAACCAGATGAAAACAGCAGCATATTCTGTACTGTATGCAGGACAAATTCCGCAGGACAATTCAGTTTCGCAGATTGAATACAAAGACATTCTTCTCGGATACAGCACACTTCTTGACGCATCACTTTATTCAATAAGTATTTCAGGCGGAATAGATTTTTCAAAAACAGAAGGAAGCCTCAAAAAAACATTCGGCCTTCTGAAAAACAGAAACATAAAAAACAAAGAAACACAAACAGCACCGAAGTACAAACCAAGAAGAACGGCCACAGTAAAACTCAGGCACACTTACACTTCTGATCTTCCTGCCGAACTTGCGCCAAAGGAATCACCTGTTCTTGTTCCCACAAAAGAATTCAGCGACCCGGCGCAGATTTATTTTATTCCTGCTCAAAACAGCGCGGACTGTGACACAATAAATGCACTCGCAATTGAACTTGCACAAACCATGAACGAACAGACGCAGACAGATTTATTTTACGCGCGCACCGGAACACAGACAGAGCCATGCATGATAGAATGCCGCAAAACAAAAAGCCGCACTTTCTTTCTGGACACATACAAAAATGCATGCACACATCTTTTAAAAAAACTTTCAGGAGACAAAAAAGATGCCGCACTTTTAAAAATAAAAAACGGCTGGACAACGCACTTTATGAAAGATGCACAAACCGACGGCGGAATCTCACTTCTTATGCTTAAGGGAATGAGGCTGTCACAAAACCCGCAGATGCTTACAGACTCTTACGAAACAATGCGCAGTGCAGGTGCAGAAAGCTTTATAAAAATCCTAGAAGGAACAATGGACCGTGAACAGGCCTTTGTAATATTTTCAGCCGACACTAAAAAATGATTTTTCGCTAAGAATAAAATTCATCACGGCATCATGGCTTTCTGCCGGAACAGAATCCCTCAGCTGACATGAAAAACACATTCCGACAAGAAAAACTTCTGCACCGCAGAGACATGCAGCATTCAGAAGCCGCTCCAGGTAAATGTCATAAAATCCCTTTCCGTGCCCCAGTCGTGTTCCGCCGCAGGAAAAAGCCACACCCGGAACAATGACGCATATTTTTTTACGCGCGCATATTTTTTTAAAAGATTCAGACTCAGGTAAAAAAAGTTCGCAGCCGCAATCAGGCTCTTTTATTCCCCACGCACCTTCTGTAAAAAAAGATTCAAATTTCCTTTCCTGCGGCGCAAGATAAAAGTCCATGTCTGATGTTCCGGGAACAGTTTTTGGAAAAGCAAGTATTTTGCCTTTGGAAAGAGCAGCCCTTGAAATAAGCTGGGGATCAATTTCTGAAGGTGTTGCCGCGTAAGAAAAAACTATGTCACTCGTGCTGAATAATTCTGACTGTAAAAAAAGTGAACAGGCTTTTGACGAATATTCTTTTTTTTCAAAAACCGAAAGTTCTGCGACGCTGCTGCGTGAAATTTTTCTGAGTTCTGGCTTGGTCATTCCATGATAATAATTCAACTTGTAAAAAAATAAAAGTAGCGTTAATATCTTTGCATGAAAGATTCATTCATAAGCGTAAGAACCGACGAAAAAAATCCCGCATGGGAACAGTGCATAAAAAGAGAAAATTCCCTCTACAAAAGGGGAAACGAAATACGTTCAGAATTTGACCGTGATTATACGCGGCTTCTGCACTGTCAGGCCTACAGACGCCTCAAGCACAAAACCCAGGTTTTCTTTGCACCGCAGAACGACCACATCTGCACAAGAATTGAACACGTCACACACGTAGCAAGCGTCAGTTCAACAATCTCGCGCTATCTGGGACTTAACCGCGAACTTACCGAAGCAATAGCAATAGGCCACGACATAGGTCACGCACCGTTCGGCCACACCGGAGAAGAAATACTCAACTCGCTCATTTCAAACCAAAAGGAAGGCATTAACGCACCAAAAAAATTCTGGCATGAAAGGAACAGCCTTTTCTTTGCAGACTTTATAGAAACGCTCCAGGATCCCGAAGGCAACGAAAAAAATCTTGACCTTACATACGCCGTGCGTGACGGTCTTGTATGCCACTGCGGAGAAATTGACCAGCAGGGAATATCCCCCAGAAAAGAAGCCATGGATTTGTATTCTATAAAGCGTCCCGGTTACGTACAACCTTTTACATGGGAAGGATGCGTCGTAAAAATAAGCGACAAAATTGCATTTCTGGGACGCGATCTTGAAGATGCACGCTCATACCATATAATAGACATGGCCTGTTACAGACAACTCAAAGAAATCGTAGCCGGAACACTGGGCTTTGGTCCCAACAAAAAACATTCCGACCATACAACAAGCGGGGTTCACCGTTCCGGACGCGCTGTAAACACAACCGTTCTCATAAACGACATGATTGTTGACCTTTGCGAAAAAAGTTCCCCCGAAACAGGAATTTCATTCAGCGAACCTTACTACAATTTTATAAGGGAACTCAAAAAATTCAGTTTTGCCTGCATTTACAACAACTGGCGCCTGGTTGAATTCAAACGCTATGCCCAGGAAATACTCGGCTGTATCTACAGAATGCTCATGGACGGCCAGATTTACGCCCAAAAGCGACGCATGGAATACCACCTGCGTTATACCCCGACTTTATGCAGAACTTTTATGGACTGGCTCATAAAATATTCAAACTATGACGAAGCAAAGAAAAAAATTCTGCGTTACTGCACACCAAATGTTTTTGACATTGATGACCTTGAAAGCTATGAAAAATGCGTAATTGAATTCATAAGCGGAATGACCGACCAGTTTGCAACCGGTATTTTTCAGGAAATTCTGTCTTTTTGAATTCTGCGGAATAAATTCATACTGAATACGGGAATTGTTTATGGAAGAAAATGTATTTTATGAAAACGGGCTGGACTTTTCGTGCAGACAGTGTTCAAGATGCTGCCGTTTTGAAGGAGGAGCCGTTCTGTTAAGCCGTGAAGATTTGAATTCCCTCGCACAATGGGCACAGCTTACACCGGAACAATTTATAAAAGTGTACTGCCGCTTTCTTGAAGATGACAGCGGAACAAAATATTTGTGTCTGCGTGACAAAAACAAAAGCGACTGCATCTTTTGGAACAACGGCTGCGAAGCATATTCTGCGCGCCCTGCCCAATGCAGAAGCTATCCATTTTGGACAAAAATTCTTTCTTCACAAAAAGCGTGGGACAACGAAAGCAATGTCTGCCCCGGAATAAACTGCGGCGAACATCACTGCAAAAATGAAATAGAAAAAGAACTTTCCGTCTACAAAAGCAGGATTCCCTTAACGGAATAAGATAAGGGGGGCTGTCTGCATCCTTTTTTTTACGAGTTTTAGCTTGCTAAAACTCGTAAAAAAAAAAGGGGCTGTCTCGTACTTTTGAGACAACCCCAAATAAATAGTTAAATAGTTAAATCGCTTATGTTGCTAAGCAACAACGCTTTTAAAAGGCCCGCACACAACAAACATAATCAATGGCGAACTTGTAGTTGTCGTGGAGGATGCCATCGCCAAAGTCGAGGACCCACGCGTTGTAGCTGCTACTGCTCTGCGACGACGACCAATAGTACCTGTACCCAAACGTAGTTCCACCGCATTTAGAAAGTGATGTATTCAATATATCTTTATTTTTGTAAAGTTCACACAGTTCTGCAATAGACGGCATATACCAGCCTTCTGCAAATTCTCCGGTAATTCCGGCTGTTGCTGCATAGGTTGCAGCAAAATTGAATGCAGGATAATTTGTTTCAGCAGCTGCCGTTCCTTCAGGATCTATGCTTTTTACATATTCCCAGTTGTCGCTTCCGTCTTTGTCGCCTGTAATTGTTGCAATACTTCCATACCCAATTCCTGTTCTATCTGAATAAGCAATAATTCCGGTAAATTTTGTACTGTACCCTGTTGTATTTTCTGGTGCCCACATTAAAGAAGAACTGCTTTGCTTAAGACCAAGTCCGAACATTACGCCGTTTTCATTGAAACCTGCCACAACTGCCACCGGTGTTTTTCCTGATGTAAGTTCTGCGTCTTTTGAACTTGTTGTGCCGTCTGTGTAAATTATGTCGCCGACTGCAACGCTTCTCGGGTAATCATGAGGTTCTTCACAAACCGTCTTTCCCATTCCAAGTACAATCAGTGAAACTGCACATGCCAAAAACTTTGTAGAAATTTTCATTTTCTGCCTCCAATATTGTTCGTTTTTAAATAAAAAAAGGCACATTCCCATTCACATAAAGAATATGCCTTAAAAGTTTCTATTGAATTATTAAAAGAGACAGTTATTTCAGAACAGAACATGTCGCGCTGCATAATCTAACTCTCCTTTTTATTTTATTAAGATTAGTTTATCACATAACAAAAAATTTAACAACTTAAATTCAATTTTCTATAATCTTCCACTCACCTAACGTACGCTTTTCTGCATCAAAACTTACGCCCACTTTTACCAAGCGTTTGTCATTGCCGTTTTTGTCTTTTGTAACTGAATACGGAATCAGATATCCTTTTGAATCAATCTGTGCGAGTGCTTCTTCTACTGTTCCGTCAAGTTTGAATTCAAAAACATAAACAGTGCTTTCTGTTTCTACAACCATATCACTGCGGCCGGCAGCACTTGTCTCTTCTGTTTTTACAACATAAGGAGTGCACAAGCGAGCTATTAAATAGAACAAAGTTTTGTAGTGATTTTCGTTCTGCTTTTCGGCATTATACGGAATCGAAGACAAAAATGCTTTCATTTCTTTTAAGGCATCTTCAAGGCGGGCTTCTTCCAATGCGTCAGAAAATCTCATCAGAAAAGTGTCGTTTTTGCTTACAAGTTCTGTTGCATAATATGGAAGGAGTGATTTACAAAAGCCATCGCGAACTTCATCATTCGGGAAACCTAAAATAAAACGGCTTCCTTTTTCTGCCTTTTTTATTGTAAGGTAACCACTCTGATAAAGAAGAGGTATCGGGTCAGTTGCAGTTTCTGTTGGGGAATCAAACATTTCAAGTGTTGCAGGAAATCCTTTGTCAAAACTTTCAGGGTCCATGTTATACTTTTTTATCAACCGAGTAAGTATTGTCGGTGTTCCTGTTGCAAACCAATAATTTATAAGTTTACTGTCAGAAAGAGCATTGAGTAAACTGAATGGATTATAAATATCAGGTGAATTTTCTGTAAAATGATAACCGTCATATTTTTTTGTAAGAGCAGCACAAGCCTCTTCGTAAGTCATATTGTTTTTATCTGCCAGTGCCTTAATTTCCGGCTGCATTTGAGAAAAAAGTTCTTCTTTTGTAATTCCGCAGACAGCCGCGTACTCATCTTTCATTGTAATAACTTTTAAATTATTCAATTCGCTGAAAATACTTAACTGGCTGAATTTGCTGATTCCTGTCAAAAATACAAAACGCAGAATCAAAAAAAATAAACTTGCCACACAACAATCAAAGTGTTATAATTATTTTACATATGGGAGGGTAAGATAAAAGCGGCACAAATAGTGCAACTTTTATCTACTCAACGTTTGCGGTACAAACTTTTTATGGGGAGAAAAATATGCGAAAACTTTATCTTGATAATATCCGGTGGGCAACTGTTCTTGTTGTCATTGTTTATCATGTATTTTATTTGTTCAATGCGTGCGGAGTTTTTGGCGGTGTCGGTTCTTTTGCACCGGTTCAGTATCAGGATGCATTTTTGTATTTTGTTTATCCGTGGTTTATGGTTCTGCTTTTTTTGATTGCAGGAATGTGCGCGCGTTATTCACTTGAAAAGTATTCTGCAAAAGATTTTATCAAAATGAGAACACGTACACTTCTTGTTCCGTCTACAATCGGGCTTTTTGTTTTTTATTGGCTTGTCGGATTTTTGAATATAAAAGCCGGCGGTGGTTTTGAACAGATGAAATCCCTTCCAAAAATTGCACTGTATTTTATTTCTGTTGCAAGCGGAATAGGTCCTTTGTGGTTTGCGCAAATGTTGTGGCTTTTTTCAATAATTCTTCCGGTAATTAAAAAGCTTGATAAAAATGACCTCTTTTATAACTTCTGCAAAAAATCAAATTATGCTGTGATTATTCTTTTGGTTTTGATTTTATGGGGAACAAGTCAGATTCTGAATGCGCCTGTAATTACAGTTTACAGATTCGGAATTTATTTTGCGTCATATTTAATCGGTTATTTTGTTCTTTCGCATGATGAAGTTCAGGATAAAATTCAAAAGATGCATATTCCGTTTTTGGTCCTTGCTGTTGCAACCGGTTGTGTTTATGTCTGGTTTTATTTTGGACAGAATTATACGGACAATTCAGTTTTAAAAAGTTTGTTTACAAATGCTTACTGCTGGGCAATGTGTCTAGCAATTCTTGGATGTGCAAAAACTTGGTTTGACAAACAGGGAAAATTTGCGCAGTATATGACAAAAGCAAATTTTGGTTTTTACGCGCTTCATATTTTTTGCGAAACAGGAATTGCATATTTACTAAAAACTTATTCAGCTTTGCCGCCGGTTGCAATTTACATTTTTACTTTGTTTTCAGGACTTTTTGGAACAGCACTTTTGTATGAAGTTTTAAAAAGAATTCCGTTTGTGCGTTATACTGTTCTTGGAATTAAAATCAAAAAAAGACAGAGAATAAGGAACTTAAAGAAATAAATTCTTCTACAAACATAGTTTTTGTTTCGGGTTATTCTGAATATGCAGTCAATGTTTTTTCTTTGAATGCCAGCGGATATATTTTAAAACCTGCCAGGAAAATTGATGTTGAAAATTCACTTGAGAATCTGCGCATACCGGTTAAGTATGATGAAGGAAAACTGCGCATCCAGTGTTTTGGAAACTTTGATGTATTTGTGGGGAATGAAAAGGTTGCCTTCAAGCGGGCGTTTCGTGCAAATTTTAATTTAAATGAATTAAGAGCTTTTTTTCTTTAAAAATGAATTAAGGGAATTTCTGCTGATTCCGAATAATTTTGCAATTTTGTTTGTTGAAAGCCCCATTTCGTAAAGTGTATTTATTCTTTTTTCAAGACCGTCCAGAGAATGAAAATTGTTTTTTCTTCCTTTAGGGCGGCCAAGTTTGATTCCTTCTGCTTTTTTACGCGCCAAAGCTTCACGAGTGCGCTGACTGATTAAATTTCTTTCAATTTCTGCACTTAAACTGAATGCAAAAGCGAGCACTTTGGACTGAATATCATCGCCAAGCCGGTAATTGTCTTTTATAGTCCAGATACGAGCTTCTTTTTCCATAATCAGATTCAAAATCGACATAATCATAAAAAGACTTCTTCCAAGACGAGAAAGTTCTGAACAAATAATCAGATCACCTTTTTTGATATGCAAAAGCAAACTTCCAAGTTCTCGTTTTTCAGGATTCAAAGTTCCGCTTATGGTTTCTTCTATCCACGAGTCAATTTTGATGTTGTTTTTGTTGCAGAATTCATTAATCTCAAAACGCTGGTTTTCGACAGTCTGCTTGTCTGTGCTGACACGAATGTATCCATAAGTCATAAAAATGAAGATAAGAAATTCATTTTGTAAAGTCAAATTTATTCTATTCTACAACGGTCGTAAGTTCGTTATAAAGCTCTTCGGATACTTCATTTTGTAAAGCAAAAATCATTTTGATTGGTTTGTTTCCTTCTGCAGTTTTGGGAAGTGTAAAAACTTTTCCAAGATAAATGAACGGCTGCGTAATTCCTTCGACCTGTTCAAACTTGCGTACAAAAAGATGAACGTATTTCAGGACAACTCAAATAGAGTTGTCCTGAAAACTTCAGTTGTTGCGCAACTGTCTTTATTTACGTGTGCGCTTTCGCGCACTAATTGAACTCAATCGCAAGTTGAAACTTGCTCAATCGTTCAATTTTAAGGAACCGATTATAACAGTCTATTTTTCTTTTTTGTTTTCAGTCCTCTGTCGGAACAAATATCCTTTTGCATGAAAGCCGTACTCGTCTGTTGGTGGAACAAAAATTTTAAGTTCAATATTTTTGAATGAAGAAAGTTTTTCGAGCACTTTTGGCTGAGTAAAATTCTGGTAACTCGTTGTAAGAATCTGCCCGTGAACGCCTTTGTTACAAAGTTCCTGCAAAGTTTCAAGCAAAACCTGAACGCCGCCGTAAGAAATAAAAGCAACACTCATTTTGAATTCACTGCAGCACAAAAGATTTTCCTGCAAAGAATTGTAAAAATTGTGCGTAACTGAATTTGTAATGAATGAAGTGTCTTCCATGGGCGGCTTATGGTTCCTGTATAAATTTATTTATTTGAATAATTATTTTTTCTAGAAGTAAATTGTTTTTTTTGAGCAATAGGGGTGTTAGAAAATACATTATTGATATTTTGAATTTTAGAATAAAATTTTTCAAATGTTTTGTTAATTATTCTGCTATTGATTCCACATTTTTCAAAAGTATCTATAAAATGAGATTTTGAAATTTTATCAATCTCGTAATGCCCACCGATTTTCATAGAAAGGTTTCTTGATAAATTTTCGTAAACTACAGTAGAAACAATATCGTACGCCGGGTGCAAGTTTTATTCCATTATTCCATAAAAGTGAATAATTTTTTCCATGTGCATCACAGTTTCCTATTAAAAAATTAAAAATGAAATATTCAATTGTTTTTTGTACATCAACAACAGGCTGGCTTGATTTATTTTTTATCAAATTTATTATTTGTGCTATTCCAGGTCCGCCATCATTCTGATATTTGTTTGTACTCATTATTCCAAGAGCCTGACAAAAATCTTCCTGATGAATTCTTTTTATTTTAATTGATTCGTTTTTATTAATAATTTGTCTGTCATATCTTTCGATACAAAATACATCAAAAGAATCTGTATCGTTTTTAAAATTCAGTATATTGCATTTTGGAACATCTCTTAAAAATTCTTTTGCGATTGACATTGAAAAATATTCATTAATTCCAATATCAGTGTAGTCTTTTCTTGAAGGCTTTATTATATGAGTTGAAGGTGCTCCGTTTTTGGGAATATACCAACTTCCGTTGAAATTTGCCAAAGCAATCTTTTGTTGCGCCCCGGCAAGAGACAGTCTGTATTCTTTGTCAGAAAATAAAATAGGAGTTTTTGTGCAGTTCAAAATTTTATCAGCTATTTCTTTGTTTGAAATTAATTGATAATTTTCATCATTAAATTCATATTCGCTTTTAGGAATAATATATTTTTCTTCTGAATTGAATAGAGAAACTGTTCCTGCACATTCTCCTCCCAAAGCTTCTAATAATTTTAACGTACTTGTTTCACTTATATGAAGTTCATTTGCGATTTGCTGTTTTATCTCACCTTCGGGAAGCAGACCAAAAAAATACGGAATGCATTCTTTTTGTGTAAACGATTTTTTTTCTATTGGCAAGGAAATGCTGAGCGGAATATTATTTTGTTCTTCACAGTATTCTTTTGAATATTCAAATACAACGCCCTTATTACTTGTTGAATATAATTCCCCGCATTTTTTGTCGAATAAATAAACATCCAACTTCATTTTCGATTCTCCGCAAACAAGTCAATTCCCATCATTTTTGCAACGTAAAGAGCTTTGTCAAATTGAATTGTTTCTTTGCCATTTTCAAGCTCACTAAAAAATCTTTTTCCAACATTACAAATTTCAGCGGCATCTGCTTGGGTAATATTAAGTTCATGCCGTCTTTGTTTGATAAGGTTTCCAAGTTCAAGAACAGAATTAATTTTCATACATATATTTTAATATTCCCGTTCGGTAAAATCAATGTCAAAACAGATAAAAAAGAAAATTTTTATCCCGTTCGGGAATATTGGATGTTAAACCATGTTGCGTTGTTCTAAATAATGTTCTTTGAAATTGAACGATTGAGCAAGTTTCAACTTGCGATTGAGTTCAATTGGTGCGCTTAAGCGCACATGTAAATAAAGGCAATTGTGTAGCAACTGAAGTTTTCAGGACAACTCTATTTGACTTGTTCTAAATAACGTTCGTTTTTTGGGACAACATTTGTATCTTTATCTGTAATATTCTTGCTTGTTTTCATAATGTTTCTAAACTCTTATTATACTATACTTTAAAATTTTTTGTAACTAGAGAGCCAACGTTTTATTAAAAAATACATTTATGCTTTTATATTATCAAATAATATGCAGTGAAATAATCTAAATTTGCAACTTTTTTAGCATTTTTAACGCTATATTTTAATCATTTTCAAGAATTTATAATGGTGTTTTTTAACCTTTTCAAGAAAAATTACATTTTTATGAGCGAATATTTAATAAATTTTACATTTTTATGAGGGAATGTTGTCTAATTCGTTGTCCCAAAAAACGAACGTTTTCTCGGACAGAATTTGGGCGTTCGTCGTTCACTACGTGAACTTCCAGAGTTTTCTAAAGAAAACTCGCAAGATAAAAATTCTTCTAAAATAAGTGGTCGGGCTTTTCGTGGTTCCGTCCGCTGCGCTACCTCCATTCCTTCGCTACGCTCCGGAACGACTAATGTCGCCACTACAATCCCTAACGCAGAGAAAAAATCTAGAAACAAAGCAAATTATACAAAATTAAACCAATATCTTAATGAAAAAGACTTTGACGAAAATTATGCACTTTTAAGCCACTATATTCAGTTACAGGGAACAGCCGAAGCAGAAAACTACAAAAGTATTCTTCTTCAAAACGGAATAGATGTTTCATCTTTACCAACACAAAAAGATTTCAACAAGCAAAATGATATTCCTTTCCCGTGTAAAGATAAAACAAAATTTACATTTATAGATTTGTTCGCAGGAATTGGCGGATTCAGACTTGCCATGCAGGACATCGGCGGAAAATGTGTTTTTTCAAGCGAATGGGACGATGCCGCAAAACAGACATATTTTGAAAATTACGGTGAAGTTCCTTTCGGAGATATTACAAAACCAGAAACAAAAGCACTTATACCGGAAGAGTTTGATGTACTTTGCGCAGGATTTCCGTGCCAGCCGTTTAGTTCAATCGGAAAAAGGGAAGGCTTTGAACACAAAACACAAGGAACTTTATTTTTCCATATTGCTGATATCTTGAATGAAAATAAACCAAAAGCATTTTTGTTGGAAAATGTTCCCGGCCTTTTAACTCATAATAAAGGTAAAACTTTTGAAACAATTATCGATGTTTTAAAAAATGAATTGCATTATACGGTTTTTACAAAAGTTTTAAATAGTGCCGATTATGAAGTTCCTCAAATAAGAAAACGGCTATATTTTGTCGGTTTTAGGGAAGATTTGAAAATCTCTGATTTTAATTTTCCAATTAGTTCTGATAAAAAAGTTGGAATAGGAACATTTCTTGAAACTTCTGCCACTGGTCCTTCAATTTCAAAACATTTACAAGAATCTTACATATTCAAAAAAGATGATGGACATCCAGAAATTATTGATGAGCACAGCAACTTTCCGGTGAAAACTCTTTGTGCTTCTTATCATAAAATTCAAAGAATAACAGGAACTTTTGTTCGTGGTGGTGAAACAGGATTGCGTCTCCTTACTGTTAATGAATGTAAAGCTATTCAAGGTTTTCCGAAAAGCTTCAAGATTCCTGTTTCTCGTACACAAATGTATCACCAGTTTGGGAATTCTGTTGCAGTACCGACTATCAGAGTAATTTCTGAAAAAATTGTAAAAATACTTTCGGCAAGGAAGGTTTGATTATGAAAGAACTTTCTAATGCTGACAAAAGTAAACACGGAGCTGAAGCAAAAATTGCATTAAAAAATATTTTGCTTCAATGTAGAAAATTTGATTACATAAAGGAACTTATTGAAGGATATAAATGTGGTTATGAAAAATATGACTCGAAACAATTTTCTTGTAACTTTGTAATTGTTTTTAAGGATGATACTAAGTGGATTGTAAATATCACAACATCATTCCGCTCGGACAGATTAAAAGAAAATCAGTGGGACAGCTATAATATTAAAGAAATTGACAAATCTATCAGTAAATCGATTTTGACTTATCCGGATGGCCTTTCTGATAAGGAAAAATCCAGTATTGTCAGTTACAGATATAAAATAGAGAATCATATTCATTTCTCAGCTGTTGATAATATTGTCAGTCAAACGGAATTGTTTGAATTAATAGAAAGTTTTGCAAATAAAAATTTATCAGTTGGCCAAAAGAAAGATAAGCAGGGAAATAATTTTGAGAAATTTATTGCAGAAGTTCTTTCAGATGATAATAATTTATTCAAATGGAAAACAGAGAATAGAATTGTTGTTGGCCGTCATTTTGACATTTTTAAAAAAGTAATGTCGAAATTGAAAGTAAATAAAGAAAATGTAAACAGTATCAGAGCAACTTCTGAGAAGAAAGTTATTGGGCATTTAATGACTTCTGGTTCTCCTAAAACGGACATTATCGTGAGAGTTTATTCTAGCCCAGGCAAAGAGGTTGAGACATTTACAATTAGCTGTAAAAGAACAAGTGCTAAGGCTGTAAGTATTCATCAGTATTCAGCAGATGCATTTGCAGATGTTTTGGATGAAAAAAATGACTATCTTAGAAGTTTATTAAGAGAGTTTCAAAAAGTTGGAAATTTAAAAGATTTCGGAAAACAAAATTATAATCTTCTCTCTCAAGAATTAAAGCCCTATCTGGAAAAACTAGTTAGATGGGTACTTGGTGGATATGGCGGTAAAAACCTAGCAAAAGCTCAACTAGCTGATTATATTCTTATTTATGATGAAAATGAAGTTTTTATATATACATTAGATGAATATACAAGTTTTTTACTTAGACCCGAAAATGTATCACATTTTGGTACGCCGTTTTCATGGACTTTTGCCTCTGGAAGAAAAGGAAAAGATATTCAGCTAAAATGTAAGACGTTAAAAAAAACTTAAATCCGCAAAAAATATACAACGCCTTCATTATGCCTTCAGATAATCAACTGCCGCAAAATATCGGGTATTCTTCGGCAGATTACGTTTTTCCGCAGACAGATACAGAACCCGTTAGTTCCTATTCCAAAATCCACGGAATTCTTCTCGATATAAAGCAGTTGATGTTCCGGCATATTCCCCGCGACAAAGAGGCAATAATAACTTTGTCTAATCTGATTGAACAGGGTTGTTGATTTTCCATTCACCCCAGCGGAATTTCTTTGCCCTGTTTTTTCCATTCTCTGTATTCTGCTGTTGCTGTAAGAAGAACGTCGCCCGAAGAATTCAGTGCAGTTTCAAAAGAGTCCTGGATTACATTTATAATAAAACCAACAGAAACCATCTGCATTGAAGCTTCATTCGGAATCCCCAGTACAGAACATGCAAGCGGAATTAAAAGAAGGGAGCCGCCCGCAACGCCTGAACTTCCGCATGCACCAAGTGTTCCTACAAGGCTTACAAGCATGGCTACAGGAAACGAAACTTCAATTCCCAAAGTACGCGCGCAGACCAAAGACATAATTGTAATTACAACAGCGGCTCCGTCCATGTTTATTGTAGCGCCCAGCGGAATTGAAACTGAATAAATATTTTTGTCCAGTCCAAGATCTTCACAAAGTTTCATATTGGCGGGAATATTTGCGGCAGAACTCCGTGTAAAAAATGCAGTAACAGCGCTTTCCCTTATGCATCTGAAAACAAGCGGGTATGGATTTTTTCTGAGTGCAAGTGCAACAATAAAAGGGTTAACTACAAGCGCAACAAAAAGCATTGTTCCGACGAGAAGAAGAATGAGTTTTCCGTAGTCGTAAAAAATAGAAAGTCCGTTTTGTGAAACTGCTTCAAAAACAAGTCCCAGTACGCCAAAAGGCGCAAACTGTATAATAATTCTTACAATATCATTTACCGAATCTGCAAGTTCCCGTATTGAATTTTTAAGTCCGTCGCCTGCACGTTTTTTTAGTGTAAGACCAAGCATGACTGACCAGAAAAGAATTCCGATAAAGTTACCGCCGGCAATTGCTTTGACAGGGTTTTCAATTACAGAAAGCAGAAGATTCTTTATCACATCAAAAAGTCCTGAAGGCGAACTCAGTTGTGCAGTAGAAACAGGAAGTTGTACAGTAAGAGGAAAAAGAAAACTTGCGCATACGGCTACTGCAGATCCAAGAAAAGTTGTTCCAAGATAAAGTGCAATTACAGTCCTGAATCTTGAACCAATATTTTCATTTGCGTTTATTAAGGAAGCACTTACAAGTATAAGAACAAGAACAGGAGCAATTCCTTTTAATGCGCCTGTAAAAATTGAACCAAGATATGCAACCGGTGTTAACTTTGGACAAAACAATCCAAGAACAGTACCAATCAAAAGTCCTATAACAATTTTAACAATCAGTGAAGTTTTATTCCAGAATTTAATAAACATGTTCATAAAATTTATTCCCATAAAAATCAATGGAATTATTCTATCAGATAATTTCGTTGAGTGAAAGACACTCGATTCCCATGTTTTTCATGTCAAAAATATTTGCGCGTGCAACATCTTCGCTTTGTGCGCTGCAGCAGTCTGTTACAACAGTAACGTCGTAGTCATAACTCATTGCATCATTTGCCGTAGCCCGAATGCAGTTGGGGTACTGTGTTCCGCAAACAAAAATTCTTTTTACATCAAGCCGCCTTAAAATCAAATCCAGGTTTGTTTCAAAAAAAGCAGAATTGCGTGTTTTCTTCAATATAATTTCATTTTCCAAAGGCTCAAGTTCTTTGACAATTTGTGCTCCGAAAGAATCAGCAACGCAATAGCCGTGCCCTGCGTTTTCAAAAAGCCGGCATCTGGGTTTGTCTGCATTTATTCCGTCTTTGTCATGCTCGCGTATTATATGAACAATTGTCCAGTTTTCTGCACGTGCGTGTTCCAGCAGTTTTTTAATTCCGGGAATTGTACCCGCCGCGCCTTTAACGCAAAGAACTCCCTGCGACAGAACAAAATCATTCTGCATGTCAATTATAAAAAGTGCCTTGTTCAATTCAGGTATCTCCGTTTTTGCCGTATTGTTTTTCCCATCTTAGATTGCACAAATTACAATTTTTTTTCAAGCATGGTTCCCTCATTAAGTATCAAATGTGAATTAAATTGTATTTTGAGTGAATTTCATTCTTGCAAAAGAATTCAAAAAGGACTAGTATTTGCGTTCCTGGAGTTTACCTTATGAATAACAAGTATTTCGGAACATCTTCTTTTTACAAACGTGCATTGTCCATTGCGCTTCCTGTAATGGCACAACTTCTTATTCAGAATTTTGTTTCCCTTATCGACAATTTTATGGTAGCAGGTTTGGGTGACATTAAAATGAGCGGTGTAAATGTTTCCGGTCAGATTAATTTCATTTTCATGATTCTTATAAACACAATCTGCATGTCAGGCGGAATTTTTATGAGTCAGTTTAAGGGAGCCGGCGATAAAGAAGGAATGCGCCAGTCCTTTAAATTTAAAATTTTTCTTACGGGAATTTTCGGCATTGCTTACATGTTCGTTTCGTTTATTGCACCTCGCAATCTTTTTAACCTCATGGTTACTGTAAACAAAGATGCGTCTGCGATTGTCGACCAGAGCGTAATTTATTCAAGGGCAGTTGCCGTTTCGTGGATCTTGATGTGCGTGTCTCAAAGCATCGGTTCTTCTTTGCGCGAGATAGAAAAAGTAAAACCGCCGCTTGTAATTTCTATTATTGCGACTGTCGTTAACACTGTATTCAATTATATTCTCATTTACGGAAACTTCGGCGCGCCCAGACTTGAAGTTGCAGGTGCTGCTTATGCTACAGTTATTGCCCGTTCCGTAGAGCTTGTTTTGTTTATTGTTTACGTCGCAGTAAAAAAGCCGGGTTTTGTTTTTGGAATATTTGATGCATTCAGAATCAACTGGAAACTTTTTGCAACTCTTGTAAGAAAATCGGCAATGATACTTTATTCCGAATTATTCTGGGCAATTTCAGAAACTGTCTCAAATGCACTTTACAATACACGCGGCGGCGCAGAAATTGTTTCGGGAATGGCAGCGGGTTTTGCAATTGCAAATCTTTTCTTTATCTGCTTCAGCGGAATTGTTACATCGTCTTCAGTAATTGTCGGTCAGGAACTTGGTGCCGGCCACATAGAAGAAAGCCGCAAATACAAAAACTGGATCCTTTCGGGCGCAACTGTCTTCGGATGTGCATTTGCTGTATTGGGTTGCTGCACAACGATTCTTATTCCGATTGTGTTCAAAAATCTTACTCCGGCAGCACAGGATACGGCAAAAGAACTTGTGATTGTGGCTGCCGCTTATCTTCCGCTTTGGGCCTTTATAAACGCGCAGTATTCTATTTCGCGTACAGGCGGCGACACTGTAATGGGCGTAATCTGCGACACTGTAGGAAACGCACTATTTCTTGCAGGAATGTTCCTGCTTGCTTTCCTCACAAAACTTGGACCGGTTGCAATGTACGCGATTGTAAAAGTCAGCGATGTTCCGAAATCCGTTATCGCCTGGATCTGGCTTAAAAAAGAAAGATGGCTTGTAAATCTTACAAAGGCCGGCAGCACTGAATAAATACAGTCACAGTCCTAGAATCTGTATTGCAAACTTTCTTCTATTATGATAATTTAAGGCATGAAAGTTGCAATCTTTTTAGGTTCAAAATCAGATTCTGAAACCATGAAAAAGGCCGCCGATGTTCTTGCAGAATTCGGTGTTGACTATAAGGCCTACATTCTTTCCGCCCATCGCGCGGGAGACTTGCTTGTAAAAACAATCAGTAGAGTAGAAGAAGACGGATGTGAAGTAATCATAGCCGGTGCAGGGCTCAGTGCAGCTCTGCCCGGAGTGATTGCTTCAAGAACAGTTCTTCCTGTAATAGGCGTTCCGCTTGAATGCATTAATCCCGGAAAATCAAACGGTCTTGCAGGAATGGATGCTCTTCTTTCAATAGTGCAGATGCCGCCTCAGATTCCTGTTGCGACAGTTGGAATCGGCAATGCAAAAAATGCCGCTTATCTTGCACTTCAGATACTTGGAATAAAATATCCCGAAATTAAAGAAAAGCTTCTTGCTTTCCGCAAAAAGATGACCGCAGATGCAGAAGCAAACGGTGGCAGCGGTTTTGAATTCTAAAATGAGGAACAATATGCAAAAAGGATATGAACTGGTCGAAGAAGAAGAAGACAAACTTCGTGATGAATGCGGTGTAGTCGGTGTATTTTTAAATCCTGTCCAGCCACAGTCGCCGGAGGCCGGTTCTTCTGAACGCGAATACGAAGCCTATTCTGCAGCAGACTTCAATGCAGCAACACAGGCCTATTACGCACTGTATTCGCTTCAGCACCGCGGTCAGGACAGTGCCGGAATCGCTGTAAGCAACGGAGAGTCCATTCAGATGCACAAGGCAATGGGAACAATCGCTGAAGTCTTTAAGCCCGAACATCTTATGGGACTTGCAGGACATATTGCGTGCGGTCACGTCCGTTATGCAACCGCCGGCAGTGCTTCTTTGGAAAACGCCCAGCCTATTCTTTTACAGTCAAGACTTGGAGGTGTTGCTGTAGCACACAACGGTCAGCTTGTAAATTACGAGCAGCTGCGTGAAATGCTCGAAGAAGCAGGCAGTACTTTTGCTTCTACAAGCGATACCGAAGTAATTGTAAAACTTATCGCAAAGTCATATAAAAAAGGTCTTGAGCGCGCCTTAACAGACACAATCCAGATGATAAAAGGATCGTTCGCACTTGTTGTAAGTACAGAAAAATGTCTTATTGGAGCGCGTGACCCCAACGGAATCCGCCCGCTTTGTCTTGGAAAAGTAGAAAACGGATGGATTTTGGCAAGTGAAAGCTGTGCAATAGATGCTGTTAACGGAACTTTCGTGCGCGACATTCAGCCCGGAGAAATTGTAATAATCAACGAAGACGGTGTTCTTTCATTTGAATTCGGCGAGCGTACTGCAAAGCGCACATGCATTTTCGAGTACGTTTACTTTGCCCGCCCTGACAGCATCATAGACGGAATTCCTGTAACAGAAGCCCGCGAAAGAATGGGAGCCTGTCTTGCCCGTGAAAGCGGAGTTCCTGCAGACGTCGTAATCGGTGTTCCTGACAGCGGACTCGGTGCAGCCCAAGGGTATGCGCGTGAAGCCGGAATTCCCTATGCATCAGGTATCGTAAAGAACAAATATATCGGAAGAACATTTATTGCCCCCACCCAGAAAGAAAGGGAAAACATGGTGTTCGTAAAGCTGAATGCAGTCAAGTCTGTTGTAGACGGAAAGCGCGTTGTTGTCATTGATGATTCTATCGTCCGCGGAACAACCAGCCGCCGTCTTGTACAGATTCTTCGCCGCGCCGGTGCAAAGGAAGTTCACTTCAGAATTTCTTCACCGCCGGTAAAATTCCCGTGCTATTTTGGAATAAACACGCCTACAAGAAACGAACTTATTTCAAGCCAGCACAGCGAAGATGAAATATGCAAAGAAATCGGTGCAGATACACTTGCATTTATAAGCGCAGAAGGAATGATGGAAGCGTGCAGGGCATGCAATCCTGAACAGTACGGTTTCTGCAAGGGATGCTTTACCGGCGAATACCCGATGTCTGTTCCCGGAGAACTTAACGGCCGCCGTTTCAGTTAAGACAGTTACAAATAATTGCAATTAGTTCCGTTTGGAAAAATATATTTTAGTGGAGTATAATTTATGGCAGAAGTAGTCGATTACAAGAAAGCAGGTGTTGATGTAAAAGAAGGCTATCGCGCAGTGGACAAGTACAGAAAGCAGTCCGAGCGTGCAAGAATTCCAGGCCAGCTTACAGACATCGGAGCTTTTAACGGAATGTTCGCTGTTCCAAAGGGACTCAAGAATCCTGTTATGGTAAGCGGAACCGACGGTGTAGGTACAAAACTCGACATTGCGTTCAAGCTTGGAAAGTATGACACAGTCGGAATTGACTGCGTTGCCATGAGTGTAAACGACATTCTGTGCAGCGGTGTTAAGACAAGTTTCTTTCTTGACTACATTGCATGCGGAAGTCTTGATTCAAAAATTGCCGGTGAACTTGTTAAGGGTGTAACAGACGGTTGTGTAGATGCAGGCTGTGCACTTCTTGGCGGTGAAACTGCAGAAATGCCCGACTTCTACGATGAAGGAAAATACGACCTTGCCGGATTCGGAGTAGGAATCGGTGAAAAGAGCGAAATGATTACCGGAGCAAAAATAAAGGAAGGTGATGTTCTTATCGGTCTTTCATCAACAGGCCCCCACTCAAACGGATTTTCACTTATCCGCAAACTTGTTACAGATTTTAACGAACCGTTTGTAGTAAACGGAAAGCCTTCAAAGAAGTCAATCGGCGAAGTTCTTCTTACACCTACACGCATTTATGTACGCCCGGTAATGGACGTTCTAAAGAAATATCGTTCTTCTGTACACGGAATGGTTCACGTAACAGGCGGAGGATTCTATGAAAATATTCCGCGCATGTATCCTCACGCAGCAGAAGGAAAGAAACAGCTTTGTTCCGTAATCAAAAAGGGCTCTTGGGAAGTTCCTGCAATTTTTGACGAACTTGTGCGCCGCGGTGCCGACCCAAAGAAAGTATACAGCACATTCAACATGGGAATCGGCTTTGTACTCGCAGTAAGCAAAAAAGATGCACCTGCAATCCTCAAGATGTTCAACAGCCATGCAAAGAAATTCGCCGTAAAGGGAATTCCTGACATGAAGGCTTACGAAATCGGATACGTCGGACACACAGACAAAGTAATCAAGGGTGAATTCAAAGGAAACAAAGAACTCACCAGGTTTGTAGACTGATATGTCGGTTATGAATATTGCCGTCCTTGTTAGCGGCGGCGGTACGAACCTTCAGGCTCTTATTGACTACGAAAAGTCTGTGTCTGAATGTCCGTACCACATAGCAGTTGTAATTTCAAATACAAAGAGCGCTTATGCCCTTGAGCGTGCTTCCCTTGCCGGAATTCCGTCTTTTGTAAAAAGCCCGTATTCTGTTATGGGAAAGGAAGTCGCAGAAAAAGCAGACCGTGACACAAAAAGAATTGCTGTTTCTGATGCAGTGCTTGAAGTATGCCGTGAGTATAAGGTAAATGCAATTGTTCTGGCCGGTTATCTTTCTGTTTTGGGCGGAACAATCATTGATGAGTATGCCGGCAAAATTGTAAACCTGCACCCGGCTCTTTTGCCAAAATTCGGCGGAGTCGGAATGTGGGGACACAATGTTCACGAAGCAGTTCTTGCAGCGCATGAAAAAGAAAGCGGCTGTACTGTTCACCTGGTGGATTCAGGCTGTGACACGGGAAAAATTCTTGTACAAAAGAAAGTTCCTGTTATGGAAGGAGACACTCCAGACTCGCTTTATTCAAGAATTGCACCACATGAACACGAAGCCATGGTAGAAGGCGTCTGTCTTCTTGCAAAACTTCTTGGCTATTCACGCTGAACATAACTTGCTTTCGGCATAACAGTTATTTCTACGCGGCGGTTCCTTGCCCTTCCTTCAGGAGTCGAGTTGTCGGCAACGGGTTTGGTTCCGCCGTAACCTCTGTAAGTAAATATATCTTTATTGACACCCTGTTCAATCAGAATATCAATTATTGTCTGTGTTCTCTGTATACTGAGCGTTAACTGGCCGTTGGGTTTGTTTACGTCGGCAGTGTGTCCTTCTACCAGTATGCTGAATTCACCAGAGTCTGTAATTTTTTTGAGTGACTGGGCAATCTGGTGAATGCGCGGCTTTTCTTCGGGCAAAAGTTCCGGGGAGTCTGCAATAAAGCGCAGGTTCTGCATGCTTATCTGAATTCCCTTCGGTCCGTCATCAAGAATTACGTCAGGAACTTTGTTTTCATAGAAATATTTTTTGATGTTATTGTACGCAGTGTAGTATCTTCTGTTCTTTTCCGGGGCGCCAACTGCATGTACAAGAACGTCATCATCAAGAATAATTACGACTTTTCCGCTTTTGAGAAGTTCAAGATTCTGCGGCTCTGAAGTTATGGCAAGATAATCCCTCTTTGCAATGACCGGGTCGCATCTGTTTATTCCAAAAACTTGCTGCGCTTTTATCCACAAGGGATCGCTTCCGGCACGCCCTTTGTAGTCCTTAAGAAATTCACTGGCTGAATAAAGAACAATTCCGCTTTGCTTTGCAGTCTGCGGCTCTACCATATTTCTTTCATAAACAATGTCCATGTTTTCGTTAAGAATTTTTGGAAAAAGACAGGGGAACACTTTGCTCTGCATGAATTCTCCGTGAACAGGAAGAGAACCGCGTGCATCTATTACAATACCGGTATATTTTCTTGTTGCAACTTCATCTATTGGAAGAGTCTGCGTATACGGAATTTTATGCTTTACCAGAACTGCGCCCACGTCATTCAGATTGATTGAATGTTTTGTCTTGAGAAGGTTTGTCGCGTCTGCAAAAAAAGCCGGTGTCTGCTTTCCGGTGTCTATCATTCTTGTGACTGTTTCGAGGGTAATTGTATTGTTGAGTACAAGATCGCCCAAAGTATTGCGGTCATCTACATAAAGTGAAAGAAAAGGATCTTTTACGAGGGAAGACAGATTCTGCTTTATTTTGTTTATTGAAGAAGTTTTTCCGCTGGGCATGGGAATTCCGGCTTTTTCTACATCAAATGACACGTCAGAAGAAAATGTGTCTTTTGTCCAGTCTACAGAGCAGCTCGAAAACATAACGGCATCTTCTTCAGAAACCGCGGCGCGCTGTTCAATCTGTGCCTGACAGACTGATGAGAAAATGAACAATATAATAGGAAGAAAATTTATTTTTTTCATTGTAAATCCTGAATATGCACGGCAATCCCGTTATAGTTTTTAAAGACCGCCTTTATCTTTATTATCGGAAATTATATTTATTAAACTTGAGCCTTTTAAAATATCTGCTATAATATAGTAAAATCAAAAAAGTAGGTAAACCAACTTTCTTGATTTTACGGCGAGTTCCATGTCGCTATATTATTGCAACTTGGAGCATCGCAGTTTAAGAGTTGTCTCTAGAAATTGCAATTTTTAGAGACTTCCATAACAGTAAGTCGGAGTTTGAAAAGAAAATTAAATTCACCTTTCAGGGAGCATTATGAATAATTATTCAGCAGCAAAAATTGTGCCTTCTAAAAATGTACCGTCAAAAAAGGTAAAGTCCATTGCCAGAGTAATCCGCGTTGGTCTTATTCTTGGAATTACACTTTTTTCGGTAATTCTGTTCGTTATTGTTTATTTAAGGCTAGAAACTGGCCTTAAGTCTTATTTTTCTGACGAACTTGTAACACAGTCCTATATTGTGTCAGACGAAATGAATACAATGAAGGGCGAACTCGAAAATACTGCAAGTTTTGTTAAGTTTGAATACGAAGCCTCGGGGGCATGGGAAGCAGAAGATGATGTTTACGCCACAAAACTCTTTGAAAATGCCGTTTCAGCTTATAACCTTGAATGTATTACCCTTTTGGACAAAAGCGGAGCCATAATTTTGTCTGAAGGATCTCATGCCGATTCTGGAAACGATTTGTATGAGTCTGGCGTACGCGGAACAGTCTCTTCTGAACTTATTAAACTTGGAACAAATATTTATGCAGTAAGTGCAGTTCCTGTACGCAACCGTGGCGTTATTGTCGGTGCTATTGTAATTAAAAAGGCGGCAGCAGATTACGACCTGGTTGAATTTGTGAGCGACTGTACAGGAAACGACATGACTGTTTTTGACGGAGAGCGCCGTGTCTATACTTCAATAAAAGGAACGACAGACACTATTCTTGAAAACAACGCGCCTGTTCTTGCCGCAAAAGAGGGCGATTCAACTTTGATAACCACAAAAATAAACGGCCGCAGTTATCTGGGCTACTATTTTCCTGTAGAAGATTCTGAAGGCAACTTCCTTACAACAATGTTTATGGGAAAGCCGATTGATGTTGTATTTGATGTTTCCATTCACATTTTTGCACCTCTTATTCTTGTTGCATTTATCTGCGCAAGTTTAATGATTTTTGTATTTGTAATGCTTTTGGACAAGGTTGCACTCAATCCTCTGCGCAAAGTAGAGTCTGCAGTAAAAAATCTTTCGTCGGGAGAAGCCGATCTTACCTTCAGACTTCCTGTACGCGGAAACAACGAATTTTCACGCCTTTCTAACTATGTAAACAACTTTATTGAACTTCTGCAGGGAATTGTGCGCGAAATAAAGGCTGCCCAGGAATCCCTTACTGCAATCGGCGAAAACCTCAGTTCAAATTCCCAGGAGTCAGCAAGTGCAACAGCCCAGATTATGGCCAATATTGAAGGCGTAAGAAAGCAGTCAGAAAACCAGTCAAATGCCGTTACAAATACATCTGACGTTATTTCTTCAAGTGCAGTAGGACTCAAGCAACTTGCAGATCTTATAGGCCTTCAGTCCAACGACATCAACGAATCTTCTGCCGCAATCGAAGAAATGCTCGGCAACATTACGTCGGTTTCCAATTCTGTACAGAAAATGACAGACAGCTTCAAGGAACTTTCGTCTACTGTTATGATAGGAAAGACAAAACTGGTAGACGTTGACCACAAGGTTAATGAAATTTCAGAGGAGTCAAAGAGCCTTGTTCAGGCAAACGCCATTATTGCACAGATTGCTTCAGAAACAAACCTTCTTGCCATGAATGCTGCAATTGAAGCGGCCCATGCAGGTAAGGCAGGCGAAGGATTTTCTGTTGTTGCCAATGAAATACGAAAACTTGCAGAAAACTGTTCAAAGCAGTCAAAGAATATCCATGCGGAACTCAGCGGCATAACTTCTTCCATAAAGAACGTTGTTTCGCTTTCAAAGGATTCCCAGTCGGCTTTTGGTGCCATTGTCCAGAGCCTTGACTACACAGACGGCGTAATACGTGAAATAGGAAGTGCAATGGGCGAGCAGGAAAGTGCTTCACGCAATATTTTTGAATCTCTTGCAAAAATGCGTGACCAGGCCAGTGAAGTCGCTTCAAAGTCGGGTGAAATGAACAGCAATATTGTTAATGTTACGAACAATATTGTAAGTGTACAGCAGATTTCCATGACAATTCTAGGAAGTATGGACGAAATGGCAGCCGGAGCACAGCAGATCAGCACTGCAGCACAGAGTGTTTCGGACCTTGCAACAGAAACCCGTTCAAATATCAATTCTATTGAACAGAAGCTGGACCAGTTCAAGGTCTGATTCTTTTCTAAAAAAGTTTTGTGTTCAATATAAAGGCGCTGGCACAATATTCTGTTTTGTCAGCGCCTTTTTAAGTCTTCGGCCGCTTTTTTTGCGCTTCCGTATGGCAGCCTGAGCCTGTATGTTTCTTTGGAAGGTGTGCATTCATGCAAAAGGGCAGGGTTCAGGAAGATAAGTGTTTCCAAATCTATTCCTGTTGCGGCGGCTATTTCTGAAAGGCTTATTTTTCCTGTTATGCGAAGGTAAGAGTATTGTTCAGGGGCTTTTCCCTCTATCATTTTGTCTATCGCGCCAATGTCTATAAGGCCGTAATATTCTGCGTTTTCTATTATGTCTGCTACGGCCAGAAGTTTTGGAACATACATTGCGGTCTGGCTTCTTATGTCACCGTTTTCTGCAAGATTCCAGTAGGTTTTACCCGGATGTTCCTTTATTGTGCGTGATATTGCGCCGGCTCCCATGTTGTATGCCGCAAGTGCAAATGACCAGTCTCCGAACATTTTGTAATTGTCTGCAAGTTTTGAAAGTGCAGCGTCAGTTTCCTTCCACGGGTCAAACCGTTCGTCGTACCAGTAATTTTTCTTCAGATAAGGGCTCATACTGTTTTCCATAAACTGCCACATTCCGGCCGCACCCGATTTTGACACGGCATGTACTTTGTAGTCCGACTCTACTATGGGAAGATACTGCAGAATCATGGGAAGTCTGCGCTTTTTTAACTGCGCTCTTATGTAAGGACGGTACGGTGCAGAATTATACAGCACTTCTCTGAGCCACTTGCGGCCTGCGTCGGTAAGATAGTTATCGCGGTACTTTTTTGTAAGCGGACTGTCTGCGCCGGGAAGTTCCAGTTTTTTTCTGCGTGGTCCTTCTGCAAAAAGCGTGGAAAAGGCAATCAGGCACAGAAAAAAAATACAGCGCTTTTTGTGCAGCATCAGAGCTTCTCACCAAAGTAGATTCCGGCCCATTCCCATCTTCCGTGAATTTCTGGGTCTGCAGGGAAGTTTACTTTTCTGAAGTAAAGGTACCAGACGTTAACGTAATTGCTCCAGCCTGTTGTCCTTAAGTATGCTTCTGTCGGTGAAGAAGTGCTGTCGAGTTCGGCACTGTAGCGTATTCTGTTTCCGCGCATAAAGGAACGCATTGAAAAGTTTTCCTGGGCATTCGTGTCGGTTTCATCCTGCCGCCATGACATGGCAAAAAAGTTTACCTTTGACTTATAGCGGTCCAGTGCCTTGTAGTTGTAGTTCGAGATTGCGCGTTTTACTGCTGTAACAAGGGCATCCAGCGACTCGAAGGTCCAGTCTTTTGAAGAATTGTTGAAGTCGATAAGCTGTTTTGCCTTAAGATATGCGTTCGGAACCCCCGCAATCTGAATCGTGGAAGCGTCGTCCTGGTCAAGAAAAAGCGTGTATGTTCTGATTGCCTGGTTCCATTCACCTTCGTTTTCGTATTCGATGGCAAGTCGGTAGTAAAGTTCGGTTATGCTTACGTTGTTCGGAAAGCGAGAAATAAGCTGGTTAAAATATGATATTTTGTTTGCAGAACTTTTGCTTATCTGGATAAGGTGCTGCAGACACAGAAAGTGAATTGACTTGCCCTGGATTTTAAGGTCACTGTAGTTGTTGATTATGCGTTCAAAATAATATTCTGCAATCGGCTCTGCATCATTTTCAAGATATGCATATGCGGTCATCAGAAGCCAGTAGGCATTGTACGGGTCGTCGGGGTGGTCTTCTGCCCATTCAGTCAGAAAAACTATCAGGTTTGTATAGTCTTTTACAGAAAGCATGTTGTTTGCAATTCTGTTTACCACTGCATACCGCGTTTCTTTTGAGAGATCGTTTCTCAGAAGAAGTTCATTGAGTTTTTTCTGTGTGTTTTTGAAATTTTTTATTCCGGTTTCCCTTGCTGAAGGGGCTTTGGGTGAACAGGAGCAGAGCAGCGCGCAGAGAACGGCCGCGGTAACTGCTGTAATTGCTTTTTGGAACATAACTTAATTGTAGCAAACGTTAAAGTTATTGGCAAGAACCCAAAGTTATTGTATTCTTATAGTGGCGCATAGCCTATTTTCCAGTAGTTTCGTGGGGTGAAATATATGACAGACAGTAAAAATTCCGGCGGTAAAAGAAAATTCTTTGTGATTCCCCAGACAAAAGAAACCGTACGTTCCAATATAATTCTTGCAGTAGGTTTTATTCTGCTTCTGGCGGGAATTGCCCTTTCACTTAAAAAAATATTTGAAGGAAGCAATACTTCAATTATAAGACCCGTTGTTCTTCTTGCTTTTGGTGAAATCTGTTTTTTTATTGCCATTGCCTTTACAAAAAGCAGTCTCTGTGTTTCGCTGGGACTTACGGCTGTTGTTTCTGCAGTGCTTGCTTTTCTTATGGACATCGGTGTAATAAGCCTTAGTATTAAACAGATGTGGCCGTTTTCTCTTCTTGTATTCGGAATTATGCTTATTCCGGCTGATTTTATCAGGTATGGTCGCCTTCGTACGGTATTTTTGTTCCCTGCGTTTATGTTCATTGGTCTTGGGGCAATATTCCTTCTGTTTTCGATGGGAGTTGTTCCGTTTTCATTCAGGCGTTTTATTTCACAGTGCTGGCCGCTTATTCTTGTTTTTCTGGGCATAGGGCTCATACTCATTTTTATTGTCCAGAAAAGACACAACAAGGATTTTCCCTACATGCAGGATGATTCCCAGGGAGAGGCACAAATCTGATGTCAAGAGGGAAAGGCAGAATAACTTTTTCTGCTCTTTTTGCGGTACCTTTGCTATTTTTCTCTTGCGCAAGTACGCCAAAGCCTGACGGAACATCAAAAATTCCGTCTGATGACAGCGTTGTTACCGTAACAATTCCTTCTTCAAGAAAAGAATCACGTGCTTATTTTTCGTCAATAAGCAGCCGCGTAATGGAACTTGTCGAAATTGGTTCCCCAAAGACGCTCAGGCAGGCGGCATCACTTCTTCACAAGAGCGTTCAGGAAGAATACGAAACCAACGAACGCGTTCTGCTGGCCGTTTGCGCCGAAATAATGCACATTGTGTGGCCGTCAGAGCAGGTAACATGGGATGTTCCGCAGTCAGATACCGTTAATCCCTATATGGGCGCAATTGACAGTGCCCGCCGTGGAATCTATGACTCAAGCACCGGGAATTCAGACTTTCTTACAATACTGCTGCCTTCGCTGGTACTTCTTTCAGGGGTAGACCGCAGTGATTACTACGATGTTTCAGAACAGTCACTCAGTCAGGCTCTTTCCATGCGCCCCGATTCTGTTCTTGCAAATTATCTTTTGGGAAAGCTCAAGTCGGCGCGCAAAGACTATGATGCGGCTTTTTCTTACTTTGAACAGTGCCAGAAGTATGCCGCCGAAGTCTTTGAGGTAAAATTTGCCCTTGCAGAAACGCTTTTCCTCCGCGGTGACATGAGCCGCTCCCTTGCCCTTTCAGAAGAACTGCTTTCTTCTTATCCGCAGAATGTACAGCTTTTGGAAATTTGTGCAGAATCTTCTTTTGCATTGGGTAAAATGGAAAAATCAGAGTCTTATGTCGTAAGGGTTTTGTCCCTTGAACCCGAAAATCTGCGCTATGTTCTGTTCAGGGCAAGAATTCTTATGGAAAAGGGCGATTTTATAAGGGCTGCTTCACTTCTGGACGCCTATGCAAGAAACGATGTAAGTTCAAAGAATTATCTAGTTCTTCGCGCAAGGCTTCAGCGTGACTGGAACAAAAACAATACGGCGGCTTCCGAAACAATCGCGTCTGCAATGAACCTTTACCCCGGGGACAGTGAAGTGCTTCTTCTGGCAGCCCAGATTGCGTCTTCTGCAAATACTTCTATAAACGGAATGGATGCCCTTGAAATTGCACAGAAAGTTCTTGAACAGGACACGTCCAGTCTTTCTGCTGCAAAAATTTGCATTTCGGAACTTATAAGAAAAGGTGAGTGGCAGAAGGCATACACAATGAGTCTTGGAATTATGGGCCGCTCTTCTGATTCTGAAATTATCAGCAACCACATAGATATTTGTCTTGCCCTGTCAAAATTTACCGAAGCTACGGAATGTGCCGACAGAATGTACAAAAATGCCCCTCAAAGTGAGGCGGCCCAGCAGGCTTACATAAAGGTTCTGGTTGCAACAGGCCAGCGTTCCCTTGCAAAGCAGATGATAGCCTCGCTCATGGACGGTTCCGGGGCGCGCATGAAAAGTTTTTTGTACTACCAGAGGAGTTTTTTTGGTGCCACAGAGGATGAAATTCTTGGTGACCTGCGTTCAAGCCTTACAGCAAACCCAAGAAACAGGGACGCTTTGTTCCGGCTGTATAAAATTTACTATGCAAAAAAGGACTGGAGGCGCGCCCAATACTATCTCAAGCAGGTTGTAGCCCTTGATCCTCTCAATACAGAAGTTCTGCGCCTCAATTCAGAATTAAATTCCCTTTTGGGAAAGTAGAATTCAACTCCGACACTTGTCATCTACAAAAATTAGTGTTATTCTAAACGCTACTACTATCTTTAAAAAAGGAAGGAAATCAATATGTCATTTGTTCCATTTTTACTTCAGACAGCTGCTCCTGCAACCGGTGTTGCCGGCGGCGGATTCGGAATGATGCTTCCCCTTATTCTTATTGTGCTTATCATGTACTTTTTCATGATTCGTCCCCAGAACAAGAAGCAGAAGGAAACACAGAAGATGATTGATGCTCTCAAAAAGGGAGATAAGGTTGTTACTATCGGTGGAATCCACGGAGTTATTTCTTCAACAAAAGAGCGTACTGTTATTGTAAAGGTACAAAGCGGTGCCGAAGTAGAATTCAACCGTACTGCAATTGCTACAGTTATCGCAGACAAACCTGCAGAACCGGCAAAACCTGCAGAAAAGAAATCACTGTTCGGAAAAAAGGCAAAGAAAGAAGAGCCGGCAACTGAAGCAGTAACTTCTGAAAATAAACCCGAGGAAACTGCGGAACCGACTGCAGAATCCGGAGAAAAGAAAGATGAGTAAAAAATCCCGTTTTATTTTTATTCTTGCCGTCCTTGCGATGTGCTTTGCGTTCCTTTGGCCTTCACTGAGCTGGTACGTACGCACTCCGAAGGAAGAGCAGGCACTTGCACTTGGTTCACTCGAGAGCATTAAAGACTATTCAAGCGCAAAAGCTGCAGGTGATATGCGCGACCTTGTAAATGCCGTTAAGGCTGATCCTTCAGTACTCGTTTCTGAAGACCAGAACTGGCTTGCAAAACAGGCTGCAAAGAACTTTAAGCTTGCAGAGCAGGAAGTGCCGTCTCCTCTTACACTTAAGGATGCACTTTCTTCTTTTGGTTCACAGCTTGAACTTGTAAACTTTATTGAAGGACGTTACCGCGACCGTATCCTTAAGATCAAGAATTATTACAAGAATTCCGTTAAACTCGGACTTGATTTGAGCGGCGGTATGAATATTATCGTAAAGGCCGACCTTGACGCCGTTGTAGCAAATGCTGGTGATTCAGCTTCTGCAGATAAAGAAACACTCAGAGCAGAGGCAATGACACAGGCTGTAGATACACTTACAAGTCGCATTGACCGCTTTGGTCTTTCTTCTCCTACAATCCGCCAGCAGGGTGAGGACAGAATTTACATTGAACTTCCGGGTTCAGCAGAAGCAGACCAGATAAATTCTATTATCCAGGGACGTGGAATTCTTAACTTCCGCCTCGCAGATATGGAAGCAACAAGTGCGTTCAACAATTACTATTACAACCATATGGATTCAACATTTGACTCAAGGGGAAATCTTATAGATCCTTCCATTATTCCGGCAGATACCGAAGTAATGGGATTCTATACAACAGATGCCTACGGTCTTGACCAGCGCCAGGGTTTCATTGTTGTAAAGAAAGAAATTGCACTTGACGGAAAGCACATAAAATCTGCTGAAGTCGGTTCTGATGAATTCGGAAAGCCGCAGGTTAACTTTACACTTGACTCCGAAGGAGCAGAAATTTTCGGTACATTTACAGGTGCCCATGTGGGTGAAAATCTTTGTATCGTAAGCGACAATAAAATCAAGTCAAACGCAAGAATCAAGACAGCTATTACCGGCGGTCAGGTTGCCATAGACGGATTCGGTCAGCAGGAAGCACAGAATCTGCGCAAGGTTTTGCAGACTGCATGGCTTGATGTTCCTCTTTCTGTAGAGAGCCAGCAAGTTATCGGTGCTTCTCTCGGAGACCAGGCCATTCGTCAGGGACTTCTTGCAATTGCTGTAGGTCTTGCTTCAATAATGATTTTTATGCTCATCTGGTACAAGGGAGCCGGAGTCAACGCATGTGTTGTTCAGATTCTTAACCTTTATATCATGTTCAGTATTTTGAGCGCATTCAACCTTACGATTACACTTCCTACAATCGCCGGTATGATTCTTACAATCGGTATGGCTGTAGATGCAAACGTAATTATCTTTGAGAGAATCAAGGAAGAACGCAGGCTTGGAAAAGACCGTGCTGCTTCTATCTCAATGGGATTTGACAACGCGTTCTGGGCTATTATGGACTCAAACATTACTACGTTCATAGCCGCTATCTTCATGTCTCAGCTTGGATCGGGAGCAATCCAGGGCTTTGCGGTCAGCCTTGCGATAGGTGTTGTTTCGACAGTATTTACAGCTCTTGTCGTATCACGCCTTATGTTCGACTTCCAGACAGAAGTTATTCATAAGAAAAATATCAGCATCGGCTGGAGGATTAAGTAATGAAAACGGTAAAGAAATTTAACAAGGCTTTTCCGGTCTGCGCGATTCTTAGCTGCGCTGTTATTTTATTTGGTATCATAGGATTTTTTGTTCGCGGAATTAATTTTGGTATTGATTTCGTTCCGGGCCTTGTAGAAGAAGTACGCATTGCTCCTGCAGTAATGGAACTTTCTTATAAGGGCTCTGCTACTGTTTCTGTAGAAACTACAAACACAGGACTTTCACTTGTTATAAGCGGAACTGGTGCAGAAAATGAAACAAGAACCTTTACTTACGGACAGAATCCTACAATTCAGGATATGGCCAATGCCCTTTCTACTGTAGAGGGTGTCATTGCAAAAGTTGTTGCTTCTGCAAATGCAGATTCTTACGGAATTTATACAGACAGTGCCGTTTCTGCACGTCTTACTTCTGACAGCGTTTACCGCCTTTATGTTCCTGAAGAAAATTCTTCTGTAAACATTGACTCTGTACGCGCTGCCCTTGAAGGAAAGAATGTAGAAGTCAAGGCTCTTGGTGACAAGTCAAACCCCAGTTTCCAGATTCGTGCAGCTATGCCCGAAACAGAAGCTTCTGTAAAGGAACTTCAGGATTCTATAGTTGTTACTCTGCGCGAAAAATTCGGTGCAGATAATGTTGCTACTGTAAAGACAGATTTTGTCGGTTCACAGATGTCAAGTTCACTTGCTGTAAAGTCTGTTGTTCTTGCATTTGTTACACTGCTTTTGATCTGGCTTTATGCAACAATCCGCTTCCACTGGGACTTTGCACTTGGTTCAATTATAGCAATTGTTCATGACTGTCTTATTATGTTTACTTTCATAACTTGGACACAGATTGAATTCTCTACTACAACACTGGCTGCTATTCTTACGATTTTCGGTTATTCAATCAACGCAACTGTTGTTATTCTTGACCGCCTCCGTGAGAATATGAAGACTCTGGATACAAAGAATTTCAGCGATATTCTCAACAAGTCTATCTCTGAAACAATGACACGTTCTATAATTACAACAGTAACTACTTTGTTTGCTGCAATTGCGCTTCTTGTATTTACAAAAGGTTCAATCAAGACATTTGCCGAAGTTCTTACTGTAGGTCTTGTTTCGGGCTGTTATTCTTCTATCTTTATCAGTTCGGGATTCATTGAATTTGTACGCCGCAACTGGAATGGAGAAAACAAGAAAAAGGCAGAACCAAACAAAAATGTTCTGACAATGACGGACGCTCAGTAAGGGACGTTCATCTGCTATACTGACCGCGCCAATGACTTTATGTTACGGCGCGGTTTTTTTGTTAAGGAAAATGCGCCGGAGATATTCAATGAAAGTAATTCGTGCAAGAATTCTGGGTTACTGTATGGGTGTAAGACGCGCTGTAGAAACTGCGTTCAGGGCTCTTGATGAAAATGCCGGTACAGATAAAAAAGTTTTTACTCTGGGGCCGCTTATTCACAATCCGTCGGTATTGGGTGTTTTGGAAAATCGCGGAATGAGTGTTCTTGACGCGCGCGATTTGTCTGTTGTGGACAAAAACAGTGTGGTTGTTGTTCGCGCGCACGGTACTACGCCTGCAGTTATGAAAGATTTGGAAGACCGGGCGCAGATTGTTCTTGATGCAACATGCCCCCGCGTTCATCTGAGCCAGAAAAGAGCTGCAGAATGGGCCGCGCGTGGTTTTACGGTTATTGTGGCTGGTGACAGAAACCACGGCGAAGTTGTGAGTATAAGTGCTTATGCCGACGGAAAAGCGATTGTCATAGAAAACACACGCGAAGCGCTTGCACTTGAGATTCCTCAAAAGTCGGTTCTTATTGCCCAGACTACGTTCAGCCCGGATGAATTTTCTGCAATAGCACAAATTCTAAAGGAAAAAAATGCTGATATTCAGGTTTTTAATTCTATCTGTTCTGCTACAATGGAACGGCAGAATGCACTCAGGGATTTGCAGGGTAAGGCAGACGGAATACTTGTTATTGGCGGAAAAAATTCTGCAAACACGCGCAGGCTTTTTGAAACGGCCGCGTCTATCTGTAAAAATGCAGCCCTTATAGAAAACCAGGATGAGATTCCGCGCGTTTTTTTTGATCTGGAGACTGTTGCAATTACTGCCGGCGCCAGTACACCGGACCAGGTTATTGATGCAGTCGAACAGAAACTTTTGTCTTGACTAGTTGTTTGAATTCTATGTACTATAACAAAATGTTTGAATAATCTTATTCATTATCAGGAGGAATTAATGAAAAGAATTATATTTGCATTTGTTGCCGCGCTTACGGCTTCAAGTCTTTTTGCGTACAACCCGCCGTTTGCCGGTGAAGATTTATACCGCCTGGCAAGTCCTGATCTTATGACAGGGGCAGCTTCGGCTTCGGGCGGACCTTTGTTCAGTGTATCGGCTCTTTCTTCTGCCTATAACCCGGCACTCACCGCATTGAGCCAGCGCATTAATCTTGACCTTAGCGGAACAATGTTTTTTAACACAAATAAAAACGATCTGGAACAGTCCGCGGACTCAAGTGTTGGCGGAGCTTTTCAGATTGGACTGATTGTGCCTTCAAGGTGGGTTGTGTTCAGCGGTGATGTTCACGGAATTTTTTCTGACATCAACGGTCTTAACGTGCGCGATGTTCTTACGCTCAGATTCGGCGTGTCAAAGGAAGTGAATGAAAAACTTTCTGTAGGAATGAACATGTACACGGGCTTTTACACCGGTAAAGGTTCGGACTTTAGCGTAGGTGCAGATTTGGGCGCGCTCTATGTCTTTGATGACATTAAATTCCTTAAGTCACCGCGGCTTGGCGTTGCGTTCCTTAATCTTGGCAAACCTGCAGTCGGATATGATGTTATCGGAATTGACGTTGATGCAGAAAGTTCAGGATTCCCCGGAATTGTAACACCGCGTGTTTCTTTTGCCGCAACCCTTTTTGATGTAAAAAAACTTACGGGCGGCTTTAGTGTAGATTTGAGCGTTCCTACATTCCAGAATGCGGTTTTTGACTTTGGTTTTGGTTTGAGTTATGCAAAAATCGCGGAACTTTCTGTTTCATGGCAGGCAAATGTTCGTGAAATGGCGGCAGGCGGTTCCCGCGGTGTAAGCTGTCCGAGCGTTGGACTTTCGTTCAAGTTTGCAATCAATTCCAGCGGAATTTCCAAAAACAATGACAACTGGGCAAAAAGTGAAATTTCCCCTTCGTTTGCATGGCAGAACCTTTACGGAGGAATTCATGCCGTGAGTGCCGGCGCCAGAATGGATCTTGGAATGGAAGATACCGATGCTCCTGAAATTTATCTTTGGGACGAGGAATAAGGTGAGTTTCGATGAAAAAGTTAAATAATATAGTAAGAAAAGTCCTGATTCTTTCGGGAATGTTTATGGCCGTTCCTGTTTTTGCAGAACGTGCACCGGTTTATATTTCACCCAACAACGACGGAATCCAGGATTCGCTTGAAGTTCCGCTCAGAATAAAAGAAAGGCGTTACGTTAACGAATGGAGTTTTACCATTTCTAACGAAAAGGGCGAAACTGTCCGTACAATAGGTAACAAGGTTAAACTTCCAGAGCGCATTACTTTTAAAACATTCTTTAAGTCGCTCATTACTCCAAAACAGGGCGTTGAGATTCCTTCAAAGATTATCTGGAACGGATTTTTTGATGACGGTTCAATTGCGCCCGACGGAATTTATTACTATCAGTTCAGTGCTACTGATGACAACGGTAACAGCGCAACAACTTCAAAACTGCAGGTTATTGTAGACAATACAGCACCTCTTATTGAACTTGCGCAGATTCCGGCCGGTGACAAAACTTTTGGTGAAGGTGCCAAGTCAAAGCTCAGAATCAAACAGAGCGGTTCCAAGGAAAATCTCTGGTCTGCAAAAATTACTGATGCAGACGGAAAAACCGTTCGTTCGTTCAGTTTTGAAAATTCAGAGCCACTTACAATTGAATGGGATGGAAGCGATAATTCTGGTTCTGTTGTTGCCGACGGAATCTACAATTATGAGATTTCTTCTACCGATGCTGCAGGTAACGTTTCTGACAAGGCTGTCATTACAAACATAATTTATTCTTCAGAAAAGCCGCAGACACAGATTGCAATTGACGGTTCAAGATTTTTTGCACCGGCTGCTTCTGTCGGAACAAAGGTAATGAAGTTCAATGTAGTTATTCCGGCTCCTACTTCAAAAGTAAATGAACTATCTGAATGGAAGGTTGAAATTGTAAGAAAGAATGACGGAAGTGTCGTGCGCACTTATTCCGGAAAGAACGATCCCAAGTCTGTTATTGAATTTGACGGTAACGGGGATGATGGTTCGGCACTGGAAGAAGGTGAATACCGTGCAAAAGTTACCGCACGCTATTCCAACGGTTACGAACCCGAACCTTTGCTTTCACCGGTATTTGTTCTGGACAATACTGTTCCGCGCGCTACAATTGCTCTTCCGCAGAAAAAGGTGTTCAACGGTTCTGACAGCATAAGCTTTTTCCAGCAGAGTATGGTTGAACCTTCATGGACAGGAGACAAACTCTGGAAGGGAAGAATTATTGCTGCCGACAAGTCTGTTGTAAAAGAATTTGACTTTGGTACGGCTCTTCCCGAAAGTGTTGAATGGAACGGAACCGATGCTGCTGGCCAGCTTGTTGCAGACGGTGAATATATTTACGAAGTTGAAGTTTCAGAAAATACAGGAAACAGGGCCATATATTCAGCCGGTGAACCTGTTATTCTTGACACAAGCAAGACTGAACTTGTGCTTTCTGTTACACCGGCAGCTTTCTCTCCGAACGGTGACGGCTCTCAGGATACGCTTACGCTGTTCCCTAAAGCAAAGGCTTCTAGCGGAATTGAGTCTTATACAATTGATATTGCTGATTCAAACGGCACTGTTGTAAAAACATATTCAGGTTCGGGCAACTTGCCGTCTTCTGTTGTCTGGGACGGAATGACCGAAAGCGGTACAAGAAGTTCTGACGGAATTTATTCTGCGCAGATTAAGACTGTTGCAAAAAGCGGAACAGAAGCTTCTGCTTCAAGCCAGACATTTGTTCTGGATACACAGGTTCCTGTTATAGAAATTGCCGCTCCGTACACGGTTTTCTCTCCGGACGGAATAAGCTCAAGACAGACAATTCCTGTTAGTGTTGCAAACTGTTCAGCTGAAGTACGCTGGACTGCAGAAATCAAGTCTTCTGCAAAAAAAGCTGCCGTAAGGACATTCACATGGCAGAACGGAAAAGTAACTGACTTTGCATGGGACGGAACCGACGAAAGCGGAAACAAAGTACCCGACGGCCAGTATGAACTTACAGTCTGGACAAAGGACGCGGCCGGTAACAGAGCATCTGCTTCCATAAAGGGAATACGCGTTGATGCACGTGCTGTAAGCGCCTATGTTACCAACGAGTATGAGGGCTTCTCTCCGAACGGCGACGGTGTTCTTGACACACAGAAGTTCAGCGTAAAGACTTCACTTTCTGAGGGAATCTCGGCATGGACTTTTGACATGGTTTCTTCTGACGGAAAGACTGTAAAGCGCTTCTCTGACAAAGACCAGAAGAATTTGCCGGCTTCTATTGTATGGGCAGGAGACTGCGACGATGGTTCTGTTGCAAACGGAACATTTACAGGAAAACTTCACATTGAATATGAAAAGGGAAATACTGTTGACGCAACGTCTTCGGCATTTATCTGTACTGCAGAAAAGCCGAACCTTACCGTAAAAACAGCCCCGCGCTACTTTAGTCCTGACAATGACGGCAACGATGATGATCTGTTTATAAGACTCGGCTGCCAGACACTTGCAAATCTTAAAAACTGGTCGTTTGTAATTAATGACAGAAACGGCAACCAGTTCTGGAAGACAAGCGGAAAGTCTACGATTACAGAGCGCATTATCTGGGATGGACGCGGTAACAACGGCGAACTTGTTCAGTCTGCAGAAGACTACACTTATGTTTTCTCTGCTTCTGATGATCTTGGAATGAAGAATTCGGTAGAAGGAAAAATAAGCATTGATGTTCTTGTTGTACGCGACGGAAACAAACTCAAGATGCAGGTACCTTCAATTATTTTCAGAAGTGACAATGCAGACTTTGGAGTGCAGGTTCTTGGCGCAGACGGAAAGGTTACCAAAGCCGGAATTACACAGGAGCAGGCAGACAATAACGAGCGCGTTCTCAAAAGAATTGCGGATATTCTCAAGAAGTTCGGTGACTACAAAGTTACTGTTGTTGGCCACGCAAACAGCGTTACCGGAACAATGGAAGAAGAGGAAGTGGACAATCCAAACAGATGGGGTCCGGCTCTTAAACCGCTGTCACAGAAACGCGCACAGTACGTTAAGGACCAGCTGGTCAAACTTGGTGTTTCATCTTCAAGACTTTCTGTTGACGGAAAGGGTGGTTCCGAACCGGTTGCAGACCGCAAGGACAAAAACGTCAACTGGAAAAACCGCCGCGTAGAATTTATTCTAGAAAAATAATCTGCGCCCTTGGCAAAGAGAAGGCTGTCCCAAAAAAACGGGCAGCCTTCTTTTTTTATATTCTCTTAATGGAAAAAAAGCAAAAAAAATGGTATACTCTGCTTATGTTTGAAGTCAGAGTAGAAGCCGGTTTTTGTGCGGCTCATTATTTAAAAAATTATCACGGAAAATGCGAAAGCCTTCACGGCCATAATTACAAAGTTTATGCACACGCCAGAGGAAAATCCCTTGACGGCGGCGGAATGCTTCTTGATTTTACGGAATTAAAGAAAGCGCTGCGTGCTGTATGCGGTTCCTTGGACCACACAAATCTGAATGATATAGAAGAATTTGACCAGAACCCCAGTGCCGAACGCATTGCCGTTTACATTTACAGGGCAATTTTGCAGCAAATCCCGTCGCTGGCTTTGGATGCCAAAAGCGATGTTCATCTTTATGCAGTTGATGTTTTTGAAACCGATACAAACAGGGCGCGCTATATTGCCGAATAAAATTAAACGAGGAAAATTATGCAGACACGTAAGACAAAAATTGTATGCTCCATTGGTCCGGCCTGCGACAATGACGAAACCATACGTCAGATGATTCAGGCTGGAATGAATATTGCCCGCTTTAATTTTTCGCACGGAACCTATGACTGGCACAAGCAGGCAATGGAAAGCGTCCGCAGGGTTTCGGCCGAACTTGATATTCCTGTTGCAATCCTTCTTGATACAAAAGGTCCTGAAATCCGCACAGGACTGACAGAAGATAACAAAATAATTTCTGTTTCTGCAGGTGACAAAGTGACTATTACCGCAGATGATTCTCTTTGTACAAATGCGCAAGGCTCAACTCCGTGTCATATTTCTGTTTCGTGGAAAGAAGCACCTCAAAAACTCAAAAGCGGAATGAAGGTTCTTATAGCCGACGGCCTTATTGAACTTGTTGTTGATTGTGTAAAAGACGGCGAAATATTCTGTACGGCTTCAAATGCAGGAACTTTCGGAAGCCGCAAAAACGTAAACCTTATAGGAGTTCATGCCGGTCTTCCCATTATGAGCGAAAAGGACCGCGAAGACCTTAAATTCGGTGCTTCACAGGACATTGACTTTGTTGCCGCAAGTTTTGTGAGTTTCCCCGAAGAAGTTGTTCAGATTAAGGAATATCTGAAGTCGCTTGGAGCAAATGCACGCGTAATTTCCAAAATAGAAAACGAAGAAGGTCTTAACAACATAGAAGCAATTACCCGTGAGTCAGACGGAATTATGGTTGCACGCGGAGATCTGGGGGTTCAGCTTCCTACAGAAAAAATTCCTTTGGCACAGAAAGCAATTATACGCTGCTGCCGTGCCGCCGGTAAGCCTGTAATTACCGCAACACAGATGCTTGACTCCATGATTGTAAACCCTAGGCCAACCCGCGCAGAACTTACCGATGTTGCAAATGCTGTCTTTGACGGAACAGATGCTGTAATGCTTTCTGGAGAAACTGCCGGCGGTAAATATCCTGTTGAGTCTGTAAGAACTATGGCTCTTATTGCACGCACAACAGAAGATTCAGCCGAGTACAAAGAGCATATGCGCTACGTTGACTCTGCTTATGTTCCCGGAGTTGAAGTAGGACACATGGTTGCCCATAGTGCATACAAACTTTCAAAAAACATAAAAGCCCGCGCCATAATAATACCGACGCTTCACGGAAACACAGCCCGCATGATCGGTAGTTTCAGACCGGAACAGATAGTTATTGCCGTAACGCCTGATAAAAAAGTGCAGCGCCAGCTTATGATACAGTGGGGCGTTACTCCTGTTTTGTGCAGAATTGCGGGCGACTCTGACATGATGATTCAAAATGCAGTAAAACTTGCGATAGACAACGGTCTCGTAAAACTTTCTGACAGGGTTGTAATGTGCGCAGGAATTCCGCTTTCGAGCCCCCTTATGGCAAATACAATCCGTGTTCTTGTTGTAGGAAATATTATTGCCCGCGGAACAGTCTTCGGTTATTCAGACAGTACAAAGCAAAAAGTATGCGGCCGTGTTATTCATGTCCAGAATTTTTTGGAGTTAAAAGAAACGCTCAGACTCAGCCACAAGACTATACTTGTCTGTGACAGAATTACCGAAGAAATGATTCCTGTTTTAAGGATAGTTGACGGTGTTGTGTCCGAAACAGGAAGTGATATTTCTGAAGAAAACCTGCGGTTGGTAAACAAATCGCTTGTTTATATTCAGAATGTACCTGACGCCGTTAAGATTCTGGAAGACAATCTTTCAATTTCTATAGACGGCGAACAGGGACTTGTTTACGAAGGTGCTATAGTTTAGTCGGTAAGCCTTACGGGAATTCCGGAGTGCGCAAGGGATTTTTTGATTGAATCCACCGTGTAGTCGCCGGAATGTACCATGCTTGCTACAAGCGCTGCATCGGCTTTTCCTTTTGTAAGAACGTCTGTCAGATGTGCAGGTGTTCCGCCACCGCCGGATGCTATTACCGGAACTTCAACGGCTTCACTTATCATGCGCGTAAGATTCAGTTCGTAACCGTCGCGGGTTCCGTCTGCGTCTATTGAATTGAGTACAATTTCGCCCGCTCCAAGTGAGACGGCTTTTTGTGCCCATTCGCGTGCGTCAAGTTCTGTTGCAACACGACCTCCGTTTATGTAAACCCTGTAACCGCTTGGCATGGAAGCATCCCTTGCAGCATCCATTCCAAGAACAATGCACTGGTTTCCAAAAACACGGGCACCGCTTTTAATGAGTTCCGGGTTTTTTACAGCCTGCGAGTTAAGTGAAACTTTTTCGGCTCCCGCAAGTATTGTTGAGCGAATGTCGTCAAGTGTTCCTATTCCGCCGCCTACACAAAAAGGAATGAATACCTGTGAAGCGACGCGTGCTATAAGGTCAAGAATGGGGCCTCTTCCGCGTGCACTGGCCATTATGTCGTAAAATACCAGTTCATCCACGCCCTGTCTGTAGTATTCTGCAGCCATTTCTACAGGATCGCCAATGTCTATGTTGTTTTTGAATTTGATTCCCTTTGTTGTTCTTCCATCTTTTACATCAAGACAGATTATTATTCTTTTTTTAAGCATTGTTCGCTCCGCTCGTTTTTTCTACAAAATTTCTGAGTATCTGAAGTCCCGGTTTTCCTGATTTTTCGGGGTGGAACTGGAATACTGTTATGTTGTCTTTTTCTACAACCGCGGGAACTTTGATTCCGTAGTCTGCATAGCCTTTTATTACAGATTCGTCCTGAGGCTGAATTACGTACGAGTGTACAAAGTAAAAGTCTGTTCCACCGGGAATTCCTTCAAGAAGTTTTGAGCCTCCGTTGCAGTATTTTACGTCATTCCAACCCATGTGCGGAATTTTTATTCCTTCTTTTTCTGCAAGTTCCGGAGAAATAAGATTTGAAAAGCGTACGATTTTTCCTTTAAGAAGTCCAAGGCACTGTGTATCACCTTCTTCTGACCAGTCAAAGACAATCTGCGAGCCAAGACAAATTCCTGCCATCGGTTTTTTTGCTGCAACCCAGTCTTTAAGAAAAGAGTCAAAGCCTGTAAGTTTAAGCTGGCTCATTGCATAGGCTGCGTCTCCAACCCCGGGAAAAATAAGTCTGTCTGCATTTTCAAGGTCTCGCGGGTTTCCTGAAAGAATGTACGGAGTTTTGAGGGATTCCAGTGCATGTTCAACACTTTTTATATTGCCTGCATTATAATCTACTATACCTGTCATGTGCGAATTCTACCAACAGGCGCGGACGGTGTCAACATAAGTTAAAAAAAATAATCCGAAAACGCGGGTGTTGTTCCGATATTTACAGTATGGATTTTATGCAACTTTTGAATCTGTGTCTTGGCGTGCTTAAGGACTGGCGCGTAATTTTTATAACTGTACTTATGCTTGTTTTTGTCTGTACGGCAAATTATGTTGTAAGATACAAAAAGCGTCCTCCTAAGCTCAGAAAAGCAAAGAAAAGTACACCGGCACCGACTGCAGCGGGAACAGATAATTCCGGAGCAAAAGAGCAGAATGCTTCTGACCAGAACAGCGGTCAAAAAGACAGCGCACAGGCTGCAAAAAAATGACGTTTACGAGAGCCTTGAATTCTGCTATAATTTACTAATATGAGTGAAGTTGATTTTCTTAACGACGCGATTGCGGAACGCTTTGGTTTTGTCAGGCGTGCACGCGGTTCTTTTTTATATACGCAGAAAGGTGTGCGCCTTACCGATTTGTACAGGGATGCAGGCCGCGCAGTTTTGGGCTGGGGCGGAACAGGCGCCTTTACCATGTTTAAGAATGTTCTTTCGCGCGGACTTACCGGAAGTTTTCCCACATGTTTTTCGGGAAGACTTTTGAAAGCTGTAGAAACTTTACTTGATTCAAAAAGAAAAATATTTGTTTTCAATGACAGGCAGAAGGCTTTGTCTGCAGCGGTTGCAGTTTCTTCTGAAGGAACTTTTTTTTGGAAGCCGTGGAGCTCCGAAGGCGTTGTGTGGAGTAGTGCTGACTGTGTTATTGTAGAGCCGCCTCTTGCCTGGACTCCGGGAATTTTTATTCTGGCAGTTCTGGACAACGAAAAAAACGAAGCGGCACTTGCAGGACTCGCTCTTTCTTCTGTCAGGATTTCTGCCGCAACAGAAGCCGCATATGCACGTTCAATTTATGATATAATTCTTGCCGTTCAGTCAAAAAGTGAAAAGGACTGGTTCATTTACGATACTGTTCTTACAAAATACTGGGAGCGCCGCGGACCTTATCTTTATCCCAAGGTTCCCAAAGAAAAATACCGTGAATTTGCAGAACACTGTCTTGACTGCGCAGTTGTGATAAGTCCCTTTTATGATGTTCCGGGTATTGTTCCTTTTGGTGCAGATCCCGGGGTATTTTCGGCATTGAAGAAAAATCCTTTTGTAATGGAAAAAATATGATTACAGAGCAGATTGTGATGTTTGTCCTTAAGCTTCTGCTTGGCGGGGCTGCGGCTTTTCTGGCAATGATACTCTGGAATAAAACCGGTGACGGGGCGTGGATTAGTATTGCGGCCGGCATTATTGTTCAGTTTGCAGGCAGTATTTACAGATTGCTTGTTGAATTCGGAATTCTTGGTTTGCAGAATGCGGTGCTTTTTGGACTTTCTGTTCCGCAAGTGCTTTTTGAGGTTGTTCCGCTGGTTTTCTTTATTACAGGGCTTTTAATTTTGATTAAAAGATAAATTGGGTTTGCAAATTCAGTTTGCAGACTATTTTACCATTAAGGAGATTTTGAAAAATGGGTAAGGTTTCTTCTTTTTCTTTGGGCAGACTTCTTCTTCACATTGCGGTGGGTGTTATGCTCGCTGTGGGTGGAATCTGGGGACTGCAGGGTGGCGGTGATGCTGCAATTGATGCTATCCGCAGTATTTTTAACGGTGATGTCGCCAAAATTCTTGTCATCGTATTTTCAGTAATTGAAATTCTTGCCGGAATCTTCCTTCTTCTGGAACTTTTTATTGGTGACAGATTCGGTACACTGGATACAATTCTTATGCTTATCGTAATGATAGTGTGGATTGTAGCAATTGTACTGAGCGACTTCCTTGGTTCAAACGGAATCCTGAACGGCGGTGCAAACCACTTCCTCAGGTGGCTGTATTCTTTTGCACAGCATCTGATTATTCTTGGCGCAATGGTTTGCATTAAAAAATAACCGGAACAGCCTTAAATCTGAACAAGACCCCGCCCGCGCAGTGACTGCATGAGTCTTTTTGCGGCGGGGTTTTTTATTGCTTCCTGAAGTTCTTTTACAGATTCATCATTTTTGTTGCGCGGACTAAGGGAACAAAGCAGACCGTTGAGTTTCTGTACTGTTCCGAATCCTTTTAATGCAGTGCATTCAATTCTGAAGGGTTCCCCCATGTAGTACCATTCAAGATATCTGTTGTGGCAGCAGGGCGTTATGGTTCCGCCGAGCCAGAAGTTTTTTTGTGGATTTAGCGGCGCATTGTAAGCTGCATCACGCTTTTGTTCGTAACGTTCTATTGCTTTTTTTATGTAGTCCAGCGGAACTGTCGGCTTTGGTGTTGTGAAGTCAAACCATTTGTTTACGCGCTTTTCGAGCCCTTCACCGTGCATCCAGCTTTCCAGTGCAAAATTAAGTGCGCCGCGGAACTTTTCTGAATTTTTTTCTCCCCTGAAGTGAAGGCCGTTTCTGGCGAAGATTCCGGCTGATTTGTCTTCAATTACCTTAAGTTCGGGGTAAAGCCCCTGTTTGTATTCACTGTAAATGCGCGAATGTCTTGTAAGAGTGAATTTGTGCCAGAAACAGGAATCCAGAAGGCCGGCTTCAAAGAACTGACGCAGGGTTTCCATTGAGTCTATTGTGTCCTGGTCACTTTCCTGCCAGTAACCGTAAATCATGTAGGCGTGAACAAGAATTCCTGCTTCCTTGAAGGCACAGCATGCACCTACAATTGAGTCAATGTCTGTTCCTTTGTGAATATGATCCAGGCCCTTTCCCGTAGCAATTTCTATGCCGCCCGAAACACCCGTAAGCCCTCCGAATGAAAGAAAGTCTGCTGTGTCGCGGTTGTATACTTTTTCAAAGCGCACGTTTCCCCACCAGGACAGACTGTTCCCTTGAGCCGCATTAAGATGTGCAAATCTTTTCATAGAAACCGGCGGCATGGCTTCGTCTACAAAATGTATTCCGTAAACGCCGTGCTTTTGGGCCTGTGTATTGAGTGAGTCAAACAGGCGGTCGGTGCAGGTCATTCTGTAGCCCGAAACATAGTCCAGGTTTACGTCGCAGAAAGCACATTTGTGCCAGTAACAGCCGTGAGCCATATATGCCTTGAGCCAGGTTCCGTCTGACCACATTCTTTGCATGGGGTTAACGTCATCTATCATTCTCGGATAATTTGAAGTGTTTATGTCAGAAAAGTCTGGTATAACCGATGCTGTCATTTCGTTTTCGTACTGTTCTGCTTTTGTGTCGTGTTCAACCGGGTCAATTACTGATGTCGTGCCGTCTTTTTCTTTTGCAAAAAAACGTATTTTGTAAAGGGGCGTTTTGTCATAATTCCTGCTGCAGAATCCCTCGTCAATAAAAGCCTTGTAGGAACCGTAGCCGCGGTCGTAGCAGATTGCGTCTGTATAGCGTAAAAGAGCTTTTTCGCGGCAGTCACGCAGTTCTGTGTTTACAAAGCCGCCGCCAAAAAAAACAAACACTTTGTCACCGAACGTGTCCTTAAAGAAACGTCCTGTATGGAGAGCCGCCGCGAATGTTCCTGCGAAAGGGACGCTTATGCAGACAAGACATTTTTCTTCTGAGTTTCTGATTTTTTCATATACAGAAGACTGCGGCCCGAATTTTTCTTTGAGAAGAGGCGCGTAAAATTCCTTGAGGACCGGTGCATCTGCTCCCTTTTCTATACTGTCAAAGGCGGCTTCACTTATTGTAACGGACTCCCCGTATCTTACGAGAGAAAATCCGCTGTCAAAAACTGCAGTTATATAGTCTGCAAGGTCTGCAAGTTCCATGCTGGCAAGAAAACGCGCATCATCTGTGGAAGGCATTCTGTCCAGTTGTGAAAGGCGGCGCTCGGTTCTCATTCCGCGGGGTACGTGCGGTGAAAAAACAAATTTATGGCACGCTTCCCTCGAAGAGCGCGGTGAACCGTCGGCAAGAACAGAGGTGATTGTGTCAATCCATTCTATCCACGCGTCTTTTTGTGAAATATAGCGCCGCAAGTTTTCTGCCGCAGCCTCATTTCCTTCATCCAGCGCTTTGTCTGCAAGCTGCAGGGCACGGTCAGCGGTAAGTTCAAAGAGCCGCTTGAGTCCTTCAGCACAGAATATTCTGTGAAAGAGTTCAATACTCAAATCGAACCACTTTGATTCAACTGAAAGGGATCTGAAAAAAGAAACAAGATATGCTCCCGAAGGATAGGCTGTGTTAAGCTGAACAAGCGGCGGCTGGATTACAAGGGTTTTCATGCCTAAACTATAATGGCCGCGCCGTTAATTTTCAATACGGATATGATGTGGGAATAATGTGAAAAATGTGTTACACTTAAGACAGCTTAAATGTTTATTTAAAAGAGAATAAATCTACGGGGGATTTTTGTATTATGAAAGAAATCAAAACAATCGTGATTGCAGCGGCAGTTTCTGTTATTGCCTCTGCATGTATATTGGCGTTTGGGCTGTCTACAGTGGCAAGACCTGACAGAACCGTTACCGTCCGCGGACTTGCAGAAAAAGAAGTTGATGCCGACATTGCTGTATGGCCGCTTTCTTTTACTCTTGGCGGGAACGATCTTGCTGTTCTGCAGAAAAATGTAATGACGGCTGTAGATTCAGTAAAGGCATATCTTGCGGAATACGGGCTTGACGGTTCTGATTATACTGTCCAGGCACCGAGTATTACAGACAATTCGGTGAATCCATACATAGACAGAAATGCAGACCGTTATACTTATCTTGCAAAGAACGTTATTCTGGTGCGTTCATCAAAGGTAGACAAGGTTAAGGCCGCCCACGCAGATTCCCTTAAGCTTATGGGAGACGGAATCGCGGTTAGTCAGGATTATGACAGCAAAATTTCCTATGAATTTACGGGGCTCAACGAAATAAAGCCCGCGATGATAGCAGAAGCCACGCAGAATGCACGTCTTGCGGCAGAACAGTTTGCACGTGATTCAGGCAGTAAAGTAGGCAAAATAAAGAGAGCCACACAGGGACTGTTCAGCATAGATAATCTTGCTGTGGGACTTGAAGAAAAAAAGAATGTACGCGTTGTTACGACTGTTGAGTATCTGATAAAGTAGCAGGTCTTTCTCTTGCGGCCGGTGCTTTTCCTAAAGGTTCGCCGGCCGTAGTCTTTAAGTCTGAATTAATATTATTGTAGTAAGTGTCAACAATGCGCTTCATATCGTGAATGTTGATAACCACAATTCTGTCATCAAACATTTGGATTTTATTTTTTGAAATAAATTTGTTGAGTTCATCCTTGACCTGATTAATAGGACAGGCAGCCCATCCGGCAATATCTGAAGCTGTCATAAAAAACGATCTCTGTGAATTCCTTTCGTCTTTCATTGAGCCAAAGTAAATTTCGTTGTACATAAGAAAAATATCTGCAATGCGCGCGCGTATATCTTTTATAAGAATAATCCTGAAACGGCGTTCCTGGTCGCAGATTCTTTTGCAAAGAAGTTTAAGCAGGTTCATTACAATTTGAGGGTTTGCCAGAACCAGTGCCTTGAAGTTTTCCTTGTTGAATTCAAGACATGAAACGGGGCCTTTTGCAAGACAGGTTGCGCTTCGCTGTGAATTGTCCAGAATGGCCATTTCGCCAAAAAGTTCGCCCTGTTTAAGGAAGTCAAGGCTTTTGATTTTGTCGCCTATGCATTTTACAATCTGAACCTGACCTGATTTAATGAGATAGAAAGTTTCGCCCGGTTCAAATTCGCTTATTATGACTTCGCCGCTTGCATATTTTTTTGTAAAACGGTCAAAAATGGGAAGGTTAAACTGATTCGGCGTACCCGGTTTCTGTTCGGCTTCCTGTTCCGGTTCTTCATTTGGAAGGGCAGGGTTTTCGTTATGCTTTTTTGCTGCTTCCTGGTCAAGTTTTTCGAGTTCATCGTGGTTTGCAACGTACGGAATCTTTGACAAAAGTCTTTTTAAGATGCTTCTGCATGAAACATATTCGCCTTCGTTAAAAAAGGCTTTTGCAACCAGCGTCATTCCTTCGTCGGGGGTTATTTCTTCAGGGGCGTTGTTAAGGAATTCTTCCATCTGGCGGTGAATTGACTTGAGATTTTTGCTGAAAACCCTCAGCATTTTTTCTGTAACGGCCGTTTTTGAGCTGAAAACCTGTTCAAATTCGGTAACTGTAAGCTGAATTACTACAGAATCCATGGCTGCAACTGCTGTTACCGAAGAAGGCATTTTTGAAAGGGCACTCTTGACGCCAAAAAACTCGCCGGAATGAAGGGCTTCTATTTCTTCGGCACCGGTTTCGAGGTTTGTTCCCTTGAGCATTATCCCGCCGGACTGGAGAATATAAATGAATTCATCCTTGTCGCCCTTAAAAAAAATAATTGAACCTTTAGAGAACGAAACTGATTTTGGCATTTCAACACCCGTACACTTTTAAAAATTGAAACCGTTTTGTATTATATCATAAAATGAATAAATGTGCTATCATTCCGGCTGATTATGATAGATTTGCACACTCATTCGAGCGCTTCTGACGGTACGTTCTCACCTTCTGAACTGGTAAATTTTGCCGCCTCAAAGAAAATTGAAACGCTTGCACTGACCGACCACGATACGACTGACGGTCTTGTTGAAGCACAGGCAGCCGCTTTTGAAAAAGGAATTAATTTTATTCCGGGTATAGAGTTGAATATTCAGTGGCCTACAGGTGAATTCCATCTTCTGGGACTGGGACTCAAGCGTGTTTCGCCGGAACTTAAGGACATGATTGCTTTTTTGGGAAGGGAGCGTGAGTTCCGCAACAGAAAAATGGCGCAGAAACTTAAGGAAAACGGAATTAACATTTCGTACGAGGAACTTGCAGCGCGTTTTGGAGAAAAGACTCTGGGGCGTCCCCACTTTGCAGAATATATGAAAGAAAAAGGTTTTGTTAAGTGCCGTCAGCAGGCTTTTGACAATTATTTTGCAAAAGGACGGCCGTGTTTTGTTGACCGGGAAGGAGCCGATCTTGAAATGGCTGTAGATGCAATTCTTTCGAGCGGAGGTCTTCCTGTTCAGGCTCATCCTCTTTCGATGTATGTTTCGTGGGGAAGAATGGAAGAAACGCTTCGTTCAGTAAGGGAACTCGGTGTACTGGGAATAGAAGCGTGGCATCCCGGAGCGCGTGTTTCTGAGGCAGAGCGGCTTCGTGACATGGCCGAAAAGCTTGGTTTTTTTGTTACCGGCGGAAGTGATTTTCATGGTGAAAAAGTACGTGCAGACAGACACATCGGCTTTTCTTCGGGCGGCTTAAAGATAAGTGATGACTGCTGGACAAAAAATCTGGAGCCGCGTCTTGTGGAACTGCACGGCGGTAACGACCACAGTTTCTGTAACCAGTAACCGGCCGAAGGGTTTTATAGTATAATTTGTAAAGAAAATATTTGGAGGCATGATTAAAATGTTAAAGAGCAAATTTTATAAAATTATACTTACAGCGGCGGTTCTGGTGTCGCTGGTATTTTTGCCTTCGTGTTCAAAGACGGCTGGTCAGGGTACTGTTAACGGTTCTGCGCGCATGATGTCTGCAAAAAAAATGGCTCCTGCGGCTTTTGCTGCAGATTCAATGGCTGCAACGGAAATGTCTGTCATGGAATCAAATGATGCGGTTTACGAAGAAAGTGCGCCGGATTCAGGGGTTGTCCAGGAGCGCAAGTTAATTTACAGCGGCGACATCAATCTTGAAGTTTCAAGCCTTGCAGAATCAAAGCAGGCAGTCGAAGCCTGGGTAAAAAAATTCGGCGGTTATATTTCAAATTCTTCTGAAAGTTCAACTTCGGTAAGCTTTACGGCAAATATTCCTTCCGCAGAATTCCACAATGCAATGAATGAAGGCGGTCAGATAGGAAAACTCAAGTCAAAGAACATTTACTCAAATGATGTTACCGACAATTATTATGACCTCGAAACAAGACTTTCTACCAGACACATTCTTCTGGAACGCCTTGAAAAATATTTGTCTGAAGCAAAAGACATGAAAGAAATGCTTCAGATAGAAACCAAGATAAATGACATTACTTCGGAACTTGAGCGCATGGAAGGCCAGATGAACAGGCTCAAAAACCAGATAGACTATTCAAGAATAAACGTCTATGCGTCCCTTCCTGTAAACCAGAGTGAAACAGGTTTTATTCTGCCCGACACAAAAACAGGTGCGCGCAAATTTCTTGGTAATGTGGTAAACTTTTTTGCAAACTTTGCATTTGTTGCTTTGTACATCGTTATTTTTGGCGTGCCGGTAATTCTTTTTGCAATGTTAATTTACTGGCTTACATTCGGAAAAATCGGACTTATAAGAAAACTGTTCAGGAGAATCAGGTAAGTTCAACTTAAAACTGATTTTTTTAATTGAACTTATAGTTCCGTTTTTTACACTTTTATTTTTGATACTGGTGCTAGAATAACATAAATATTATGAGCAGTATTTTTGATATTCTGGGGCCGGTTATGGTAGGTCCTTCCAGTTCACATACAGCAGGGGCTGTAAGAATAGGTCTCGTTTCGCGTATACTTTTGGAAGATGAAGTTGTCTTTGCAGACATTCAGCTCCACGGGTCTTTTGCGGCAACTTATCACGGTCACGGAACTGACTGCGCACTTATTGCAGGCCTTCTTGGTATGCAGCCCGATGACATACGCATTCCCGACAGTATGAAAATTGCTGCGGATTCAGGAATAAAATTTTTCTTTTCTACAGTTCAGCTTCAGGACGCGCACCCCAATACGGCAATTCTGAATCTTCAGGGAAAAGGCGGAAGAAAAATTTCTGTACAGGCATCTTCTGTCGGCGGCGGAAGAATTATGATAAACAAGCTTGACGGCATTGAAGTAAATTTTAATGCAGAAATGCCTACTCTTATCGTTCACAATTCGGACGAGCCTGGACACGTTGCCGCGGTTACCTCCCTTCTTTTTTACAACAAAATAAATATTGCAGCCATGCAACTTTACAGAAACGAGCGCGGCGGTTATGCAGTTATGGTAATTGAGTCCGACGAGAAAATTCCTGCAGAGATTGTTTCACAGATTGAACACTTTCCCGGAATTATAAAAGTTACCTACGTTAATGTTTAATAAATTTCGTTCAGGCGGTAAAAATGTTTGAAAGTTTGAATTCAATAGTTGAACAGTGCGAAAATTCCGGCGGAACAAAAGATTTTGCCGATGTTGTTATAGAAAACGAAATGCGCTCTTCGGGAACGGACTGTGAGTGCGTGAAAGAAAAAATGCGTGCGATGTGGAAGGCTATGCTTGAAGCAGCACATTCTTACGAAGACAATCTTCTTTCACGAAGCGGACTTACAGGATGTGACGGCGGCAGATTCAAAAAATATGCTTCTTCACAAAAAACAATCTGCGGTCCTTTTATTCTGAATGTAATTACGAATGCCCTTAAAATGGCTGAATCAAATGCCTGTATGAAAAGAATTGTTGCGTCACCGACTGCCGGCTCGTGCGGTGTTCTTCCTGCAGTGCTGGTTCCACTTTTTGAAGAAAATAAATTTGAAGAAGACAAGATTGTTAAGTCGCTTTTTGTAAGCGCCGGAATCGGTCAGGTCATTGCAAACCGCGCGTCCATTTCCGGGGCAGAAGGCGGCTGTCAGGCAGAGATTGGGTCTGCTTCGGCAATGGCTGCAGGAACACTCGTGTACCTTTACGGCGGAAGTGCCCGGCAGATTGCAAGTGCGGCAGGATTTTCGCTGCAGAATCTGCTGGGGCTTGTATGTGACCCGGTTGCAGGTCTTGTAGAAATTCCTTGCGTAAAGAGAAACGTAGTCGGAGCAGTCAATGCCTGTTCATGCGCAGATATGGCACTTGCCGGAATTGAACCCAGAATTCCGGCTGATGAAGTGATTGATGCAATGCGTGCAGTCGGAATCAAAATGGACAGCTCCCTAAAAGAAACAGGTCTTGGCGGCCTTGCTGCAACTCCTTCTGCAAAAAAAGTCAGCTCTTCCCTTGCAGTGTCTTAGTTCAGTGTAAGAAAACTGTCTGTGACAGAACAGAAATTTCTTTGTCTTCTTTAAGTGTGCCATCCTTTAATTTTTGTGCAATCTGTTGCGACTGGTATTTTTGTTCCGGGTAAAGAACTACAACAGATTTGTCACCTTCTTTAAGAAAATTCGTTTCACCAAACTGCGTGTATCTGGTTGCTCCTATGGAAAGAAGTATTTTTGAAGGGCGTGTGCAGGAATTAAGGTAGAGGCCTATGTTTTCTGCAGGTCCTTCATCCTGCTGTGTGTTCAGTTTTTTTATGCTCCACGAAATTAATTTTTCATAAATGTAACTGTAGTCGCGTACGGCACTGTCTTCCCCGTAAGCAAAAACTTCGCCCTGTCTTACAAGAAAACTTGCAATTCTGTAACGGTCAAGAATTCCGCCACGTGTAAATTTGTCTATCGGAATTAAATTCTGAGAAAGACCCTTGCTTGAGTTTCCCCAGTTTTTTTTGAGGCTTATTTTTTTTGCGCCCTCTTTTCTTATGGAACAGTCGTTTGAGGCACCGAACAGAACGGGTACAAGATCTGTAATTTTATTTTCGCTCCAGGTTACGTCGCAAATCAATGCACATTCCGGTTCTATCTGAAGTTTTTGTTCTCCCTGCGGAAAAATTATTTTGTCACTGTCGAACGGGAATGTCCCCAGAAACTGCGGTACATTTTCTTTTGCTCCCGGAATATATGTAGGAAAAATTGCTTTGGGTGCATTCTTTTCGTCAGCAATTATTTTTGTAAAATCAGAGGCTTCTCCGGCCTGTTCAAGATGCCCTGTAAAGTTTCCGGCAACTCCGAAGCATGGAATTTCTTTTAAGTTGATGATTGGCTGCATAATGGTTTTAGTGTAGCGCATTTATATAAAATCTGCTACCATAAAAATATGATGAATTTTATTCTGGATAATATTTCATGGATTTGGGTTGGTGTTCTTGTTCTGAGTCTTGTTATAGAAGCAGCTACAATGTCGCTTACTACAATCTGGAGTGCAATTGCTGCTCTTCCCATGATTTTTATTGCACGCACTCAGCTTCCTTTAAGATGGCAGGTGCTTTTGTTCGTTGTGATTTGCGCCGCGCTCATTGTTTTTACAAGACCGTTTGCCGTTAAAAAACTTAAGATTGGCCGCAATAAAACCAACAGCGATACTCTTGTGGGGCAGGAAGTTCTTGTTGTCAAACAGATATCTGAATTTGACCGCGGTGAAGTAAAGGCGCGCGGCGGGGTTATCTGGACTGCCGCTTCTGCAGACAACAGCGTGCTCGAAGAGGGAAAAAGATGCGTTGTTGACCACATAGAAGGAAACACACTTTTTGTAAAATAAGTTTGCGTTGCAAACTTTATAGATTGAACTGCGTTTTTCACTTCGTTGCAAAACGCACTAAATAAAAATTTGGATTGTTTCAACAATCCAAATTTTTATTTATAGGAGAAGAAATGATTTACATTTTTATTGTACTGGTTGTGATTGTGGCGGTTCTTGTGGCTGCAAACATCAGAATTATTCCGCAGTCACATGCTGCTGTTATTGAACGGCTTGGCGCTTACTGCAAAACCTGGGAAGTAGGGCTTCATGTAAAGGTTCCGTTTATTGACAGAATTGCAAACAAAATTTCCATGAAAGAAAAAGTTCTGGACTTTCCGCCGCAGCCTGTAATTACAAAAGACAATGTTACAATGATGATAGACACTGTCGTTTATTTTCAGATTACGGACCCAAAGCTTTATACCTACGGTGTAGAAAAACCGATTAACGCTCTGGAAAATCTTTCGGCCACAACGCTCAGAAACATAATTGGTGATCTTGAACTTGACCAGACGCTTACCAGCCGCGATGTAATAAATACAAAGATGCGCAGTATTCTTGACGAGGCAACAGACCCGTGGGGAATAAAAGTAAACCGCGTTGAAGTAAAAAATATTATTCCGCCGGAAGCAATAAAAGAAGCTATGGAAAAACAGATGCGTGCTGAACGTGAAAGACGCGAGGCAATTCTTATTGCAGAAGGACAGAAACAAAGCGCAATTCTTGTAGCAGAAGGAAAAAAACAGTCGCTTATTCTTGAAGCAGAAGCACAGAAAGAAGCTGCTGTTCAGAAAGCGCTGGGTGAAGCACAAGCTATACGCGAAGTCCAGCAGGCAAAAGCACAGGGTATTGCAATGCTCAGGGAGGCAAAAGCCGATGCTGCCGTAATTAAACTGCGCAGCCTTGAAGCTTTGGAAAAGGCAGCCGACGGTCAGTCTACAAAAATAATTATTCCGTCAGACTTGCAGAATCTTTCAGGACTTGTAACAACAGCGGCCGAACTTGCTAAAAAATAAAATTTAAATTAAACCCTGTTCAGGACCGTGCATTTTATAATCGCGGTCCTCTTTTTTAAACAAAAAAAATCCCAGAACTTCAGAAGAAATTCTGGGAAAGCCATTCAAACTGATAAACTAAGGGTTTGAATTAGAACCAGAAGCGTACACCGCCGACAATCGGGAAGTTAATGAGTGCGAATCCACCAGCGTCTCCAATGCTGAGTGTTGGCTGATATGCAAGCTGAGTATAGAACTCAAGGAAGTTGTCCATAATGAAAAGGTTTGTTCCGACAAGTGCGCGCGGGGCTACGCTGAAGTTAAAATAGTTATCGCCAAGTCCAACTCCGGCAGCAAGACCAACACCGTAGTACCATTTCCAGCTTCCGAAAGAAACAGGCATGATGTCTGGATTCTGAATCCAGTAGTCAGCGGTTGCACCGATTCCAATGTAGTTTGAATAGAAAGAAGCATCTACAGCGAATACGAGAGGTGATTCGTCAAGCTTGAATGTGACAGCTGCTCCACCTGCTCCGCCAACGCTTGCTCCACCCTGAACACCAATTCCCCATGCAAAAAGCTGTGCTGTTCCTGCTACTACGAGCAATCCTACAAGTGCAAGAAATCTCTTTTTCATAAAAAACCTCCTATGGTTTTGCTACCAAGACATTGTCTTTTTTAATAGTCTTTGGTAATATTTGTTGTAAACATTATATACCGTACATTGATGTACGACTCAAGGGTTTTTTATTAAAATTATGTTATAAGGGGGGGGGGTAAAAGTGAAAAAAAATCCGAATTTGTACCAGATTGGCGAAGTAATTAACATTGTCGGAGAAGGAGTTACACGCCGCATTATTCTGAATTACGAGGATCTGGGGCTTCTGATTCCTGCAGAAAAGGATCCCAATACAGGCTACAGGTATTATTCTGCAGACAATGTTATTCAGATAAAGTCAATACGCACACTTCAATCATTCGGACTTTCACTTAAGGAATGCAAGGAATATTATTACGACAAAAGAAATATTGAAAAACATCTGCACCGTCTTATGAGTTTGCGTGAAACCCTTGACAGAAATATCCAGAACCTTCAGATTCGCGCAGCCAGAGACGGCAATTTGGCTGTTCACACAGTTCTGCTTGCACGCGGTGTATATTTTTGCAGAAGATATAAATGTGAGGATGCAAAAGATGCCGCTATAAAATTAAGGGAAACCTACATAGCCGCTTCAAAGTGCACGAACATTTCAAAAGTGAACAAGATGTTTACCGTGCGCCTCGGAACAGAAGATAGCTCTAATGATCTTCTTATGTGTATTCCAGTAGAAGATTCTTTTTACGGTCCCGAACGCGTTGAATTTGCCGCAACAAAGGCTTTGTGCATTTATTTCCGCGGGCCATACGAACAGATTGGAACTGCAATAAATGAACTCAAGAATTATATAGAAAAAAACAACATAAAGGCACATGATAAATTCCGCTCAATTTATCTTGAAGGTCCGCCGCAGCGTGGTACAAATACTGCCGACTATATTACCCAGGTCGCGGTGCCGATTTCATAATATGCGTTTTTGTTCTATAGTAAAGGCATGAATTTAAAATTTGAGTCGGCGACATCTCGGCTGTTACTGTATTTTTTGTTTCTTGAGCGTCGTATGCATTGCGGTTCTTGTAAGTGAAAGTGCAAATCTCGCTGCATATCTATTTCTGCGATTGTACAAAACTGTTGTTTGCGGTAAAATGCAGTTTATGGAAAATTCTAAGAGAACCTGTACTTGCGGTCAGCTTACTGCTGCCGATGCAGGAAAAACAGTTATATTAAACGGATGGGTTCACCGTACCCGCGAGCTTGGCGGACTTACATTTATTCTTCTTCGCGACCGTTACGGAATTACGCAGGTCGTTGTTGGTGACAAAGCCGCCGATGATGTAAAGAAGATTGCAGCCCAGCTTAAGAGCGAGTACTGCATTGCGGTAAAAGGCGTTGTTGCGGCACGTAACGAAAAAGACATCAATAAAGAAATGTCAACCGGAGCAATCGAAGTAGAAGCACAGGAAATTGAAGTCTTTACCACTGCACAGACTCTTCCGTTCCAGATTGATGAAGTCCGCCAGAAGGACGGAACAGTTGTTCTTCCGAATGAAGATCTGCGTCTTAAGTACCGCTATCTTGATTTGCGCCGTGCACCTATGCAGAACCATATTATCCTGCGCTCAAAGGTAACATTTGCTGTACGCGAGTATCTTACAAAGCTTGGCTTCCTTGAAATAGAAACACCGACTTTTATAAAATCAACACCGGAAGGAGCCAGAGACTATCTTGTTCCGAGCCGTGTTCATCCCGGAAAATTCTATTCACTTCCGCAGAGCCCGCAGCTTTACAAACAGCTTCTTATGGTAAGTGGATTCGACAAGTACTTCCAGATTGCACGCTGCTACCGTGATGAAGATGCACGCGGAGACCGCCAGCCCGAATTTACACAGATAGATATGGAAATGAGCTTTACCGACCGCGATGAAGTTCTTACCGTAACAGAAGGTATGCTTGGACATGTCTTTAAGGAAACACTCGGTTACGAACTGCCTGTTCATTTTGACAGAATTTCCTGGGATGATGCTTTTGATCTTTACGGAAGCGACAAGCCCGATCTGCGTTTTGACATGAAGATGCAGGATGCCGCATTTATGGCAGATCTTGCTGACTTCAATGCATTCAAGGCCGGTGCTGCAAATGCTTCAAAAACAATTGAGCGCCACAAGAGAAGCGGACTCAAAGCTCTTGTCGTAAAAAATGTTGCAGACAAATTCAGCAGAAAGAATATTGAAGCCCTTGAAGCAGTTGCAAAAACTTACAAAGCAAAGGGACTTGCCTGGATGAAGATTGACGCTGCCGGAAAATTCGAAGGCGGAATCAGCAAGTTCTATGCAGGAAAAGAAGATGAAATCTGTTCAAAACTTAATGCGCAGAAAAATGACCTGCTTCTTTTTGTAAGCGATGAAAAATGGCAGGTTGCCTGTGTTGCCCTGGGTGCAGTACGTAAGCAGCTCGGAAAGGATCTTAATCTTTACAATCCGGCCGATGAATTCCACTTTGCATGGATTATTGACTTCCCGTATTTTGCATGGAACGAAGAAGAAAACCACTGGGAAACAGAACACCACATGTTTACACTTCCGCAGAAAAAATACTGGGACACTCTCGAAAGCGATCCCGGCAGTGTAAAGGGAGATTTGTACGACCTCGTAATGAACGGTTACGAAATTGCATCGGGTTCAATGCGTATAAATGATCCGGCTCTTCAGGAAAGAATTTTTGAAATAGTCGGTTACTCACGTGAACGCGCAGACAAAGCATTCGGCTTCCTTGTAAATGCATTCAAGTTCGGAGCGCCGCCACACGGGGGAATTGCACCGGGACTCGACCGTCTTGTTATGCTTATGTGTCACGAAGATTCAATTAAGGAAGTAATTGCATTCCCCAAAAATACTCTTGCACAAAGCCCTATGGATGACTGCCCGAGTTATGTTGATGATGCCCAGCTCAAGGATCTTCACATAGTTTGTACAGAAAGAGAAGGTGAGTAAATGTTCCGTGCCCCGAATTTTTGTACAGGAATAAAACCGGCATTTGTCATTCTTGCCGTAATGCTGGTCTGCTCCTGTTCAAAAAAAACGGGAGCGCGTACAGAACAAATATTGGGAACAGTCTGCACCGTAGATGCTTTTGAAAACGGAACAAAAGATTTGTACGGTGAACTGTTTTCCCGACTTAAAGAAATAGACGCGCGCTTTTCTGCAAACAGTGCGTCTTCAGACATAAGCAGAATAAATTCCGCAGCAGGAAAAAAAGCCGTTGCTGTCCATGACGATGTTTATTTTGTAATAGAGTCCGCGGTAAAATATGCTTCACTTTCGGGCGGACTTTTTGACCCTACAATCGGACCGCTTGTCAAACTCTGGGGAATAGGAACCGGGCACGAAAAAGTTCCTTCGCAGAACGAAATAGAAACTGCGGTTGCAAAAGTTGACTACAAAAAAATCAGACTGAATAAGAATGAAAAAAAAGATTCTTCTACTGTAATGCTCGCAGAAGAAGGCATGGCACTTGACCTTGGCGGAATAGCAAAAGGTTATGCCGCTGACGAACTCGCGCGTATTCTTTCTGAACACAATATTCCCAGTGCAATTATAGATCTTGGCGGAAACATTTATGCCTTTGGAAACAAAAGTGATTATTCACCATGGAGAATCGGAATAAAAAATCCCGACCGAACCAGTGATATTCCGGCACTTTTGTATGAAACAAAAACTCCTGCTACAGTTGTTACAAGCGGTGTTTACGAAAGATTTTTTATAAAAAACGATGTACGATATCATCATATATTGAATCCCAGAACGGGCCGTCCTTCCCAAAGCGGAATTCTTTCTTCAACAATAATTGCATCTTCTTCAATGGCTGCAGATGCGCTCAGTACAATTTCTTTTCTTATGGGACAGAATGAGTTTTTCAGAAGAATGGGTACTTCTTCAGTTGAATTTGAAGGCGTGATTTTTATTCTTCCAGACAACAGGGCTGTTGCTTCACGCTCGCTCAAAAAAAATTTGTCCGCCTACGATTCTGAATTCAGAATTTCGTTTGCGGACAAATAATTTTGAAAAAGATTTTTCTCAGATAAATTTATGAATGTCCTGGTGGGTTATCATTTTTGTTTTTACTGCAACGATGTAACTTCCGAACATTGCTGTGAGTGCGTCAATTCCTGCAGCAAAGGCGCAGATTATCGGGGCAGCATCTTTTAGAAGAAGATAACCTGCTTCAAAGCGTCTTCCGTAAATTATGCACATTGTTGTTATTGCAAAGAATGGTCCGCCGCACGGAATATCACCCAAAGCAAATGAAAGTACAAAAGACATTCCTGCAATCCAGAGAACATCGGTGGCAGAAATTCCAAGACTGGAATATGAGCGCAGAATAAGAACAAAACATACGGCCTGGACTAAAGCCGCTCCGCCTCTTCCGAATATAGAAAAAAGCGGATAGGAAACAGCATTGACTCTTCTGTGAATGCCAAGGCTTTCTTTTCCGTGGCGCAGGTTCAATGCCAATGTAAGATTTGTGTCTCCGCTGAAGAATGCAACAAGGAACGGGGTAATGCTTGCGTAAAGTACCCTGTATGGATGCAAATCGTGGCATAAAAATCTCAAGACAAGCGGGTAAATTACAAATGCTACAAGAAGAAGGTCTGCGGTAAGCATAAGTATGAGATAATTGTAAACGCCTGATTTCATGACTGTCATAAAATTGAGCGTCCATCTTGTCATTACAGCAATCATTCCTACAGTGAGAATTTCGGTAAAGAAACTCATGACTATGTAACAGGTCTGGCTGAGTGAATCAAACAAAGTTACAGTCGGTTTTGAAGAAGTTTTGTCACTTGCCGCTCCTGCTCCTGCCAATCCTGCAAACACGAAACACGGCAGAAGGTATGCACCGTCAATAAGTGCTTCAAATCCGGAATAGGGGAAAATTTTTGTAAGAAGCGAATGCCAGTTAAAGACAGGAACTTCACTTACTTTTTCTATTGTAATAGGAATTCTTGGAAGCCTTATTATAAGTGCCGAAAGAAGTCCAAGAAGCATCAGTGCAAAGGAAGAGACCAGAATTGTTCCGAAAGTCCAGACTCCGGTTTTGAGCATAAGCTTTTCATCGCGAAGCTTGAAGCATGCTGTTGCAATGGAAAAGAACAAAACGGGAAGAAGAGTGTACCTTCCGAAACGCATTACAAGTTCAACTACAAAATCAAGTAAAGCCTGGGCGCCCGCACTTTCCGGCGGAAGAAAAACAGCAGAGGCCGCGCCGATGACCATAGCTATAAGATATTTTAACCAGATTCTCATTCCGTAATTATATCAGTTAGACGGTTGTTTGCAAAGTGAATTTTATATGCTATAATTTTATATATATGGAAAAGAATATTCTAATTGCCGGCAAGGATATGGTGGACGGAGGCTCTTTTGCAGAAGGTTGTTCTGTAAGTGGCCGTCTTGTTGCAATTTCCGGTGCCGAACCCGATGCAGATGATTCAAGAAGAAGAACAATAGCCGAACGCAGGGCAGAAGTTGCAGCTTATGAAGAAGCCCGCAGTATAGAAGCAAAAGCAGGAATCTGTACCATTGAATGGAACCGCTCATCGCCTCTTTCTGCACGTTCTTTTGTTCTTGAAGCTGAATCAATTTATGGCAGAATAGATGAAGCGGTGCTTTTGTTTGACGAGGAGTGGTTTGCTTCTTCGGCAGAAAAAATGGATGCAGAAGAAATTGCCCGCGTTTCTGATTATATGATTGTAGGATTTCAGTATCTTGCACTTGAACTTATTTCCAAATTTGAACGCGCAAATTCTGCGGAACAGCCGGCAACACTTGTGTTTATGTTAAAGGAAGGCCCCTGTACTCTGGACGTGATGAAAGTTCCAGCTTTAAAAACAGGTGTGAATGCAATTGCTTCTCCTTTAGTTGCAGCAGCGGCAGCTTCGTTTGCATCTTTTGCAGAAAATATTGCAGCCCTTTATGCAGACAGCCGTTTTGTAAATATTCTTCTTGTAAGATCAGACCCGGACTGTGATGTTTCAGGACATGATGACCAGTTAAGCCGCTGGCTGTGTTCGTACATGGATGAACTTTGCGAAAAGAAAAATGTGCGGCATAGTGTTCAATGGATTAAAAGCGGTGCAAAATTTGTGCAGTCTCCGTTCTCTTTGTTCAGGCGGTAAACGTGTATTTTAAATTTGACTTTCTTTTGGAAACAGTAATAAAAATTGCAGCCGGAATCGTATGCGGATTTGTTCTTGGAATAGAACGCAAAAGCCATAACCACGTAATCGGAATGCGAACTCTTATTCTTATCTGCGTTTCTTCTACTTTGCTTTCGATACTTTCGGGTTTTGTAACTGACGGTGCAAAAAACGGAACAGGCATTAACGGCGACCCTTCAAGAATTACGGCCGGAGTTATAAGCGGAATCGGTTTTCTTGGCGGCGGCGCAATTATGCGTCAGGGAATGAATATCAAGGGACTTACATCTGCAGCTATTATCTGGACTGCGGCGTCGCTTGGACTTGCAATCGGTGCGGGACTTTATATTCCGACCGGTGTTGTGCTTGCTGCGGTTGTTCTTCTGTTGCTTTTGCTTGAACGGGTAGAAGAGAGGCTGTTCCCTGCAGGTAGAAGTAAAAAACTCCACATTCAGTTCAATAACGAAAGCCTTGATATGAAGGCAATAAAAAAAGTAATTGAAAAACACGGTTTCATTGTTACCGATTTGAATATGAGCCGCGATTTTTTTGACAGACGCACCGAATTGTTTTATTCAGTAAAGGCCCCGCGTGAAGAAGATTTTTCGTCACTCGTAGACGACCTTTCCAAACTGGGCAACCTCGACGGATTTTCAATTACAGATTAAAGCATTGGCTCAATCTTTTTAATCAGAATTTAACCCAAATAAAATTTGACAAATACATACAGGGGGATTATCATAGAAAGTACCTTTTATTTTCATAAATAGGTTCTCCTCATTATAACCGGTTGCGTCGTTGGCGAGCCGGTTATTTTTTATAAAAGTTAAATAAAGCCTCTGCCGTGTCAAACCGTTGCTGTTGCGTGCATTTTCTGTTCGGTGTATAATATTCTGCTATGCCAAGAACAGATAATCCTTTAATAGTTCAGTCAAACAGAACACTCCTTTTGGACGTTCATGCGCCTCTTTCAGAAGAGTGCAGAAATGCGCTTATTCCCTTTGCAGAACTTGTTAGTTCACCGGAGCATCTTCATACTTACCAGATTACGCCTCTCTCGCTGTGGAACGCTGCCGGGGCAGGCTTTTCGGGTGAAGATGCGGTTGCTGTTCTTGAAAAATATTCACGCTATGATATTCCGCAGTCAGTCATTATGTGGATTAAGGAATCTGCCGGCCGTTTTGGAAAACTCAGGCTTGTTCCGGCTCCTTCAGAGAAAAATTTTCAGACAGGAGAAGACGAAGAATTTCTGTATCTTGTTTCGGAATCGCCTTATGTTTACAAAGAAATAGAAGCAAACCCTGCGGCAAAAAAAATGCTTGTTCCGTGTGAGTACATTGCGCCTGAAAACGCGCTTAAGAATGTTACGCAGAATGAAATGCGCTATTGCTTTAAGCTTCTTCTTACCGACCGCGGAACAATAAAGCAGAATCTTCTTAAACTTGGCTGGCCTGTAAAAGATGATGTTCCGCTTGTGGACGGTGAACCGCTTGAATTTTCTCTTAGAAAAACAACACTTTCGGGTAAGAAGTTTGAAATCCGCAGATACCAGAGTGAAGCAGCGCAGTCAATTGTAGGTGACCGCGGACCGGGAACTGGTTTTGGAACAATAGTGCTTCCGTGTGGTGCAGGAAAAACTATTGTTGGAATCACAATAATGGATATGCTTCGGACAAATACTCTGATTGTGACAACAAATATTTCTGCCGTGCACCAGTGGATTTCTGAACTTCTTGACAAGACAACACTTACAAAAGAGCAGATTTCGGAATATACCGGTGAGTCAAAAACAATTTGTCCTGTTACGGTTGCCACTTACCAGATTTTAACATGGCGTCCCGAAAAGACCGGACCTTACCCGCATTTTTCGCTTTTCAGAAAAAAAGGCTGGGGACTTGTAATTTATGATGAAGTACACATGCTTCCGGCTCCGGTATTCAGAGTTGCGGCAGAACTTCAAGCTGTACGCCGCGTTGGACTTACTGCAACTCTTGTTCGCGAAGACGGCTGCGAGGGACACGTATTTTCTCTTGTAGGACCAAAGCGTTATGATGTTCCGTGGAAAGAACTTGAGCGCGACAAATGGATTGCCTCTGCAGAATGTGTCGAAGTAAGACTTGATCTGGACTCGTCAAAAGAAATTGAATATGCCGTTGCCGGTTCAAGAATAAAGCACAGAATCGCAAGTGAAAATCCTGTAAAAACAGAAGTCGTGCGCGAACTTGTAACAAAATACAGTGAAGATAAAATTCTTGTCATAGGCCAGTATATTGACCAGCTGCAGAAATTGTCGCAGGAACTTAATGCTCCCATAATTACTGGAAAAACTCCGAATGCCGAACGCGACAGAATTTATTCAGAATTCCGCAACGGAACAATACGTGTTCTTGTTGTAAGCAAGGTTGCAAATTTTGCCATAGATTTGCCTGATGCCAGTATTGCAATCCAGGTAAGCGGAACATTCGGTTCGCGTCAGGAAGAAGCACAGCGTCTTGGAAGAATTCTGCGGCCAAAGGAACGCACGTCGCGTTTTTTTACACTTATTACGCGCAACACTGTCGAAGAAGATTTTGGAAGCAACCGCCAGAAATTTCTTGCAGAACAGGGATACTCTTACAGAATACTGCGTTATATCAATCCTCAGAGTCTTGAAGAACTTGATGAACAATCTCTTGAATACGGAGGCTGCATGTGAATATTTCACCGAAGGTTCAGAAAATAATTGACTGGCGCGAAAGTTTTTCTATTCTTCCCGATGATTATTTTTTTGAAATTGTCAGAATGTATCTTGGCGAAGTAAAGACTCCCTACAACAAGCAGAAGCTCATTGAAGAACTGGGTGCTTTTATACGCAAAGATGAAAACCGTCGGAACATAATTGCGCTTTTGGATAGCAGCGATATAAAACTGCTTTCGGCTGTTTGGCTGCTTCCTTCGTGTGATGAAAAAAAACTGGAATCTTTTCTGGAACCGCAGTTTTCACTTGCGGAAGTTTACGAACGTGTAGCAAATCTTTCGGAACGTCTTGTACTTTACCGTGTTGCAGATAAGAAGAGCGGTAATGTTCAGATAAAAATAAATCCTCTTTTGGAAGATGAATTGTCTTCCATGCTTGGAATGAATGCGCTTGTTTCTTCTTCGGAAAATTTTACTCCTTCGGAATTGGAGTCTGTTTCTTTTTCACTCAGTAATGAATTTTTTGCAGTGCTTGTTTCATATCTTGTTACAAACAAAAAATTGTGCCGCGCAGACGGTGCGCTTAAAAAACATTCGGCAGAAGAACTTAAAAATATTTTTGGCTCTGACAGAACGGCGGTGATAGAAACGCTTGTCAGGAGCATGACAAATCTTTCCCTTCTGGCAGATTCAGATTCGGGACTGGAAATAAAATGGAATGTTCTGAGTCAGTTTGCTGGACTTTCTTTTCAGAACAGAATTGCGTATCTTTGTGCGGCTGTAACAAGGTTTTCCAGACGCACGCTCATAATGTATGCCCAGCTTTTGACAGATGCCTTGTATTCTGTTCAGAAAAAATATGTTACCCGCGCTGATTTAAAAAAAATTATTTTTGTTCTCAAAGAAAAAACGGGCGGTCATGAACTGTTTGGCGCGGGGCGTGTTTCAGAACTCCTGCGGCGAGCGCAGTCTTTGCAGGACGACACATCTCTTTCTGACAGTGGAATTTCCGATTTGGTTATAGACAATGCCGTGAAATTTGGTGTCCTTGAAGTTGCCGGTAAAAATGAACAGGGTGAGGATCTTTTTAAAGTGTCGGAACAGTTTATAAATCCGCAGCAGTCCGAAGGCGAAAGCGTACAGCCGCTTAGTGTAGATGCTGCATTTTCTGTTTCTGTAATGCCCGGTGCTTCCCTTACGCAACTTCTTGAACTTGTAAAATTTGCCGATGCAGTTCAGTTTGACACGGTGAGTGCATTTACCGTGTCACGTTCTTCTGTCATGCGCGGCTTTGGTCTTGGAATGAATGCAGAAAAAATAATTTCTGTTCTGCAAAAAATGTCTCCTTATCCTGTTCCGCAGAATCTTTGCGTTTCTGTAGAAGAATGGTATTCGTCCTTTAATTCAGCGGGACTTTACAAAGGGTACATTCTGCGCATTCCGCCTGAAAGTGAAAAAGCTGTTCTTAAAAATCCCAATTTTGCGCCTTTTGTAAGGGAAACAATAGCACCCGGAATTATTCTTCTTGATTTTGACTGCGATGAAACAGCATGCAGAATTATTCAGAAAGCAGGACTTGATTTTGTTTCAGGAATAAAATCTGAACCTCAAAAACAAGATCCGGCAGGTTTCAGTGAAATTTATTGCGGTGGTTCGTACACGGATATTTTTTCTGCCCAAAAAGCATCGCAGACTTCTTCTGAAAATTCTGCTGCTTTGGTGATAGAGCAGCTTAAAGAAGTTCTGTCTTCCATGAAAATGAGCGCAGAGCAAAAAGAGTGCCTCCTTGAGCGCATAGAACGCCGGGTTATTGTAAACCCTGTTCAGTTGCGTGCAGAAAGTGTGCGCTTTGAAGTTCTTGAAGCCGGCGGAATGGACTACACAGGTAAAATTCATGTCATTGAAAGTGCTGTTCAGGGAGGCAGTCTTTTGGAAATAGAACTGGAAGATTCTCCTGTTCCACTTATAGGACGGCCCGTTCATTTAAATAAAATAAGCGGCGGCGCAGAACTTTATCTTGCAACCACCGCTTCTGATGAGCCTCTGGTAATTTCTGTAAGCGCTGCAGTCCGTGTAAAAAAGATTCGCGGTTCAGCTTTTATTGCAAAAGAATGCGGTCGCTCGTAAGGGATTTGTTTTTTATCTGTCTGAACTTTTCTACGATTCCGTCCATGGTAAGTGATTTTTTTTCTTCGCTTCCTATGTCCAGAATTATTTCACCGCCATCCATCATCAAAAGACGTGTTCCGTATTCGAGCGCATGCTGCATGTTGTGGGTTACCATCATGACGGTAAGATTGTATTCTGCTGCAAATTTTTTTGTAAGTTCCATTATAATTGCGGCGTTTGTCGGGTCAAGTGCTGCCGTGTGTTCGTCCAAAAGCAAAAGTGACGGCCGCGACATTACTGCCATAAGTAAAGTCAGAGCCTGACGCTGACCGCCCGAAAACTGTTCCACGTTGTCATTCAGTCTGTTTTCAAGTCCCATGTTTAGAATTGAAAGCTGTTCCTTAAAGTGTTCGCGCATTTTGTTGTTCAGACTTATGGAAAGTCCTTTGAATCCTTTTTTTGAAGCAATTATCATGTTGTCTTCAAGGGACATTTTTCCGGCTGTACCCAAAAGCGGATTCTGGAAAATGCGTCCTATGTATTTTGCCCTGCGGTATTCTTTTTCATGCGTGATGTCTTTTTTGCCTGTTTCTGTGTCAAGCGTAATTGTTCCGCAGGTTGGAAAGTATGTTCCCGAAATCAAATTGTAAAGCGTAGATTTTCCTGCGCCGTTTGAACCTATGACCGTAATAAAGTCGCCTTTGTTTATTGTAAGGTTTATGTCGTGAAGCGCGCGGTTTTCGTCGGGTGTTCCTGCGTTAAAAGTTATGCTTATGTTTTTGAGGTCCATCATGTTACTTTTCCTCTGTTGATCTTTTTTTAATCTTAAGTTTCGTTGTGATGAGACACAGAATAATCAATATTCCGGTAACAAGCTTAAGGTCGTTTGGCGTAAGATTTATGTAGTGACCGTATGTTCTTGCAAGAATCATGAGCGCACGGTAAATGCACGAACCTATAAGAACCCTGAATGTCTGCAGTCCTATTCTGTTTGAACGCAGGACAAATTCACCCAGCATAAGCGAAGCAAGTCCGCTTACAACAGTTCCCGTTCCCATTCCCACATCGGCAAAACCGTTGTACATTGCGGCAAAAGAACCTGCAAGGGCTGCAAGTCCGTTTCCGAAACATATTCCGATTGTGCGCAGAACATCAGGATTTACTCCCTGCGAAATTACCAGCTGCGGATTGGAACCAAGCGCGCCCATTGTAAGTCCCATGTCTGTATGAAAAAAAATGTCCAGAAGAATTTTAAGCGCGGCAACAAACAGAATAAGAAAAGCAACAATTCCCCAGTCAGGATTTTCTACCGCCGGGAACAGTTCGTACATTCCGTCAATAATTTTTGAAAAAAGTGTGGGCGTTCTTAAAAAAGAAACATTTGCCCTGTTGGACATAATTCTTAAATTAACGGAATAAAGCATTGTCATCGTAAGAATTCCGGCCAGAAGATCCGGAATACGCAGCTTTGTGTAAATAAGACTTGTTATAAGTCCTGCCGCAAGTCCTGCCACAAAAGAAATGAGCAGCGCACCAGCAACAGGAATTCCTGCACCCAGACAGGCGGCCAGAACACATGCTCCCATAGGAAAAGAACCGTCGACCGTCATGTCGCAGAAATTCAAAACACGGAACGTCGTAAAGAGTCCCAGCACCATTATTCCGTAGATTAAGCCTTCAATTAAGATTCCTGAAATCATACTATTGATAGTAACACAATAATCTTATTTGTTGAATAGGTTTTCTGGTCAACAGGCCGCATTCCGAAAATCCTGCTGTCGGGAGAAAACCGGTTTATTTACTTTTTTCAGGCTCAACTTTTCCTATTCTTTTGAATCTTATCGTATTGATTATACAGCGCACGGCTTCGTCACAGACAACGGCGGCGAATACACCTGCAATTCCCAGTTTAAGAACAAAGACCAGAAGTGACGCTACTGCAACAACAAAAACTGTTCCGAAAAGCTGGGTGAAAAGCATCCATTTTGTGTCGCCAAAGCCTCGTATTCCCGACCCGACAATTATGTTAAGTGACTTGGGGAACAAATCTATTCCGATTATGGTAATATAGACCAGAGCCATTGAAATTATTGAAGCATCTTTTGTGAACAGACCCATTATCGGCTTGGGGAAAAGAACATAAAGCGCCAGATTTGCAAAAGATACAATTATTGCCCATGCCATTACAGTGTGAACAATTTTGTGAAGCTGAACAAAATCTTTTTTTCCGGTCTCACGTCCTGTTAAAGTTAGCGTTGCATTTCCCAGCGAACCGAATATTGCAACCGGAATAACTTCTATTCCGAATACAATCGTGTAGACACCTGCAGCAACCGGGCTTATGAAATTGAGTATTCTTATCAAAAGAAGATTTCCTATATTCCATGCAAAATCTTCTGCTGCTGAAGGGAATCCCATTTTTATTGCGTCAACAAAAGGCCTTAATTTGGCCGAACAAATCTGTGCAATTGACGGTCTGTGTTCGAGCCTTTTTGATTTTACTACGATTAAAGTAAGTCCTGTTCCGCCTGCAAATTCTGCAATTGTTGTCGCAAGAGCTGCGCCGGCAACACCCATCGCCGGAAAGCCGCAGTTCCCGAAAATAAGCAGCCAGTCCAAAACCACGTTGAGAAGTGAACGGATTATTCCTGTAACAACCAGCGGTTTTGTATAGGAACATACCTGAAGCAAAGAATTGATTCCGGCGCCTATTCCTGTTACGACAAAGACCGGGGAATAAATTACAGTATATTGAACAGCATATACCATTACTTCGGGCGAGACACCCATTGCCTTGTATACAAGTTTTGGACAAAATGCCCAGAAAACAAACAGTATAATAGAAAGAAAGTTGTTGTATTTGAACAGCGATGCCATGAATTCGCGGGCTTTTGTATTGTCTTCCTTTCCGATTGCCTGGCTTGCAAGAATTGTTGTTCCGGTTGTAAGTGCAAAAATGGCAGAAATTGTAGTCCACATGGGTGCAGTTGCGTTTCCTACGGCACTCATGTAAATAACGTCCAGTTTGCCCAGAAAAATTCTGTCTATAAGCATCTGAACCTGTGAAATCAGGGAACTGAGTATTATTGGAAGTGCAATTTTTACGATTGTGAACCTGTAGTTTTCTGTTCCGTCTGAATTAAGTTTTGAAAAGTACATTCTATTTGTATAGCATGAGAATAATTATTGTGCAATATCCAGCAAAAATGCTATACTTTTGATATGACAGAATTATTAGCACCAGCAGGAAACATAGAGGCTCTCGATGCAGCAATAGGCGAGGGAGCAGACGCAGTTTATCTTGGACTCAAGAGTTTTAATGCCCGTTTGCGCTCTTCGAATTTCGCATGGAATCAGTTTGAGGCCGCAGTCCAAAGCGTGCATAAACTCGGAAAAAAAATTTATGTAACGGTCAATACGGTCAGCGAAGAAAGTGAAACCGAACGTCTTTACCGTTTTCTTTCATATTTGAATAACGTTGGTCCTGACGGAATTATTGTCCAGGACTTTGGTGTCATCAGAATGTGCCAGGAGTTCTTTCCGAAACTTGAACTTCACGCTTCTACACAGATGAATGTAGAAAGTGCGGCCGCAGCCAATCTTCTCTGCCGTCAGGGTGTAAAGCGCGTTGTTGTGGCAAGAGAAATTGGTCTTGATGAAATAAAGTCCATTAAAGCAAATACAAATGCAGAACTCGAAATGTTCGTTCACGGCGCACTTTGTGTAAGTGAAAGCGGCCTTTGTCTCTTTTCGAGTTACCTGGGCGGAAAGTCTGCAAACCGCGGTATGTGTACTCAGGCATGCCGGCGCTTTTATACAGTAGACAACGGAGGCAGTGAAGAACAGGGATATTACTTTTCTCCATGTGATCTGCAGCTTATAGAACATGTACCCGATCTTATGCAGGCCGGTGTAGACAGCTTTAAGATAGAAGGTCGCATGAAAAGTGCCGAATATGTCGGTGCCGTTACTGCCGCCTACCGTTACGTGATGGACCACTGGGAAAATGACCGCAAGGGAGCCATTGCCGAAGGAAAACGCATACTCAGTACAGATTTTGCCCGTTCCAAAACAGATTACTGGTACGGCTTCAAAACTATTCCCGAAGGAATCGCAGATGCCGGAGCCAAAATACTTAATCCAAAGCAGGCCGGAGGAACAGGAATTTATCTTGGACGCATAAGTTCTGTAAGGTCTGCCAATGAGTCTGAACGCTCTGATTTTCTGGCGGCAACAAAGACTTCTGCAGAGTCAGATGCTTCTTCAGAAATACAGATGGCTGTAATTTCGGGCGGCGATTATGAACCCGATCCCGGAGACAGCATAAGGCTTCACAAAAGCGATGATACAGGCCGCGTAAGCCACAAAGTGCGCGTTGTTTCTGTGGATGAAAAAAACATCCGCTGGATAGATGTTCCAAAGGGATTTTCACGCGGTGACAGTGTATATCTTCTTCAGACAAAGGCAATGTCAAAAAGATACAAGCGCGTTCTTCCGCCTGATCTTTCACGCTTTCGCCGCCAGCCCGGTCCCGAAAGACTTCCTGTACTGGACCTTACTCCTTCAGAAAAGAATGAGCTGCGGTGGTTTCCAGAAGGAACATACGTGCAGGTTTCTACAACAGCAGATGCTTATGCTGCCCAGGGATTCAAACCGGTAAGAATCATCATCGAACTCAATTCAGAAACAGAATATGACTTTTTAAACAAGGACAAGAGTGACAAGCCGCTTCTTCCGTACAGCAAAAAAATGGTAATTATTTCGCTTGATCCTTTTATTGCAGAAGGAAGTATTGCACGCCTTTCTGAAACTCTGGACAAACTTGTGCAGAACGGTTACCAGATTTTTGTCGTAAACAATCTGGCTCATATAAATCTTCTTAAAACAAAGAAAGATGTTCATATGATAGCGGGACCTTATCTTTACACCTTTAACAGATGGGCCGTAAGTTTCCTTGAAAACCAGAATATTATGGCTTTGCAGACTCCTGTAGAAAATTCAGAAAAGAATCTTGATGCAACTTTTGAAAATATGTCTGAACGTTCAAGAGTTCTTCTGTCTGTGTTTGCATATCCGGCTCTGTTCAGAATGAGATTTTCTCTTCCTGCAGAGTACGAGTTTACATACTTTAACGACAAAGAGAATATGAGTTTTAAAGTCCTGTCAACAAAAGACGGCTCTTATGTCATGCCTGAAGCTCCGTTCAGTATTATAGACAAAATTGACGCGCTTAAGAACAGGGGCTGGAAGCATCTTCTTCTTGATTTTTCAAGAACAAAGGTAGTTAAGGGGGACATCAGAAAACTCATGATGCTTATACAGAGTCATTCAGTAATACCCGGTTCTTCCCGCTTTAACTGGAAGGATGGTTTTTACGATCCCGAAAAGATAGAAGCTTATCAGGCAGCTGGTGCAAAAAATGCCGGAGCAAAAGGTGCCGTAAAAAAACACCGACCAAAATAAGCCGTTCAGCAGCTGACTTTTTCATAGGCGGTGGTGTTTTCCGGCCTTTAAAAATCCGGTAAGTTTGTACGCAGGTGTTTTGCAAAACATGTGTGCACTTACCGGATTTTTTGTTTAGAATTCTATTTCATCCTCGCTTTCATGCTGGGCAGCTTCTGCGGCTTCGGCAAGCATGGCCAGTTTCTGTTTTTTTGAAGGAGATGCCTTTTCTCTGTCTGCACTTCCGGGGCCACCTGCACTCTCTTCTGAACCGCTGTCATTTTTCTTAAAGAACGGTTTGAATTCTACATGCTCGGCAATAATCGAAATCTTACTGCGCGTCTTTCCTTCTTCGTTTTTCCAGGAGTCCTGCTTTAGTCTTCCTACGACGCGGATTCCCCTTCCTTTGGGGCACCATTTCTCGCAGGCATCTGCCAGCTGACCGAACGTTGAAATGTCAAAGAATGAAACTTCTTCTGCGCTCTGACCGTTCTGCGTTTTGTAGTAACGGTTAACCGCAATTGGGACGGTGCAGACTTTTATTCCGTTTTGGAATTCCTTTTTTTCGGGCTGTCTCACTACATTGCCTTCGATGATAATTTGGTTGAGTGCGTTCATTAATTTCCTCCGCATAGTTTTGTTCAGGTTAAATTTAAAAACCCTTCTGCTATTTATATATGCGCTGATTTTTCATTCAGACAAAAAAAATGCAAAAATTTTAAAAAAAGTTGAAATTCCTGAAAACCACTGTTCTGGATGAAAAACTCCTTCGAAAATTACCGTGTTTTTTACCCCGACATTTGTCTAGACTTTTATTCCTTCCTTGAATATAATGGAAGTATGGCAACAACTGCGAATATTCTTACACTTCTTAAATTTTATGCATCAAAGCAGAAAAGCCCTATTATAGAATACAGGGAATTCGGCGACTATCTTCACCGCTATGCACAGCACCATCTTGACGAAAATTCAGAGCTGGTTTCTTTTTGCGGTGCAAGCTATACGGACGCACTCGATGCCGAAATATCACAGCTTGTTTCTTCACGAAGCGTTGTTGTTGCACCTGTTTCAAACAAAGACTATATTTTTGTAATTTCGGTTTTTGTAGAAAAATTTGCAGAAACCTACAAGCAGATAGAAACGAACGTCTCAATTCCTTTCCCGAGCATTACTGATATCCCGAAGAGTGTTCCTCTGGATATTGTAACAAGACAGCCTGCTGCAGATATAATTTACAGGCTTCTGGACAAAGAAGAACTTAACGACAAAACGCTGTATGCAATTGTTTTTTCAAAAAATCTTCCGTCGCTTTTGTTTCCGTCTCTTACATGCATGGCAGAACTTGTAAACTGTGCCCTCAGAAAAATTCAGGATCTGCTTCATAAAGAAGAAACACACGATTATTTTTTTAAAAAACTTTCAATTTCAAATCCGGGTAAGGAACTTTCAATCAAAAACTTTTTTGCCCAGTTTGTGTCAAATCCGCTTACGGCTCTGGATGTTCTTAAAAATACCGGCGACACTTTCTATTACTGGAGCCAGCTCTGTTATTTCCTTAAGCAGGATTATACAAAGGTAAAGGATTTTACTCCCGAAGATATTACAATTCTTCAGTCTGTTGCCGTAATTGAAGTTGCAACTTCATATTACAAGACAAAAACTTCGGAACGCATGCAGAAAGAGACGGCCTTCAAAATACTCGACAATCTTTTGCTTAACCCGCCGTATTATTACAGTCTGGCCGATGTCCTTAAGATGAAAGACCAGAACGGTGTTCCGCTTTTGGGGCAGTACAACGAAAAGGAACTCAAGGAACATCTTTACGCACTTACGCAGGAAACTGTAGGAAACCAGATGCCTGAACTTCTTGTCTTCAAGGTAAATGATGATGAAGGCTTCTATATAAAAAAAGAAAAGGTAATGCCCCTCATAATCAGGCTTGCAAATGATGCACGGCTTGTTGTACGCGAAAGCCTCGTAAAGCTCTGGTACAAGTATTTGCTCGATTACGAAACACTTCCCGAGATGAAGGAATCTTCTGCCTTTGAGCGCTGTCTTGAACGCGAAGTACGTTCGGCAGATCCCATACTTTATGCTGTATTGAATTCAACGTTTCTGCCGGTTGTTGCTTACGAAGACAAAACTCCGGGGCGCATTTCACTTTTCAGAAACGGCAATATTCTTCCTTACAGCGAACTTCTTATGATAAGCCGTCAGGAAATTCTTTCTGATGCAAAAATAAAACTGCCGTTCTGGTATTTCATTCCTGTCCTTTCGTGGGTTCTGGGACTTATTTTCAGAAAGCCAAAGAATTCTTCGCAGCGCCAGTCTTCTTCTACTACAGCAACAGAAAAACTTAGGGCTGAACAAAAAGCCGCCGAGGCAGAAAAACTCAGAAAGCGCAATGAAGCAGACTCAATTGACCCCAAATTTTCAAGAAAACAGGAACTCAGAAAGTCAGCTGCCGAGATAGAAAAAAAACTTGTTCCTGAGTCAAGCACTTTGGACCGCGAACTCAAAGGTTACCTTCACGAGTGGAATGACAGGCTTGGCAAGCAGAATTACGATAATCTTACAGAAGATATAAATTCACTCATACGCGATTATCTAAGGAAGGTTCTGCGTTCACTCAAGACGGAATCTTTTTCTGCAGAGCGTGTTTCGAGTCTTGCACAGTCACTTGTAGATTCCCCGTCAATGCTCAAGATAAAGAATCACCCGGCTTTAAAGCGTTACACAGAACTTTATCTTGTCAAACTCGTAAAGAATATTCCGTAATGTTTAATTGCCGTTAAAAATTTTCTTTTGATTGTAAAAAACTTGATTTTTTGCTAAAATAATTCTGTCGCTTGTCAAGCATGACTATCTTTTTACTGGAGGCGCATATGGACGGTGGAAGTAGTAGTTCCGCTTATCATCAACGCGCGTATGTTTCTTACGCAGTGCGGGCCTCCGGTACAGTAGTTTAGTTTTTTTCGGCGCTGTTCCCCAGGCATAATTTTTGGGATTGCTGATTTTTTCAGATTCCATTCAGCTTTTTGATTAAGGAAAAATTATGATCACATTTTGGCAGCAGGAAGAAGGAAAACTTGTCCGTAAGGATGACGACGAACTGGACACTTCAAAAAATACCTGGGTAGATGCACGTTCGGTTACAAGGGATGACATACGCACGCTCGAAGAACTTTACAAAATAGATCCCGAAAACATTCTTGATATTCTTGACCCCGACGAGCTTTCACGAATTGAACACAATGACGAAACGGGCTACACGCTTACGATTATTAGACTGCCGGTTTTTTCACCTGCCGATGATGTCAGTTATTTTACAGCACCGCTGGGAATTATTACCTTTGACAAGTTTTTCATTACAATCTGCTGGACTGACTGCGAGGTTTTGAAGGATTTTGCCGCAAACCGCATCCGCGAACTTTCGCTTAACGATTTTCCGGCTTTTACAATCAGATTTATGGCGCGTGCAGACATTACGTTTTTAAGATACCTCAAGGAACTTAACCGCCGCGCAACTACAATCCAGAATGAAATGCTGCGTTCGGTACAGAACCATGAACTTATCCAGCTTTTGAACATACAGAAATCTCTGGTATTTTTTACAACGTCGCTTAAAAGCAACCAGATGCTGCTTGAAAAACTGCGCAAGACAAAAATTATAAAACTTGACGAAGAAGACCAGGACTGGATTGATGACGTCGAAATAGATAACCGGCAGGCTCTTGAAATGGCCGACACTTACACAAATATTATGACCGGAATGAACGATGCCTTTGCGTCGGTTTTGTCAAACAACCTGAATATAGTTATGAAAACAATGACGGCCTGGAACCTTGTTCTCATGTTGCCTACTTTTGTAACCAGCTACTTTGGAATAAATGTTCCTCTTCCGTGGGCACAGTCAAAATGGGTTGGTGCTGTTGCCATAGCCGGAATGTGTGTTCTTACGGCAGTTATGGGATATGTTTTCTTTATGAAACGCAATCTTACTCCTTCTGCAGAAACAAGAAAGCGCACATCCTTCAAAATAAGGCGCGCAGAGCGCAAACAGAGAAGATACCTTAAACGCCAGGAAAAATTAGCGGAGCGTATGAAATGAAAAAAAGTATAATTGGGGGCCTTGCGCTGGTTGCAGTAAATGCAGTTTTTGCGGCCGCGGCTTTTGGCCAGAAAAATACGGTTGCCCTTTCTTCAGTGGTACAGGATTCCTTTAACGAAGTTGATTTTGTAGACTTTGGAACTTTCGGAACAGATGCTTCAGAACAGAAAAAAGGCTCTGTTTCTTACGAGATCGGTTCGGGATCGCAGACATATACTGCAAAAAGATATGTCTTTCCGTTCAGATTCAACCGTTATGAAACAACTTACCGTCTCTGGTATGAAGTAAGAATCTGGGCCCAGCAGAACGGCTACAACTTTGCAAATCCAGGTCAGGAAGGTTCAGACGGAGCCCGCGGAAAAGCTCCTTCACAGGCAGGATGTTATGAACCTGTCACGATGGTTAACTGGTACGATGTTATTGTCTGGTGCAATGCCTTCAGCGAAAAAAGCGGACTTTCACCGTGCTATACTTATGAAGGTGCTGTTCTTAAAGATTCCGCGGACAGTGCAGCGTGTGATCTTGCAGTTTGCGACTGGGAGGCAGACGGATACAGGCTTCCTTCTGAGGCTGAATGGGAATACGCTGCAAGAAAGACAGTGTCAGGTTTACAGAGCGGAAGCCTTGCCAGCGGACAGGTTGATTATTCCGGTAAAGACGATGCTTCAATTCCTGCAGGTGAAGTTGCCTGGTACTACGAAAATGCTTCTGAAACACGCCGTGTAGGAACAGCTGGTACTCCTTTCAAGGCAAGCGCGCCTCCTTCACCGGCAAGCGGCAACCCAAACGGAGCAGGCATTTTTGACATGAGCGGAAATGTTCTTGAATGGTGCTGGGACTGGCAGGAAGATTACAGTGAATGTCCCGAGAAAAAGCGTTACAGCGGTCCCGAATACGGTGCAGAACGTGTAATGCGCGGCGGCAGCTGGAATATGTATACTTTGTTTATTGCCGCCGGCGACAGATATTCTTTTGACCCCAACGAATGTTACGGTTACTTTGGGTTCAGATTTTGCACTTCAAAATAGCAGGGCAACCTCTGTATAGTTTTGGAGGCTGCCTCAAATTACAGTGACTCAAGGGTGGCAGATTTTACACACCAGCTGTCGCCTGATTTTTCTGCTTCGAGCCACGCATATTTTCCTTCAGTGAGTGCGCCGGGATTAATTACGGTAGTGCTGCCGATTGTGTCAATTCCTGCGCTTTCATGAATATGGCCGGTAATGACTGCAAGCGGCTTGTACTTTTCTATAAATTCCCTGAGCAGCTGGCTTCCTACATGAATTCCGCCGGGAATAGTGTCACATTTTGTATCTTTCGGCGGATTGTGCATTATTGCAATGAGATTGTTCCATTCCTGATCGCCCTGGTTTGTAATTATCGAAAAGTCAGAAACAAGATCTTCGTCGCTTCTTTCATTCGGTGTAGTTCCCGTAAATTTGCTTCCGCCGCCGCTTCCTGCAAATGCAAGTCCTGCGCTCATTACAAGACCGCCCTGAACCGAAACATCGCGTTTTTCTGTTTCAGAAATAAAGTCCGGATTGTCGCAGTTTCCAAGTACAGAAAAAATCTGTTCATGCTTTGCACACAATTTTTCGAGTGCAGGAAGTCCTGTTTCTTCGTGTTCAAATTTTGCAAAGTCACCGGCAAACAAAACTGCGTCTGCTTTTTTGAACAAATCGTCCATTTTGTCAAGAACTTCGAGGTTTCCGTGTAAGTCAGATATTACTAAAAATTTCATTTTTTTCTCCAATTAATTTTTGCGTTAATTTTTAAAGCGTTCCCAGAACTTCCGAAAGTTTTTGCATCTGTTCGGGTGTGCCGATTGTAATTCTTACAAAGTCCTCAATTCCCTTTGTGGCAAAATGGCGTATCAGAATTCCCGCTTTTTTTACGGTTTCATAAATTTCTTCACCGGAGTGGCCGTCTTTTTTTGCAAACACAAAATTTGTGCGGCTGTCAATTACAAACCATCCGTTTTTTCTTAGAAATGCCGTGAGTTTGTCGCGCTCCTGAACAACTGCCGCGGCGTTTTTTGCATAATATGCTGCTGCCTTGCATGAAGCTGTTCCGGCTGTCTGTGCAAGAAAATCTACAGGAAAATGGTTGAACGAATTCTTTACTGTAAAAATTGATTTTATAAGAGCGGGACTTGAGACAACATAACCGAGTCTCATTCCGGCAAACGAAAGGCTTTTGCTGAACGTGCGCACAATTACAAGATTGTCGAATTCTTTCAAAAGCGGAATGCAACTTTCTTTTCCAAAGTCTGCGTATGCTTCGTCTACAATAAAAATTCTGTCTTTGGGAGCGCGGCGAATCATTGCGGCAACATCTTCGCGTTTTATTTCTATTCCGGTCGGGGCGTTGGGATTTGCAAAAATTGTGCAGCTGTCTGTTCTGTTTGCTTCAGAAAGCATTTTTTCTGTGTCAAGCGTCCAGTCTTCGCGAAGTTTTATTGGGTTCATCGGAATGTTGTAGTAACCGCAGTAAACGGGATAAAAACTGTATGTGAATTCAGGCAGAACAAGCGGGCGGTCAGAGTCAAAGAATGTGTAGAAAACAAAACTCAAAACTTCATCACTGCCGTTTCCGCAGAAAATCATGTCGGGCGTTACGCTGAACGGAATTTTATTTTCTTCGGAAGGGCTGCATTTGTTTCCCGAAACTTTTGCTGTATTAAGAACGCCGCCTGTTTCGTTAAGCATGTCTGCAATTGCTTTTCTGAGTTCGGTGGTATCGGGGTCGGGATAAAGGCCCAGCTTTTCTATTTTTTCTGTAACTGCAGTTTTTATTGCAGCGGCGACACTTTCATGCGGCGGGTATGGATTTTCATTTGCGTTGAGTTTTATATAGTCTCTGTCCTTGGGCTGTTCACCAGGAACATAAGGATGCAGATTTTCGAGTCTTTTTGCTAACATTATTACCTCTCAAAAATTGGAAAGCATGCACTGCTAACTTTTTGATTCAATTCTATTGAATTAAACATTTTTTTTCAAGAAAATTTACTTTTTTTTGCTTATTCTGAAAAACGCTGCATATATATATTTTAGAACCCCCAAAAAAAAGGAAAGTGGAGAAAATGAATTATGTCAGAAAATTTAGAGGAAGAACTTGTTTTTATGTGCAGTCAGAAAAGAAATGCACAGCCGTCGAACGCACATTTATGGCGCTGTTGTTCTGTGCCGCGTGCATCTTTGTCTGTATCTGGATTCCGTATCATGAGCAGTTGCTTGAAAAAAAAGCTGAACAGCAGCTTGTTGAATTCAAAAACGCATTTGTACGGTACAGTGCAGACTGCGGGTCGCTTCCTACGTCACAGCAGGGAATCGAAGCTCTTTTCAGTAAACCCGTTCTGGATCCGGTTCCGCAGAATTGGAAGGGGCCGTACGCGGTAAACCTGTCGCGCAATAATCCGTGGGGAAACAGAATTGTCTACAGAACTGTCTCTGAAGGCGCAAAAGAAGAATTTGTGGTCTTAAGTTACAGTGGTGACGGCAGCTGTCTGGAATTGTAGAACCGCAACGTCCGCGCGGGAAGACGCCCCTCGAGACAGATACTCCTTAACGAACGTATTTCATGAACAACTCAAATAGCGTTGTTCATGAAAACTTCAGTTGTTGCACA